>Ga0315282_10006058_pt1 | contig 20353 bp, 17 predicted proteins | sample YL17G07_20_MG_FD_203693 | JGI IMG/M metagenome (GOLD analysis project Ga0315282, IMG submission 203693) | Sediment microbial communities from Yellowstone Lake, YNP, Wyoming, USA - YL17G07_20 | ecosystem: Environmental > Aquatic > Freshwater > Lake > Sediment | place: USA: Wyoming | collected... | reverse complement strand
GTCCCGGCAGCGATAGCGTTGAGTTTTCGATTTCCCGTAGGTTCCGAACCGCTTCGAGTGGTCGTGCTGGCATTTCGGGCAGGTCATGATCGGCCCCTTGCGTCAAGGGCGGGAGAGGCCGATAATGAACTCGGGTCTGGATCATGCGGCCTCAACCCGCATGGTTTGGATTGCCCGGTCGGTCGCTGCCAACGACTGGCCGGGCGCTGTTCTGAAAAGCGGACCCGTCTAGGCCGCGTGCTGGTCCTCGCTAAAGTCTCTGCACGCGGCCTTCGTCTTGTCCGGCCACCCACGCCGACGGGTCGGGCGGAGCGTGGTGGCCCGCCTCTCTCCTCATCGCGCGCTCCCTTCCGTAACGCACAAGCTCGATCGTCATCCGCGTACCGGCTTGATGGGTGGCGGCACCTTCGTCATCTCGTCTCGCACGCGGGCCAGTGCTCGCGCGAGACTCTCCCGCCCGGGCGATGTCGACTTCAAGCGTTTCTCAATCGACCGTTGGATGATCCTCGCCATTGGCGACTCCGGGTTGCGCGACAGATAGCGCCCGTCAGCGGTCGATGTCGCTTCACCGCTGTCTACGAGTCGCTTCAGAACGGAGTAAATCGACGCGAGTGGATTCGTGTGTTTGGACAGATCGTACTTCAGATCCATGAGGTTTTGACGGATCGCTATGGCAGAGAGCGGCTCAGACGAGGCTCGAAGCACCATACGGCAGCCGTCAGCAAGGCCCCAGTCCGCTTCGGCGACGGGAATGTCTTCGAGGGCCATCAGGCCAAGAATCGCGGATTCGAGCTGCGCAAGTCGCTTCGCAATCTGCTCCTGCTGTTTCACAAGATCGTCGTGTTCCTGTCGGAGTTCGGCAAGAAGCTGTCCGACATTTGCGCGTGTCATGGCTGGTGGTATTATGCAAAAGCGCAATGATGGTGTCAAGCAAAAAGTGAAGACCGAAAAACGGCCCGAAAACGGAGGCTGGAACGATTTGATCGACCGGGCCGAAGAAAAGCTCAACCAAGCGCGGCAGCGAGTGCGGCAACTCGACTTCCTGGTCGCGAGGTTTCGGCGGCAACGCGATGCCGGGGAACCCTCGCCATTCGACTTGGCAGGGCCAGGAGCAACACGGCGTTAGCCCATTACCGACGCCCTGCTTCCCCGGCTGGCCCCTCGCCTCTCCCTGGCACCCCGGGTCCCTACAGATGGTTGATGAGGCTCGCGACGCAGCCCGCGCCGAACCCGTTGTCGATGTTGACGACCGACACGCCGGCCGCGCAACTGTTGAGCATGCCGAGCAGCGCGGCGATACCGCCGAACGCCGCGCCATAGCCGACGCTGGTTGGCACGGCAATGACGGGCACGCTCACCAACCCGCCCACCACGCTCGGAAGAGCTCCTTCCATGCCGGCTACGACTATCACCACACGTGCCGCAGTGAGGCGGGAATGCTCCCGCAGCAGCCGGTGGAGTCCGGCCACGCCGACGTCGTACAGGCGGTCGACCTGGTTGCCCATCAGCTCGGCCGTCACCCCCGCCTCCTCGGCAATCGGCAGGTCGGAGGTGCCGGCGGCCGCCAGCAGGATGGTCCCCCGTCCAGGCGGGATGTCGTTTTGCTTCAACGTGATAGCTCGGGCGTCGGGATGGAACACCGCCTCGGGGATGATTTTGAGGACCTCGTCATAGGCTGCCTGGTCGGTCCGGGTGACCAGCAGACTCTGCTTCCGGGCGACGATCCGGGCCGCGATGGCGGCGATCTGGGCGGGAGTTTTGCCTACGCCAAGAACGACCTCAGGAAAGCCCTGGCGCAGCGCGCGATGATGATCGACCCGGGCGAAGCCGAGGTCCTCGAACGGCAGATCGCGGAGGTAGTGGAGGAGGCGCTCCTCGGCCTCCCCCGGCTCCAGGGCGCCCGAGCGGACGCGCTCGAGCAGATCACGGACGGGTGGTAGACTCATCGTCGGGTCCATTCGTTGACTTCGCGTGACTGCGGAGTATAATCACAGGTTTGTGCCCACTTGGGAAGCGTGGCTGATCCATGACGCCTTCTGAAGCGCTGATCCTCGGTTCCTATTTCTTCATCCTCACCATCCTCGCCATCTACGGCTGGCACCGCTACTACTTGGTGTACCTGTACCTGAAGCACAAGGACGAGAGCCCGCAGCCGGCCGATCCCGACTTCCCGCCGCCCCTCGTCACGATCCAGCTTCCCATCTACAACGAGATGTACGTGGCCGATCGCCTGATCCAGGCGGTCTGCCGCATCGACTACCCGAAGGAACTGCTGGAGATTCAGGTCCTGGACGATTCGGCCGACGACACCCGGCAGGTGGCCGAGCTCGCCGTGCGCCGGGCGGCGGCCCAGGGATTCGACATCACGTATATCCACCGGACTGACCGCTCTGGCTTCAAGGCCGGGGCGCTGGACGCCGGGCTGAGGGTGGCCAGGGGGCGCTTTGTCGCGATTTTCGACGCCGACTTCGTCCCGCCCCGCGAGTTCCTGCGCCGTGCCGTACCGTATTTCTCCGACCCGAAGGTGGGGATGGTGCAGGCGCGGTGGGGCCACATCAACCAGGACTACTCGCTGCTGACCAAAGTGCAGGCGATCCTGCTCGACGCGCACTTCGTGCTCGAGCACGGCGGCCGGAACCGGTCGGGGCGTTTCTTCAACTTCAACGGCACGGCGGGCATCTGGCGGCGCGAGGCGATCGAGGATGCGGGCGGCTGGCAGCACGACACGCTGACCGAAGACCTCGATCTCAGCTATCGCGCGCAACTTGCCGGCTGGCAGTTCCTGTTCCTGGCCGACCTGGTGGCGCCCGCCGAGGTGCCGGTCGAGATGAACGCGTTCAAGTCGCAGCAGCACCGGTGGGCGAAAGGGTCGATCCAGACCTGCATCAAGGTGCTGCCGTCGATCCTGCGCTCGCACGTGCCGCTCCGGGTGAAGGCGGAGGCGTTCTTCCACCTGACCGCGAACTTCAACTACGTGCTGATGTCGGTGCTGTCGCTGTTGATGTTCCCGGCGATGGTGATCCGCTACAACATGGGGTGGTACGAGATGCTCCTCATCGACGTACCGCTCTTCGCCGCCGCGACCCTCTCGGTCTCCAACTTCTACATCGTCTGCCAGCGCGAGATCTACGACGACTGGGTCTCGCGGCTCAAGTACGTGCCGTTCCTGATGTCGATTGGCATCGGGCTGTCGGTGAACAACACGCGGGCGGTCATCGAGGCGCTCCTCGACAAGAAGACCGAGTTCGCGCGGACGCCGAAGTACGGCATCGAGCATGAGTCGGACGACTGGGTCAGCAAGAAGTACCGGCAGTCGGTCGCGCTGCAGCCGCTGGTCGAGCTGGCGCTCGGCCTCTACTTCACCGCGACCGTCTTCTACGCGCTCGCCAACCAGATCTACGGCACCGTCCCGTTCCTGGTGCTCTTCCAGGTCGGCTTCCTCTACGTGGGGCTCCTGTCGATCGTGCAGCAGTACGCCGGCGACGGCGTCGTGCTCAAGGTGGAAGTCGCGAAATAGGCGCCGTCACAACTTGACGAGCGGCAGCCCGAGCGCCACGCTGGCGATGTGCAGGAAGAACAGCGCAAGCCAGACGGCGGCGATTTCGACGGGATGGAGCTGCTCCACGCGCGCCACCCAGCCGCGCAGGCGAGGCGATCGGCAGAGCGCGAGGCCGGCGCCGGCCCCACCGACGAGAACGTAGACCGGAAAGATGTAACGGTCCGCGCGGCGGTCCGACAGGCTGAAGAGCGCCACCCAGAAGACCGCGACCGCCAGCGTGGGGGCCAGCCCCTGCCACTCTCGTCCGGTCCTGTCGCAGGCCGCTAGTTCCGCTGATATCCCCCGCCACCGGTGCCACGCTGCGACGAGCAGCACAATCGTCCACGGCAAGGCGAACCAGAAGATCCGGCCGAGATACCAGGCGACGTTCTCGAGCTTCTGCAGGACCGGCCAGGGGCCGGTCTGCGCCGCGGCGAGGACAAGCTGACGCCGCAGATACTCCGCCAGGAACGACTGGCCGGTCGCATGACGGTAGGCGGACTCGTAGGCGAGTCCGAGGACGACTGCGACCACGACCGATCCGGCCAGGCCGAGCCAGGCGGAGACGTCGCTCCGTGCCTCTGTGCCTCCGTGGCCCGTCGAACGAGGAGTCCTCTGCGCCCCTGTGCCTCTGTGGCCCGACCAGACGTGCCCGAGGATCAGCCAGAGGCCGCAGACGAGCGGCACGAGCACCGCGAACATCCCTTTGACGAGCAGCATGGCTGCTGTCGCTGCTGCCTGCAGCCAGCCCCACGCGGGGCTGCGCCGCGCGCGCTCGGTCGCGTAGATCGCGACGAGGAGGCACAGCAGCACCGCCTGCTCGTGGTTCGCGCGGACTCGGTACGTGAAGGCAATCGGCAGCAGTTGGAGCAGCCAGGCGAGCGCCCGGGCGTCGCGGGGCGACAGGAAGACCGCCGCGAGCTGGTAGATCAGCAGGATCGTGAGGACCTGATAGAGCGCGTTGATCGCGTAGCCGGCCTGCGCGGCCGGGTAGCCGAGCCGGGCGAGGAGCACCGGTGGCAGGAAGATGCCGACCGGGTGCTCACGGTACAGGCCCTCGCTGTCCCAATATCCCCACCACTCGGGCGCGATCCAGCGCGCGGCGGGCAGGCTGGCCAGGTCGCGTTCGATGTCCACGTGCAGTGCCGAGTCGGGGTCCCGGCTCTCGTAGCGGACGAGAACGAGCGTGGTCCACGCTACGGCGAGGGCGATCAGCCAGGCGCCCGGCTGGATCCAGGTTCGCGGAAAGCGGCGGGAGATCGTCATGCTGGGACCGCGTTCGGACGCGCGCGCATAGTAGCGAATCGCGGGCCGTGCCGCAAACCGTCGGCGGCCAGCCGAGCGGGAGGGGAGGACTCCCTGCTATAATTTCAGGATCGCCTGATGGACCAGCAGTACATCCGGAACTTCTCGATCATCGCGCACATCGACCACGGCAAGTCGACGCTCGCGGACCGCTTCCTGGAGCTGACGGGCGCCGTCCAGCCGCGCGACATGGAGGAGCAGCTGCTCGACAGCATGGACCTCGAGCGCGAGCGCGGGATCACCATCAAGGCGCACCCCGTCCGGCTCAGCTACGAGGCCCTCGACGGCCGGAAGTACGTGCTCAACCTGATCGACACGCCCGGGCACGTCGATTTCTCCTACGAGGTGACCCGGTCGCTCGCCGCCGGCGAAGGCGCGGTCCTGCTCGTCGACGCCTCGCAGGGCGTCGAGGCGCAGACGCTGGCGAACGCCTACCTGGCCGTCGACGACAACCTGGAGATCATCCCCGTCATCAACAAGATCGACCTGCCGGGAGCGCAACCCGAGGAGACACGGCGCCAGATCGAGGAGATCGTCGGCCTCGACGCCGCGCGGGCGATCCTGGCGAGCGCGAAGGAGGGCACCGGCACCCGCGAGGTGCTCGAGGCGATCGTGGACCGCCTGCCGCCGCCGCACGGCGACCTCGACGCCCCGCTCAAGGCGCTCATCTTCGACTCCTGGTACGACGCGTACCGTGGCGTCGTCATCGTGATCCGGCTGATCGACGGGCGGATCCGGCCGGGGCTGAGGATCCGACTGATGGCCGAGGGGCAGGAGTACGAGGTCGAGCAGGTGGGGGTCTTCACGCCGAAGCCGATCCTCGTCGACGAGCTGGGCGCAGGCGAAGTCGGGTTCCTGACGGCCGGCATCAAACGCGTGGGCGACGCCAGGATTGGCGATACCGTCACCGAGGCGGCGCGGCCGACGTCGCAGCCGTTCCCCGGCTTCAAGGAGCTGAAGCCGATGGTCTTCGCCGGGCTCTACCCGGTCGAGGGTCACGAGTACCCCGAGCTGCGCGACGCGCTCGAGAAGCTGCGCCTCAACGACGCCTCGTTCTTCTACGAGCCGGAGACCTCCGTCGCGCTCGGCTTCGGGTTCCGCTGCGGCTTCCTCGGCCTGCTGCACATGGAGATCGTGCAGGAGCGGCTGGAGCGCGAATTCGACGTTGACCTGGTGACGACGGCGCCGGGCGTCCTCTACCGCGCGACGACGACCGACGGGGACGTGCACGAGGTCGACAGCCCCTCCAAGCTGCCCGAGTCCGGCCGGATCGTGAAGCTCGAGGAGCCGGTCATCACGGCGATGATTTTGACGCCGTCGCAGTTCGTCGGCCCCATCCTCGAGCTGTGCCAGGAGAAGCGCGGCGTCCAGAAGGCGCTCGAGTACCTCGCGACCGACCGGGTGCTGGTGACCTACGAGCTGCCGTTCAGCGAGGTCGTGCTCGATTTCTACGACCGCCTCAAGACGATCTCACGCGGGTACGCGTCGCTCGACTACCATCTGACCGGCTACTGGGAGTCGCCGCTCGTCAAGCTCGACATCCTGGTCAACGGCGAGCCGGTCGATGCCCTGTCAGTGATCGTGCACCGTGACACTGCCTACGCCCGAGGGCGGGCGCTGGTGTCCAGGATGCGCGAGCTGATCCCGCGGCAGCTCTTCGAGGTGGCGATCCAGGCGGCCATCGGCAGCCGGATCATCGCCCGCGAGACGGTCACGCCGCTCCGGAAGAACGTGCTGGCCAAGTGCTACGGCGGCGACATCACGCGCAAACGGAAGCTGCTCGAGAAGCAGAAGGAAGGCAAGAAGCGAATGAAGCGGGTCGGGCGCGTCGAGATCCCGCAGGAGGCCTTCCTGGCGGTGCTGAAGGTGGGGACGGAGACACCATAGACAGAGTGTGGCCCTTGGGTCTTCGTTCTTGGTGCGGTACCTGGTTCTTGGTCCTTGGACGGAGACGCACGTCGCCCCAGAGCAGCACCCGCACGAAGGACCGGGAACCAAGCACCGCACAACGAACCGAACCAAGGACCAGGAACCGACGATTGACACCGTCATGCCGACAAGCTTCAAGAAATCGACCCTCCGCGAGTACTTCGAGTCGATTGTGATCGCGGTCGTCCTGGCGCTCTTCATCCGGACGTTCGCGGTGCAGGCGTTCAAGATCCCGACCGGCTCGATGGAGAACAACCTCCTCATCGGCGATCACCTGCTCGTCAACAAGTTCGCGTTCGCGCCGACCGAGACCGCCATCGAGCGCATGCTGCTCCCCGTGGCCACCATCCACCGCCGCGACGTCATCGTCTTCAAGTATCCCGAGGATCCGGATCGCGACTTCATCAAGCGCGTGATCGGGCTGCCTGGCGAGACCGTCGAGGTTCGTGAGAAGCGGGTGTACATCAACGGCAAGCCGCTCGACGAGCCGTACGTGCGCTTTCTCGAGCCACCCGCCCAGCCGTCAGAGATGCACGAGGTGACCTCGTTCGACGTAAGAGATCGGTTTGGCCCCGTCACGGTCCCCGCCGGCCAGTACTTCGTGATGGGCGACAACCGCGACAACTCGCAGGACAGCCGCTACTGGGGGTTCCTGCCGCGCGAGAACGTCAAGGGGAAGGCGCTGATGGTCTACTGGTCGTACGAGTCCGACCGCGAGGACTACCAGGAGACCGGTATCGGGTCGACCCTGAAGGGGCTGGCGTCGGTGGTGGTCCACTTCTTCACCCGGACCCGCTGGGACCGGATGTTCCATCCGATCCACTGACCCCCTGCCGACTGCCTTTTCTCAGTGGCCTGCCCGCCCAGGGGGCGCGGGTTGGGATCACGAGCAACGAACGACGGGGAGCGGCCCGCGGCGCGGGCCCTTCGGGGCAGGCCGGTGATGTGGTGATTGGGTGAGTGGGCGGCGTGGCGGCCCTGAAGTCGCGACCCCATGGCGCCGAAAAGATCAGCGACAGCACCTGTCGGACCCATGCGCACCCTGATCAAGCTCCTTCTCGCCGCCGCGGTCCTGTACGTCGCCTGGCGTTTCGGCCAGTCCTATTGGCGCTTCTATCAGTTCGAGGATGGGGTGCAACAGGCGGCGCAGTTCGCCTTCAAACAGGATGAGGCAGAGGTGCGCAGCCGGGTCGTGTCGATCGGCAGCCAGCTCGGATTGGCGATCGACCCCGACGCGGTCAGCGTCCGCAAGACGATGAGCGAGATCACCGTCGACCTCGCCTACACGGACCAGATTGAGATTCTCCCGTCCCGCCCGTACCCGTTGAACCACACGTTGCGCGTCCACGCCTGGCTGCGGCCGTAGATCCAGAGATACCGCAGGTTCCGACAGCCACAGATTTCACTGCAGCGCCGCCTCGGCCCGGCCGGCCTGCTCGAGTCCCTCGCGCGCGATGGCCTCGGCTTCGCCCGCGGTCGCCGCCGCCGCCTGCTTGTCGGCCAATCCGTCGAGGTTGATCCGCACGTTCAGCTCGGCGCCGCGCAGGCCGGCACGGAGCAGCACGATGGCGACGCCGACATCGCTGGCCGCCGACCGGTTGCCGTGACGGGCCACGCGCAAGGCTTCAGCGAGCGCCGCCGTGCACCCGCGCATCACCTGTAGCGGGATCCGGGTGGCGTGCCCGAGCGCCGCCTGGATCGCTTCCTTCCGCGCCGCCTTCTCCTCGTCTGTGGCCTTTGGCAGCCGGTAGGCGGCGACCACCTCGTCGTAGGCCCCGCTGTCCTCGTCTATCTGGCGGGCCAACTGGTCGCGCAGGGCGGTGAGCTTCGCCCCGGCCTCGGAGAGCTCCTGCCGCTCCTGGTCGCTGTTGGTCCGTGTCTTCGGCATGCCGGCAACCATGACCAGGAGCGCGGCGCCGACGGCGGCGGCCATCGCCGAGGCGGATCCCCCGCCTGGCGTCGGGCTGGACGAAGAGAAATCGGCGAGAAGGGCGGCAAAGGGCTTGTCGGAGAGTCTCATGTCAGTAGTCAGTGGACAGTGGTCAGTGGACGGTCGGCAGTGCGCAGTGGACAGCAGGGGTACCTGACGTCACTGGCTACTCGTTACTCGCTACTCGCTACTCGTTACTCGTTGCTTACTACTTCCTTGGCTCCGAAGACGAGGCGGCCCTTCTTGATGACGGCGCGGATCGACGGCGCGCCGACGCGCAGCAGATCCACCAGATGCCCGCCGACGATCACCGCGTCCATCTGCTTGCCCGGCTCCAGGCTGCCGACCGACGTGTGGCGGTCGATCGCGTACGCCGCATTGATCGTCGCCCCCACGATCGCCTCTTCGAGCGTCATGCCCATCGCGAAGCAGGCGAGCGTGATCGCGAACGGCATCGACGGCGAGAAGCCGCCGCCCGGGTTCAGGTCGGTCGCGAGCGCCACCGGCACGTCGTTCTCGATGAGCATCCGGGCGGGCGCATACCGGCCGAGCTTCAGGTAGAAGGCGGCAATCGGCAGCAGCGTCGCCACGCCGCCGCGCTCCGCCAGGGCGCGGGCCGGCCCGGTTTCGATGAACAGGACGTGGTCTGCGGACCGGGCGCCGATCTCGGCCGCCACTTGCGACCCGCCGCTCGCGGCCAGCTCGTCGGCGTGCATGCGCGGCTTCAGCCCCGCGCGCCGCCCGGCCTCGAGGATCCGGCGCGATTCCTCGCACGTATAGACGCCCTCCTCGCAGAAGACGTCACACCATGCGGCCAGCTGCTCCCGCGCCACGGCCGGGATCATTTCCTCGACGAGAAGGTCCACGTACTCGCGCCGGCGGTGGCGATACTCGGCGGGGATTTCGTGGGCGCCCAGGAAGGTCGCCACGACGTCGACGGCATGCTCCTCGTCGAGGCGGCGGATGACGCGGAGCATCTTCAGCTCGGCGGCTGGCTCGAGGCCGTAGCCGCTCTTGGCCTCGCACGTGGTGGTCCCGCAGGCGAGCATCTCGTCGAGGCGGGCGCGCGCCGACTCGACCAGCTCCGCCTCGCTTGCCGCGCGGGTGGCTTCCACCGTGCGCAGGATCCCGCCGCCCTCGGCGGCAATCTCCGCGTAGCTCGCGCCGGCGAGACGGCGCCGCAGCTCCTCGCGCCGGTCTCCGGCGAACACCAGGTGCGTGTGAGGATCGACGAACCCGGGAACCACCGTGCAGCCGCGGGCGTCGAGGACGGTCGCGCCGGGGGCCTCCGACACCAGGCGATCACACTCGACGGTCGGCCCCGAAAAGACGATGCGGCCGCCCTCCGACGCGACCGCGGCGTCGCCGATGACGGCCAGTGCGCCCTGCTCCCGGCCGCGACGGGGCGCAGGGCCGGCGCACGTCACCAGGTGGCTGGCGTGACGGAGGATGAGGTCGGCGGTCACGATCTGAGGCCTGTCACGCAGAACGGAGAACGCAGAACGAAGGACGCTGTGTTCTGCGTTTGGCGTTCTGCGTTCGCGAAGCCCCTACGCCTGCGCCTTGGCGTCGGCGTCCAGCGGGCGCAGGGCCGGCGGCACGCCCGCGTCCGCCGCCCGCGGCTCGGCCGGCCGCGGACGGTGCAACAGGATCTTCTCGTCGCGGTCCTTCTGGTCCTGCTCGCGCACGAAGTCGAGCGAGCTCTTCACGGCCGCCACCGTGGACTCGAGCGAGGTCGCCACCTCCCGTCGCTTCAGCCGCAGCGCGTCGATTTCGCGCTGGATCTCGTCGAGCTTCGCCAGCGTCTTCTGGAGCAGCAGCTCCGCCCGGCCCTCGGCCTCCCGGACGATCCGCCGGCCTTCCTGCTCGGCGTTCGCGCGGATCTCGTCGGCGAGCTTCTGCGCCGTCAGCAGGGTGTTCCGGAGGTTCCGCTCATGCTCGCGGTGCTCGTTGATCAGTTCTTCCATCCGCACCAGCTCGGTCTGGAGCCGGTCGGTCTCGCGCAGCGCGGCCTCGTACTCGTCGGCCACCTCGGCGAGCAGCGCGTTGACCTCGGTCCGGTTGTATCCCCGGAACGCCTTGCGGAAATGCTGCTGGCGGAGGTCGAGAGGCGTAATCTTCATCGCTGTTCTCCACAATCATCAGTCGACATCAGTCGTCAGTCGTCAGTCGTCAGCCGACTGTCGACTGTCCACTGATTGTCAGGCCCCGCGCGGCCCGAAGATCGCGGTGCCCACCCTCACGATGGTCGCTCCTTCTTCGACAGCGACCTCGAAGTCGTGGCTCATGCCCATCGACAGGTCGCGGAGCATCGACGGGTCCACCCCCTCCGCCCGCAACCGGTCGCCGAGCTCGCGCAGGCGCCGGAAGTACGGCCTCGCCCCCTCGGGTTCCGCGCTGAAAGGCGGCAGGACCATCAGCCCCGTCACCCGCGCGGCCCGGCACCGGGCTGCCCGCTCGAGGATCGGCGGCACCCCCTCCGGCTTCACGCCGTGCTTGCTCGCTTCGCCGGCCAGGTCCACCTCGATGAGCAGCTCGGGGGTCACCCCCGCTTCGGCTGCCGCGCGCTCGATCTGCTCGAGCAGCCCCACGCTGTCGAGCGAGTGGATGCAGGCGAACGAGGTGGCTGCCTTTCGCGCCTTGTTCGACTGGAGGTGGCCGACGAGGTGCCACCTGATCTCAGATTCGGTCGATCCGGCGATTTTCTGTAGGGCCTCCTGCACGCGATTCTCGCCGAACTCCGTCTGCCCGGCCGCCGCTGCCGCCCGTATGTGCTCGTAGCCGAAGGTCTTCGAGACGGCAACCAGGCGCACGTCGGCCGGGTCCCGGCCTGCGCGTCCGGCAGCGCGCGCGAGGCGGCCCCGGACCTCCGACAGGCGAGCGGCGATGGCGGACTCAAGCGTCACAGGCCTTCAATCGGGGAGTCACCGCGAGCCTCGGCGGGTGAGGGGGGGCGGGGCGGGCAGGCTCCGATCGGCCTGCCCGGTCCGCCACGAGAGAGTTGCGCGCGGCGTCCGGGGCTGGCTGCAGCCCGCCCCGCTACTTCTTGATCGTGGCCAGGATCCCCTTGGCCTGCGCCGCGTACTGGCCGTCTGGCGCCAGCTTCAGGTAGGTCTCGAATTCGGCGGCCGCTTCCGGCAGCTTGCCCTCGTTGAGCAGCGCCATGCCGAGCTGATAGTGCGAGTCGGCGTGGTTCGGATTGACCTTCAACGCCTCCTCGAAGTGCACCTTGGCCTCGGCGATCTTGCCGGCGTTCCAGTCGATGACGCCCTGGTTGTAGAGCGCGTCCACGCTGGCTCCGCCCGGCGCGGCGGACGAGAGCTGCGCGGCTTTCTCGCTCGCCTCGCCCGCCTCCTTGAACTTCTTCTGCGCGTTGTAGACCGTCGCGAGCCCGTTGTAGGCCTCGACGTAGTCGGCCTTGAGCTCGAGCGATTTCTTGAAGGCTTCCTCAGCCTTGTCGTACTCCTTCTTCTGCGAGTAGGCGTAGCCGATGTTGTAGTAGCAGTCGTAGCAGTTCGGCATCATCTGGGCGGCCTCGGTGAACTTGGCCAGCGCGGTGTCGTGGTCGCCGGCCTTGCTCGCCGCCACGCCATCCTCGAACAGCTTCTTGAGCGCGGCGCCCTTGGCCGCCTCTTCCTTGGTCGGCGCCACCCCCGGCATCCCGGGCGCGAGCACGAAGTTCACCTCGGCGGCGTCCCCCAGCCGGACGCGCACGTCGAACGACTGCGAGCCGAGCTTCTCTTTCTCGGCCGTGACCTTGTAGCCGCCCGGCGGGAGGCCGATCTGGATGAACTCGCCCTTCTTGTTGGTCTTCACCTCGTGACGGCGCGTGATGCCTTCCTTGAACTCGATGGTCACCTTGACGCCTTCGACAGGCTGTCCCTGCGCGTCAACGACCTTCCCTTTCACCATGCCGGTCGACTGGGCCGTGGCGGGCGAAGAGAACGCGACGGCCGCCAGGAGTGCGATCGCGAGGATCAGCGCTCGTCGGCCGGAAATCACGGGAAGCATCGAGATCCTCCGTAATCAAGTAGTGAGTGACGAGAAAAAAGGAGAAGCGAAAACGGACAGGGGGCTGACAGCTTGTAGTTTACACCCAAACGTCCGGGAAGATGCCAAGAGGCCGGCCAACTGGACCATTACGCGTGGCCGCCTGCCCTGAGCGAGCGATCCCCGAGTCGAAGGGCCTGCCCTGAGCGAGCCTCGGCGAGTCGACGGGCTGCTAGAACGGCTCGAAGAACCGCTCGATGTCGGCCAGGTTGCTCGTGATCGGCGCCGGCGGCAGCGCCTCTAGGAAGCGTCGTCCGTACGCCATGCGCCGCAACCGGGGGTCGAGGATGGCCAGCACGCCGCGGTCGCCGCGGTGACGAATCAGCCGGCCGAGGCCCTGGAGGAGGGTGAGGATCGCCACCGGCACCTGATAGTCGGCGAATGGCTCGCCGCCCCGCGTCCCGATCGCCTCGATGCGTGCCGAGGTGATGGGGTCCGCCGGGGAGGCGAACGGCAGCTTGTCGATGATGACGCAGCTGAGAGCCTCGCCGATGACGTCTACCCCCTGCCAGAAGCTGGAGGTGGCGAACAGCACCGCGTTGGGGGTGGAGCGGAACCGGTCGAGGAGCGCCGATCGCGGGGCGTCGCCCTGGACGAGGATCGGGAAGTCGAGCGCGGAGTCGACGCTCGGCTCGACGGCCCGCAGCATCGCATAGCTGGTGAACAGCACGAAAGCCCGGCCGCGCGTGCGCCGGAGAATCTCGACGATCTCGCGCGAGGCCGCCGCGGCGAAGCCGGGCGAACGGGGGTCCGGCATTCGCACGGGCAGGTACAGGATCGCCTGCCGCGCGTAGTCGAACTCGGACCTCAGCCGGAGCTCCGTGGCCTCGCCAATGCCCAGCCGGCTGCGAACGTGCTCGAACGAGCCGCCGACACTCAGCGTCGCGGAGGTGAGCACCGTCGCGCGCATCGGGTCGAGCAGGAGCTCGCGGACGATCCGGGAGACGTCGATCGGGGCGGCGCGGAGGAACACGCCGTGCCCTTTCACCTCGAAGTAGAACACGTAGTCGGGATCGCCCGCGCGCAGCAGGAACTTCAGCTGATCCCGGATCTCGCCCGCCCGGCGCCCGATCGCGATCGCGTCCTCCGGCGCCGGTTTCAGCAGCGCCATGGTCGCCTCGAGCACCCCGAGGGCCTCGGCGAGCCGCTGGCCCGATTCAGCGACGTCCACGAGCGAGTCGGCCGTGATGCGCACCCGCTCGTCGCCAGCGGTCAGCGAGGACGCCCCCTCGGCGCCCCGCCGCGCCCACTGCAGATCCATGAAGAAGGCGCGTCCGTGGTCGCGCACCCGATCGACCGCCCGCCGCACGTCACCGTCGGCGTCGTCCACCTGGCCGGCCTCCAGCACGTGATCGCCGTCGCGGGTGAGGTCCTCGATCCGGTAGTTGCTGACCGCGATGCCGAAGTACTGCGTCGCCACGTCCTCGAGCTGGTGCGCCTCGTCCAGGACCGCAAAGGAACAGGGGGGAATCACCTCGCCGTGCTCGCCCTGGCGGACCGCCGCGTCGGCGCACAACAGGTGGTGGTTGACGATCACCAGATCGGACGCCGCCGCGCGTTGGCGCATCCGCGTGATGAAGCAGTCTTCGTAGCGCGGGCATTTCGAGCCGAGGCAGTTCTCCGAAGAGGCCGAGATCTCGCTCCACAGCGGCAGGTCCTCGGCCAGCTCGGTCACCTCGGCCCGGTCGCCGGTCTCCGTCCGCCCCGCCCAGCGCTCGAGCAGGCGGCGGATCGGCACGACCTCCGCCACCCTCGCCTCCGCGCTGGTCCGCCACTGGTCGAAGCGGTGCGCGCACAGGTAGTTGCCGCGCCCCTTCATGTAGGTGGCGGTGAAGTCGAGGCCGAGGGCGTCGCGGAGGACGGGCAGGTCCTTGAAGTAGATCTGTTCCTGGAGGTTCTTGGTGCCCGTCGAGACGAGCACGCGCTGGCGGCCGAGGATCGCGGGCACCAGATAGGCCAGCGTCTTTCCGGTCCCGGTGCCCGCTTCGACCAGCAGAATGCCCCCGCTGTCGAACACCTTCGCGACGGCGGCCGCCATCTCCCGCTGCCCGGCCCGGGGCTCGTAGTCGGCCAGCGCCCGCGCGAGCGGCCCGTCGTCGGCAAAGACCCGGTCAGTGGCGGTTGGCAGAGACAAGGGCCGTCGCTCGCACCGTTGTCACTCGAGCGAGCCGGTGACAGAGACCGTCGGCGTCAATGCAGAATGCAAAAGGCAGAATGCAGAAATGCACCGGCTTCTACATTCTGCATTCTCCAGTCGGCATTCTGCATTCAGGCTGGCCCGTTTCAGCAGCCTGCCAGCCCGGATTATTCGCGACAGTCCGAATCATCCTCGACTTCGGCCGATGGAATGGGCCTTCGTCGGGCTAGGCCAGCCGTTCGGGGTACAGCGGGAACTTCCGGCACAACCGCTCGACCTCCGCGCGCACCATGTTCTGCACCCGCTCGTCATCGGGCGCTGCCAGCACCCGGGCGATGAACTCCCCGATCTGGTCCATCTCGGGCTCGCGCATGCCGCGCGTGGTGACGGCCGGCGTGCCGACGCGGATGCCGCTGGCCACGAGCGGCGGGTTCTGGTCGAAGGGAATCGTGTTCTTGTTGACGGTGATGTTCGCCTTCTGGAGCGCCGCCTCGGCCACCTTGCCGGTGATGCCCTTCGAGAAGACGTCGACCAGCATCAGGTGGTTGTCGGTGCCGCCGCTGACCAGGCGGAACCCCCTGTCCTTCAGCGCCTGGGCGAGACGCGCGGCGTTGGCCACGATCTGCTTCTGGTACGCGGCGAACGACGGCTCGGCCGCCTCCTTCAGGCAGACGGCCTTGGCGGCGATGATGTGCACGAGTGGGCCGCCCTGGGTGCCCGGGAACAACGCCCTGTCGAGGTCCTTCGCGTACTGCTCGCGGCAGAGGATCAGCCCCGCGCGCGGACCGCGCAGCGTCTTGTGCGTCGTTGTGGTGACGAAGTCCGAGTGCGGCACCGGGCTCGGGTGCATCCCGGCGGCCACCAGGCCGGCGATGTGCGCCATGTCGGTCACGATCGCCGCGCCGACACGGCTGCCGATCTCGCGGAAGCGCGCGAAGTCGATGATGCGGGGGTAGGCGCTCGCGCCCACCATGATCATCTTCGGCTTGTGCTCCTCTGTCAGCTTCTCGAGCGCCTCGTAGTCGATCCGCTCATCGTCTCTCCGCACGCCGTAGGGGATGATGTTGTAGAGCTTGCCCGAGAAGTTGAGCGGGTGCCCGTGGGTCAGGTGGCCGCCGTGCGAGAGGTTCATGCCGAGGAAGGTCTCGCCGGGCTTCATGAGCGTGAAGTAGACCGCCATGTTCGCCTGGGCGCCCGAGTGCGGCTGCACGTTGGCGTGCTCCGCCTTGAAGAGCGCCTTGGCGCGGGCGATGGCGAGCGATTCCACGACGTCGACGAACTGGCAGCCGCCGTAGTAGCGACGTCCCGGGTAGCCTTCGGCGTACTTGTTCGTGAAGACGGAGCCGGCCGCCTCGAGGATCGCCGGGCTGACGAAGTTCTCCGAGGCGATGAGCTCGAGACCCTCGGCCTCCCGCACCGTCTCGTTGCGGATCGCCTGCGCAATCTCCGGGTCGGTCTCCGCGAGCGTTCGCGGGGTGGTGACCGTGCTGACCTTTGTCTGTTCCATGATGCGCACCCTCTCAGACACTGCCGATTGCTTCGGCTCGATCCCGGAGCCGGTCCTCGCGACTCTTTCTCAGATCTGCTCGAGCGCGGCGATCTTGTCGACCCGGCGCTGATGGCGCCCGCCGGCAAACGGCGTATCGAGAAACGTCCGGACGATCGCGAGCGCCTGCGGCACGGGGGTCGTGCGCCCGCCGAGGGCGAGAATGTTCGCGTCGTTGTGCTCGCGCGAGAGCCGCGCCGCCTCGACGTCGGTGGCCGGGGCAGCCCTGATGCCGTGGACCTTGTTGGCCGCCATCGCCATCCCGAGGCCGGTGCCGCACACGAGGATCCCGCGGTCGAACGCTCCCGAGGAGACCGCGCGCGCCACCTGTCCGGCGAAATCCGGGTAGTCGACCGACTCCTCGGATGTGGTACCGAAGTCCACGCAGGGCACCTGCAGCTCGGCCAGGAGCCGCTTGACGTCCTCCTTGAGTCTGAAGCCTGCGTGATCGGCGCCCAGCGCGACCTGCATCGGGGCATTCTACTTCAATGGAGGGATCAGGATTCAGGGCGGGGGTCAGGGGTGCGGCACGAAGGTGCGGGCACGGAGGTGCGGGCACGGAGGTGCGAGACGAGGGTGCGACACGGAGGTGCCACACGGAGGTGCGACACGAAGGTGCGCTCCGGGATGCAACACCGGGCGCGCAGTGTCCCAGCCTCCCGTGTGGCTGGACGCTCGGGCAGGTTCTTTCGCCTTGTCCACCCCCAGTTCTTCTGACGGACACGGGAACCGTGCGCGGAGGATGTCACGCGCGCGCCCGACCTGTGCGCAGAAACGCTGCGCCGGCTGACCGTCCGTGACAGGGGGATGGGGCAACGGCCGGGCGGGTCCCCCCATCTCCATCGCCACGTCGCCGGCCGGCTGGCGTGTCTCGGTGCCCTGGCGACTGTCGCCGTCTATGGCGCGCGTTCGCGACACCCTCCGCACCCGGCCACCTGTATCGTGTCCGTAAAACTGGGGGTGGGCGAGGTTCTTTCGCCGCTTGACTGGCGGACCCGGACCGCGCACCATTCGGGGTGTTGCGGGACGTGTTTCCCATGAACGATAGCGATCTTGAGAACCTGCTCACGGATGCAGAATCGGACCGCGTCGAGCGGAAGTCGGCGCTCTCCGAGCCAGACCGTATCCGGGAGGCGATCTGTGCATTCGCCAACGATCTGCCCGGTCATGGCCAACCGGGCGTGCTTTTCGTTGGTGCCCGGGATGACGGATCGTGCGCCGGCCTGCGAATCACGGACGAGCTCCTCATTCGATTGGCACAGATGCGCGACGACGGGCTGATCCAGCCGCTTCCGTCGCTCGTTGTCGAGAAGCGCGTTCTGCGCGGGTGTGAACTGGCCGTAGTCATGGTGCACCCTGCACTGGCCCCTCCCGTTCGGTTCCGAGGGCTCACTTGGATTCGCGTGGGACCACGCCGTGGTATCGCGACACCCGATGAGGAGCGGCGTCTGGCTGAGCGCCGACGCAGCCGCGATCTCCCCTTCGATCTGCAGCCCGTCTCATCTGCGGCAATAGAGGACTTGGACCTCGACTACTTCGCCGGCGAGTACCTGCCCCAGGCGGTCGCGCCCGACTCGCTCGTGCACAACGATCGGTCCATGGAAGACCGGATGCGCGGCCTGCGGTTCTTGACACCAGACGGTGTTCCGACGGTGCTCGGGATCCTCGTCTTGGGGCGCGATCCGCGCCGGTTCCTACCTGGTGCCTATGTGCAGTTCTTGCGTTTGGATGCGACAGAACTGACCGACGCGGTGAGAGACCAGAAGGAGATTGGCGGGCCGGTCGCCCAGGTGCTGTGGCGTCTAGATGACGTCCTCGAGGCGCACAACAGCGTGGCGGCGACGTTGACGGCGGCCCGCCTAGAAGTGACGCGGCCGGAATACCCGCTGCCCGCGCTGCAGCAATTGACGACAAACGCGGTGCTCCATCGCAGTTACGAGAGCACGAACGCGCCGGTGCGGGTCTACTGGTTTGCTGACCGTATTGAGATCCACAGCCCTGGTGGCCCGTTCGGCCAAGTGAACCCGGAGAACTTTGGTCGTCCCGGGGTGACTGACTATCGCAATCCTCATCTGGCGGAAGCGCTCAAGATCCTCGGCTTCGTGCAAAAGTTCGGCGCTGGAATTCCGATCGCACGTCAGTCGCTCGAAAAGAACGCCAATCCTCCGGTAGAGTTCGTCGTCGAGCCAAATCACGTCTTGGCGGTAGTGAGGAGGCGGTCGTGAGCACGCCGGTTGTGGCGTTCTTCAACAACAAGGGCGGGGTCGGCAAAACGTCCCTCGTCTACCACCTGTCGTGGATGTATGCGGACATAGGTGCGCGGGTCGTCGTTGCGGATCTGGATCCACAGGCGAACCTGACGGCTGCGTTTCTCGACGACGACCAGATCGAGCAACTGTGGTTAGACGACACCAGACGCCCTACTGTCTTTGGAGCGATCGAACCTCTGCTGCGCGGCGTGGGGGACATCCTGGATGAGCCGTACGTCGAAACGGTAGAGGAACGCATTCACCTGTTGCCTGGCGATCTGGCCTTGGCTCAGTTCGAAGACGAGCTGTCCCACGAGTGGCCCCTCTGCATGGATCGGAAGGAGCGCGCGTTCCGGGTCGTCTCAGCCTTCTGGCGCCTAATCCAGAAGGCTGCTGGTCTGGTGGCTGGCGACTTCGCGCTGATGGACCTCGGTCCGAACCTGGGTGCCATAAACCGTGCGGCGTTGATCGCCGCGGATTACCTCGTGGTCCCACTGGCGGCCGACTTGTTTTCGCTGCAAGGGCTCAAGAATCTTGGCCCGACCGTCCGCACTTGGCGAGGAGAATGGACGGACAGACGGTCAAGGAATCCGGTGCCGGGTCTCGACCTGCCGCCCGGGCAGATTCGGCCCGTCGGCTACGTCGTTATGCAGCACGCGGTACGGCTCGACAGGCCGGTCAAGGCGTACGACCGCTGGGCCGCCCGCATTCCTGAGGTGTACTCGGAGCAGGTACTCGGGCAGAAGCCATCCTCCCTCGCATCAGGAGACGACGGCAACCGCGTGGGCCAGGTCAAACACTATCGGAGCTTGATGCCAATGGCGCAAGAAGCCCGGAAGCCGATGTTCCATCTCAGTTCAGCGGATGGTGCGATCGGAGCCCACGCCAAGGCGGTCGTGGAAGCACGGGTGAACTTCCGCCAGCTCGCCGACGAGGTCGCAAAGCGCTGTGGTCTTCGAATGACCTCGTCCGTACGCCGTGCGCTCTGATGAATCGAACCGCCCACGTGCTCCGCCCATGGTCCGGGAGAACCGAAACACGCGCATTCTCCTCGACCCCAACCCTGATCCCTGGGCCCTGGCGCCTGATCCCTGATGGCTGAACCGACCGTCGTCGTCCGCGCGCGCGGCGAGGAGCGGCTGAAAGCCGGCCACCTGTGGATCTACCGGGCCGACCTGGTGGACGTGCAGGCGAAGGGCGGCGACACGGTCGCGGTGCTGGGCCCGCGGCGCCACTGGCTCGGCCGCGCGCTCTACAGCGACAAGTCGCTGATCGCGCTGCGGCTGCTCACCCACGGCGAGCAGCCGGCCGACCTCTCGCTCTGGCGCGCGCGCATCGAAGCGGCCATCGCGTTCCGCCAGACGCTCCAGATCGACGCCACCGCGTACCGGCTGGTCCACGGCGAAGGGGATCTGCTGCCGTCGCTCGTGGTCGACCGCTACGGAGACTACCTGGTCGTGCAGGCGCTCTCCCAGGGCGTGGAGCACCTGTTGCCCGACCTCACCAGGATGCTCGTCGAGCTCGTCGCACCTGCAGGCATCCTCGCGCGCAACGACGTCAGGGTGCGGGCGCTCGAAGGCCTCGACCTGAAAGTGGAGAGCCTGCACGGCAACGTGCCCGAGACGATCACGGTGACCGAGGGTGGCATCCACTACGCCGTCGATCCGTG
>Ga0315282_10006057_pt1 | contig 20353 bp, 21 predicted proteins | sample YL17G07_20_MG_FD_203693 | JGI IMG/M metagenome (GOLD analysis project Ga0315282, IMG submission 203693) | Sediment microbial communities from Yellowstone Lake, YNP, Wyoming, USA - YL17G07_20 | ecosystem: Environmental > Aquatic > Freshwater > Lake > Sediment | place: USA: Wyoming | collected... | reverse complement strand
TATTGCGTTACCTCTGTATGCTTGCGCCACTGCTCGAGGTCGAGCGTTGGCCCTCGAGCTGCCAGGTGGTCTGCCAGTCCGAGAAATAGGGTATCTATGCCTACATCTGCAGTGTCCCTGAAATATTTATAAATCGCACGGCGCGAGGGCACATCTTCTGACAGCATATATCCGGGGCGCAGGTGATGCTCGATCATCAAGTGCACCATATTTATCTCGCGGTTGCTGAACTTTAGCCGCTCCATGATCTGAACTGCCATAGCAGACCCTTCTTTGGCATGGCCCAGAAAGCGCATCCGCCCACTTTGCTCTATTGTTTTGGCCGCTGGCTTACCGATATCGTGGAGCAGCGCTGCCAGCTTTAATAGCGCCCTTCTCGTTCGTCCTCCGGCGATATCCTGGGCAAAATACTGAGCGATGTCTGGTGACCAGGGTGCCAGAGTAATGAGGTCATCTTCATTATTGTTTTCTCGCTCCCTGAGCAACCGTTCCACACAGGAAACCGTTTCCAGGGAGTGGTCGAAGACATCCCAGAAATGCTCCTTGGGCTGTGTCACCCCTTTGGAACTGGTTAGCTCGGGCATCAAAGCAGCGAGCAGGCTCAGTCGGTCAAGATAGCGTAATGATTGATATGCTTTGTTGGTTTCAAGAATGTAGCAAAGTTCCTCACGCAGTCGCTCACCGGCAACAGTGCCGACCAGTCCACTGTCGCGCTGTATCAGGGCTTCGCTAGCAGAGTCAATGGAGAAATCGAGTGTAGCTGCAAGGCGCACCGCTCTGAGAAGACGTGCTGGGTCTTCCTGGAAACTTGCATCGCTAACCGCGCGAACTATCCTCTGGCTCAGGTCGCGGCATCCATGGAGAGGGTCGATAATTTCGACTCGAGACCAGTCCACCCTAGCTGTGCGCAGCCTTATAGCGATGGCATTTACGGTGAAATCGCGGAGTTTCAGGTCTTCCTCGATGCTTCCTCGAATAGTGGCGAAGTCGAGGTGCCACTGGTAGCCAACTCGGGGGAAAACCACTCTGGCTACTTGATTAACCTCGTCTAGGGGCACCATCCTGGCGTCGAAAAACCTGGCTACTTCGGAAGCAATGGCTATGGCGTCACCATCTACTGCGATGTCGATGTCGCTATTGGTGCGACCCATAAGCCCGTCGCGTACAAAGCCGCCGACAACATAGCAGTCGATGTTGCGATTCTGAAAGAACTCTCCCAGCTTGGCTAGGAGTGAAGCTGCCTCCCTCGGGACGTAAATTTTTAGCCTCTCTTGGGTAAGATTTGTCATTAAAGATTTCTTTTTCTAGATTCCGCCCGTCTCTTCTTCGTCCTCTTCAGTTTTATGTAGCTCGTCTATGCTCTCCAGATGGTCGACGAAAACTATACCATTGATATGGTCTGTCTCGTGCTGGAGCACCTGGGCCAGGAGCCCTTCCCCTTTTATGCGAATCAGCTTCCCTTGGCGGTCACGTGCTTTCACTGTGATTGAGGTAGAACGCTTTACGTCTGCGTTGTAGCCAGGCAGGCTGAGGCAGCCTTCCGTCATCATTTCAGTTTCCTCTGAAATTTTCACAACCTCGGGGTTGATGAGCGTGATTACATCTTCTTCATCAGGCATTTGGATTACAACTACTTGAAGCGGGACTCCGACCTGAGGGGCAGCCAGCCCTATTCCTTCAATGTCGTACATAGTTTCAATCATATTATCGATGAGTTTTTGAATGGAATCGTCTATTTTTCTTACCTTTTTCGCCTTCTGGTGGAGCACGGGGTTATCCATTTTGACTACAGGCATAATTGCCATACTCGAACCCTGACACCGAATATATTACAGCAATTTTTTGCAATTAGGGAAATTATAGTCTAACCTTGGCGGGTTGTAAAGCCTAAATTAAGCTTACAGGGTCGATATCGATTGCCCATCCCTGAGGTAAGGTCAGCTTGGAAAGGAGGGGGAGTGGGTCGGGGCTGCGGATGACTATCTGATAGCGGTATCTGCCCCGCACACGCTGGGTGAAAGCGGGGGAGGGGCCGATGAGAGTTGTATTGGGTAGTCCTTGGGAGTCTCTCTCCTGCTCGAGTAGTCGGTATATCCTCTCCGCTTCCGTCTGGCAGCGGGCGGCATTGGTGTGAATATACGTAAGGCGCGCCAACCGACTGAAGGGCGGGTTGCCCTGCTGACGGCGGAAGGCTATCTCCTGCTCATAGAAATTGGCGTAGTCATGTTTCGCCGCAGCAACTATAGCGTAGTGGTCTGGGGTATAGCTTTGGACAATGACTTTGCCACCTATTTTCCCTCTTCCTGCCCTGCCTGCCACCTGCGCCAGAATCTGGAAAGTTCGCTCGCTGGAGTGAAAGTCTGGTAGATGTAGTCCGATATCTGCGTTGATTACACCCACCAGGGTAACCAGAGGCAAATCTAGCCCCTTGGCTATCATCTGGGTTCCGATGAGGATATCCGCCTCGTGCGCCAGGAATTTGTCCATGATTTTTTCGTGAGAACGTTTCCCTTTGGTGACGTCGCGGTCCCAGCGCATCACTCGAGCCTCTGGAAAAGTCTTAGCTACTTCCTCCTCCACCTTTTGCGTGCCTATGCCCAGGAATTTGATGCGCTTGCTCAGGCAGTTGGGGCATATCTCTGGTGGTTTAGTCCTATAATTACAGTGGTGGCAGATTAAGTTGTCCTCTGTAGCATGATATGTAAGCGATACATCGCAGCGTTTGCAGCGCATTACAAAGCCGCAATCGCGGCACTGGACAAAGGTCGCTGTCCCCCTACGGTTAAGGAACAGGATGACCTGCTCCTGCGCTTGTAGAGCATCGGCAACGGCTTTGGCTAAGGTGCGGCTGAAGATGCTCCGGTTGCCCTCCTTCAGCTCGCGGCGAAGGTCTACGACCTCGACTTTGGGTAAAGGCGATGGCTCTCCGGAGCTTATCCTTTCGGAAAGCTCGAGCAGTTGAAAATCTCCTCTTTGTGCTCGGTAGTAGGTGGTTACATCGGGGGTAGCGCTTCCCAGGATTACCACCGAGTTTGTCAGCTCTGCTAACTTGATAGCCACATCTCGGGCATGATACCGAGGCTGCTGCTCCTCTTGCTTATAAGTCCATTCGTGCTCTTCATCTATCACGATGAGACCAAGGTCGGGCTGTGGAGCGAAGAGGGCACCCCTTGAGCCGATGACGACGTCGAACTCGCCATCTTTGATTCGCTGCCATTCATCGAACTGTTCTCCCGATGATAGCTTGCTGTGAAGTACGGCTACTCTATGTGGGAAACGCGACGCGAAGCGGTCGATGGTCTGTGGGGTGAGCGCGATCTCGGGCACAAGGACAATAGCCCGTTTGCCCAGGGAGATAGCCTCAGCCAGCGCCCTCAGGTATATCTCGGTCTTGCCGCTGCCGGTGACGCCGTGGAGGAGGAATACCTTTGGCGTATTCCTCCTTAGCTCTGCTCTGATTTGGGACCAAGCCTCATCTTGAGCGGTGATTAGAGACAATGCAGCAGTTGGGATGAAGATACGATGAGCCAGCGGATCGCGTTGCACCCTGGTTTTCTCAATGGTGACTAAACCCTGGTTGATCAGGGCCTGAAGGGTGGTTGGTGTGAAGCTAAACCTTCGTCTTGCTTCAGCGAGAGTTAACGGCTCGGGTTCTGTGACTATAAGGCTGAGCAACTTTGCCTGCTTCTTCTCGAGATTGGGCATTATTTCACGGGCTTGCTCTGGGCTTATCGCTAGCTTTAAGCGGGACTCCCACTGGGGCCTTATCTTAATTCTCTCCAGCTCTTGGGTCTTGATGATGAGACCCTTTCGTAGAAGCTGCTCTATGATAGTGTCGACTTTGTCTTTCCTGAACATCTTCTTAAGCCGCCCTAATTCAAGCCTGCCTTTGCTTTCGAGAACGGTCAGCAGCTTCTGTTGCTGTGCTGTCAGTGAGGAGAACGCAAGCTCTGAAGGGTTTGGTGAAGGTTGAACGAAGGTGAGCACCCTGCGTTCGAATCCAGGTGGCAGCATCAACGCTGCCGCATCGAAATAGGAAGATAGATAACGCTCAGCTATCCATTGAGCAAGCTTGACCTGATGTGGGAAAAGTATGGGGTGAGCATCGATGGCCTCGGCTATTTCCTTTGTCTCTTCAACCTGTGACTGTTCGCTCAGCGCGAAGACAATGCCTTGAACCAGCCGAGGCCCAAAAGGTACCCAGACCGCATGCCCCACGCTCAAGGAGATATTCGGCGGTATAGAGTAGCTGAAGGTTCTCGGTTGTGCCAGAGGGAAATCGACGGCGACCTCAGCGTAGCTCATCCTTTGATTTTGACTTTACCTTTTGCCGGGCCATCTTACCGCTGAGTTGGCGCAGGTAGTAAAGCTTTGCCCGGCGAACTTTGCCGAACCGCAATACCTCGACCTTTTCCAAACGAGGCGAATTGAAGGGGAAAGTACGTTCCACACCCACCCCATGGAATACCTTTCTCAAAGTGAAGTTGGCCCCTGCACCGCTCTTGCGTACTCGGATTGCCACGCCTTCAAAGGTCTGGCTTCGCTCTTGGTCTCCCTCTAAGATCTTCATCTTTACTCTAACGGTATCGCCGAGATTGATCTGGGGGATATTCTCATTTACTTTGGTCTCAACGGCAGTCTCGATGTCCATCACTACTCTCCTGAATTTAGCCTCGTTCAAGGCAGAATCTAATCAGAGCGGGTAACCGCTCTATTTGCTGCTAACCTTCTCTCTTCGGGAGAGAGATTTGCCTTATCGAAAAGGTCGGGACGCCTCAGGAAGGTGCGCAAAATGGATTGCTCCCTGCGCCACCTGGCAATCTGGGCATGGTTTCCAGAAATCAAAACCTGCGGCACCTCCCAATTGCGGTACGCTTGTGGTCTAGTGTATTGAGGATACTCCAATAGACCTGCTGTATGAGACTCATCGCTGGCTGATTCCTCGGAGCCGAGGACGCCCGGCAAATGCCTGATTACGGCATCGATGACTACCATCGCTGCCAGCTCGCCGCCTGTCAACACATAGTCGCCGATGCTGAGCTCGTCAGTGGCCAGGTGTTCTCTAACCCTCTCATCGACTCCTTCATAGTGCCCGCAGATGAAAATCAGTCGGTCAAAATTCGCCAGCTCTGCGGCGATTTTCTGGTTGAAGACCCTCCCCTGAGGAGTGAGCAAAATGACTGCAGAGGAATCGTTGCCCTGGGCCTTTATCGCTTCTACAGCTTCAAATAGAGGCTCCGGTTTCATCACCATACCGGAGCCGCCGCCAAAGGGATAATCATCGACCGTCTTATGTTTGCCCAGTCCCCAGTCTCTCAGATTGTGGATCACAATGCTTACGATATTATTATCTATCGCTCGTTTGACGATGCTTTCATCGAAGGGCCCGCTGAACATGTTGGGAAACAGGGTCAAGACGTCTATGCGCATTTGTCTCCCCTTCCCATCTTCCCCCCAACCGCCTTGGGGGTCTCGGCGCATTCCGACGCTTCACCTCTAAGTGTCTCAATAGCGTGAGGCAAGGCGGGCTTTATTACCTCGAGGCATTCTCTCACTGCTTTCGGGCTGCCGGGGAGATTAACGATAAGTGTTTTCTTACGGATGCCAGTCACTGCCCGGCTCAATATAGCATGGGGCGTTTTCTTGAGGCTCTCCGCTCTCATCACCTCGGCAAATCCCGGGACAATCCTGTCCACGATATCGAGTGTAGCTTCGGGTGTGACATCGCGGGGCGCAAGGCCGGTGCCTCCTGTAGTGATTATCATATCCACCTTACCGCTATCAGCCCATCCTGCCAGCTTCTCTGCAATGATATCCCTTTCATCGGGGACGATTGCATAGTCCACTACTCGAGCGTCCATTTGAGAGACTATCTCTCTAATGGTCTCGCCGCTCTTGTCCTCGCGTTTTCCCTGCGAGCCCTTATCGCTTATAGTCAGTATGCTTACCCTAAACATGCCCCTCATTCTCAAAACGGCGTTCATCTATAATATCATACCCGAGCCCCGTTGCAAACATCAGCTTCGGCGGGCGTTGTCAGACTCACCGACTCTCCGAGCAGTAGCAGAGGCAATTTTTTTGTGTTATGATTAAACAGGATTGAAGCAATGGCGTCCAAATATAATCCCCAAGAGATTGAAAAAAAGTGGCAGGCAAGGTGGGAAGGCGACCATATTTATGAGGTGCATGAGGCCTCAAAGCGCCCCAAGTGGTACGCCCTCACCATGTTCCCCTACACCTCCGGCGACCTCCATATCGGCCACTGGTACGCAATGGCCCCCTCCGATGTCCACGCTCGTTTCAAGCGAATGCAGGGTTACAACGTTCTCCATCCCATAGGGTTCGATGCGTTCGGGCTTCCTGCGGAGAACGCTGCTATTAAGCATGGCATTCACCCGCATACTTGGACTATGCGCAACATCGATAAAATGCGTCTTCAGTTGAGGAGCATCGGCGCAATGTATGATTGGAGCAGGGAGGTAATTACCTGTCTGCCTGAATACTATAAGTGGACGCAATGGTTCTTCCTCAAGCTGTATGAGGCTGGTCTGGCTTATCGGGCCGGGGCGCCAGCCAATTGGTGCCCTCAATGCAAGACTGTGCTAGCCAATGAGCAGGTTGTAGGCGAGGGAGTATGCGAACGATGCGGCACGCCAGTGATACGGAAGTATCTGGAGCAGTGGTTCTTCAGGATAACCAAATATGCCGAGGAGTTGCTCGAGTTCGCTGAGATTGAATGGCCGGAACGTGTGAAAACAATGCAGCGCAACTGGATCGGCAAAAGCGTTGGCGTAGAGATATCCTTCGGCCTTGATGTGAAAGGCGTTAGCGAAAAAGAGATTAGAGTTTTCACCACTCGCCCTGACACTATCTTCGGCGTCACATTCATGGTTCTTGCCCCTGAGCACCCCTTGGTTGCTAAGCTCACCACTAGGGAACATAAAGACGAGGTTCGCGAGTATATTGAGTGGACTAGAGGCCAGACGGAAATAGAGAGACTATCCACGGAGAAAGAGAAGACAGGGGTTTTTATCGGCTCCCATGTTATTAATAAACTCAATGGTGAGAAGGTGCCGATATGGATCGCCGACTATGTGCTCCTGAGCTATGGAACAGGGGCGGTGATGGGAGTGCCTGCGCACGACCAGCGTGATTTCGAATTTGCCCAGGATTTCGGCTTGCCTATAAAGGTAGTTATCTCTCCTCCAGGCTGGGATGGCAAGCCTTTAAAAGAGGCATACGTAGAGTCTGGAACCATTGTGAACTCGGCGCAGTTCGACGGGCTTCCCAATGAACAGGGGAAAGAAGCGATTTCCGATTTCATGGAGGCGAAGGGCTATGGTAAGCGTACTACAAGCTACCGCCTTCGTGACTGGCTTATCTCACGTCAGAGGTATTGGGGCGCGCCTATACCTATAATTTATTGCTCAAAGTGTGGCATGGTGCCTGTGCCTGAGAAAGACTTGCCTGTGCTGCTGCCCGAGGATGCTGAATTCAAGCCTACCGGTGAATCGCCGCTCAAGTACTGTGCTTCATTTGTCAATACCACATGTCCCAAGTGTGGCGGCCATGCTCAACGCGAGACCGATACCATGGACACCTTCATGTGCTCCAACTGGTATTTCCTGCGTTATACCAGCCCGGAATACGATAAAGGGCCCTTTGAGCCCAACCAATTGGCATATTGGATGCCTGTTGACCAATACACGGGCGGCGCAGAGCATGCCACCATGCATCTGTTCTATGCTCGTTTCTTTACCAAGGCAATCAGGGACATAGGGCTGGTGAAATTCGGCGAGCCTTTCACCCGTCTATTCAATCAGGGGACCGTCGTTTTTGGCGGGGCCAAGATGAGCAAGTCGCGGGGCAACGTGGTTACGCCGGACGAATATGTAGAAAAGATGGGTGCGGACACGGTTCGCGCCTATCTGATGTTCGTTGGCCCCTGGGACCAGGGCGGTGGCTGGGATGACAGCGGTATCAGCGGCATATGGCGCTGGCTCAACCGTGTGTGGAACCTGGTGCTGGAGGCGCAGAAAGAAGGTTTGCCTCCGATAGACCAGGCAACCGAGAATGAACTGCGCCGCCGAACTCACAAAACGACCAAGAAGGTCAGCGAAGACTATGAGAAATTCCGATTCAATACCATGATTGCCGCCCTTATGGAGTTCACCAACTATTTAGCTAAAATAAAAGAGGAGCGCTCTGTTGCTCACGTTGCCTGGAAAGAAACCATAGATACTTTACTACTTATGCTTGCTCCTTCGGTCCCTCATCTGGCCGAGGAGCTATGGGAACGGACTGGTCACCCATACAGCATTCACAATCAATCGTTCCCATCCTGGGATGAGAAGTTGGTGGTTGAGGAGCAGTTTACTCTGGTAATTCAAGTCAATGGCAAGCTTCGCGACCGGGTGGAGGTTCCGGTTTCTATTGCAGAGTCTGAAGCTCGCGAGTTGGCTCTCAGCAGGGAGCGTGTGCGGGCGCATACTAACAGTAGAGAGATAAAAGATATCATCTATGTTCCTGGGCGATTGGTGAACATAGTTGTAAAATAGACTCTGCCATCGTCCACGGAATCGTAATAAAACTGGAGATATGTCTTATGATGAAAGAGATTCGAGTCCACGCAAGGGCTGGGCAGGGTGCGATCACTACTGCCACAATCCTGGCCAATGCCGCCTTCGAGGATGGTAAATATGCCCTATCTTTTCCTACCTTTGGGGCAGCAAGGATGGGGGCGCCTATGAATGCGTTTGTGCGCATTGGCGACGCTCAGATTCGTGTGCGCAGCCAGATTTACAAACCGGACTATGTGCTTGTGCAGGATCCCACTCTGATGAAGGGATACGATGTGGTTGCCGGATTGAAGCCTGATGGACTTGCAGTGATTAACACCAGCAAGAAACCCTCAGAACTGGGTCTCAAGACCCAGGCCAGGGTCGTGACACTCAACGCAGCGCGGATTGCCAAGCAGATTATGGGTCGAGCCGACCGGGTCAATACTGTTCTCATCGGTGCCTTCATAGCGGTCACGGGTGAACTGAGCGTGGAGTCAGTCCAGAGGGCTATCAACTCTCGTTTCTCGGGGAAGGCAGCGGAGAGTAACTGGAAAGCGTTTCTCGAAGCTTACAATGAGGTCAAGAACAGGGGGAATGTTGTATGAAGATTACACTGGGAACGGTAACAAAGCCAGGGGGAAGCCGTGCAAACAAAACAGGGGCTTGGCGCACGTCGGTCAAGCCGCGCTTCTTGCAAAAGAACTGCATAGGCTGCGACGTTTGCGCCTTAAGCTGTCCCGAAGGATGTATCTTCGGCACCGGGCAGAGGACCTATTATGCTAACGAAGACTTCTGTAAGGGCTGTGGCATCTGTGCCAATGTCTGCCCTGTTCACGACATTGAAATGATACCGGAGGGGGGAGAAGATGCTTAAAGGGAAAATGATTCAGGGTTGCCGGGCAATAGCTGAGGCTGTGACTCTATGTCGTCCCAGAGTGATCTCGGCCTATCCCATAACGCCGCAGACGTTGATTGTGGAGGAGTTAGCCTCGATGGTGGCTGAAGGCGAGCTGGATACAGAGTTCATCAATGTGGAGGGAGAGCATTCGGCGGCATCGCTGGTTCTGGGTGCCAGCGCTACCGGAGTTAGAGTTTTCACTGCCACTTCGTCTCAAGGTCTTCTATACATGGCTGAGGTGGTCTTCAATATCGCTGGCATGCGGCTCCCTGTGGTGATGGTCAACGCCAATCGCTCTTTATCGGCGCCGCTCAATATCTGGAACGACCAGCAGGACTCGATTAGCATGAGGGACTGTGGCTGGATGCAATTATACGCCGAGAACAATCAAGATGCCTGTGACCTTATTTTGCAGGCTTATCGAATCGCTGAGGACCACCGGGTGATGTTGCCGGTGATGGTTTGTGTTGATGGTTTTGTATTGCCCCATGCCTTCGAGGTGGTGGACCTCCCCAGCCAGAAAGAGGTCGATGCCTATTTGCCTCCTTATCAGCCTTTGTACAAGCTAGATCCGGACAATCCCTATACTATGGGTGCTTTCGCCGAGCCGGACAAATATATGGAAGCTCGATATATGATTCAGCACACTATGGAAGCATCCATTCCCATAATCGAGGAGGTGTCCCGGGAGTTTAAGCGTACCTTTGGTCGTGTAGCCGGCGGGCTTTTTGAGAAGTATCGCGTCGACGATGCTTCGACGGTGGTGGTGGCTTTGGGTTCGATGGCGGGTACTATTAAGGATGTAGTTGATGACCTGCGGAATAAGGGGCAGGAGGTTGGAGTGCTGCGTCTCATAACTTATCGTCCTTTCCCCGAAGAGGCTCTGTATGAAGCGCTGAAAGGCGCTCAAAATATCGTCGTAATCGAGAAGGCGCTCTCGCTGGGTGGCAGCGCTCCTCTAGCTGTTGAGTTAAGGTCTGTGTTCCATGGCCGTCCTGCCTCTCCCAAGATCAGCGGCTTTGTCATTGGCTTAGGCGGCAGAGATGTCACCACGGACGATTTGAAATATGCCATAGAGAAGGCTCAGCAGCAGCTCATCAATATGGAGTTCATCGGCTTAAGGACGGACCTGGAACTGGAGGGTGTAAATGCCTGAGTTAGTAAAAGAGCGTGATAAACTCGTTGACCATCTATTATGTTCGGGGCATACGGCCTGCCCCGGTTGTGGCCAATCATTGGCAGCTCGCCTGATGGTCAGAGCAGCCGGGCGCAATGTGATAATAGTTAACTCCACCGGATGTCTGGAGATATTCACCTCCAAATACCCCGAATCGGCCTGGGAGGTGCCCTGGCTCCATTCTTTGTTCCAGAATACGGCAGCGGTGGCATCGGGTGTGGAGGCGGCATTGAAAACCTTGGGGCGATTGGACAAAGTAAGGGTGATCGCTCAGGGTGGCGATGGTTCCACTTTCGACATCGGGTTTGGCGCTATCTCAGGCATGTTTGAGCGTGGTCACGACATATTATATGTTTGCTACGACAACGAAGCTTATATGAATACCGGCATCCAGCGCAGCGGCTCGACTCCTAGGTATGCTCGTACTACCACCAGCCCTCCGGGCAAGGTCTCTCTGGGAAACCTGAGGCCAAAGAAGGACTTGCCGCAGATTGCAGCCGCTCACGGCATACCTTATGTGGCTGTTGCTTCGGTGGGCTATCCCATGGACCTGGACAGAAAAATCAGGAAGGCCCTTTCGATACGGGGGCCCAAGTATGTACAGATTCATGTCCCCTGCCCTCTGGGTTGGGGCACTGAGCCATCGAAGACTATCGATTATGCCAGGCTGGCGGTGAATACGGGGCTTTGTCCGTTGATTGAAATAGAGAATGGCGTGACGACTGCGATAAAGATTCCCGCGAGGGTTCCCGTAGAGGAATATTTGAAGGGGCAGGTGAGGTTCAGGCATCTTCTTGAAGGGACGGGCAGGAAAGAGGAGATTGCGGAAATCCAGAAGCTGGCCGATAGGAATATCGAGGTGTATGACCTTATCGCCAAATAGATACTCGGATATTCAGTGATAATGGTCTTATTTTATAGGGGCGTTCAACCGAACGCCCCTATGTCTGTAGGGTCAGACACATTGGTCTGCTTAAGCCGTTCGTGGTGAGCTTGTCGAACCATGAACGGCATCTCACCAAACGGTCATTAAAATGGATGCGAAAACTCACAGACTTATTGACACCCACGCCCATCTTGATGAAATAGAAGACCTCGCCAAAGCCGTTGATGAAGCAAAGCAGGCCGGGCTTGTGGCAATCATCGCTGTTGGCCAGGATTATGAATCTAACCTCAAAACGTTGGACATCGCTGAAAGGCATAAGCATTTCGTCTACCCCGCGCTTGGCTTGCACCCCTGGAGCCTGGGCAAAATGGATGCATTGAAAATAGACCTTACTTTGAGACAGATTGAAGATAATATTGAGAAAACGGTTGGCATCGGTGAGATCGGCCTCGACTATGACAAAAGGGTGATAGCTGCGGCGGACAAGGAGCGTCAGAAAGAAGCTTTCAAGGCTGTGCTGGAGCTGGCTAGAAGATATGATAAGCCGGTCAGCGTTCATGCCCGGTACTCCTGGAAAGACAGCTTCGATATGGTCAAAGAATCTGGGGTGAAAAGGGCTGTTTTCCACTGGTACACCGGGTTTTCCAGCGTGCTGCGGGATATAATCGCCGAGGACTACTTCATCTCTGCTACACCTGCGACGGAATACCACGATGAGCACAGGAGGGCTGTCAGGGAAACACCGCTGCAAAACCTTCTACTGGAGACGGATTGTCCAGTCACTTATGGCAGGGAGACCAAATACCAGGCCTATCCTGCTGATACTCTGAGGTCTCTTAAGGCAGTTGCTCAGATAAAGGGTATTACCGAGGATTTCGTTGCCGTCAAAACCACCGAGAACGCACTAAGGTTCTTTGGCTTATCTACGCAGATTAAGGTGACCTGATTTAGGCCTCTTCCCATAGCGGGTTAATCACTAGGCCAGCGGGTGTCTTGGGGTAGAAGTAGGTGGATTTCTGGGGTAGCCTCTTGCCATAGTCGGCTGCCTCAAGCACCGTGGAGACGCGGGTAGGGTTGAGGAGGAAAGCTATCTGATATGCTCCCGAATCAACCTTCGATACAGCCTCCAGCGCATCTCGGGTAAATTCCATGTGCTTAGCCTCTTTCTCCAGGGTGTCTATACCTAGTGCGTCTCTCAGAACGATTTGCTGCAGCAAAGCCACATCCAGCTTCTTCCACAGGCTGAGTTCCTCCGATGGTATGACCTTCTGCAGGTCGGCGTTTCGTTTCAGCCTCAGCAAGCATAGCTTTTTTTCGTGGAGACCGTAGAGTCCCAGGACATTACCCCGTTTTCCCTCTGTCTCAAGCGTGGATAGCCAGCTCTGAATAGTCTCTGAGAGGGTTGGCAGGGAGGGAAGCAAGCCGTCCGCACTGAAGTAAGGGGATAGCGTCTGCTCAAGCTGAGTCAGCTTTGCAGGTTCTAGCTCTTTTACTAGGCGATGTGTGGATAGCATAACTAAGCCTGGGTCATGTGAGTCCATCAGGCTCATCATCACAAAGTTGAAAGGTTCGTTTCCAGTGTATGAAGTGAGATTTGCGCGCTGCTCATCTCGGTAGCGTAAAGCGGTTTCGTATCTATGGTGGCCGTCTGCTATATAGATGACCTTGTCTTCAAAGAGCTGTGAGATTTTCTGGATAGCTGTACCGTCGGATATGACTCGTACGACGTAGTTTACACCGTAGCTATCGGTGACGCTGAAATTTGGCTCTCCCTTGGTCAGCCCGCGCAGCAGCTTAACCATTTCACCTTTTTTGGTGCGTACCAGCCCCATTATCGGGCTTATGTTGGCGCGGCAGGCCCTGAGCAGGTTAAGGCGGTCGATGGCAGGCTCTTTCGTTGTTTTCTCGTGCGGACGGATATGCCCCTTATTATCCAGTTCCTCGAGACGCACCCTGGCGATAAGGCCCATGCGGCTCTTGATTATGTCCTGATAGGGGAAGCGGTGCTCGATGGCATACAAGGCGGGTTGTTTTTCCCGAATCAGAATCTCTTCTTTTAGCCAGGCATTGAGTACGGCGGCGGCGCGTGTGTACTTGTTATTATCGGCAGAATCACTAGGCTGCTCCTCCCCGTACTCCAGCCTGATGATGTTATAGGGGCTTTTGCGGTAGTATGAAAGACGCTCAGCGAAGGAAATCACATCGTATGGTGGAGTTATAATCGAGGAGGGGTCGGGGACTCGCTGCAAGTTGTAGCACAGGCCGCAGAACGGTCGAACATCACACATTTGTTTTAGCCTACCATGCTCAAATATGTGCTGTCAACATTCGGTATCTCATATGATTGCGTTGTCTATCTTGAGCTAAGATGTTAAAATAGCTTCGACTGCTTCTTAGGGGAAAAGGATGGAGGGTTCACATGGATGAGATGAAAAGCGCCTTTGAGCGGGCGATGGAAAGGGCCGAGGGCCTCGGTAAAGCCTCGGACGAGGATCTGACAAAATGGAAGTATATCCCCGAAGGGGAGAAGCTGGCCGCCAGGTATCTTAAAGAGGAATATGACATCTCAACTGAGCTTGGTAAGTATGATGAAAAGGTGCGAAAATATGTGGCCGAAGGTGCTCAAGGGGTCTTTATCAGGAACGTGGACCTGCCCAGAAACGACGTGGCCAAAAAGAGAAACAAGATGGTCATGGAAGCCATCAAAGAGATGAAGCGCGACAAGGTGGGCATCGAGAATGTGTATACCAAGATGAGGCGTGTTTTTAGTCATTATGAGAAAGAGGGCGAGCAACAGAGGAGGCAGACCTACGAGACCGTGAAGAGAGATTTTGAAGCCAAACTCATCCAGGCAGCCCAACAGCAGCGCGGGGCGCCTCCTCCGTCCAAGGTAAATGTTGAAAGCCATCCGCAATTTCAGCAGGAATGGCGCCGGATTCTGGCTCAGCTTGACTCGCAATATTTGAGACTGCTTGAAGAGTATAAGAAGGAGATACTGAGCATACGTTAGCGCGTGTAGGGGAGTAGCTTTGGAGGTGGTGTGATGCCGGCAAACCTGCCGCCTCAATATCACGAAGCTGAGAAGATTTACAGGTCAGCCAAGATTCCTGAGGAGAAGGTGGAAGCCTTGGAGGCCATGCTCGCCATCATGCCCAAGCATAAGGGGACGGATCATCTGCGCGCAGAGTTGAGGAGGAGAATAGCCAAGCACCAAGAGGAAGCGCAAAGGAGGCCGTCTGCTGGCAGGAAGGGAAGCTCCTACAACGTCAGGAGGGAAGGTGCCGGGCAGATTGTATTAGTAGGCCTTCCCAACGCAGGCAAATCTCAACTGGTGTCTGCTCTCACCGATGCAGCTATTGAAGTAGCAGACTATCCTTTTGCTACTAAGGTTCCCACACCAGGCATGATGAGATTCGAGAACATCCAGATACAACTTGTGGATATGCCGCCATTAACCGACCGCGAAGCGAAGCCGTGGCTTTCTCATTTGCTGCGTAATTCGGACGTTTTGCTGGTTATGATTGACCTTGGCGAAGACCCTTTGATACAGATGGACACTATATTGGCTGAGCTGGAGGGAATGAAGGTTAGACTCATTGGGATGAAAATGCCAGATGAGCTTTTGATTGGCGTAGCTCTAAAAAAAGCGCTGATTGTAGGTAATAAGAATGATTTGAGCAATGCGGCCGAAAACTACAACCTGTTGAAATCGCGCTACGGCGATAAGTTAGCGGTGGTTTCTATCTCCGCACAGAAGGGGATCGGGTTGGAGGAGATGAAGCGGGCCATCTATAATTTGCTTGACATAATTCGTGTGTATACCAAGTCCCCTGGAGCGAAAGCTGACCGCGATGAGCCCGTTGTACTCAAGACAGGGAGCACGGTTGAAGAAGCAGCGGCTTCCGTACACAAGGACTTCCTCAGGAACCTGAAATATGCTCAGGTGTGGGGCTCAGGGAAATTCGACGGGCAGAGGGTCAGCAGGGGATATGTCCTTGAGGACGGCGATGTAATTGAGTTTCATATCTAAGAGGATTGGCATATAATTTAAGTAAGATGAGTACTGACGATGCCAGAATCGAATATGCTATAAGCCACACCGAGATCCTGCGTCCTCCAAAGCAAACCCTGTCTACCTTCGGCACTACCAACATTTACTATTACCTGCTTACGGAGCCATCGTATAAGGAGCTTGTGGAAGGCGAAGAGGAAACAGTGGTGAGGGAGGGAAGGGTGCGGGCCGAGAGGCCTAAGGTGGTTACTCCGTCATATCTGATTAACGTCGAGGGATTCAGCGAACATGCCAGGAGATACCTTGAGATGATAGCCAGAGAGTATGGGACGCATACCCCCGGCATTTTCTATGGCTATAAGAATGAACCCAAGGAATTAAACATAGTATCCTCAGGCATGAATTCAGTGGTGCGTAATCTCGATGAAAAAATAGACAAAGAGGGTAACCAGCTCGCTACTATCATCAAGGGAATAGATGAGCTTTGGGATGTCTCCCTGCTGAAATTCATCTTTGACATGACTAGGTATTCTGTAGGCAGCAATTTATCGGAATTGGGAAGAAGGGGTCTCCTCAATTTGGATCGTAAAGGAGTCCCCCTGGAGGCCAGGCAATCGATCGAGCAGCTATTCGACGAGGTCAAAAATGGCGAACTGGACCCCTCTGCATTGAAAATGGAACTTGATAGATGGGGTCTATTTGAGGAATATGAAGATAGGTTCTTTCGTTTGTTCGGCAAATAATCAGTATGGGCATCCGCCTCTGGCGGATGCCCATACTCTCTGTCCTCCGCGGTTTCTCTTGTTACCCAGCCGTTAGTGTCGAAAGTTGCTTGATGCGCTTTAGCATATTAGGATGTGTGCTGAATATCTCCTTCAGCCTGTCGCCCAAACCGACGCGAATCTTCTTAGACCTGAGCGCCATTAGGTCGGCGCTGTCGATTACGCCATTCTTGTCCTGGTCGATTTGTCGGAGATCTTTGATCTCGTTCCACGCATTTGACGGGTTGTTAACGAAGAATGCCTTAAGGCCTCCTGCCTCCCTGACTGCTTCTTTAGACGCTCGTGAGTTGCTGTAGACCAGCTTATATAAGGCATTTGCAAGCTGGGACGGCTGGTTTCCTACCTGGACACTTCCCAAGTCCGCATAATATTCCCTTATGCGGGAACCGTAAAGAACAAGAAGGTTGGTTATGAAGTACAGAAAAAAAGCTCCGATCCCGATAAGCGCCGTATATCCACCGCTGCGGTCCCGGCCACCCCTGGACCACATCAGACCCCAGGCTATATACCAGCAAATCATGGGGATCACGCTCAAGAGTGTGATCAAAGCCATGTCCCGATGTTTGAGGTGTGATATCTCGTGGCCCAGGACTGCTCTCAATTCATCTTTGTTTAGCAGTCTGACTATGCCCTCGGTAACGCAAACCCTGCCGTCTCCCTGCCATCTGCCGAAAGCGAAGGCGTTGGGTATGGATAATTTGGATATGCCGACCTTGGGTTTGGGTATTCCTGCAGCTCTGGCGAGCTCGGTCACCATTCGGTGTAACTCTGGTTCTTCTTGTTCGGATACATATCTTACCTTCATTGCCCAGCCCACTATCGTAGGGCCGAGCAGGTATTGAATACCTACCATGACAAATGATAGGACGGCGTATAAGATAAAGTTGGAATAGCCGAGGGCTGCAGACACTCCTACGATGAGGCCATAAAGAAGCCCGAACATTAATGCAACCAAAAGGTATAATCTAATTTGTAACCACATTGTTTGTTACCCCCCCTGTAGCTCAGTAATATCCCCTAAAATTTCATTATGTTCTGTCTCTGTATTCTTGTCAAGATTCACTATGTAGCTTTGCGCACAAGCACTGGTCGAAGTAGAAATTTGATGGTATAATATTTGCACTCATTGCTCTCAGACTAAAAGGGGATAAATCCCCGTTTTTTGGAAGGAGTGACAGATGACGAAACCGGTGAAGCAGAGTGTATGCGGCAATTGCCAAAGCTTCAAGCTGGAAAAAGATAAGAAATTCTTCAGTTGCGTTGATGCCAAACATGGCGGCCTTAAGTATGGGATGCAGGTCAGGGCAGATTCACAGGCGTGTGATGCATTTGTCGCCAAATAGGGCGAAATAAGCCAGGAGGCCTTTTAACCCGTTTATATTTGCTCGCAGCATATCGTGTGCAAGCGTTAGACATATCGTTATTTTTCGAAGAAGCCTTGAGTCTTTTCCTTCTTGCTTGTCTCGCTGCTGGATCGATCACCCGGATTAACTCGTCCCCGTAAGATTAGTCGCAGGATGTCCCTTGTTTGAGGCGCTATCTGAATAGCCCTCCATGATTTGAGGATCCACTGTGGCTTGAGACTGTTTCTGTAATTCACATGATATGATATTATGTGTTAGGGAGGAGAGATCGATGATTTTGATTCTACCTAGAACAAACCTTTGCCCCAGGTCCTGTAAATACTTTCAAGTGGAAACCGGGGAGGAAAGTATTGTTGAATACTGCCACCTGCCGGATGGCGAGTGGGTGTTGAAGGTAAGGCAGGAACAGCTTATGGAATGTCCGCTAGGCAAATGGAATCTCAAGGCAGAAATGGGGTATGGACCACTCGTTTTCTGATTATTACACTTAGCTATACTTAGCAGTAGCTTGAAGACCGCTGGTAGTCGGGTGTTTATCCTAAAGATGATGAATCAGGATGGGGCCCCAGGGCAATTTGATCCCCCAGATGCTTCCCGTTGTTATCAACCTCGATAGCTATCCAGCCGTTGCGTAGTGCCAGAAACACGGCGTGCGCCCTATCGTTAGCATTCAACTTGCGCAGGATAGCACTGACATGATTTTTGATTGTTTGCTCGCTGATGCCAAGAATCGAGGCGATTCGTTTGTTCGTATTCCCTTCGGCAATAAAGGTGAGAATCTGTACCTCTTTAGAGGTAAGTGGTGTAGTTATATCCTCTATCGTCATCCCCATTGCAGCTATGTCCTGAAATTGCCTTAATACCCTCCAGGCTACCTTGGGCCTGCTGCTTACGCTGTCGTTTATAGGATATTCGCCGCGGGAGGCTCGTCTTATTGTCTCAATAAGCTCTGTTGGCATGCAGTCCTTGCTTCTAAGATAAGCTGCCGCCCCGCTTTTGATAACCTCGAAAAGTTCCTCGCCATCATCGTTAGGGTTGGCGCTTAGCATCACTACCTTGGTGGCTGGGAAGCCTCGAGCTATCTTTCTACCTAGGTCGAGCCCTCTAAGCGTGGGATAACCAATGTCCAGCAATACCACATCGGGCGAACTCGCAGCGATCTGTTCTATTGTTGTTTTCTCCCCTTTTTCTGGATCAAATTCCAGCACCTCCAGACTATCTTGGTGAGATAGCGCTTGGCATACGCCGGCCCGGAAGAATGGTTCATCATCTATTATCATCACGATTGTTTTGCGCATGGGTTACCTCGACATCACGTACTCGCCTATTCTTTTATCTATTTCGGTTGTTCCGTTTACCTTGGTTGGAAAGCCTTTGCTTTCCTCCAGTAATAGCAGACCTATGTCTTCCTGTTTGAACCTTCGGTCACCTCGGGGCCCAATGCGATACGCCTTTATTATCCCGAGGTCGCTCCACCTTCTCAGCGTGTTGCAGTGGACATGGAGAATCTGGCTTACTTCTCTTACGGTGAGCATGTTGTTTGGTAAGTTATCTTTCATATGACTGTCCTCGTTCATATCAAAGCTATTCTGTTATTACTATAAGCCTACCTTATTTAGTCACACAATAACCCGAAAGGTTTAATCTGGCTAGCTGATAGTAATAGGCCAAATGGCCTATCCCTCTCGGCTCATAGTGGTGTCCAAATACTGGCTGTTATGCTATACTTGAGAAAATTCAGGTGTGGTTGAGACAGGATATGAGAGGCAGCAAAATAGGGATACTCGAACTGAAAGATGACCCCTTTATTATCGATGTTGTTTCTAAATTGGGTGATCTCCCGGTAGAGTTCCTTTTCTTAGCCGAGCAGCACGTCCCTATAACTGGAGAGTATGGGGTTATTGTAGACCGGCTAAGCTTTCGCTTTCCTTTTTTGAAAGAAGTGGTTAAAAACATGTCCCTGAGAGGGACTTATGTGATCAATAATCCCTTCGCTGCTTCAGCCAGCAATAAGTTGGTGGATGAGTTAATATTTCAGCTCCTGGAGATACCTTCTCCCAAATCTATCGTTTTGCCTGGCCCGGAGCTTAAAGAGGAGCTCGGGGACATGGTTGGTGAACCATCTTGGAGCCGAATTGCCGATGAGGTTGGACTGCCCTGCGTTTTTAAGCCGGTAGATGGCTATGGCTGGGACGATGTCTATATGTTGAACACGCTGGAGGAATTGAAGGAGTGCTATGCCTCTCATGCCGCTGGGAAAGTCTGGCTGGTGCAGCGGAAAATAAACGGTAAGAGCTACTACAGGGTCTTTTGCATCGACCAGAAGGATGTGCTGTTCGTCAGATGGATACCCAAGCCGTTAGGCGTGGGGGAATACCTGTATACTGACTTGCAGGAGATCGAAGGCATAAAAGATAAACTTACAGAACAGACGGTGCGCATGAATTCATGTCTGGACATGGACATAAACGTCGTGGAATGGTGTATAGATGAGCAGGGCCAGCCCTGGGTCATCGATGCCTTCAATGAAGTGCCTGATATGCCCAAAAGCCGCATGCCACCCGATTATTATTGGTGGATTGTGGATAGGTTTGTGGCTTGCATCAAGGACAAGCTGACTCCTGATAAGCGGAACAAGCATAGCTTTAATCTGCCCACCGTCACATAATATTG
>Ga0315282_10006056_pt1 | contig 20356 bp, 22 predicted proteins | sample YL17G07_20_MG_FD_203693 | JGI IMG/M metagenome (GOLD analysis project Ga0315282, IMG submission 203693) | Sediment microbial communities from Yellowstone Lake, YNP, Wyoming, USA - YL17G07_20 | ecosystem: Environmental > Aquatic > Freshwater > Lake > Sediment | place: USA: Wyoming | collected... | reverse complement strand
CGAGGAATTGGTTACCTCAGTAGTTTTACTTTTGGAAATAACATTGCATCTGTCGCTACACAATTGCCTCTTTCGTTACTTGACTGCACAAATCAAGCTCTTGTGACCTAACTGCTCATTGAGGAGACCGGAGAATCACCACGCCGACTACTAGAGAAATCAGCTAGCGCGGTTAGCTCCAGCAATAAAGCTGCTTTTCAAGCCTAGTGCCTACATCGTAGACACTAGGCTTGTCCCTGAGTAACACAGAGCTATTTTCTGGCTATGCCCCGGACCAAGCCTTCCTCATTCTCCTTTAAATATCTGTCAGCTTCATCCCAGATTGAGCTAATGGTGGCGGCACCAGTTGCTGCCTATCTGCCAGGAGCCTCATCCCCTCGTTTCAGGTAAATGATATGGTCATTTTCCTCAAGATGTAGTCCTGCTTCCCGCTGCTTTAGGCCTCAGGAGTTGGGTTAAAATCCCCTCCAGTCTTCCCTAGATTTCTTAAACAAGTTACCCTCTCCGCCTAACTAATGAGATGACCAAAGCTACCAGTATTACCACACCGGCTATAATCCCAACCATCATCCAGCTGATTGGTGTTTTGGCTTCTGGTGGTGCTGGTGGCGGTGGTGGTGCCGGTGCCGCTATGGTAAAGTTGCCGGTCAACCCATCCACGGTTACGCTGTAGCTACCAGCTTGCTCCTTGGTTACGCTAAAGCTGACGCTCTGGCTGCTACCAGCGGGAATGGTTATGCTTTTCTCCGCCTCCTTGACACCATTTATCATCAGGACTACGTTATAGCTGCCTTGCATACCACCAGTGTTAGCTACAGATAGAGTAATTGTTACCGTCTCTTTAGGCTTGACCTGTGCCGGCTGGATAGAGAGACCAGATACCTTGAAAGCCGCCGGTGCTGGTGGTGCTGGTGGAGCAATAACGGCAAAGGTGGTGAAGTGGTCTAGTCCGCAAGATACTCTATGCGCCGTGGTATCTACAGTACTCTTCAAGGCAAGCCACTTTGAGCCATCCCAGTAAGCAATATATAAATCCTTTTCGGCAACATCCTTAGGAAGGCTCGCCGGGTCGTAGTCTATGGTTAAGGTTACTGCCGGGCTGAAGGTAGCCCCATTAGGCTCAAGTTTGTAAGCTGAGATGATTACTGCACCTGGTGGTGGTGCCGGTGGCGAAGATTCAAGCGCCGCCACTAAGGATGTCAACGCTGCACCTGAAGAATCGCGCAATACCGTACCGGTGGCAATATCAAGGGTCAACCTGCCATCAGTGCTCTTTAGCCGGCATGTTACCTGAGTCCTGCCCCAGAAATCCAGCACTAGGGGTGGTGTAGGCACTAAACCGGTAACGGTAAATCCTCCACCCCCACCCCCACCCCCACCACCCGGTGCCGCTGCTGCTGTTCCACCCATGGCTACCGGGCTTCCTGAGAGCTCAGTAGCCAGCATATTTGCCCAGAGAATGTTGGCTTGCGTATTTACCCCGGTATCTGAGCACCTGTTCCAGGCACCAGCCTTGAAGTAATACATACCAAGCGAGGACTCAACAAGCCCAGCGACCTCAGCATCAGTATAGGTCTGCTCAACATGCATTGGCCAGCGAATGGCAGCAGCATCGCTGACCTTAATATCAATATAGCGTGGCAGCATGCTTGCCGGCGGTGATACCTCAGGATGGGGGTTACTGACATACTTTTCAACAGTGACGGTAACTACACCGGTGGTATCTACGGTAACGGTGGTATTTGCTTCGGGTAGCCCAACCTGATAGCCTGTCTGCCCCGGCGCGATGGTCTCTTCCACTCTGGCAGTCACCGTCGTAGCGGTGATTACCAGATTCAGGTCCAGCACTGTGGTCTCACCCGACTTAAAAGCGAAGGTTGTGCCAGTATAGGCGCCATTGACCAGAAAGTCTATCCGAGCCCCATCTTGAATATCGCCCTGAACAATTAGCTTTGGTTCTAAGGCACCAGCCTTGCCATATTTACCAAGCTCCGTAGTGGTGATTGGATTACCATCAATACCAGTAAGGACTCCCTTGCCCCTAGCTTCAATCTTGGTGCCAGCTGGCGCAGGACTGTGATTTATAGTAACATTCCCATAGAAGGCATGCGGCAGTGGTGGTATCCCGTTGGCATGCACCGGTACAGCGCAAACCGCTAGAAAAGCTAATGCTATAAGAACAATTGCCTTTCTCATAGCTACCTCCTGTGAGGGGGCTCTAGCTAGCTAGAGCCCCCTCGGTTACTTATCAAGGCAATCGCATCGGGGTGAAGGTGAATCCGGCGAGATTTGTGCCGCTTGGTGCGTTGACCATGAATACCCAGTAGCCACAGGTTGGGTGCATATTCGGAGGAGAACCACCGTCACGAACGAATGCCCATGCTTCCTGACAACCTAACGCCGGACTTACTACCTGGCTATAGCCGGTTAAGTCACCAGCCACCTTGTAGACTGAGGTCAGGGCTTGGTTTACCGCCATATCTTCAAGTTTGGCTAACCCGACCAGGTTCCACCCGGGATATAGTGGCTTGGTCGGCGCTGAGAGATTCGGGCTGTAGAGTATGGGGGCTATGTCTGGACCAGCCATTCTCACATAGATCGCGTCACAGGGCTTGAGCTGGTATGTTGGAGTTAACGGGACCCAGATTTGCGTGGCACTGTTGAAGGAGTAAGCAGGACTGGTACCATGTATATTCAGCCCATCACCCAGAGCGATATACTTACCCCAGGTATCAGCGGCGGGGTCAAGGGCGATTGGCGTGGAGAAGGTATTCCAGCCGGTGTTCAGGTGAACCCTAGCCTCCCCAAAGTAGGCGATGTTGTCAGCCAGGACAGTAGCAAACTCCCTGGTAAGCCAGGGTTCGTAGTTAACGTTATTGCTGACGCTGTTGCCTTTACCACCCGGATTGGTAGTTGCCTGCTTCGGTCCGCTGATATCACCCCACCAGTTCTTGCTGGCATCTAAGGTACCAGTGCCCAGATTATTGACGCCGTAGGTCTGGTTGCCCAAGATGTTATTGTAGTTAACCTTGACATTGGCGGCATTAACAACGGCATCAATGTGAATGCCGGAACCAGTTGAGACATTGTTGGTGATGATGTTATTGGTGATGGTGCTGCCATCACCTACTGAGCTTACCAGGTGAATACCGTGCTGCCAGTTGGAGATGGTATTGTTTCTGATGGTAGCAACTACACTGCCTGCCGGCTCGTTTGTGGGAATGTCTCCAATGTAAATGCCATCACCCGGTCCGCCTGTTAGCTGGTTACCTTCCATGGTTACATCAAGGGTTGCACCAGAAATGTAAGTTGCCGCATTAAGCCCACCGGTAGAGGGTACGCTAAGCCCTGAAGCATTCACTGTGTTCCCGACCATAGAAACTGACCATGTATATGGAGGGCCACCGAACCCCGACAGAACTTGGCCAGCAATACCTGTTTGGTTGTTAGTAAGGGTATTGCTTTGGGCTGAACCTCCAGCATTGCAGAAGGTGACCCCGGTGGCAACCCAGGTTGCAGGTGTATAAGCATTATTTGAGACAGTGTTGTTGTTCACCGTTGCTGTAGCGTTGTCGATAATGAGAATGCCATTCTGAACCTCGTCACCGTCAGGTAAAGGACCACGCCCAATCACGGTATTGTGGTGAATATTAGCTGTGAGCTTACTCCCCTGGGCATTGATGCCGTTCTTGTCGTAGTTGGTGATGCCGCAACCCTTGACTTCTACAGAGACGGGGCTAGCACCTGCCGCGTACAGATAGACACCATAAGCTCGGTCTGGAGTCCACTTACCTGTCCCGACAACACTGACCATGTCTACTGTACCGCCTGTCTCGCGTAAGAAAATGCCGGCCACCCAGTTTGCCCCAGCTGGAAGGGCTGTTATGCTCTCTCCGTCTACCTTCAGATTCTTCACGGTAACGCCAGCTACTCCATTAGCCACAATAATGCCAGCGATTTCCTTAGTTGCACCAGCCCACAAGATACCAAAATGCTGAGTGAGCTTAGCAGCCAGAGACGGCTTAACGACGGTGGTATCCCCAGTGCCTTGCAGCGTCAGGCTCTTGTCAATGACCACCTGCTCATCATAAGTCCCCGCCGCCACATTGATGGTGTCGCCGGGAAGGGTAGCGTTAATGGCTGCCTGAATGGTAGAAAACTGGATAGGAGCGTTGGCGGAGATATATTGAATAGTGTATTGTGGTGTTGTATCCCACTGATTCCACATGTGATAGGTGCTACCCACCTTGAGCACGGAGGGCGTCCAAACTGCAGTGGTACCGGCAAGTATTGGATTACCGTGACCCTTCGTCCAATTCACCCCGTCACTGGAAAAGGCAAAGCCAATCTTTGCAGGGTTAGTACCGGTGTAGCCAACATACCACATATAATAGTTTGAACCGTCTTTCACTACCATTGGCTGCATAACCCTCAACCCGTCCCACTCGCTAGTGCTAGGTGAGAGGACAGGAGTAGTGCCAACTAAGGTAAAGTCGATAGTGTCACCAGTAGCGGCGATAGCGGCAAGGCTTGTCTGAGTAGTAGTGGTCAGATAGATGTAGTAGGGATTGCCAGTTTCGTTTGATTTCACCTGGAAATACATCTTATAGCCATCAGTTTCCTTTAACAGCATGGGCCTATCGATTTTTACCCAATTGCTGAGGCCAGTGCCATCGTAGATTTTCCCTTTTGCTGTCCAATCAGTACCATTACTTGAAGTAAAAATGGAGAAAACCTTTTCGGTGTCGTCTCCGTAGTTAAGCATGTAGTAGGTATCACCCTCTTTCATGACAAATGCGCAATCCTGATAACCAGTAACAAGACCAGTAACCGCAGTTCCTGTTGAAAAAACAGCAGGGTCACTAGATGATGTGTGATAGACAACTTTGTTTGACACATACCACATATGGTAGGTGGTACCGTCAAGAAGCACCGTCGGTCGGACGGCATCAGCTAGCGCTTGAGTTGGGGCAGTCCAGTTCGCCACGTTCAAAGTTTGAGCGACACCATTCGCCATTACTGGCATTGCTGGCACTGCCGTCACCAGGCTCATACTTAGCACCAGCACCAGGGCAAACAAAACACTAATAAATTTGCTTTTCAAGTTATAAACCTCCTTAAATGGATTTCATTTTGCTGATTAGCTTTTGGTCTTATCACATACACATCACTTCTTCTTGAGAGACAGTTTCATCACTAACTACTTACTTATAGAACGGATTATAGGACTAAATAACGTTTTAGTTGGCTACTGGCGCACGAGTTCCAAACCTAGCAGGCGGATTAAAGCCAGCCTGAGGCGAGAACGTTAAAGACAAGCCATGAACTTTTGAACTCGACATAGCAGATTTTTGGGTTAATAGTTGACAAAAACGTTATTTAGTTCACCTCGTATTATAGTGCCTGAAAGGAGGGCACACATGATAAGCAAATTAGACAAATTTCGGCGTTATCTTGAGACGGAACGAGGATTCTCCCTAGGTACTATCGAAGCATACTGGCTCGATATAGCAAAGGGGCTGATACCCTTTCTACATCGGCGAGGTAAATTTGAGGCAGGGGAAGTTGCCAAGGATGACATTCGAGCCTATCTGGACTATGTAGCCACCAACAGAGGTAACTCCAGTGCCACCAGAGCGCGAAAGCTGGCAGCAATAAAGTCATTCTTTAACTACTTGGTAGAGAATGAGGGGTTAGAAGTAAACCCGGCGGCTTCAATAAGAAGTCCGAGGATACCCCAGAAGGAGCCGGAATACTTAACTGAGGAGGAATGCATCCACCTTTTGAGGACGATAGCCGGAAAGGCTAGGCCACAAGTTCGAGAGCGGGACATGGCTATGGCTATCCTTTTCCTTCACGCCGGGCTGCGAGTGTCAGAGCTGACAAAACTAGAGCTAGCCAATGTTGACCTTGACACGGGTCAGATAAAAATAATCAGGAAAGGCAATAAAGAGCAGTACCTCCATCTGAACCGTGAGACAGTGAGCATATTGGGAAGGTATCTAGCCAAGCGCCCCTGGTCCCTAAATGGCTGGTTCTTCGTGGGAACCAATGGCGGCAATGTGACTCGCAGTTATGTTTATTGCGTGATGCGAAAATACCTGAAGCTGGCCGGCATCAACAAAGGTAAGCGAGGCCCCCATATCTTGAGGCATACCTTTTGCACCAGGCTACATCAGAAGGGAGTAGACCCCTTCACCATAAAAGACCTCGCTGGTCACAAGAGTCTTAATACGACCATGAGGTATATCAGGATTGAGAATAGGGAGCAGGCTGAAGCCGTTGACAGTCTGGAGTTTGGCATTCTTTGAGGCAGAGTCGCAGTCGCTTAGGCTCAACGATAAGCGTCTCGAGGAAGACGACTCCCTAATTGAAAAAGGGTCACTATGTTCAGGCTGCAGAGGAATCCTGAGGATAGGTCAGCGGTCTAAGTTTAATTACTGTCGTAGCTACCGTGCCTAAGAAGTTCAATAAACCTCATCATGTTTACCGATGTCAATCAGCAGGACATTTTGTTCGTCTAAGAACTGGAAGACTATTCGACAATCATAAGCTACGACGAAACCCCACAGGCCTCTTAGCTTACCACTAAGCTTGTGAGTCCTCAGGGATGGCTGATAAGGATTATCGACAAAGGTTTCCAGTGCCTGGGCAATTTTGGGCTTCAAATCGGGGTTAGCAGTCGTCACCCTTTTGTAGGCTCTTTTGAAGCTACTACCCCAAATCAGGTTGATCACGCCTCCAACTCTCGGAGAAGGTCTGAAACGGTTCCTTTAGAGGTTAGCCCTTTAGTGTGTTCCTCGAGTGTCTGGTGAGCATTTGCCAGGATTTCCTCTCGCCTTTTCTCTTTGTATCTATTCCTAATAAGTTCAATAAGCATGCCCTGGTCCTCTAAAGGCATTTCCTCCACTTTGTCCAGTATTTCATCCAATATATTTTGGTATGCCATTGAGAACCTCACTTTCAGATAATTCAAGTTTAACATCGCTAGCTACTTTCGTCAATCCGTCGGTTCGTCGCCTCAAGCAAAAATAAACTTAACATCTTTTTGTGCAGGTCCGTAGCCTCACGCTCTCTACGGTGCTTTGCGTGCTCGTTCGCCTCAAGCAGTAAAAGGCTCAAGCCCGTCTACCGAGATTGTGTAGCGCACCACTTATAATAGGCTCATTAAGATAGATGTCACCGTTTCTCATCTTCAGGTTAAAGCCACAAGCAGGATTGGTGCAGACCCATGCCTTGTATAGAACCTCAGCGCCTTGACGGCCAAAGTCAGATAGAGGTACGAGGTCTCCAGATTGGCATTTCACACACTTAGGGAAAATAAATTGTTCCATAAAGTCCTCCACCCCTCCAAACTCATACGTTAAACCGGAAAGGATACTTTATGTTCACAGCCATCTGCAAAAGCTAAAGTAGCAGACAATCGACCACTGGGATTGCACGTAACCTGCAATCTCATGGGGTTTTAGTTATGATTTCTTTGGTTTTTACAAAATTTTGCCCTCGCCGATAGGTTAAAGCCCTTGTTATCGTCAGCTCTTCGCGAGAGAGCTCAGAACTAGTCTTACTTCTCCGGCTAGGTTAGGTCTTGGCATTCCAAATGTTCACGGCCACGGTCAGCCACAGCGTGATCAAATCTTTTCCAGTTCATGCTCTGGAAATGCCATATTATAGCCAGTTTTATCAACCTTCATGATAACATAGCCAGCTGGGTCGTCTTTTACCTCAACAATTTGCCCCTCCCAACTAGCAATCTTATAACCACCCGGCCACCACCGTCTATCTTTCACTTTAACTCTGTCACCGACCTTGAATTGCGACATATTTACACCTCCCGAGACCCCTTCCGAATTGACCCTTCTTGCTTCGCCCGCCTGAATCTTTTTGCCGTTCTTCATTTATTGCCTTCGGGTTATTAATGTCAAGCGGGAGGCTCCTCTGCCCCTCCTACTCCCACCTATACTCACTTACACCTTCTCAATCGTAATCTTTACTTTGTCACCCTTCTTGAGGTCTTCAGAGGGCTTGAAAGTAATTTCCTTCATCTTGTCTGACCAGCTAACTCGGAGAAGAACCTTCACGTCCTCTGTCTTCTTAACGTCTGCCGTCATCTCGGACTGAACTTCACCGATTTTTACTGCCATCTAAATACCTCCTTTTTGCCGTGTTTAGCAAGTCCAAACAGCCTCCCGCTTGGCGCTCTCATGCCTAGAGCAGTTCCCTCAGTTTAAAGAGGTTAGCGTTAGAATAACGCTAGAGGACTGTTAGAAATTCATTAGATTCCGTTTCCCAAACTAGTAACCAGAAGTCCGGCCCTACAGTGTACGTCGCAGCCTTAAAACTTCTTGCCCCCCGGTCCTCTTGACCTCCCACTCGCTCTTTCCCGCCTTCTCGGCCTCCTTAGCTGCCAAGTCAAACCTTCCCTTCTTCCTGTAATACTCTATGGGCTCTTCTTTCCTGGCAAATTCAGTCGTCGGTTCTGAAGCCTTTTCCATTCTTATGAGGGGCGGTGTTAGAAGCCTCTTAGTATTTCTGCCACCGCACTCGGGGCACATCTCTTCCTTAACCTCGAACGTCTTGCAGAAAATATCAAATTCGTTCCCGCAGCTTTCGCAGCGATATGCATAAATAGGCACTGTTAAGCCTCCCTTCTGCTCGCCATTCATACTCGCCTACCCTTTTCTTTGTTTTAAGTTGTATGCGGTTAACTTATCTCTCCAAAGCCTTGACCATGAAATTCATGCCAAGCTTTCCTCCCGACTAGTGACACACGCCGCCGGCTCCCCCTCCTGACTTGGCATCACGATCTCTGAACATCTCCTGCCCAGCCTGCGGCAGCTATCAACTGGTTAACTGTGAACGGCTTAGGTAGAAATGGTCGGTTCGTTTCCCCTAAGAAGTGCTGGATATCGCTATCCAGAATACTTGCGCTCATAAATATCACTTTGCAACCGGCGTGTTCCACTTTCGCCCTCTGGTAAAGCTCCCTAGCATTTGCTATAGGCATGTCGAGGTCAATGACCACCAGGTCGAACTTCTTCTTAGTCAGAATATCCCGGGCGACATCCCCATCGGCAGCAGTGTCAACGTCAAACCCAGCGCTGAACAGGAGGCTTCGCAACATGCGCCTGGCAAATCGGTTGCTGTCAGCTATGAGAATTCTTTTCCCGCGTCCCATGGTCACGTGAAAAACCTCATCTTCAACCAGTCGCCAGTCTGTAATATGTTCTGGCTAGCTTTTCGCCCTTACGGATTTTCCCTCATTTACTAAGCCCCATGTGGTCTCCTCCTTGCTGGGAGCGACCAGCAACTCTCAATAGACAAGCATATGCGCCACTCCTGAATATCCCTCGTCCTGCAATGCTTTCTCGTTTTCCGCAGCCAATGTCTGTGGTCAAATTGCCTTTCGTTTTCACCCAAACTTTCTATTAACGCTTTAGCGATCAGCCGGACCGTAGTCTTAGCTACAGACTTTAACAGCTCTTGTTCTGGCCTGCTGAGCGTTCTCTTGGTCACAAATCTATCCTTGTCACTACCATCGGGCTTAACCCCTTTTCGCCTGAGGATTTCTTCGATTTCTTTTTTCAGTCGTCTGTCCACCGTTGTTTCTCCTCCTTCCGGTCTGTATCTCGAGCACCGCAGCAATATCAAAACCTCCGTCCATCAGGTTGACTCTGGTCGGTCTTAATTCTCAACAAGTCACGTGGATAAGCGCAGCCACCCGTTTGCCACTATCCCATAGGTCATTTAGCCTTTCGCTAGCTGCCAGCGACGGTAGGACCGCACAATTTATACCTGGCTCCTTCAGGGCAAGCTCAGCGTCGGAAGCCAATCTAAGCCTGGCATCTGTACCCGTGCCAAGCACAACTATTTCTGGGTTCGTTTTCAACAGCTCATCAATCTCGACTTTCTTGATAACATGACTGCCAAACTTCCAGAAACCGCCTTTTCTTCGCTTTATGGCACCATCGGGGAAAACGAGCACATCGTGTCCGTACCTTCTGCCATCAATAACAATGGAGCCGAACTCAAAGCTATCTACTCTCGGCATCCCATCCTTGCCCTTTCTATTGCAGACACCGCCTCTGCTTGCCTATTTCGGGGCAGACATGTTACGATAGAGTCGAGCAGAAATACGACAACGCTGTCGCAGATATAATTATAGGAGCTAGTCAAAAGTTTATCAAGGAGAAAGCGGGTATATCAGTGCCCACGTGCAGGCTCATCACCAACCACGGGCTGGTGCTTGCTTGTATCGCTGACAACCCACAGGGGACAGCTCTGCAGGTCGCTAATAAGGTAAGCATGAGTCACCGCACCATCCAGAGAATCATCAGGGGTCTGGTGGTAGCGGGCTATCTGTCCAAGGAGAAAGTGGGGCGGGGCAACCGGTATCACATCAACCTCTATCTTCCGCTGCCCGACCCAGGGCAGGAAAGCAAATCGCTTGCCACCCTGCTTTCGGTACTGCAAGAGCCAACTCCCTGACCGGGCGGGTTATTCACACATGTAGCTCCGAGCAGGTTTCTTCTGTATTGGGCCGAAAATTGCAAGACTATGAGACACAATCCATCATAGCGCTTCTAGGAAACTTCATATAGGCGAAATTGGTCTTTCAATAATGTGGAACGTGACTCCTCCGCATTCTCCCGTACCGATGACTGCTCCACTTCACCGGTTGCTTCCACCCTGAGAAGTCCCTTAGCTCAATTGTGCTTCCCAGCAACCGTGTGTCAGTAGGCAACGCCTGGCCATGCCCAGCATCAAGAGGCAAGAGCAGACAGATGCTTTATCCTTTTGAGCATATTTGGGTGAGTGGTAAAGAGCTCCATCAATTTATCAGCAGTGCCCAGCCGTACTTTCTTCTGGCGCAGTGCCATTAGCTCATCATAGTCAATGGTACCACTCATGTCCCGGTCAATCTCAGACAGCTCTCTAACCTCATACCATGCCCGAGACGGGTCATTGACAAAGAAAGCCTTGACCCCCTCAACTCGCTTCAGTTCTTCCTTGTCCTTAAAGCGTGCATTTGCGTAGACCAGCTTATAGAGTGCTGAGGCTAGATGATGTGGCATGTTGCCTAACTGAACACTTCCCAAGTCGGCATAGTACTCACGTATCCTGGAGCCATAGAGCACCAGGAGGTTCGTAATGAAGTAGAGGAGAAAGGCGCCAAGACCAATTAGCGCGGCATAACCCCCTCCCTGCCGGCGGTTACCCAAACCCCCTCCCCACATCATACTCCATGCCAGCCAGTACAATATCAGCGGTACAGCTGAAAGTAAGGTAATGATTGCCATGTCACGGTGCTTGATGTGAGACAGCTCATGCCCGAGGACAGCCTTGAGTTCATCCTTGCTTAGTATATTCAGTATGCCCTTGGTAACGCAGACTCGCCCATCGCGCTGCGTCCGACCAAAAGCAAAGGCATTTGGTATGGTTAGCTGCGAGATACCGACACGGGGTTTAGGCAGGTGTGCACTCTCGGCTAGTTCAGCCACCATTCGATGTAGCTCTGGCGCTTCTTGCTCAGAGACCCACTTTACCTTCATTATCCAGGCAACAATGGAAGGGCCAATAAGATACTGGATGCCGAGAAAGACAAAAGCTAGAATGAGGTAGGTTATGGCGCTTCCGGCGCCCATCCAGGTGCCGACACCGGTAATGATGCCATAAAGTATGCCAAAAAGAACAGCGACTAGCAGGAACATTCTAGTTTGAAGCCACATACGTTTCTCCCCTTAAAAATGGCTCTCATTCGTTTATCTTTTAATTTTATAACAGCAACTATAGACCAGTCAAAAGTACTGGCCCTGGACGTGCACTCCATCTTGCTTGTTGTGCATCCTACGCCCAGCCTGTCCTGTTTACGCCTCCTTTATCTCCAGTATCCTGTCAATCCTAAACACTCTTTCCTCGTTCCGTTTCATACAGAACGCGCGCACGCCAAGGTATTTCTTGCCCTGGTACTCCATCTCTCCCACCATCTCTGGCCTGATAACTCTCCTCGTCTTCTCATCATTTGGTTTGAGGTAGACTATTTGCAAGGCTGCCCCATTTTGAATCGCTTTCCTGATGATTTCAATTTTGTCCTCGACGGGACAGGCCTGCTCTGACTTCTTATACTGGTACCTCGTTAGGAAATTGACCACGTTGTAATCCATCCAGATATGCTTCTTTAAGATGGGTTTCTTGAGGACGATACCGCTCAGCGTTGTACACCGGCTCAATGCTACATACATCTGACCGTGGGCGAAGGTGCCCCTTCCGATATCAATGATTACCCTGTCGAGTGTCTTCCCCTGGCTTTTGTGAATGGTTATTGCCCAGGCGAGCATCAGTGGGTACTGGGTAAAGCGGCCGATTACCCGAGACTTTAACTGTTCATCCTCAACAAAGAACTTGAAGATTTCCCAGGTATAGGGTGTTACCTCCACTATGTCGCCATCAGCCAGTTCAGCGATGAGGATATGGTCAGCATTCCCGCTCCCAGTGATGTCGATAATTTTCCCAATACTGCCATTAACCCAGCGGCCACTGGCGTCATTATTGAGCATCATTATCTGTGCTCCAGCCTTAACCTGAAGCTCAACCGCTGTGGGCAGATATTCGTCGCTAAATTCCCCTTTAATGCTCGCAGTAAACGTGAAGGGCTGGCTTATTAGTTTTGCTAGTTGCCTGGCATTAATTTCGTCGGCGAGTTTGTTGGTTGTGGTCAGATAGACATAGAAGCTATCTGGCGGCGGCTCAAATTCTGGCAGATAGCGCTGGTTGAGAAGCTCTAGCTCCTTTTCACTCACGGAGTTGTTTCGTATAGCGTTGAGCAGGCTAATAAATTCCTCATTATGCTGGCGGTAGATTTTCTCCAGCTCCACGAATTCCATGTCGAGAGAGTCAAAAACCCTGGCGCTGTAAAAGTATGGCGTCTCGTAGAGAGACCTGAAAGCAGCTTTTTCCGTGCTACTAACCACTGGCGGGAGTTGGTATAAGTCGCCGACAAATATTATCTGAATGCCGCCAAACGGTCTGTTGGCTCTCGGCCCATTTAGCCGCAGAAACCTGTCAACGCAGTCAAGCAGGTCAGCCCTTACCATAGAAATCTCGTCAATGACAATTGCATCCAGCTTTTTGTAGATATTCCTCCTACCGTCACTAAAACGGACTTTCTTAACTCTGTCCGGGGTAATGCTAGGCTTGAACCCGAAGAAGGAATGAATGGTCTGTCCTTTAACGTTAAGAGCAGCGACACCAGTCGGTGCCAAAACCACCACCCTCTTCTTCGTTGTGTGGCGGAAGTAGTCCAGCAGCGTTGACTTACCCGTACCTGCCCGACCGGTGATGAAGATGTTTTTCTTGGTGTGTTCCATGATATCAAGGGCACGCCTGAACTGTTCGTTGAGTTCTATCTGGGGTTGTTTGTATTCTGACTTACGCATCATCGAATCTTCCCCTGCTTTGAGTTAGTGATAACTACTGCCCATCTTGCAACTACGCCAGGGCAACGATTTTGCTAGATGACCTGCAATGCGAATCTACCGCTTGAGTTCATCATCCTCAGACTCTTTCTCACTCGCGCCTCCGCCCTGCCTCAGGTTCCATACTGCAGTAAAGAAATGGCATGTCCATTAGTTAGCCACTTTACGGTTAGCACAGAAGACAATTCGCAGATTCGGGTGAAGAATGTAAGGCTCGGCAATAGCCTTAGCGCAGAAGCTGGGAGTATAATGGTGCACCTTCCTGGGGTTGAGAAAATCGGCATACGGTGCCTCAATGACCAGGGCATGATTGTCGCACGCGGCTAACTCGGCCAGCCTCTGGTGCAGCACCGGCATCATGCTGAAGTCGGCAAGCAAATTGTCCAGTGTTTTACGCTCCACCACTGCCAGCATTTTATCCCCGTCCATGAGTGCATAATCAGCGCCACCAATGGCACCGCGCTCCGTTGTGGCACCGGGGAAGCGCCAGGGGTACTTCTCGTTGCTATGGATGCGGACCTCCATCTTGGAGCTTCCTTGACGTGATACCAGTTTGAAGGCAGGGCGGTGCTGCTCGATAGACCTCTGCGTCAGCCAGAAAATCTGCTCATAGCTTTCTCCCGGCCTGCTCTTATAAGACTTCTTCAGGAAAAGAAAATCACACCGCTTGTAGCGCTTTCGGTCAAGCACCACGGAGACGCGCTTGCCACGCTCATTGAAGGCGACGATACCTACCCGCTCAAGCTCGTCCAGCACCTCATCAGGTTGCGGTGGCTCCTCCTCACGCAGGCAGAAGATATGCCGGCCTGCTGTCGGCCACCTGTCCTGGGTGCGGAGGATAATCCAGGGCTTATCATTCCTCAATATCTGCAGGCGGTAGGGGAAACGGTCATTTTGTGTTCGCTCTAAAATCCAGGTTCCTTTCATCATGATGATTACACCAGCTTACGCGTTATCTTGAAGCCATGTTTGTCGACGGATAATCTCTCCGCTTCATGCGGTAGTACCCGCCACAAGTCGTTACATACTCAGATCTCCCCTTTAGACCCACATACTGAGCAGAACCAGCCATTCTCACGGGAGACAAAGACTGTCACCCGCTTACAGGACGGACATTTTCTTCTCACTGCCCTTCTCTGAGCTATTCGCTCGTAGTCACATTTACCCTGATGCCAGAAAAAGCAACTGCGGCAGTGGACTTTATCCAGGTCTATCGGGCATTGCACCATCTTGCCTTACCTTGATTACAGTTCCGCTCCAAATGAAACAGTCCTGTCTTCTCGCGGGCTAAGCTTTCTTTAAGCCACTTCCCCCAAACTATCCTCTGACGAACTTAACGAGAGTCAGCTAGCCAAGACGAGTCGTGTCATCACCAGTTATTGTATCCCACCCTCCAGCCTGCCGCAATCACCCATGTCAGCGCAAGCAGAACCGTTCGGTTGGGAGCCTTAGCTGTGCGTCAGCCCTTATCGAAGCTGCCCATCGTCCTTTCGTTGCTGTTTCAGCCATTCCTCTACAGCTTTGACTATGTCCTGGTTTCCGGCTGGCTCTACTCTCACCTGCCTATCATAGGCCTCTTCCACCCTCTTGACCAGGTCAGTTAACTCCAGGCTTTGGGCTACTTGTTCACTGACCTGCTCTTGGGTCGCCTAAGCAGCACTCTTCATGTCTTCTAAGTCAATACCTAATCCCAACATGGCGACCAGCTTTCTGAGCACGGCGTAGTAGACCATTGGGTTCTGCGTGATATAGATTGGCGCTCTGCCCCACAAGCTCACAACTTGCAGGTCTCTTTCCCGAGCGGCGCTAAGAAACGTGTGTATTGAAGCCGGACCTTTATAATCGATAAACTCAACACCATATTCAGCAACTTCATCCTTTAGCTTAGGCTTACTGACAACAGCCGATATGACTACCTCTCGGGTGTGAGGGACGTAATCGTTAACCCCACCCAAGCTGTAAATTCTTTTGCCATCACGCTCCCTCAGGACATTGAAAACCAGCTCGGCATACTGCTTCCAGTGCATGTCCGGCTCCCGGGCAAGCAGGAGTATGAAGGATGAGGAGGGCTATATCTATCTTGTCGGGCGTGGCGATGATGTTATTGTCCGGGGTGGTGAGAATATCGGACCGGATGAAGTGGAGAGTGTGCTCTACTCCTACCCCAAGGTTGAGGAAGCCGCCGTAATTGGTGTCAAAGACATTGAGTGGAGGCAGCAGGTCAGGGCAATAGTCAGGCTGAAGGGGCAGACTGCTACCGAGAAGGAGATTATTGACTTCTGCCACCCCAGACTGGCTCGCTTCAAGCGCCCGACCTCAGTCATCTTTGTCGACGAGGAGCTGCCCAAGACTGCAACCGGCAGGGTTCTCCGCCGTGTCCTCCGCGAAAAATACGGGCAAGCCTAGGTTGCCTCGAGAACAAGCTCGGCAATGTCCATAACCCTGAGCTTTTCGTCTGCTGCCTTTGCCTTAATCCCATCGTCAAACATCTGCAGACAGAAGGGGCAGACGGTAATGACCGCCTCTGCCCTGGTCTCCAGCGCCTGCTCAGTGCGGAGCTCGTTGATTCTGCGCCCTTCTCTCTCTTCCAGCCACATATGACCACCGCCACCACCGCAGCAGAATGCCCGCTTGAGGTTCTGCTCCATCTCCACCATCTTTGTCTCCGGAATGGCTTTGATAATCTGCCGCGGCGGCTGGTAGATATCATTATATCTGCCAAGGTAGCAGGCATCGTGGTAGGTCACCAGTCTCTTTATGCCCTTATTAACTTTTAGCCTGCCCTCTTTTAGTAGCTGGTTAATAAGCTCGGTGTGGTGGATGACCTCAAACTCGCCGCCAAACTGGGGGTACTCGTTCTTTATGGTGTTAAAGCAGTGGGGGCAAGCAGTAACTACCCTTTTCACCCCGTAGCCCTTAATAAGCTCAATGTTTTTCTGTGCCTGCATCTGGAAGAGGTATTCATTCCCCAGCCGGCGTGCCGGGTCACCGCAGCAGCTCTCCTCCGTCCCCAGGATGCCAAATTTGACCCCGGCTGACTTGAGCAGCTTAGCCACTGCCTGAGCCACCCTGGTGCTCCTCTCCTCCAGTGCCTGGGTGCAACCGACCCAGAAGAGGAACTCTATGTCCTTGTCCTCAGCCAGGGTCTTGATATCAAGCCCCTCCGCCCAGTCTGTCCGGGAGAGGGTGGTCCCCCGCCAGGGGTGCCCCCGACTCTCAATGCTCTTCAGTGCCCCCTCTGCTGTCTCCGGTATCTCTGCCTGCTCCATCACCAGGTTGCGTCTCAGGTCAACTATCTTGTCAATGTGGTCAACCCATACCGGGCAGACAGTGTCACAGGCAGCACAGGTAGTGCAAGCCCAGATCTCATCAGTAGTGATGACATTGCCGCTCAGATTGGGATTGAGGTCTGCCGCCATTTCCCCCTTACCTTTAGCGCTCACCAGCCCGGGACCTACCTTGAGCAGGTGTTTCTTCAGGTCCTGTATCACCTTCTTGGGGTTAAGCTGCTTGCCGCTGGCATTAGCCGGGCAGAGCTCCTGGCAGTTGCCGCAGACAACACAGGAATAGAGGTCAAGGACCTGCCTCCAGGTAAGCTGGTCAACAGTAGCCGTCCCGAAGGGCTCTGCCTTCTCCAGGTCAATGGGCTTGAGGACGCTGCGGGGACGTTGGCGCAGGATGCCATTGAATATGGCGGCAATGATGTGGAGGTAGCGGGTGTAGGGGATGATCGCCAGGACAAAGACCACGGTTATCCAGTGTGCCCAGAGGAAGCCGAGATACCAGCCTTCGGTGCCCGGAGCGGCGGTGAAGAGGTTGCTAAGCCAGGCGCTTATTGGGGGCAGGGGGGCATAACCCAGCCCGGCTGGCGGGTGCCCCAACTAAATCTTGGTTGCGATCTCAAAGACATAGGTTACCGGGTGGGTCAGCACCGAGACGAGGATGACCATCGCCTCAACGGTCTGCTCCCCCTTGAGCCGGGGTGGCTTGATGATGTAACGCCGGATAATGCCCCAGGCGGCGCCAATGAAAATGAAAACTGCAAAGAAGTCCATAACCCAGACGGCATAGAAGTAAAACCCGGTCTCCTCCAGCGCCGTCAGCCCCAAGCCCTCCGTCAGAATGATAAAGAAGAAGTAGAAGACGACGGAGACGAAGAACCCCCACGCCATCAGGGCATGACCGAGTGGTGCCCAGTCCTGCCGCCGGAAGTTCTTGAGCTGGCAGAGCTGGCTAAAAACGTAGCCCAGCGTATCCAATAGCTCCTTAATCCGGTCTCGCGAAACGGGCTCTTTCCGCCCCAGCCACATGTACTGCCAGAGCTGCCCGAGGCGATAGGCAAATATCACAAGGGTGATGAGGAACACCCCCCAGAAGAGGGCATAAAAGTAGGGTGTCCCTGGCATAATGCTGAACGACGACATAATAATCTCCTCTCTAGGATTAAGACTGACGAAAGAACCTCCAGGCAATCAGACGTATATTATATAAATAGACTGGAAATAAGTCCAGAAAGGCTTAGCCTTTCCTCTTTCCCTCCTCTTGCTTAAGAGGCTGGCGGTTTACCCAGGCTTCCTTGTCCCTGATATCACGGTCAAAGAGCAGCCGGTTGACCAGCAGCTCCCGCCGAGATACGGAAGCGGGGAAGGTGGTCTTCGGTGCCGTCAGCCGGCGGATAATCATTAGTAGAAGCATGGCGAGAAAGCCCAGGGTCATCGCCAAAGGCTCACCGAATCCCCAGCTTACCAGGGGCATAAAAACGGCGCCAAGCCCGGTCCCCAGCGCCATATCGTGAATAGTAAAGAGGAGAATCCCCGCAACGGCAAGGAAGACGACTATCTCCCATGGTATCAAGCTATTTATCACTGGCAGGATAAAGGCTACCCCCAGGGTGGTTAAAAGCCCCCGACCGCCACTGAAGCCTAGGTATACCGGCCAGTTATGTCCGCAGATTGCCGCCAGCCCAATCGCTACCTGCAAACCAATATCCAGACCCAGTAGCCTAGCGAGCCACACCGGTATCATTCCCTTAACCAGGTCAAAGATGATTACCGGGATAGTTATCCCGACCGAGGTCAAGCGGAGGAGGTTGGATGCCCCCATATTACCGCTGCCATACTCCCTGATATCTATCCCCCGTGCCCATTTCCCCGCCAGATAGGCAGCCGGAACTGCCCCCAAAAGATAGGCACTCAGTAATAATAGGACAAACCTAATTACCATAAGCCTCTTTAAAACTTAAGTTTTGGGTTTTGCTTTTTTGCCCGGGCGATAAGTCGCTCCACGGCTTCTGTTGGCAAGGCAACGCCACCGATGGCGGTCTCTGTTGGCTCCAGCTCGTGGTAGTCGCTACCACCGGTGACAATAAGCCGGTGTCTTTGGGCTAGTCTGACCAGCCTGTCAGTTTCTTCTGTGGTATAACCGTCATAGTAAGCCTCAATGCCGGCTAAGCCCGCTCGCTTTAGCTCTATGGTCATTGCCTCCGCGTCATTTACGGTCAGGGGGTGAGCCAGGACGGGCAGTCCTCCGGCTTTAACGATTAGCGCTACTGCCTCAGCCGGGGTCATCTTTTCCCGCTCAACGTAGGCAGGGCGGTCACGCCCCAGATATTCGGTAAAAGGCTCTCTAATTGAGGAGACATAGCCCTTCTCCAGTATGGCTTGAGCAATATGGCGGCGCCCGATAGAGCTGCCGCCGGCAATCTCCTTCACTTGCTGCCAGTCAATATGGATGCCCAGAGCCTCCAGCTTTGCCACCATCTTTTGCCCCCGCTGAAGTCGGGAGTCTCTAAATCTATCCAGGGTGGCTTTAAACTCAGGGTCAGTATAGTCGATGAAGTAGCCCAGGATATGGACCTCACCCTGAGAGATATCGGTGCTGATTTCAACGCCGGGGATAACCTTAAGCTGGGGGAAGGCAGAAGCTGCCACCTGCGCCGGGACAATCCCATCAATGCAAGTAAGATTAAAGCAGTGTTTGAGCCCATAGGTGTGCCCTAACTCGTGAACTGCTTCCTTAAGCGCCCGCTCCCGGAAGAGGTTTTCATCCCGGGGTAAGCCATAGAACTCTTGCCTCAGGCGCTGTAATGAGATGAGTACTCTCCTCTCAGAAATGTCAGCCTCACCAAAAACAAAATTAAGTCCGGGAGCAAAAATGGCGACGTCAACCACCCCGACGACTCTGTCGCCTAAGCGGGGCAGAGATGGCAGCTTGACAAGAAGCGAAGAGGCAAGATACTGGCGACGGTGCCGATTGCAACTCTCCTGTGGCAGTTCAATACCATCGCCTATCTGCGTCTTTTGACCAAAACCTTCTTCTAAAGGATGCATCAGAGCCTCCAGGATGGCCTTATCAGTATTACCTACGGGAACCAGCACTATCATTTCAAAGCTTTTATCGCGACAACTCACGTCCAATTTATATTATAGCCCAAGTAGCCTTCTTTTCGGAGCCGGTGGTACAATTTGTCGGAGTCTCAGCAACATGGTGAGAAATCGGAATAAAAGCTGGACTAATTGAAGCCGTAGCCGAGCTAAATAATACCAAGACTCTTCGGTAGCACGGATGCCAGGCCTCCCGCACCGTCAGCCAGCTAATCATAAGTGCTTGGCGGCTGGACAAAACGAGACTGCCGAAAAAGTCCCCTTCTTCTATTGATAAAAATGAATTTTAAAGGATGTGAATACGTAATGTATGGCTAAATACGTGATAAAATACAGATAACTAATCGGTGGGAGGTGCTCATGCTCAAGCCAAAATCGCCTCAAGAATCGTTCTACGGTAGTTATCTATATGACCGTATCGTCCCTATCGACCACCTGCTTCGCAAGATCAACCAAGTGGTCGATTTTTCTTTTGCCCGGCAATTATTTAAGGACAAG
>Ga0315282_10006054_pt1 | contig 20360 bp, 18 predicted proteins | sample YL17G07_20_MG_FD_203693 | JGI IMG/M metagenome (GOLD analysis project Ga0315282, IMG submission 203693) | Sediment microbial communities from Yellowstone Lake, YNP, Wyoming, USA - YL17G07_20 | ecosystem: Environmental > Aquatic > Freshwater > Lake > Sediment | place: USA: Wyoming | collected... | reverse complement strand
TCTTACATAATCATTCCAAGTTGCTACCATGGGGCCCGAAACCTCTACCACGCTGGGATCTTCCATAAAATCCTCTACTTTGTAACTTCCCGTAATCCTTGAATCCAAAATACCGACCCGGCGATGTTCCCGGCGAAGCAATTCATTGACGAAATCATCCCGCTCAATTCTCAAATTGGCATTCTTGATATAGAGTTTAGAAAGTCCAGTATAGGCTGCCAGCTTCTCAATAATCTTATCTCGCTCTGTCGCGGTTAATTCATTCCCTTTCGCCAAGGCCAGGAGATAATCATTTAGGGCAAATTGCTCCACTTCCATCCGGGTTCTGGGAAGATCTGCCTGCAACTCGGGAGGGAGCTTTCTATGGTACCAAGCCGCGCAAGTGTAGGACGGAAGATACAAGATAAATGGCAGATCATTGCCTGGAGTAAAAGATATGGTTTGAAAGTTTAGGACCGATGAGATCAGAAAGAGTCCATTGAGATTCATGCCGACTTCATTCTGGAGATAGCCTGAGAGCCCGGCTGTTCGGGTTGTCCCATAACTTTCACCGGCAATGAATTTAGGGGATAACCATCGCTTATACCGTGTAACATAGAGCCGAATGAATTCCCCCACTGACTCGACGTCTTCCTTAACCCCGTAAAATTCCTTTGGGTCTACACCGGGGGCGGAACGGCTGTACCCCGTGCCTACGGGGTCAATAAAAACCAGATCGGTTAAATCCAGCCAGGTATATTCATTGGGTACCAGTTTATAGGGTGGCGGTAACGTTTTTCCCTCTTCCGTCAAAAGAACCCGCTGCGCTCCCAGGGCCCCCAAATGTAACCAGATGGATGACGACCCGGGGCCACCGTTAAAGGCAAAGGTAATCGGACGCCGGGATTTATCCTCCTGTTCATCTTGCACGTAAGCCGTGAAAAATATATTTGACTTGATTTTGCCCGACTGGTCTCTCATCTGCATCCGGCCTGCGGTCGCTGTGTATTTCAGAGTTTCGCCTTTGATTTTGAGAGTGCGATGGGTGACGGAGAATTTCTCTGCTGGAAATTCTTTTTCAGCTTCCTTAGCCGCTGCCCTTTTCGGCGTTTCGGATATGCTATTGGGTTCTTCCATAGCAAAGGTTGATTTTATAGATACCTGACAAACAAAACCAAAGAGCAGGAAGATAAGTAAGCTCACTCCAGTGGGGTTACACCAATATTTTTTCATTCTTGGCCACCTTTTACTCTAATGAAAACTAATACAAACGCAGGGAGTATCTTGACATTAAGCCCCCTCCCTCTGATGGGAGAGGGGTGGGGTGAGGGTGAGTAAAGCCTGCGCTCCTATAATCCCCCTCACCCTGGCCGTTCGGCTGAGCTCACGACGAAGCCCTCTCCCGCGAGGGGAGAGGGATATAATTTTGGGTCAAAGCAGTTAATGCGTTCGTATTCGCTAACTTCTTATCCCCTTTTTGGGTTTTTCAGCACATTGATGATATATTGGTACAATTCCTTGTCATCCGGGTCAGAGATTCTTGAGGCAGGAAAAGGAGGCATGATACCTTTGGACCCGTCCGGCATCTTGGGATTGCGAATAAAAGCCGCAAAACTGTTAAGTTCTGCCAACTGGGGCGCGTTTCTCAGAGGCAGGTTCGAGACGATAATGTTGCCGCCATGCGGATGACAGCCGCTGCACCTGGCCCTAAATATCTTTGCACCTGCCTGAAATTCTTTTGGAGCCACAGGAGTCCAGCCGCTATATACCAACTGCCCGCCGAAAAACCCGATGAATACTACGGTCAGGAAACTGAGGGTATAGAGGGTGAGGGTGCTTTTGGATTCCACCCCGAATTTTTGGCCGAGGACGATGTCAATGAAAAGGAGAACGAGAAGTACGCAGGCCAAGGGGAGTTTCATTTTGATGGGGAACAGCCAGGCTCCAGCGAAATAATGTTGCCAATCCATAAGGCCAAAGAGGATGGTCGGAAAAACGAAAATGAAAGCCAGAATGATGCAGTGGCGGGCCGTACTCGCCAACCCCGGCCGACGGAACAGGAAAGCCAGCCAGGCGAAGAAAAAGGCGCCGACCACCAGGCCGATGGGGATATGGGTCTCGGAAGGATGGATCGGATGGGGGTAGCCGATCTTCTCCAGAAACTGGTAAACGGAATCAAACATGTTCGAATCTCCTGAATGACGGTTTGTAATTGATTTCCAAGAGGGAAAGAGAGTCTGGAGTCCCCCCCTTTCCTCCAGCAAACTTTAAAACATCAGCCAAACCAGGAAATAGAGGGTGTTATTGTCTGAAACATTCCGGCCGAACCCGTCATAATTTGAACCGCTGCCATTGAACCGGTTGTAGATTGTATACTGCAAAGAAAATTTATACTGCTCCTTCAACAGGTAAATCGCCTCCAGGATGAACCCATCACTCTCCGGACTTCCCGTCTGGCTCCCGGTAAGCTGGCCGGAAGAATACAGCAGAGAGTCCTTATCTCCGCTGGTGGAAAAGTAACCCAAAGTTCCCCCGAGCGTGCCGCAGGGACTTCGGTAATAATAGTTGGCATTGATGCGAAATGTATTCAGATTATCTGAGGGGTTCGCCGTATTCCCCAGGGGAAAACTTGCATCCCAGTCCTGCTTTTCATGGATCCAGGTACCCGCCACTGAAAACAGGTGCTTGGACCCGATGTATTGATACTGAGCATCAAAAGCGATATCCGTAAACTTATCCGTGGGGCCGCTACTGGCCCCCCCGGGAAAAATCTTGGCCCAGAGACCATAGGTTCCCACAGATACGGAATGGCTCTGCCAATGCTGCTGCAGGGCCAAGCGCCAGTACGGAGCCACATCATCCACTACCATGCTGGTTGTCGTACCGGCACCCAATGGGCGCGTAATGCCCTTGTTATTTGTTCGGTAGACAGAAAAATTCCCATAGATTATGGTGTCCCAGATGGCGTAGGCGCCCAATCCCCCTACCTGCTGGGCTAATGTCCCATCGATGACTGTCCGGGCAGCAGGGGTTACGGCAACGCCGGAGGAAGCATAGGGGAACCCGAAGGCCGGCGTGCTATTCCAGGCATCTTCCACCGTCGGATTGTTATTGACCGTAACGCCATATGTCAGGTTTTTACCGCCCAGAATAAAATTGTTGGCATAACGGATATCCGTATTATCCAAAGCGATCGCATTACCGACCCCGTCATAGCTGAGCTGCATAAAGGCACCCAATTTATCATAGATCTTGCCTGCATAGAACAGGCTGGCCTGCTGCGGCAAATTGAATTTAGCATCCGGCGCATCATCGAAGGGATCGATCCGGTTACTTAACCCTCTTTGTTCCGTATAAGATGCCTGCAGCATGGCGGCTATGGGGAGAGGATATTCATAGGGCTTACCGCCTTTACTGAACACGTATCCGTTCAGCTTGAAGGCTCGGCCGAAGGGTGTTAATTCCGGGAAAACGGTATGGCAGGCAGTACAGGACATGCCCGTCTGCCGTTTAAAACTCGGCACCGCCTGCGCATGGTTTGCGGACCAGAATAGAAAAATCCCCACCACGCTTAGGACGAGAACCATTTTTTTGATTTTTTGATTCCTCATCGCGTATCCCTCCTCTGGAACATCACCTGCCCCAATCGCGGGGAGCAACAGCGGCCGTTAATGGACCCTTAGCTCATTTTCGATGACCCATCTTCATTCTCTACTCTATTTTTTGAAGGTATGTTCCATGTAAAAAATGATGGCCTTAATCTGATCGGGAGATAAGTCAAAAGCGGGCATCATTCCATGCCCCTTTCGGATGGTATCCTCGATCATTGCATCATTGAAATTCTGCCAGAACTTAGGATCGGTGAAATTGGCCGGCCTGGGGTTGAAAGCGACAGCAGCGGGGCCGTTGCCGTCTCCCGGTTTGCCGTGGCAAATGTGGCATTTATCATTGTAAAGATTTTCCCCCTTGTCATATTCGCTCCGATCGGCGCTTTGGGCCCACCAGGCTGTTCCCAACAGCATTCCAACCACGAAAAACACAAGTATCTTTTTCATCAGATGAACCTCCCTGATTATGATCTGGAAAATAGGAATTTGCTCTTGGCCTCTGCAATGCGATAGCCCCCTTGCCGGTCGATTCGCTAGGGAAACCGAGAGTGAACCGCAGAATCCAGGGGGAAAGCCGACTGGGCAGATTGGCGCTGATTTCAGGGGTAGTTCCCAAAGTTGGGTTTGGGCGGGCTCCCGCTGTGATGGTCGCTGCCTCGGCCACTCCCCACCTGGCCCGCGCCGCCACATCCAGGTCGGGATGGTAGTAAAATCCCATGACTGGGGGGGCCATGGTTTCATCTCGCGATGGAGGTTTCTATCGATGAATCTCTCCACATCAGGATTTTCCAGCGTCCGGGATTCATCAGCTGGGAAATCTGAACCTACCAACCATATGGCCAAAAGGGGTAATACGGCCAATCCCCGGTCGGCCAGTAATAACCCGGAGGAATCCAATGCGACCTTTGTCTCCATAGATAAATTTGTTTGATCACGATCACCGGATAAGTGTATGTTATCTCGCCCAGTGGTTGCGTCTCCTTGCCGATGATCTCTCCGGCAACGGTGACCCCTCTTCCCGGCCTGTAAATCGCCGGGTCCAGAAACTTCGAGACTTTAGCGATGAACCGTCCGTGGGAGTGGGTCTCTGCTTCGGGCCTTTCCATGGAATCCAAGGGGATTTCCAATACGGTGACCTCTGTGCCAGCCGGACGGTTAAGGGTGCTGATGATTGTCCCTCCCCAGATTACAATGGCTCCGGTATAGGCCGTTGGATTCTGAAACACCGACGAGAAGGTCAGATTTTCTCGGGCCTCCTCCCGCAATTCGCGGGAGATGGGATAGGCACAGCCGGAAATGAAAACCATGCCGAGAAGCAAGAACTTGGAGAATGGGCCACAAGCCATTCTCTTCCCCTCATGCCTGGAAAGGTCAAACATTAAAGTTTTCCTTTCGTTCAGGCTGCTCCCCGGTCGCAGGTTGGGGTAAGGGGGCTACCCGCAAAATCAGCCCCTCCACTTTCTCGACGATTACCTCCTGACCGGGTTGTAAAGGCTGCGCAGAAATAGCGTTCCAAATTTCACCCTTATACTCTACCTCAAGCTCACCCTTTTCTGTCTTGACCACCACCGCCCGGTCTCCGATCATCGCTCTCCTACCCATGACCGGCGGCTGGCGCTGAGCCTGCAGAGCTTTCCAGTAGGCGATGATAGAGCCAGCCAAGATGAGGGCATAAAATGGTAAGGCAACCGGCCAGGGGAGAAAATAAAAGAGAATCAGGGCCAAAAGCGGCAAGAACAAGAGCAAATGATGCATATTTTACCCCCGTCAGAAGACTACCGATGGCCTTCGGCATGGGAACATCCGCACGAAGGCAACGTCTACATTGGCTCATAAAATCGGAGGGACATCAATACGATGAATCCCGTATTTGGGGTACAGAAATATAGTATTTTAAATCCACGGATTACAGGGGCGACCTGGCAAAACAAAAGAGCCCCCAGGATTTCAAGGCTTTCGATCAATCTTGTCGGGCCAGAGCCTGATAAGCCTCGGTGAAGGCCTCGTCGAGTTTCTTCACAGAATTAATGGCACCCTTTTTCACTTCATCCGCCAGCGCTTCCAATTTGCGGATCGACGCCTGGAGGATTTCTTTCCCTTTACCGGCTGCCTGATCCGCTTCTGATTGCAATGCGGCTGCACCTTTGCGGATTTCCGAAGCCGCCTCCTGGGAATCATTTTGCAGAAAGCTCGTCCGAGCCTTGCGGAAATGACTTTCCGGGCCAAGAGCAACCAGGATCGTACCTACATTCCCAGTCCGGTGATCCCTGGCCGTGACCGAGATCTTCTGATTGGGTTTCAAGGCGCTCATCACGCTAACAAAACCGTCCAGGCCCACGATGGGCTGGTTGTCAATCTGCAGGATCATATCTTCCACTTCAAACCCGGCTTGCCCGAAGGGTCCTTTCGAATCCAGCCAGGTGATTACTACCCCCTGATTGGAATTCAAACCGTATTTTTCAACCTCTTGGGGTGTTACCGGCCGGACCTCCAGCCCAAACCGATCCCGGATGGCCGCAGCTATGATCTTGGTCCCTTCTTCCAGACTCCCGATCTTCACTGTAAATTCTTCCTTCTTCCCCTCGCGGATAATGGTAACTTTCCCCTCCTGCCCGATGGGAGTACTGGCTACTTTATTTCGAAAGGTGCTGGAATCCGGGATATCTTCGCCCCGGTAAGCAATCACGACGTCATTCTTCTTCAAACCTGCCTTGTCCGCTGGACCTCCTTTGACTACCTCCACAATCAAGGCGCCTTTAGGAGTCTCCAGGTGCAAAGATTGCGCAATCTCCGGCGTAGCATTCTGCATGCTGAGGCCAAGCCACCCGCGCTCCACCTTCCCGTGGGCAATCAGGGCCCTGGAAACGTAGACGGCGATATTACTGGGAATGGTAAAACCGATTCCTTCAAAACCACCCGACTCACTGGCGATGGCCGCATTCACGCCGACGACCTCTCCCTGAAGGTTCAAAAGGGGTCCACCGCTGTTGCCCGGATTGATGGGCGCATCGGTCTGTAGAAAATCCTGATAACTGCTCGGGTCGCTGATTCCGGTCCGATGCTTGGCACTGATGATCCCCTGCGTGACGGTATTCTCCAGGGCTCGGGGTGCTCCGATGGCCACCACCCACTCCCCCACCTCCACTTTATCCGAATCCCCGAAGTTGAGATGGAACAAAGGCTCCTTGGCCGAAATGTGGATCACCGCCAGGTCTGTTTTGGAATCACCGCCCACCAGTTTGGCCGGGTATTGGTTGCCATTGGACAGGAATACACGAAGCTGGGTCGCGCCCCCGGCCACATGGTAATTGGTGAGAATATGGCCCTGGGAGTCTATGATGATTCCAGATCCTAAACCCTTCATCTCCTGTTTGAATTTCCGGGGCATCTTGGGCACATTAAAGAAACGGCGGAAGAAAGGGTCCTGCTCAAACCCCCAAAAGGGATTGGTTACTTCCCGGCGTTCGGTTACTTCGATAGCCACTACCGCCGGAATGCTCTGCTTGGCAATCTGGATAATGGCCGTACTCAAATCGACGGATTTCATCTTCTCCGCGGCCAGGGCCGGAACCAACAGAGAGAGGATGAGGATCATCCCCAGAAGAAAACCTTTAAAACACCCTGACAAGACCGGATACCTCCTGTAGATAAAATGAATTAACATCGTTTGCGACCTCCTTTCTTAGGGCTGTATTATGGAAGGACCTCAGTAGTTAGCGGGGAAAAGCTGCCTTCTTAAAGAATGTTATCGGACGGGAAGATTTATCCGCCGTCCCCCCCTTGACGTAAGCAATAAAGAACATCTCTGCCTTGCGGTTGCCCTTTTCATCTTTCAGCGGAATGCAGCCCGCCGAGAAGAAGAAATAGCTTGTGAGTCAAAAACATTGAGCGGGATATCTCTTTTTAATTCTCCACTAATATTATAGGAGAATAAATAAGGTGAATCCCGTATTTTTTATGCGGAAATACCTTATTTTGATACGGTTGATTAGCTAGAAGGATAGGTCGGACTGGGCCACCCTTAAAGATTTCCTGGTCAAACAAATTTTGGGGGAGCGAGGTTACACACATATCCTTCGGCTCATTTTGCTTTTAGCCATTGCCAAACCCAGGGTCAAAAGTAAGGCGGAAGTAGGAATCTAGGTCTTTATCTCATTATCTTATTCCTGCGCCCCCGCCTCCTCGGGAATGACATCTTGAGGGAATCCGCCCCTTATAGAATCAGCGTCGTCTCCAGCCACTCCAAACCGGAAAGCCGTTTTCATCTCGAAGCTTCAGTATTTCGTCCCCTTTCTTTAGTTCAGCGGCTCAGACCTGGATGCTTTACCCTAATCCCTACTTGGAGGTGGGCCCCTCGGTTATCTGAACCAGGTCAAAGGGACGAAGCCACTTGGCGAAAGCTGCCCGGACCTGCTCTACGGTGAGTTTCAAGTACTGTTGGGCAGCCCGGGTTGGCTCGTCTAGCGGCAGTTCATGAGTGGCTCGGTAGATCAGCCCTTCGGCGATACTATCCACACTCGATTCGGAAAGCGGAATCTCCCGCAGCAGCAGCGCTTTCGCCTGGCGCAGTTCTTCGGGAGTCACCAGGGTGGTTTGGATGTTTCTTAGATCCTTCTCGACGATGGCCCGCGCTCTGGCCACATTCTGAGGGTTACAGGCGTAATTCACTACGTAGAGCGCCCGGGTCTGGCCGACGTCAAAGGATGACGACACGTAATAGACCAACCCCGTCTTCTCCCGCAGGTCCTGGTAGAGCCGGGTAGCGTAGAAGGCCCCACCTAAAACATGGTTGCCTAATTCCAAGGCATAGTAATCCGGGTTGGACCGGTTCAGCCCGAGGGTCTCAGCCAACGTCACTTTGTCCTGGATCCGACTTTGGTTGGGCACAGCCATGCTCGACGGGCTGTTGGGCGGAACCGGAGGCAGGAGGGTTTCAGGCTTTGGCCCCGTGGCCTCCCATGGGGCAAAGTACTTCTCGATCACCGCTTTGGCCTCCTCCGGCGTCACCTTGCCGATGACCACGATGGTGGTTAGATCGGGTCGGAAGACCCGGTGATAATAGTCCTTCACGTCCTGGAGGGTTAGGGACAAGATGGTAACTGGCGTGGCCTCGCGCAGTGTCGGATCATTCCTGGGAAAGAGGGCGGCCTTGATGGCCCGTTTTGCCAGGTAATCCGGGCTCTGGAGCCGGCCTTCCACCGTAGCAGCCACCTGTTGCTGTACAGTTTTGAAGGCTCCTTCCGGCAAGGCCGGATGGAGCTCGTTGTCCGCCAGGAGCTGCAAGCCCCGGTCGAACTGACTGGCTAAAACCTGAAGGTAGAAATCCGTGCCTGCGGACTCTCTCGCGCCGATGTCATCCAGGGCTTTCTGGAAGGCGACACGGTCCAACGAAGCGGTGCCGAAAGAAAAGAGCTGATCTAGGACTTCATCCACGCCTTGCTTTCCTTCCGGCGCTTCCAGGTCCGGATTATTCTTAATATGCCCGTAAACACTTATCGTGTTGCTGACAGATTCGGGTTGCACAATGAGCCTAAGCCCGTTGGGGAGAACAGTTACCACCGGCTCCACCGTGGAAATGGGCAGGGAAAGCCGCTTCAAGGCTTTGTCCGCCCAGTCGGGCAGCTTGCTGGGCTTGGTCTGTTTCGGAGCAAAAGACTCCACAGCAGTGTAAGCCTTGGAAGAGACGGGTTTACCGGATGCCTCAGGAGTGAGGATGGCCACGATGGCGTGGTCCAAATCCAGATACTTCCGGGCCACCCGGTTTACGTCGGCCACAGAAACCCGCTGTATGGCCTTCACGTCGTCCTCGGGAGATTGTCGCCCCTCCACCGCCAGCGCCTGGGACCACGCCATGGCCAGCCCGAAGACAGAATTCCTCTCCAGTTCCGCTTTCGTTAATTTGTTCCTCTTGGCGGCTTCCACCAGGTCGATCGGAAATCCCTTCTGTATATCCTCTGCCAGAATCCTCCGGGCCTCTTTGGCCAATGAAGACGGGTCTGCTCCCTTGGGAAACGCAGCCACCGCGTAGCCCAGCCCTGCCTTCGGCAGGGTGCTCAAGCTAAACCCGGTGTAAAGGGCTTTCCCTTCCGGCACCAGGGCAAAGAGATTACTGCGCTGGTTGCTCAACACATCCGCAAGCACCTGGGTCGCAGGGTAGTCCTCACTATCGTAGCCGGGCATGCGAAAAGAGATCTGGAGCAATCCGTAGGACAAATCGGTCTTGAGCGTAAAGGCCTCCGGCGTGACAGGCTCCAGTCGAATGGCGGGGCGCTCCGGGATCTTCTTGGTGGGGATCAGGCTGAAAATTTTTTTGACCTCAGCAAGTGCCTTCTGGGGCTGCACATCACCTACGATCACCAGGATCGCATTGTTGGGGGCGTACCAGGTATCGTAAAACTTCTTGAGCATGGCCCCAGTGGTTTTGTCGAAGGAGGAACGCGTGCCCAGGGCATCATGGGCGTACGGCGTGCCTTTGAACATGTGCGCTAGAAGCTTGGTGTAGAAGACATACTCGGGATTGGAGAGATCCTGCGCCACTTCCTGCTCGATCGCCCCCCTTTCCTGGCCCCAAAGCTTCTCGGTGTCGAGAACCCCCCGCATGCGGATCGCCTCGATGTGCAGGGCCACATCGAGGTCGTCTGCGGGGACAGAAAGGAAATATTGGGTAACCGTCTGCTGGGTGTCAGCATTGAACATCCCGCCCATGGCCGCAATCATGCCGGCTAATTGATTCGCCGAAAGTCCCGGGCTGCCCCGAAACATCATGTGTTCCTGGGCATGGGCCATTCCGGGGAACCCTTCGGGCGCCTCGTTCGACCCCACCTGGTAATTGACAATTGTGGTAACCACCGGGGCCAGGGTATTGCGGACAATGACCACCCTGAGGCCATTATCCAGGGTGGCTCTCAGGACGCCTTCCTCCAGCCCAGCTTCCTTACTCGAAGTCCAGGCAGTTGGCGCCCAAACGAGCAGGGCCAGCCCCAGAATTGCCCATATTTTCAGTATGCTGTTCTTAAACATCGGCCTCCTCCAGAACATCTCTTGATTATGGAAGTCCCCTCCCCCGCTTGTTGTCAAAGAAGGAAAGAGATAATTCATTTTGAAAAAATTTCACTATGAAGTAAATAAGGTGAACCCTGTATTTCATAGCAAGCAATTCCGTATTTTGCGGCTGATTTGCCGGCGAAGTTTCAAATTTTTTCTAGTCCATCCTGACGACAGCTATCCCATCTCCTCTTCGGAGGGCACCGAAGTCACCGTAGACTCCCCTGGTCCCTTTCGGGGCGGTTCGTAAAGGCGGAAGGTTTTCCTGTACCAGACCAGATAGATGGCCTGCAGCACCGCTCCAGCATAAAAAGGCAAGGAGAATTGGCCGGCCTGCAACAGGTACCCGGCGATGCCTGGACCCACTGACCGCGGTAGCTGGAAGGAGACCGCATTCAGGCTGGCGGCCAGGCCCCGCCGTTCCTCACGCACCAGTCCGACGGTCAAGGCCTGCTGGGCACCAGCCGAACCCCTGGAGAAAGCCGACCGGAGCAGGTATACGAGCGAGGCCAGCCAGAAGGTGGGCATGATGGGCAGGAGAATCATCAAGCCAATGCCGATCAGACGCTCCCAAACTACGGATCGAACAATACCGATCCGCCCCGTCAGCCATCCGGTGAGCAGCGAAGCGACGCCGGTGATCACGAAAGTGGCTGCCATTATGGGTGCGATCGCCAGGGGGCCAACGTGGAAGCGCAAGGCAAACCAGTACGAGATCAACGGTCCGGTCAAGCCAATGGCTAAACCGTTAAAGGTGTTGATGAATACGAGCTTGGCCAGGATTCGATTTTCCAGGCGGCGAATCTGCACCTCGCCCTGCTGTCCCTGGAGGCTTGGTATGCGCTTGGGCCCACGGTACCGCTCTTTCGCCTGCCCGATCAAGAGCAAGTTCGCTGCGGCAGTCAGCCCCACCAGAGCAAACAGCGGGCGATAGGCCAGGGCCTCGCCAAGCCAGCTGCCCCAGACGGAGGGAAGGATGGCAATGAGAGCCCCCAGTCCCATTCCCCAAAAGCCCATTCCGGTATTCAGACTGTAGACCCACCCACGTCTCTCCGGGGCCACCTCCTCGGCCAGCCAGGCCTGCTCCACTGGAGAGAACGGCCCCGCAGCGCCCATGGCTCCGCGGCCAAACCCGCCGGCAATGGCGGCAGTGGTCAGGGCCAGAGGCTCCGCGCTGAAAAGGGCGGCAATGCTGCAAAGCAGTGAGACGATTTCGTAGGATACCAGGAAGGGTTTGCGCCGCAGACGGTCACTGCTCAGGCCAACGAGCAGGCTGAGCGCGGCGCCGAAGAGGCCACCGCCACTCAGGACCAGACCAATGGCGGAACCGCTCCAGTGAAGGGCATGCAAGTAGAGGGCGAAGTCCACCACCAGGGCCCCCTGACCGACACTGCGCAGGGTGCGGGCCAGCAGCAGCCGCCGGGTGGTAGGGTGAAGGTTTCTGAAGGCCCGAATGATCATCGCTTACCTAATGAATCCACTCGCCGATCCTTGGCCACCTGACTTCGTGCAACGGGTTTTCAGCCTGGCCATTCCATGAAAAATAGATGACAAAAGCTTTCCCGAGCACATCTTTGAGGGGCAGGAACCCCCAAAAACGGCTGTCTGCGCTGTTGTCGCGGTTATCGCCGAGAACAAATAAAGAATCTTTGGGCACAACGAAGGTCCCGAAATTTTCCACCCCTGGAAGATACCCTGCTGGCCCCTCTTTATTGAAGTGTCCCCACGGATCAGGGATCGGTTTATCATTGATATATATCTTATTATGGATGATCTCCACCTTTTCCCCCTCTGTTCCGATAACTCTTTTAATAAAATCCTTCGATGGATCTACTGGATAGGTGAATACGATGACATCCCCTCGCTTTGGTTTTTCGTATGGAAATAACCGGATATCCGTATAAGGAATCCTTATTCCGTAAATAAATTCATTGACGAGGAGGTAGTCTCCCACTTGTAAGGTGGGCTTCATCGAGCCGGATGGAATTTTGAACGCTTGCACGACGAAAGTCCTGATAAAAAGCGCGATCAGGATCGCAACCAGGACCGGCTTTAAATATTCTTGAATAAATTTTCTCTTCTCCATCTCACCGTTCCCCTCGTCTGGGTATTTTTTCTTCGAGGGCTTCTGCGACGGATTTTCAAAGTCAGGAAGGATTAGGCAGATCCGATCAGGTAGCGACTTACACCCGCCCTGGATTGTGCAGGGCGGGGAAAGGATGCTAGGTTGTTTTCTTCTCCATGTGCCTCATCTCGGGTAACCCTGTGAAGGCCACCACCAAACCCAGGATGGCTACAATGGCTCCCAGGATGAGGTCATTGAGCGTCAGGCTCGTAATCTCCCGATACCCGAAAGCGAAAGGAGAAACAGCGAGCCAGATTCCTACCAAAACCTGGAAAATCATCAAATACCGTAGGCTTCCCATTGTGATTCACCTCCTTTCAATTCGCGGCTCTGCCGTCCTTCCTTTATGAAAAATGAGAAGGCCCGCTTTTAGGGACGGGCCTTTTCACTCTCGGACTGACTTCCGCTTACTTTTTCCCTGTGGCTTTTTCCGAAGGATTCACCTTCTTGGCTTCCACGGGGGCAGGAGTTTCTTTCTTTGTCTCGACTTTCTTGGCCACGTCGATCCACTCCGCGAGTAACTTATTCCCTTCCTTTTTGTACTCAACGGTCACTGACATTCCTTTCTTCAGATCAGAAAGAGGCAGCTTTGTAGAGACTTCCGAGATTTTTGTTTGCTCGCCTACAGCGAAGGTCATCTTTTCCTTCTCGCCTTGCACGAGAACCTCTTTTTTCGCCTCGTCCACTTTCTCAATCACCCCTTTGACCTTTTCCCACAGGGGTTTTTGGGCGGGAGCGGTCGGAGCCGGAGCTGGCTTCTGCTGGGCCATCCCTCCCGAGACAAAGGCGACTGAAACCGCCAACGCAACAATGGTCATCAGTAATGTTTTTTTCATTTCTTTCACCTCCCTTCTTTTTGAATTTCGGCATTACCCCAAAGTTACTGCCGTCCTTACCTAGCTTCACCTTTGGTCACTTTTACCCCCCACCCTCACCCTCCCCCTCGGAGGGGGGAGGGAAGGGTGGGGGTGATGCTTTTAGAGATTTTTATGAAACGTTTAGGTTCACTCCCTCATCCTCTAACATCTTTTGAAGGATAGAGGCCAAACCTGGGGATAATTTCAAATCCTTCCAACCCCCTTCATGAAAGGGGGGCTACTGGAGGATTTTCACTGTTACTCTTTTCCCTTCTTTCTTTGGGGGAGACCAACTCCTGAATTAAGTTTCTCAATTTATAAAAATGGATGGGTTTTTCTAAATAACCGTCGGCCCCTCTGGCCATGGATCGACGATAAACTTCCTCCCCTCCGAAGGCCGTTATAACGATAACCGGCAGTTCCGGTTGAAATTTCTTAACTGCCGAAAGAATGTCCAATCCTGTCAGGCCAGGCATGCGGATATCCGTGATGACCAGATCGAAAGGCTCTTGGGCAAGTCTGCCAAAGGCCTCTGAGCCATTATTGGCGGAATCTGCCTCATATCCTTCGTCCTTAAGAAAATCTTCCAGCAAAGACCTCATCTCTTTATCGTCTTCAATAATTAATATTCGAGCCATAGGATTGTGCTCTTTCACGAATGCCCTCAGGCTATCTTTGCCCTGTAGCCAAGCAAAAGGTTTGCCAACAAATTAAAAAAATGAAGCTCTTTAGATTTCAATGAGTTTTAAGAACCAGAGGTGGATGACCCGGAAGGAAGGATGGGGAATAAAGAAACAGTCTGAGGCAGGATGGGACAATACGGTTGAATACTGAAATCTAGATACCGAATACTGGGTTCTGGATTCTGGATGGATGGGTTCTGGGATCGATGTCCAGCATGCACAATCGAGCGTCCAGAATCTCTTTTTCCGCAAAATGCGGAAAAACTGACGCCCCAAGACGATTCGGTTTGGGTCAACACCCATACCCAACCTCACGCCCGGGGCGAGAAATTGGACCCGTAACCGATTCATCTCTTGCCGGTTGGCCCTCACATCAGAGCGGTAAAGGATGGGAGCTGTCAGCCCACCTCCCTGGATCGTGGGGGACTATTCAAGCTTTTCAGGCAAGGTCAAAACCTCTCGTTTAAGAGGAGAGGGAACGTAGACCAAGTTCACTTCTATCTTTCCAAGGGCCTTTTCCTTGACAGCGGTTCTTGGGATCGTGACGTCCAAAGATCCTTCGGTAGTTTCTCCGGGTTTAATTGCCTTCAAAAACAAGGAAGCCTTCGCGATTTTCTCCCCAGATTTAAAAGCGATCGGCTTCCCAGCATCGTCGAGGTATTCGAGGGAAGGATGAATTGGAAGATGTGATTGAGAAGCTCAGAAAAAGGATCCCGCATTCTGATATTTTGGATTATTTGAAAGTAAAAGACCCTAATCCATTATGTTAAGGAACCAAGACCTGTACAGACGGCAAGAGTTCACAGATCAATGGGATCTGCGAGCGAAACCGCAGGCTTGCTCAACTCCCTTAAGGAGCCTTGGTCAAGGAACTTAGTGCTCCGGGTTACCCCTTACACCTCCCTCAAGGTACGTGGGCGAACTGCCGAACTCCCACGGCCAGACTTTAACCGACAAGTCATACGTTTTACACGGCATACCCTACTAATATTCATGTATGGCAAGGCTGATTGGTTAAGGATTACCGAGTGAAAGCAAGTATGCCGATGAAGCTCGACATTCACTGTAATCGACCAGTCTGAAGGGCCGAGTTAGACAACCCGTTAATTCAGCAAAACATCCTCAAACTGCTCTTCCTCTTGGGACCAAGATCAAGAAGGGCTTAACAAGATCAAAAATAAAAAAAGCCATCTCCTCATCCTCTCCATCTCAAAACCAGAAGGGCTCCACTGGGTGCCTCTTCCGGCAGCCAAGATCTCAAGCCTTAATGTCCTCGCCCAATCACACAATTCGCAGATTGTCCCAGGTTGGTCTCTAAAGGCAAGGGTGTAAATTGCTCCAGGATATTTGCGACGTGTAATGCATCGGGATGACAACCTTAAAAGTAGTTCCCTTGGGGTTGTGAATAATTTCGATATGGCCTCGATGGCTTTCGATGATCTTGCGGGCGATGGGCAGCCCCAGTCCGGTTCCCCCATCTTTCGTAGTTATGAACGGCTCGAAAATTTCTTCCCGCTTGTGGCTCGGTATGCCATTCCCGCAGTCGGTCACCTCGATCATCAGATTCGGCCCCTTGGAATATGGAGAAATCCAGACTGTCTCCCCTTCGGGGGATGCTTCGATAGCATTTTTCACCAAGTTAAGGAGACCTTGCTCCAGGCGCAGCTTGTCGAAGGAAAACATAACTAAGTCCCGGCGAGGCTGCATCAGCAGTTTTATGTGTTTCCTTTCAGCGAGCGTCTCGGCTATCGATAGCGTGCGGGCAATCGTTTCCCGGATATCCCCCCGAGCCAGGTTCAGCGTTAAGGGCCGGGCAAAATCCAAAATATCCCCCATCATCTTCTCCAGGCGTCCCGATTCCTCGACGATGAGCCGCATTTTTTCCTGAAGGGAGTCTTCCGGGGCCATCTTCTTTTGCATGAAGCGCCCCAACCCACCAATGGCAATGAGCGGCGTCTTCAGATCGTGGGCCAAGCCCGACAGCGCCTTTCCCATAGCGGCCAGCCGCTCCACTTCCCGCGCTCTTCTCTCCTCTGCCCATTCCCGATCCCGCAAGTACCCGATCAGGGCCGCCGCGGCTAAGTAAAGCACGAGATCCATTAGGTTATTAAAATCATAGCCGGAAAAACTTTTCCAAGCCAGGAAAACGAAGGGGAGATACAGGGGGATAATGCTCACTGATACGCCGAGCGCCACTCGCAGGCCAAACCAGAACCCGGCCATGATGATCGGAAGGAAATAAAGACCCTGGTAGAGAATATGATGGCGATGGGCATCTACTCTGGTGAAATACTGGAGAATCGTGATGCTTATGATAAGCCCGCCGATTAGAATCAGTTTGGCCCTTCGCATCATTTCCGTGCCCTTTTTCATAAATTATGCAAAATGAAAGTTAGGGACTAGAAGCTCCTTCGCTAAGTCTCGAGAGAAGGAACCGATAACAATGAATCATGATTCGGCCTATTGCAGAATCCTTTTCTGCTGTCGCCAGGAACTCGGATACGACTTTCCATAACTCCTCTGTCAGTACTCCCCCAAAGCCAATCTGACGATCTTGCTTCAGTTTTTCCGTCTCAAGGAACGGGAAGATAACCTTCTTAATCTGTTGGGCGTATCTTCGTTCGCCTTCCACGTAGGCCAAAACATCCTGGGCGCTCCGTCGATAGGACATAATAGCGATGGAGTCAGTCAACTCCTGCAAGTGCTCGTTGAACCGCTTCCACTTGTCGCCAAATTCCGGCAAGAATTCATTGGTGTCCCACCCAAAAGGTGGACCCACTAATAAATAATCGCATATACCCGTAGTGTTATTTCTTCCGAATACCTCCGGAAAGACTAGTCCATCGAAAATCGATCTTTTGTTCTGGTTCGATTGGCCGATAGGCGGTAGCAAGCTTCTCCCTCCTTTCCGTCCGGGATGGCCTTCGCGAAATTTTCTGGACTTTCTTTTGGTCTCAGATATGTTTCAACCGGGTACTCTTCTTGTATTTCTTGATCAACCACAGCATTTCTTCTTCGCTTTCAGGAATCGAAACATTGGGATCATGGCTGAGACGGTGCAGAAGGATCACAGGATCCAGAACGTCACCGCACATAACACAATGCCACCCGAAGAAAGAGTCATTTTGACCATAAAATTTTTCAAATGCCATCCTACCGTTACATCTTTGGCAGTATATTTCATTTTTTGCCATATAAGAATTTTCTTTAATAGCCATTATTTTCTCCCCTCTGGAAAGTCGGGCTCATATGCGCCTGTGAGGCGGCTGAGACTTCTTATAGGTCAGATCTTTGAGACAATCCCTTTAACTGAAAAACCAGCAATTGCTAGGTCCAAAGAGAGAGAACTCAAGTGTCCCTTTAGACATAAATCCACCATGGGTCCCAAAGCATACCTGGTTTCACGATAGCAGGAGCTGGACTCTCGGACCCCCTGAGTCTTCCACCGAGTCGGCAAAGAACTTTTATCTTTGACGCCTATGAATCCCAGACATTCTTCTCTCTTAATGAATTCCATTCCCTCAGATCCGTGAATAGGTTATGCAATCCTTTTGAAATTCTTCAATGATTTCATCTGTAAGAGATGGACGAATCTTGGGTACAATTTGAATGAAGGTATCTGTGGTTACCAGATAATCTTGTTTGCTGGCATATTCTTGTTCGAACGAGAATTGAGCGACTTGTTGGAAGAGATATTCGATATCAGCAGCCGTAAATCGGGACGTAACCTTCCCAACGAGATTCAGATCGATTTCTCCTGCATTGACCTTGGAAAGATAATGTTCAAGGATCGTTCTTCTCCCCTCTTCGTCCAAACCACCAACGGGAATAATGCAATCAAACCTCCCCGGGCGAAGCAGTGCAGAATCCAACTGTCGGATATAATTTGTGGCACATACCAGTAACACTTTGTTTCCCTGGTTTTTCAGCAGCGGAACCTGTTTGAGAAATTCATTAGTGATGGACCTGTCCACCCTGGTTGCCACATCTCTGGTGGCTGCGATCTCTTCAAACTCATCAATAAAGATGACGACCTCTTCCAGGTTTCGTGCCTTTTCCATCAGATTGTGCAAATTCGCGCCCATCTTTTCGGCGCCATCAATCAAAAGCATACTGGGCAAAATCTCAATGTACCACCATGACAGGGCTCCTGCTATGGCCTTAGAAAAATGAGTCTTCCCAGTGCCTGGCGGCCCAAAGAAAATGATGGTCTTGGGGGGGATTACCCCATGCTTTTTTGAAAGGCTATCCTCTGTCAATGCAAGGATGATTCTCCGTTCTATCAACTGCTTTGGCGGCTGAGAGTCGGATATGGTGTCCCATATTTCCCTAGGGATAGTGTGAGCTCCCAATTCAGTGAGAATATCTCTTCGTTTATAGACTAGGAATTCTTTAAGTGCTTGTTCCATGTTTTCGAGGAAATCGATGCAGGCGACTCGTAACCCTACATCGCGGCCCAGTTTTTCAGAGAGGAGCCATTTATGCTGCAATATTTTCGGCCACAAGTCACAAGCGACGGCAGGATCTAATCTTGTACCACTGACCTCGAAGATTTTATTTGCACATTCTTCTGGCGTTTCTAAGATGTCTTCCTTCATGATTTTACCTCTTTTTCCAAATTATCCTTTAGGGCTTCCTCTAATTGATTCAAGTATTCAGGGGGATCATCTCCGAATGGATAAACAAAAGCAATTTTAGATAGCGAGTTCAGAGCCAAGGAAATATTTTGACTGGCCTGCTCCACGCGTTCGGAAACCTGCTGTCCTTTTTGTTTTTTAAATTCAAGCCATTCCAGAATTTGGGCGTTATGAACGGATATATGCTCAGCCAGTAAGCCCGTAATTCGTTGGAGAGATTCTATGAGCGCTCGATCCTTTTCACATTGAATTTCTTTCTCGCAGGCAAGTAGCATGGCTTTTTTCGATTTGTTCCAGAGAATATAAACCAAGAGAGAAAAAAGGCCATAAGCTCCCATTGCTGTTTCCAAGCTTAATCGGAGAGGCGCACCTGCCAAATAAAAGTCTATAACCATGACTGCTGTCTGCACCAGGATACTACCCGCCAAGATGGTGGCAATTGCTTTTCCAAATTGGGAAATAAAATCAGCGTTGAACTTGATAGGGTGTTTCACTTTATAAATCCTCATGACAATATAAACTTTCCCCGGAAGGAGGAGTTTGCAAAATGAGAGGACCTGACCACGCCTTCGAGATTCATTACGGATTCCTCGATTCCTATTGCCCTAAATCAGTCTGGAGATTCTTCCTGTTCCGATTCGGTAAAGAGAATTCTCAATCCAATCTCTCCTCCCAATAGAAGCTTTGCCCGAACCTTACGCCATTTTTCTTGTTAATTTCGTCTACTGGTACCGCAGGCAAGATCCTGAATGAAATGCCTGTCAATTTACTTAGGGCGATGGAGGCTTTCATAGCCCTTTTTATCTCCGGAAAAGCAAAAAATAAGCACCAAATATTTCTCTCTAAGCATCACATACGTTGACTTCACATCCCCCTCGAAATTTCCCACCAGACTTACGACCCCTGCCTTGTACTTTAAGCCGATCTCCTTCAACTCCTTGGACGAAGATTTGCCAAACATCAGGAATGTTTTCATTTTGATCCCTCCTCGATGCATTAGCGCAGGCTTGGACCCTTGCAGTATCATTTTTGGATACGAACCTCTGCAAAAAGAAATCCCATTACCCGGATATGTAAAAGAGTATTGAAAAACGTTCCTACTCCCTCTCGTCTTTCGTCAATAAATCCAGCCAAAAAGACTTTGGGGGTGCAAAGATCCTTTAAAGCTGCTCCGTCCAGATATAGGGTAAATTTAAGTGAGATGAGCGGCTAAGAATGATAAATTCAGAGGGATTTATCTCAACAGCGGAGGATCGTAAATTTTTGTTCGAGGAAAGATGGTTGGAGAGAGGAGCGAAATAAACCCTGGAAGGGATGAACCCCCTGATGGCTTAGATTTAAAAAAGAAGCTGAAACGATTTCTTTTGATGGCGCCGGGGAATCTGTGACGAGACCTTCCCCGTCCGCAATCTGAAAGTTCTCCAAAG
>Ga0315282_10006053_pt1 | contig 20360 bp, 18 predicted proteins | sample YL17G07_20_MG_FD_203693 | JGI IMG/M metagenome (GOLD analysis project Ga0315282, IMG submission 203693) | Sediment microbial communities from Yellowstone Lake, YNP, Wyoming, USA - YL17G07_20 | ecosystem: Environmental > Aquatic > Freshwater > Lake > Sediment | place: USA: Wyoming | collected... | reverse complement strand
TGGCGGATCTCCAGGTCAAGGTGAGTGAAGGCTTCCTCTTCGATATGCACTACGTCCGCCAGGCCTGCGACCGCCTGGGCCGGGAAGTGGAGACCCTGGTGGCGGCCCTGACGGCCATGTCCAGAGGGCGCTACACCGCCCTGGAAGAGGCGCGTAGCCGGGTGGCGCAGTTGGTGGCCGAGGACCTGGCCGTGGGCATCAAATTGACCCCGGTGCCCCTGGTCCTGCCCCTGAAGGAAGTGCGGGAAGGGATGTTCTACGGGGGCAAGGGCGAAAAGCTGGGCGAGCTCACCCGCCTGGGGCTTAAGGTCCCCGCCGGCTTCGGGGTGAGCGCCTATGCCCAAAAGCTCTTCTTCGAAGCCGCCGGTCTGGAGGCCTTCATCCGCCGGGAAATCTCCCACTCCCATATCCGTGATCTGGAGTCTCTGCGGGAGGCCGGCGAGGCCATCCGTGAGCGGATCATGGCCCAGGACCTGCCCGAGGAACTGGCCCGGGAAATCGCCGCCCAACTGGCGCGGCTGCCCTCGGATCGGGTGGCGGTGCGCTCCTCCGCCCTCCAGGAAGACAGCCAGTTCAGCTTCGCCGGTCAGTTTGAGACCATCCTCAACGTGCCCCGGGAGCGGGTGCCGGAGCGCTATAAGGAGGTCATCGCCTCCCAGTTCACTCCCCGGTCTCTCTACTACTGCCACACCAGCGGCTTTTCCTACCAAGAGCTGGCCATGGGGGTGGTGGTCATGGAGATGGTGGCGGCCCAAGCCGCCGGCGTCCTTTATACCGACGATCCCCGGGGCGGCGCCGCCACCATCATCAACGCCGTCTGCGGCCTGGGCTCCCTGGCGGTGGGCGGCGTGGTGGAGCCGGACATCTTCCGGGTGGAAGCAGGCCGGATTCTGGCCAGCCATGTGGGCGAAAAGACCCGGATGCACGTCCCGGCGCCCGAAGGGGGCATCCTGGATTTGGAGATTCCGGCAGCGCGTCTGGGGCCGTGCCTCTCAGAGGAACAGGTCCTGGTGCTTACCGCCCTGGGCCGCACCATCAGAGAACATTTCGGCGGACCCCAGGACATCGAGTGGGCCCTGGGACCGGACGGCTCGTTCTACCTGCTCCAGGCCCGGCCGCTGCGGGTCAGCCGCCAACTGCGCAGCGATTATCTGCCTCCCAAAATCAAAGGGGCCCAGGTGCTCCTGGAAAACGGCATCGTCGCCTCCCGGGGGGCGGCGGCGGGGCGGGTCTATCACCTCAAGGAAGAAACCCTCACGGAGATTCCGGCGGGGGTGGTGCTGGTGACCAGCCGGGCCTCACCGGAGTACGCCCTGGCGGTGGGCCGGGTCGCCGCCCTGGTTTCGGAGGCCGGCAGCGCCACCAGCCACCTGGCCACGGTCCTTAGAGAGGCCCGGCTGCCGGCGGTCTTCGGCGCCCGGGGGGCCGCCGGTCTGCTCCCGGAAGGCGATCTGGTCACGGTGGACGCCTATTACGGCAATGTTTACGCCGGCAAGGTGGATGAGCTGCTCAAGGCGCCCCGGGGCGGCGACGAGGTGGTGCGCCAGAGCCGGGCCTTCAAGGTGCTGGAGCGGACCTTGAAGCACATTACGCCTCTGAACCTCCTGGACCCCCGGGCGGAGAACTTCCGCCCCGAGGCCTGCCGCACCTACCACGACATCACCCGCTTCGCCCACGAAAAGGCCATGGAGGAGCTCTTTCAGATGTCGGCCGGCCGGCACCCGGTCGACGGCACCCGGCGGCTGGTGAGCCCGCTGCCCCTGGACCTGCACCTCATCGACCTGGGGGGGGGCTTAAGCCCCGAGGCCGCCGACCTGGTGGAGGTCAAGCCCGAGCACCTGCGCTCCCGGCCCATGCTGGCCTACTGGAAGGGGGTCACCGCGGTGGGCTGGAAGGGCCCCAAGCCCGTGGATCTGGCCGGCTTCCTCTCCGTGGTGATGAGCGCCGCCACCGACACCAATATCAGTGAAAAGCTCCACGAAAAGAATTTTGCTATTATTACCGATGATTACCTGAACCTGTCCAACCGCCTGGGCTTTCACTTCGCCACCATCGAATCCTTTCTGGGGACCGCGGCGGACAGCTACGTCAGTTTCACCTTTTACGGCGGTGGGGCGGAATTGACCCGGCGGATGCGGCGGGTGCGCTTCCTGTCCATGGTCTTGCAGCACCTCGATTTCCGGGTCGAGGTCAAGGAGGATTCCATCACCGCCCGGGCCGACCAGGCGGAGCCCGCGGTTCTGGAAGAGAAGTTGGAGATCCTGGGCCGCCTGATGATGGTCAGCAAACAGCTGGACATGGTGATGCTGGACGACGACGAAGCGGACCGCTGCTACCAGGAATTCATCACCGGGGGCTATAACCTGGAACGGGGGTGATGGCGGATTTGCGTAGCCGCAGGCTTTAGCCTGCGCTGTTTAGGGCACAGCAAGCTGTGCCCCTACGGCGGGCGCGGAGGCCCGCCCCACCTGGAAAGGGAATTGGTAGGGCGGCCGTCCCGGCCGCCATGTAGGGTGCGTTCCACGCACCAGGGAGACTCAAGAGATGGGACGTATTCTGGCTGTCGATGACGAACTGGACATGCTGGCCCTGCTGAAGATGATCATCGAGGGCTATTCCGACCACCAGGTGACCGCGACCAACAACCCGCTGGAAGCGGCCGAGCTCCTGGAAAAGGAGCCCTTCGACCTGATGCTCACCGACCTCAAGATGCCGGGCATGGACGGCCTGGAACTCCTGGCCCTGGCCAAGCAGCGGGACGCCGATGCCCTGGTCATGGTCATCACCGCCTACGGTTCCCTGGAGTCGGCGGAGGAGGCCATGGCCAAAGGGGCCTTCGATTACATCACCAAGCCCTTTCGCAAGGAGCAGATCCTCCTGGCCATCGACAAGGCCATGCGTTGGCGAGATTTGGTGCGCCAGAACAAGGAGATGAAGCAGCGCCTGGAAAGGGCCGAGTAGATTTGAATGATGATGGTGCTTTCCTAATATCAGCATCCCAAGAATCGCCGCCCGCATTAATCCAAGAATGAGAAATTCCCTCCCCCTGCGAGGGGGGAGGGCTATGGTGGGGGTGGTGCCATCTTTGGCAATTAAAATTTAGTTGCCACCCTCCCCCCAGCCCCCTCCCCTCGCAAGGAGGGGGAGTCTGGTTAACTGCGGTGGGATAAGCCATGCGCTATGAAGGCCCCATCTACCGGCCGCCCAGCGAGGCCGACAGCCTCCTGATCCAGGCCACCGTGGGCTGCCCCCACAACCTCTGCACCTTTTGCATGGTCTATAAGCAGGGGGTGAAATTCAAGGTCCGCCCCACTCATGAGGTCAAGGAGGACCTGGAGGCGGCCTGCCGGACCTACGGCGATACGGTTCGCACCATCTTTCTGCCCGCCGGCAACACCATCGCCATGCCCACTGCGGCGCTGGCGGAGATCTGCCGGTACGCCTCCTCTCTTTTTTCTCGATTGGAACGCCTCACGGTCTACGGCTCGGCCCAGTACATTCACCGTAAGGGTCTGGAAAATCTCCGGGTTTTGGCGGCCGCCGGCCTCAAACGGATTCATCTGGGCCTGGAAAGCGGCGACGACGACATCCTGGCCCGAGTCAAGAAGGGCGCCGACTGCCGGGAACAGGTGGCGGCCGGCCGACTGGCGCGCCAGGCGGGAATAGAGCTCAATTCCTACGTCATCCTGGGGCTCGGAGGCCGGGACCGCACGGCAAGCCACGCCCGGGAGACCGCCCGGGCCATCAATGAGATGTCGCCGGACGTGGTGCGTCTGCGCACTCTGGTTCCCAAGATTAATACGCCCCTGCTGGAAGATATCCAGGCCGGGTGCTTTAAGATGCTCGGCCCCCACGGGGTCATCCGGGAGACCATGGCCCTGGTGGCGGCCATCACCGTGCCCACCCGGGTGGTCAGCGACCACTACACCAATTATGTCAACGTGGCGGGCCGGCTCCCCGGAGATAAAGCAGCGCTCTTGAGCACCTTACGAAAAAGCCTGGCTCAGGACGAAGCCGGCTTCCGCCCCTTCTTCATCGGCACCCAATAAATTATTCGAATAGCATGATTTTTTTTCGTAGGGGCACAGCTTGCTGTGCCCTCAAACCTCTTTGGGCATAGCAAGCTATGCCCCTACATGACAAACCCTTCCCATTGACAAGCCCGGCCGCAAACCTTAACTGAAAGAGGTCAAATGTTACGTTCGGGAGGTGGGATCATGCTGCCGCTGGATATTCATATTGAAGGTCAAAAGGTGGAAATCCTGCCGGAGTGGCGGGAGAAGATCGAGGCCGAGCTGGGGCGCTTGCAAAAGCATTATTCCGGGCCCATCCTGCACGCCCGGGTGGAAATCATCGGCACCGCGCACCACCATCTGGGCGCCTTCGAAGTCCACCTGGTGGTCACCATGCCCGGGGATGTTATCACCATTGTCCGGCAGGGTGGGGTCGTTCACCCCTTGCTGGTGGAGGCCTTCGACGTCCTGGACCGCCGCCTGGAGGAGCACGCTCATATCATCCAGCAGAAGGTCAAGGCGCATGAAGAATTCGCCCGGCACGGCCGGATTATCCGCCTCTTCCCGGAAGGGAACTACGGTTTCATCGAAACCGACGACGGCCTGGAGGTCTATTTCCATGCCAATGCCCTGAAAAAAGGCAGCTTTGCCGCGCTGAATCCGGGGACTGCGGTGAAATTCGGCCAGGAGGAAGGGGACAAAGGCCCCCAGGCCATCTGGGTCCAGCCCCTTTGAGTTTCGAGTTTCGAGTTTTGAGTTTCGAGAAGGGCAGGCTTTCGGGCCTGCCCATTTATTTTTGCGCCACAACCCAGATGATTTCGTAAGTTACCGGGATGGAGCCGTCGGCGCCGTAGCCTTCCCGGTAGGCCTGTATTAGGGCCTTGAGCAGCCGGGGAGAGAAGGGCCGGGGCTGGGGGTTGGTGGCCCCCATGGCCTGGAGGGCCTTGAAAAAGGCCGGCACCGAGGGGTAGGCGGTGGTGAGGCACTCCCGGGCCAGCTTTACCGGGCGAAAGCCGGCGGCGGCCAATAATTCTGCCCAGGTCTCGCCATCCAGGAAGCCCTGGGCCGCGATGGCCGGCGGGCATGAGAGCTGCACCGCCGCGGCGGCTTGCTCCAGGGCGCCCGCCAGTTCCCGGAAGGTTCCGGGCCCCAGGGTGGAAAAGGCCAGCGTGCCGCCGGGGTTGAGGAGGTCGAAGTAAGCCGCCAGCGACTCGGCCGGCCGGGTGAGCCACTGGAAAGTGGCGTTGGCCACGATGGCGTCGAAGCTCCCCCGGCTCAGGGTCTCGCCGTCGGCCACCAGCCAGGCCATCCCGGCGGCCGCTCCCAACCTGTGCCGGGCCGCGGCCACCAGGGCCGCATCCAGGTCCAGGGCCACCAGTGAGGCCCCGTTGCAGCCCTGCTTGATTAACTGGGTAAAATACCCGGTGCCGCAGCCGATCTCCAGAATCCGCCCCGCTCGGGGCAGCCGGCCCTTTGCCAGGGCCAGCAATCCCTGGGCCATGAGGCGCTGCACTCCGGCCTGGCGGTCGTAAGATCCCGCCCGCCTGGCAAAATTGCGCCGAATGCCTTGTTTAATATCCATAGTTAGCGATAGGATTTTTGGGGGAGGGGGGTAAGGGGTTCCCACAGGCGAGACGCCTGTGCTAACGGCCCTTACCCCCTCCCCCAAACCCCCACCCCCAATCCCTTATGTTTTAGGCCGGGGAAGACGGGGCTTTCGCCCCACCTTCCCCGGCTTCTTATAAAGATTGGGTTTGGAGGTCGGGGAGAAATGGGTCCGTGATTATTTTATTCAACAAGTCATTAAACGCCGATACTTGAGTCAAAAAGGGCAGGTGCCCCGCACTCGCCATCAAGTGTAGTTCGGCTTCCGGCAAGTGCTTCCGAAGAAACTGGGACTGGGCCGGATCCACGATGCCGTCCTGCTCCCCCTGGATGATGGCTACCTTGCCGGGGATGCGGTTCAGCAGGCCCCGCAGGTCTTTATCCCGGAGATAATCCAGCCCCTGGGCCAGGTAGCCCGGGGCCGCGGCGAAATCGAAGCCCGCCGCGGCTTCCGGCCGAAATGAATCCTCTCCCGGAGCCAGGCAAGACGTAACAAAATCGGTCAGGACCCGGCCCGGCTCGCTCCCGAGGGCCCGGCGCATGGCTCGCAAGGCGGCCACCGGCTGTCCCCAAGGGTGGTCCGGCTGCCGGCAAAAGACCGGGGTCACCCCCACCAGCACCGTGGCCAGCGGCGCCGGCCCTTCGAGGCGGGCCAGGGCCTCCAGCAACAGCATACCCCCGAGGGACCAGCCCACCAGGACGCTTTCCCGAAGAGGCGCCGCGGCCAGATACTCCGTTAGCCAGTCGGCGTCCCATCTGGGAATCTCCGGGGTCAAGACGCGGCATTCACGTCCGAAGGCCATCGTCTGGCGCTGCCAGATGGCCCCGGAGGCGCCCCAGCCATGGAGCAGCAGCAGGGTCTTCATCTTCCCAGGCCCATTTGCCGGGCGGTACTAATAATGGTATCCAGGGCCCGGCGCAAATCTTCCCGGGCGTGGGCCGCGGATAGGGAAAAGCGCACCCGGGCTCGTCCCGGCGGCACCGTGGGGGGCCGTAGGGCCACCGCCATCAGCCCCTGCTGTCTCAGAAGGGCGGCAAACTCCAAAGTCCGGGCATTGTCCCCCACCAGCACCGGCACAATCTGGGTCTCGCTCCCGAGGGTATCCAGGCCGGCAGACCTCAGGCCCCGGCGGAATTTTTCCGACTCTTCCAGAAGATAGGCGCGCCGCTGCGGCTCCTGGGCCACGATCTCCAGGGCCGCCTCAATGGCGCCCAGGACCGGCGGCGCCAGGGCGGTGGAATAGATGAAAGACCGGGCCCGGTTGTACAGGTAATCGATGAGCCGCCGATCTCCGGCGACATAGCCCCCCAGGGACCCCAGGGCCTTGGAGAAAGTGCCCATGTGGATCTCCACCCGGTCAGTCAGTCCCAGGGCCTCGGCCAATCCCGCCCCGCGGGCTCCCAGGACCCCGGTGGCATGGGCTTCGTCGATCATCAGAGAAGCCCCGAAGCGCTCCTTCAGAGCCACCAGTTCCGCCAGCGGAGCCAGGTCGCCGTCCACCGAAAAGACGGAGTCGGTAATGATCAGGCAGCGCTTGCCTCCCTGGGTTTTTGGCATTTTTTCTATTTTTTGTAAAAGAGCCTCCAGGCGGTTCAAATCGCGATGTGGAAAGCGCTGCAGGTTAGCCCCGGAGAGTTTGATGCCGTCGTAGATGCTGGCGTGGTTGAGCCGGTCGCAGAAGACCGTGTCTCCTGGTCCCGCCAGGGCGGAGATCACCCCCAGGTTGGCCATGTAGCCGGTGCTGAAGATGACCGCAGCCTGGGTCCCTTTGAAGGCTGCCAACCGCGCTTCCACCGCCTCGTGCAGCGCCAGGTGGCCGACCACTAGCCGGGAAGCGCCGGCCCCGGTGCCCCAGCGGGCCGCGGCGGCCTGGGCGGCATTAATGAGCCGGGGGTCCTGGGCCAGCCCCAGGTAATCGTTGGAGGAGAGGTTGAGCAGAACCCGCCCCTCCAGGCGCACCCGGCCGCCGGGGAGGACTTCCTCCAGCACCTGCAGGCGCCGCCGCAGGGCCTGGGACTCCAGGGCGGCCAATTCTTGGGACAATTGCTCTAACATAGCTGTCAGCTATCAGCCCTCAGCGGTCAGCCAAGGCGAGCTTGCCGCAGGCTTCATCCAAAGCACCTATTAAAGCTTCCTTGCCGGCCGCCTCAGCCAGGTTATCTATTTCCGGCACCCGGGCCAGAATGGGCCGGCCCGTGATGGCCTCGATTACGCCGGGATTAGTCTGCTCCGCCAGGCCGGGAGCTTTGGGGTAGCGGTTGAGGATAAGGCCGGCTACCTCAATTTCCGCCTGCCGGGCCGCCATGACGGTGAGAGCGGTGTGATTGATGGTGCCCAGGCCGGCCCGAGCCACCACCAGGAGCGGCAGCTTGAGCCAGCGAATCATATCCAGTACCAGAAAAGTCGTATCGATCAACGGGACATAAAGGCCCCCGGCCCCTTCCACCACGAGGAATTCATAACGGCTGGAAAGCTCTCGGATGGCCGCGGCGACGCGGCCCAAATCCACCGCCACCCCCTCCCGGGCCGCGGCCACTCCCGGGGCCAGGGGCAGGCGCAGAGTTATGGGCGTGAGCAGATCAAGGGGCTCGGTCAAACCGGCCATGTCCCGGGCAAACCTGGCGTCAGTGGGGATCAGCCGGCCCCCCTCCTCGGGGCAGCCGCTCTGGATGGGCTTAAAATAGACGGCCGCCACCCCCCGGCGTCGCAGGGCCGCGGTCAGGCCGGCGGCGATCACCGTCTTGCCCACGTCGGTGTCGGTGCCGGTGACGAAGACGCCTTTAAGCGGCGGCAGTTGCGGTAATTGCATCTCCAAACCTTGGTGGCACAGGCGTCTCGCCTGCCCGTAGGGGCGACCCGCTGGGTCGCCCGGCTATCTTATGTGCATCCGGAAACGCCCTGACGCTGGCAAACGGTTCTTAAAGTCCCCCTTTGAAAAAGGGGGATTTAGGGGGATTTAGAAAGGCTTATAAAATCCCCCCCAGCCCCCCTTTTTCAAAGGGGGGAGTTTTAAGGAGTTGCCGATTCCAGCTCCAGCCCCAAATCCGCTAGCATCTGCCGGTCTTCCTCAGGCAGGCGGCCCCGGGTGGTGAGGTAGTCACCGGTCATCAGGGCGTCGGCCCCGGCGGCAAACGCCAGCGGGCTCAGGGACCGCAGGGTCACCTGGCGGCCGCCGCAGATGATGATGGAGCGTTGCGGGAACATGAAGCGAAACGCGGCCACGGCCTGCAAGGCTTCCAATGGCGCCAGCATCGGCCGGTCCGCCAGGGCCGTGCCCGGCAGGGGGTGCAAAAAGTTCAGGGGAATGGCGTCCACTTCCAGGTCCTTCAGAGCCTGGGCCAGCTCCCAGCGCTGGGCTACGCTTTCCCCCAACCCCAGGATGCCCCCGGCGCAGACGCTGAGGCCCGTCGCCTTGGCCGCCTCAATGGTAGCCACCCGCTCGGCAAAGGTATGGGTCGTGCAAATGCGGGGGAAATGCGAGGCCGCCGCCTCCAGGTTATGGTGAAAGCGGTACAGCCCCGCCGCCTGCAAGTCTTTTAAGAATTCCCGGTCCACAATGCCCAGCGAGGCGCACACCCGGATGGGCACGACCTTCCGGATGGCGGCCACCGCGGCCACGATGGCCCCCTGCTCCCGGGGCGTGACGACCCCTCGGCCGGAAGTGACGATGGAAAAGCGCGAGGCCCCCGCGGCCGCGGCGGCTTGGGCCGCTTCCACCAGCTTTTCTTGGCTCAGCAGGGGATATTGGCGCGCCCCACTCTGGGCCCGGGCCGACTGGGAGCAGAAGGCGCAGTCCTCGGAGCAGGCGCCGCTCTTGGCGTTGATGATGACGCAGAAGCTCACTCGCTGCCCGAAATGCCGCTCCCGCAGCCGGCTGGCTTCTCCCAGTCGCGGCCACAACCCCGGCCAATCCAAACGAAAAATCTCTTGCCAATCGGCATAGCGCATAGTCATAACCCGAATTAAGATCGCTTATTCCTGGATAATTGTCAACCTTAATTGGTCAAGTAGGTTTACATTCAAGGCGAAGAGTGGGGAGCTTGAAAAAGTCGAAGCTGTCGGGGTATTGTGGAAATTTAAGATTAAAAAAGATTTGATCTTTCAAGAAACTTTGTGCTATCGTAAATTTATAAAGATCGCGCTTCGAAGGTTGTTTATGAGAACTAGACTTAACGAGGTGTATTGACAGATAAAATACCGCGTTATCCTTAAGTAAGGACCTGCAGACTTAATTCGGTCGATCCCGCCTCCTGATTATCTACCGATAAGTAAAAGGGATGGAAAGGTTGAAGAATCCATACCTTAAGAAAGTGACCCGTTCTTTAGGATTCAAAGTCTATTTTTGCGGCATGGAGCTGTGGCGCTGAGAGGTTCATCGTTCCCTCCGGGGTGGCGAAACCGGTCAAGAACTCACCGGATGGTGGAGCCCTGGTCGCTATCGGGCCTGAAAGGCACCCTGCGGTCGCCAGCATGGTCCTAGTTATTAGAAAAAAATAGTCAGAGGTCAGTTTATGTCTGGTTCAGAGATTTCTGCGGCAGAGGCCCTCTACCTGATAGATTTGGCAGAGATGGCGGCTCGGGCGCACAGCTTTCCGGAACTGGCGGAGGCTTTTCTGCCCGGCCTGGCGAGGTTGATACAGACTCCGGCAGCCATCATCTTTTTGCAAGACCAGAATCTGTCGACCCATTCCTTCTTTCAGACGGGGCTCCATGCCGAAGACCCCGTCAGGATTCAATGCGCGGCGCAATTTCACCCGGATCCGGGCCTGGCCGACCTGACGCCGGTGCCGGCGTCTTTAAAATCCGGGGCGCAAGTTCATCTTTCTCTGTTTCCCTTGCATTGGTCCCAAAAAGTAATGGGGCTGCTGGGGGTGGTAATGCCGGAGGTTGGGGCCGCCGCCAGGGCTTTATTGGACAAGGCGATCCCGCTGCTGACCCATTCCTTGAGTCAGATAAAAGAGCGGTTGGATTTCGAAAAACAGCTCAACAATCTCAACATCTACCTGAATGTCAGTTCCATGATCGCCCAGGCCTTGGACCTCCGGGATGCCCTGGAAGCAGTCCTGTATTTCTGTATGGAGGCGGTTTCGGCTGAAGCCGCCTCGGTTCTGGTCCTGGATTACGAAAAGAAAAATTTCCGCTTTTACAGCGCCGAAGGCCCCACCAAACCGGTACTGCTGACCGCCAGCTTTCCCGCCGACCAGGGGCTGGCCGGTCATGTCTTGCAGACGCAGCAGTCGGTGGTGATCAACGATGTCCAGAGCCACCCCATGTTTTATGGCAAATTTGATAAAGATTCGGGTTTTCTCACGAAAAATATGATTGTCATCCCCTTGACGGCCGGCGAAGAAAAGATCGGGGTGCTGGAGGTCTTAAACAAAGTGGGCGACGAACCCTTCCTCGAAGAGGAGCGTTTATTGCTGCACAACTTTGCCGAAGAAATCGCCTTTGCCATCCGCAACGGCAAGATGTTCGAGGTGGTGGTGAAGAGCTACTGTAAGCAACGCCAAGGGGTAAACACCTGCAAGGGCTGCAAAAGACCCCTCGGGTCCTGGACTCCCTGCGTCAAATACCGGGAGGCCAGCATCGAGGTTTAATTTTTTTTAGGGAGGTGGTTAAGGGCGCCTAGCCTTAACCCTCAAACTTCCGTCGCCCATTCATTTAAGTTTAAGGCCTAGGGTGGATTCAGTTCCGTCTTAAGGAGGGCAACGAAGTGAAAAAAAGAGTTATGGTAGTTGCAGCTTTAGTCTTATTTCCGGAAGTGCTGGCCGGGTGCGGAAATTCACCCACGCCACCACAGGAAGTTGAGAAACCTTTTGCCGCCATGAAACAACATGACACCAGGGTGGTGGTGGTTTGTAAAGACAGCCAGGGGCAATATCACAAAAAAAGCCTCCATAAATCCGAAAGGGTAACTTGTGGAGATTTAACCTTCAGGCTGGAGGATTTCGCCAAAATTTGCGATGACCGTTATGTTGCCTTTCCCGGTCAGGAAAGGGAGCTTGAGGAGTATTTAAAAGCACTGAACGAACAAAAATAGGAATCATTGGGGTACTTTTAATGAAAAGGAGGCTTTTTGTTTCTTGTTTTTTGGCAATCCTTTGTCTGGTTGCTGCTTGCGCCACCACCCCGCCTACCACCGAGGAAATCTCTTTGATGGGATACGGTGAACCACTTACCATTGACTACAAAACGCCAATTAAGAAATATTTTGAAGATAGCCTGATTGATCCCTTCTCTGCCCATATAAAGATTGGCGAACCTCAGCAGTACTCTTACAGGGATTCCTTAATAGAAGGGCGAAAGGTTCATGCCGGATACGCTGTGCCAGCAAGAGTCAATGCAAAAAATCGCATGGGCGGTTATGTTGGTTGGAAAGATTACATATTCCTCTTTAGGAATAATCAACTGGCTAAAATTCTTACACCTGAAGAATTGATGCTCATGAGGAGTAAATAAAAAAACAAGCAAAGTTTCAATCAAATCAATAAAAATAGCCTATCCTGGAATCAAAAATGCCTTTGGAAACCAAACACATAGGAGCACAAGTTATGAAAAGACATGTTTACTTGAACGCAATATTGGGCTTGGTTTCGACAATTTTAATTTATGGTTGCGCTGGAACACTCCCAGTGACATATGTCCCACAAAATTTCGCTCGCTATCAGGGTCGCGTTGATATTGGCCATTTTACGTATGAGGCAGCAGACCAAGGCAAAGTTAAGCCGAACCAAATACAGAATACTGCACTAGGACAAATCTACATAGGTGCAAACGTTTCGGATTTTGTTCAGCGTGCGACCGCTCTTGAGCTTGAAAAGACCGGGTTCAATATTTCGGACAGCAATCCCCTACAAATCTCTGGAGAAGTGTTAGAATTTAAGGCGGATGACCTCGGTTACAGTGTGGACTGGACATATTCTATTCGATACAAAGTTACCCGAAAGAAAGATTCTAGCGAACTCCTCAACAAGGTCTACACAGCGGAACCAAAAAAAACAGGTAAGTTCAGCAGAGCAGCCGCAGACTATGGGCCGTCAGTCAATGAGATGGTCTTAAGCGGTTACGACAAGTTCATCAGGGATGAGGAGGTTAGAAATATATTTTCGAAATAGTGTGCCCAGTAAATTTTTATTTTATTATTAAGCACACTTACTATCGGCCGGCAATAATTCGCGGCCATAAAAAGGAGATTTAGCAAATCACCGCCGCTGAATATAAACCTCCCGCGCCTTAATCCCGTCCGACGGGCCGATGAGGCCTTCCTTTTCCATGGTTTCGATGATGCGGGCGGCCCGATTGTAGCCCACCCGCAATCTTCGCTGTATCATGGAGATGGAGGCGTTCCTGGTCTCGGCCACCAACTCCACCGCATCGGCGTATTTCTCGTCCTTCTCGCCGTTTTCCGCCACCTCCTCTTCGTGCTCCTTGAGTTCAGTGATGCCCACCTCATAATGCGGCGCGGCCTGAACCTTCAGGAAGTCCACCACCCGGGTGACCTCCTCTTCCGAGACGAAAGGCCCGTGGATGCGCTTCAGGCGGGAGGTGCCCGGCGGCATGAACAGCAGGTCTCCCATGCCCAGGAGGCGCTCGGCGCCCATGACATCCAGGATGACCCGGGAATCCATCCGGGCTGAGACCTGATAGGAGACCCGGGTGGGGAAGTTGGCCTTGATGAGGCCGGTGATGACGTCCACCGAGGGCCGCTGGGTGGCCACCATGAGGTGGATGCCCGAGGCCCGGGCCTTCTGGGCCAGGCGGATCAGATACTCCTCCGTGTCCCGGGAGGAGACCAGCATCAGGTCGGCCAGCTCGTCGATGACAATCACCAGGTACGGCAGCGACCGGGGCAGAATCCCTTCCTCCACCCGGGGGTCGGGCTTTTTTGCCCGGGCCTTCTGGTTGTAGCCCTCGATATTGCGGGCGGCCAGGTCGGAGAGCATGGCGTAGCGCCGTTCCATCTCGCCCACGGCCCAGTGGAGGGCGATGGTGGCCTCTTTGGGGTTGAAGACCACGGGATGCAAGAGATGCGGGATGCCTTCATAGAGGGAGAGCTCGATGCGCTTGGGGTCGATGAGCAGGAAGCGCACCTCCTCGGGCGTGGCCTTATACAAGATGCTCAGGATCATGGCGTTGAGGCCGACGCTCTTGCCGCTGCCGGTGGCTCCGGCGATGAGGAGATGGGGCATCTTGGCCAGGTCGGTGACCACCGGGGAGCCCATGATGTCTTTGCCCAGGGCCAGGGTGAGGTGGGAGGCAGACTTCTGGTAAGCGCCGTCCGACAGAATCTCCCGCAGGGCCACCACCTGGCGTTTGGGGTTGGGGACCTCGATACCCAGCACCCCCTTGCCCGGCACCGGGGCGACGATGCGGATGGACAGGGCCTTCAGGGCCAGGGCCAGGTCGTCGGCCAGGCCGGTGATCTTGCTGATCTTGACCCCCAGGGCCGGCTCGTATTCGAAGCGGCTCACCACCGGCCCGGTCATGATGGCGGTGACCCGGCCCTCCACCCCGAAATGGCGCAGGGTGTCTTCCAGTTTCTGGGCCTGGGCTACCATGGCACCTTCCTGCACCTGCTGATTCCAGGGGGGCGAGGGGTCCAGGAGATCCAGGGGCGGCAGGGTGAATTTTCCCGGCACCGGGGCGGGCCTGGGTTTGGCCGCCGCGGCCTCCAGGGTCGCCTGCATTACCAGAGGCGCGGCCGGCGCCGGCTCTTCGGCGGGGGCGCCGCTGACGTTGATCACCGGGCCCTGGGGTTTGGCCCGGCGAGGCCGGGACCGCGGCTCCGGCTCTGCGACCCACTCATCCCGCCGCCACAGGCGCCGCCAGAAGCCGCCGATTCCCTGGCTCAACCAGGAAATCAGCCCCACATAGGACAGGCGAGTCACTCCCATGAAGCTGACGAGCAGGGCCAGGGCCAGGGCCAGGACGGCGCCGGCGGGGTTAAGGCTGGAGCGCAGGAGCCCGGCAACGCTTTTCCCCAGGCTGCCGCCGCCGTACATCAGATCGCCGCCCCAGGAGACCGCGGGCCAGCCCAGGGCCAGCAGCCCGGCGGAGGCCAGGAGCACGCCCAGGGCCGCGGCCGCCTGGGGCCAGGACAGGTCTTCCAGGCCGTGGCGGTGCGACTGCCAGGCCAGACCCAGGAGGAAGAGCGGCACCCAGAAGGCGGCCAGGCCCAGGCCCTGGAGGCAGTAGGCGGACGTTAGAGCCCCGGCCTTGCCCCCGGCATTGGCAATTTGTGCCGCGTCGGCGTTCAGGGTCGCCAGCAGCCCTTGAGGGTCTTGCAGGGAGTAACTCCCCAGGGCCAACCAGAAAAACCCCGCCAGTCCCAGGAGCAGAATGGCGGTCATCTCCTGGCCTAACCTGCCGCGCCAGGTGGCCGGCGCCGGCGGCGGCGCAGCCGCGGCGGGTTTGGCCTTCTTGGGGCTGCTTTTCTTAGAAGCGCTGTTCTTGGCCATCTATGCCTGCTGTTTATCCCTAATGGTTATTTGTAGGGGCACAGCTTGCTGTGCCCTAATCCTGCTCCAAGGCCCCCACCCTTTGCGGCTCCGCCGCGGCCGCGGTGGCGGGCAACCGCCGTTTCGAGGTGACCTCTTTCATGCTGGGCAGGATATAGTCCATGGCCCCCTCCGAGATGCTGAGCTGCTGAAAAACCTCGATGCCCGCCTCCTTAACCGCCTTGTCCCAAAAGGCGTCCCGGGCCGCGTCCTTGGACTCATACGCCAGTTCGAAATAGACCCGCCGGATCTGGGCCGTGGCCAGCAGCTTGATGCAGACGAAGCAGGGTTGCAAAGTGACGTACAGCGCCGCCCCCTTGATGGCCACGCCGTAGCGGGCCGCCTGGGCGATGGCGTTGGCCTCGGCGTGGGAGGCCCGGCAGTAATTGTATTTGTCCACGTCGGCGACCTGCAGGGCCCGGCGGTGGCAGTAAGGCGAGCCGTCGGGCAGGATATCGTCGATGCAGTGGGGCGCCCCGGGCATGGAGCCGTTGTAGCCGGTGGCCAGGATCTGCTTGTCTTTCACCAGCACCGCCCCGGTGGGCCGGGAGTTGCAGGTGCTCCGCGTGCTCACCAGCTTGGCGATGAGCATGAAGTATTCATCCCAGGTGGGTCGCATAATATGTAACTATTTCCTTTAACATCACTTTTTCAAGAAGTCCATTATTGCCTGCCGGGTGGCCTGCGGTTCCTCTTCCAGGGGGATGTGGCCGCAGCGGGGCAGGATGACCAGTTTGGCGCCCGGGATATCCCGCTCGAAATTCTTGCCGACCTTCAGGGGCACCACTTCGTCCTCCGCCCCCCAGATGACCAGGACCAGCACGGTGATGGTCTGGTACTGGGCGATGAGGGCCTCGATATCCTGATCTTTAGGGACAATCTGTTTCGCCGTCTGGCTCACCGCCGCCACCGCGCCCGGCAGGCTGCCGTAATAGGCGTAGGTGTCGATCTGCTCTTCGGTCACCGCATCTTTTTTATAGTAACATTTTTTCAGGACCAGGGCGGCGGCGAACCGGGGCGACAGCAGCTTGCTAAGCATGGTATTGAGCCCGGGGACTTTGGCCATCCGGATGAACCAGGGCAGCTTTTGGGGATAGCCGGCGCTGTCGATGAGCACCAGCTTCTTGAGGCGCCCGGGGTCCTCCTGCTGCATCTTCAAGTAAGTCATGAGCGTCACCCCGCCGCCCATGGAGTGGCCCATGATCACCAGGTCGTTGAGGTCCTGGCGGCGGATGAAGTCGGCCACCACCTCGGCCTGGTCGGCCACGGCGTAATGGCCGTCGGCGGGCTTGTCCGAGAGGCCAAAGCCTTTGAGGTCCATGGTGATGACGCGGTGGTCCGCCGCCAACGGCGGAATCAGGTAGCGCCAGGTGTAGGCACAGGCCGCAAAGCCGTGCAGCAGCAGGATGGGCGGACCCTGGCCCGCCTCATAATAGTTGATCTTGAGGCCGTGAAAGTCGAAGGTCTTTTGTTGGCCCCAGTCCTGGCTCAGACTCGCCGGCGGCGCCGGGGTGTGGTGGCAGCCCAGCGCTGACAGAAATATTACGCAAGGAAGAAAGAGTACCTTAATTAACCGCATTTTTTCTTAAAGCCTTTTCTTTGGTAGCACAGGCGTCTCGCCTGTGCTTTTTACCCCTTCTCATAGAGCCATGGGTAATCTTCAGGGAACTCTGCAAAGCCGCCTTTTATGGGATTATTTCTAATGTAGTTCCATTTCTCCAAGAATTCGGCTTCATCCCGGACAATGCGATCATACCTTTCTATCTGCCAAATCGCACCGGTGGCACCGCGGAGGCGGTTAATTTTATGACTGGTAAAGCTCTTGATGCTGTGCAGAATCTCCCCCAGGTCAACAGACCCGCCTGCGGGATGAGCCCTGGGCTGCGCTAAGCAGTGAATATGATCTGGTAGAACTACAGCCGCATAGACTACCCATTTGCGCCCATCCCAATGTTTCAAAGCCTCTAACGTAATATCTCGTTCCTCGTGAGAAAGTGTCTGGCCTTCTCGGCAACGCCAGGTAATGAAATAGACTCGGCCTGGCTCCTGCCAATGGGGCAGCTTTCTCTTAGTAATTTTAAAAGACTGCACAGGCGAGACGCCTGTGCTACCGGACTTTTGGTCTTTCGGGAATTTTCCCAGAATGATTTCCTTCAATATCCCAAAGAATTTAAAGGAATAATCATCCCTTATTCAATACATCACATACTAACAAAGTCATTTGCGTAAATCAATCACTAAGTTAGAGGTCTCCTGGTCGCGGGAGAGGGAGCCGGATTCCACCAGTTTGACCCGGGGCTGGACGCCGATGCCCTGGGCCAGCTTGTGGGTCAGTTGCTGCAAAAATTCCCGCTGCACCGTCATCTTGTCGAAGAAGAGGCCCTCCCGCACCTCGATCTTCACCTCCAGGTAGTCCAGGTGGCCTTCCCGGCCCACCACCAACTGGTAGGCGGGTTCCTCGCCTTGAATGGTCGCCAGGATCTGGCCCACCCGGGTCGGGAAGATGTTGATGCCCTTGACGATAACTACCTCATCGCAGCGCCCGGCGATGCGGCTCATGCGGGCCAAAGTGCGGCCGCAGGGGCAGGGCGCGTAGTCCAGGCGCACCAAATCCCCGGTACGGAAGCGCACCAGGGGCGTGGCTTCCCGGGTGATGGTGGTGATCACCAGTTCCCCCAGCTCTCCGGCCGGCAGGACCGCACTGCTTTTGGGATCGATGACCTCGGGGAGGAAATGGTCTTCGTTGAGGTGCATGCCCGGCAGTTGGCGGAGGGCGCACTCTCCGGCCACCCCCGGCCCCATGGCTTCGGACAGGGCGTAGTGATCGATGGCGGTGAGGTAGAGGCGGGCCTCGATCTCGCCGCGCATCTCCTCGGTCCAGGGCTCCCCGGCCAACAGGGCCAGCTTCAGGTGCAGGTCCTTGGGGTCCAGCCCCTGGGCCGCCATCTGGTCGGCCAGCACCAGGGCGTAGGACGGCGTGGAGGCCAGCACGGTGCTGCGGTAGTCCCGCATCACCTGGACCTGGCGGGCGGTGCCGCCGGGCCCGGCCGGGATCACCGAGGCCCCCAGGAGTTCCACCCCGTAGTGGAGTCCGAAGGCGCTGGTTAAGAGGCCGTAGCTCAGGGTCACCTGGACCATGTCGTCCCGGTCCACCCCGGCGGCGGTGAGGACCCGGGCGGCCAGTTTGGCCCAGTGGCGCAGGTCCCGGGCGGTGTACCCCATGACGATGGGGTTGCCGGGGCTGCCGGTGGAGGAGTGGATGCGCACCACCTCTCGCAGGGGCACGGCGAACATCTCGTAAGGGTAGGCCCGGGCCAGGTCGTACCGGGTGGTGAAGGGCATCCGCGCCAGGTCTTCCAGGGACTGGCAATCCTCCGGAAGGAAGCCGATCTCGTCGAATTTCTTTTTGTAGAACTTGACGTTCTTATAGACCCGGGTGAGGGTGGCCTGGAGCCGCTCCAACTGGAGCTGGGCCAATTCCCCACGATCCATCTGCTCCGCCTCTTGATCGAAAATCGCCATGATTTTCACCCCCACCCCAACCCTCCCCCCTCAAGGGGGAGGGAGTTAAGGACGTCCAGGTGCAAGCTAACCAACAAAGGGTTTGCCTAATTGTAATCACTAACTGCTAACTGCTTTCCTAACCCCTAACCCCTAACCCCTAACCCCTAACCCCTAACCCCTAACCCCTAACCCCTAACCCCTAACCCCTAACCCCTAACCCCTAACCCCTGCTATTCCTCCTCCCTACCCAAATAAGCCTCGATGACCCGGGGGTCCCGGCGGATATCCCGGGGCGGACCGGCGGCGATGACTTCGCCGTGGTCCAGGACCACGATGCGGTCGCAGAGGCCCATGACCAGGGTCATGTCATGTTCGATAACCAGCAGGGTGGTCCCCAGGCGCCGCAGCTCCTCCAGCAAGACCATGAGGTCCTCGGTCTCCCGGGGATTGAGGCCGGCGGCGGGCTCATCCAGCAGCAGCAATTGCGGCCCCAAAGCCAGGGCCCGGCCGATCTCCAGGCGGCGCTGCTCACCGTAGGCCAGGGAGTCGGCCGGCCGGTCGCCTTTGCCCTCCAGACCCACCAGGCGGAGCAACTCCAGGGCGCGCCCTGCGGCTTGGGCCTGGGCCCGCCTCACCTTGGGCAGGGGCAGGAGGGCCTGTAGGACTCCCACCTTCTGGCCCAGGTGGTTGCCGGTGAGGATATTTTCCTGCACCGTCATGCCTCCGAAGAGTTGGATATTCTGAAAGGTCCGGGCCAGGCCCCGGGCAGCCCGGCGATATGGAGGCAGCCCCCTCAGCTCTCGGCCGGCCATCATGATGCTGCCGGCCGTGGGCGGGATAAGGCCGTTGATGAGATTGAAGCAAGTAGTCTTACCGGCGCCGTTGGGGCCGATGAGACCCAGGATCTCGCCCGCCTCCACAGTGAAAGAGACCCCGGTCAGGGCCTGCACCCCGCCGAAGTTTTTGGTCAAGTTGTTGATTGCTAGTAAACTCATCCGGTTTGTCAGATAATACTTTAGGCTGTCAGCTATCAGCCTTTATCGTAGGGGCGAACCTTGTGTTCGCCCTGGCATTTTAGCCATAGGGCGAATACAAGATTCGCCCCTACAGCTTCTTACTATTCCCACACCTCGCGATAGCCTTTGCCTAAATAGGCCCGTTGGACCTCCGGGTCCTCCCGGAGTTCGGCGGCGGCCCCGTCCAGGATGATGCGGCCGGTCTCCAGGACGTAGCCCCGGTCGGCCACCTTCAAGGCGGCCCGGGCATTTTGCTCCACCAACAGGATGGTGGTGCCGCTCTCCTTTAATTCTGCCAGAATTTCATAAACCTGGGTTACCATGCGGGGCGCCAGCCCCATGGAGGGCTCATCCAACATCAAGAGGCGGGGACGGGCCATGAGGGCCCGGCCGATGGCCAAAATCTGCTGCTCGCCGCCGCTCAAGGTTCCGGCCGCCTGCTGGGCCCGGGTCTGAAGGATGGGAAAGCGCCGGCGCAGTTCCTCCAGGTCCCGGCGCACCTGGCCTTTATTCGGCCGGTGATAGGCCCCCAACTCCAGGTTGGCAGTGACGCTCAAAGTGCGGAAGACCCGCCGGCCCTCCGGCACCAGGGCCAGACCCAGGGTGACGATGCGTTCGGGCTTAAGGAGGGTCAGGTCGTGGCCGGCGAATTCGATACCCCCCTTGCGGGCCCGGAGCAGGCCGGAGATGGTGCGCAGGGTGGTGCTCTTGCCGGCGCCGTTGC
>Ga0315282_10006052_pt1 | contig 20364 bp, 19 predicted proteins | sample YL17G07_20_MG_FD_203693 | JGI IMG/M metagenome (GOLD analysis project Ga0315282, IMG submission 203693) | Sediment microbial communities from Yellowstone Lake, YNP, Wyoming, USA - YL17G07_20 | ecosystem: Environmental > Aquatic > Freshwater > Lake > Sediment | place: USA: Wyoming | collected... | reverse complement strand
TCATGAAAGAAAAGGTTGAAGAGTTGAAAGCGGAGTGGAAAAGATTGTGGCGGGAGCGGATTGACGATAAGGTTAGGGCTGAAGGGATTGCAAATAACGATTTTTCCATGTTATTTGTTGATAAAGGCACGGTGATTTTTGCAACAAGAAATTTTAAAATGTCGAGTTTCAGGGAAATTTTGGAGTTTCATAAAGTGGTTGATATAGATAGGATTATTCCTCCTAGCCCTCAAGTCGGCGGATGGGGGAAGTTTATAAGAACTGTGATTGCAAACAAAAACTCTTCCAGTCGTGTTAGACAAACTCGGCAATATTTGGAAAGCAAGAAACAAAAACAACAGTTGAAAAAATGTGGAAGAGGCTGGCTCCATTTTTAGCTTCACGGGTTTTTTCTTTGAACTTTGATTAGATGAAGCCATTCTAGTTTTTCGTTTTCACGATTTGCCTTGAGGGAGAGATTTGGGTAGTTATAGAAGCAAATTAGACATTGTAGCAGACATGCTGCAGGTGGTAAGTCGGCGCGCTAAGAAAACGCAGATCATGTATCAAGCCAATTTGAGCTATAAGCTCTTGACAATGTATCTGTCTGAGATTGTAGAGGCATCGCTTATTCGTTTTGAAAGAAAAAGTCATTGTTACGTGCTTACGGATAAAGGACGAGAATTTCTGGAAAGATACAAGGAATATTCCAGACGCCATAGGCATGTTGAAGAGCAGCTTAACAATATACGCATTAAAAGGAAAGCCCTAGAAGAATTATGTTTTAATAAAAAAGAAGGAGCACGAAAAACTTGAAAATGCATTTTGTTTCACTATTTCTTTGCTCATATCTTTTATTGTCTTTCACGGCATCTTGTATGGCAATCAATGAAGACGAAGCTGCGTCAAAAGTTAGTGAAGCTGAAAATGCTATGAAAATTGCCTTCAAAAGTGTTTGGGAGGCTGAAAAGATTGGTGCGAATGTTTCAACTTTATTGTCAGACTTGAAAATAGCTGAAGAATTTTTGGCTGAGGCTGAAATTGTATATGCAAATGGGGATTTGAATGCTACAATTAGCAAAGCAGATCAATGCAGAGCAATAGCAAGCAGCGTGCAGAACGATGCCACAGCTCTCAATAACCTAGCTTCGGTCAGCTTATGGAGATCTTTCTGGTTAACACTGACTTTTTCATCGGTAGGTGCTATTGTATTTGTGATTTTTCTATTTCTTATTTGGAGTCGGTTTAAGCGCTTATACTTTAAGAAAATGATGAAAATGAAGCCTGAGGTTGACTGATTGTTAAGATTTGAAGATTATAAAATTCTATTTATAATTGCCAGTTTGATTGGAACGTTATTATTTGCTTCTCCAAGTTTAGTGCGTATCATACATTTGCCAGGGGAAGAAGCTTTTTCTGAACTTTGGGTTTTAGGCTCAAACCGCACAACTGAAGATTATCCCTTTAACGTCAAAACAGGTGAAGTTTACAAAATTTTTGTTGGCGTAGCCAATCACATGGGTTATTCTAGTTATTACATTGTAAAAGCGAAGTTTAGAAATCAAACAGATCCCTTGCCTGATTCAACAGCCGGAGCGCCAAGTTCACTTTCAGAATTGTACAAATATTATGTTATATTGCAAAATGATGAAGAATGGGAAACTCGGTTAACATTCTCATTTTCGAATATTTCAAAGGTTGAGAACCGATGTGTTGTAGGAACCCTGAAAATAAACGATGTCACATTAATGGTTAATAAACCAGCATCATGGAACATTAACTATACGGGTTACTATTATCAACTGTTCTTTGAACTGTGGATTTTCAATGCAGAGATTGAAGATTTTCAATTTCATAATCGTTTCGTTGGCATATGGTTGAATATGACGTTTTCTTCTATAACATAGGAGTAATTGTTCTAGACGTATTTTCCTGAATGGTTTAAATTTAACGAATATAGAATTTTAAGTGTGTCAGTGGAGAAGGCTCATGGATTTTTTTCCTAGAGTACTTGTGCTAATAGCCTCGATGAACGAGGAAGAAGGTATAGGGTACACTATGGAGGAACTTGGCAAAGTGTTAGGGAATCCGCCGTTTCTCGTAGTGGATGGCAATAGCACTGATAGAACTGTAGAAATTGCAAAAGAACAAGGAGCCGAAATACTGATTCAGAAAGGAAAGGGCAAAGGCGATGCAATCGCGCAGGCTATTATGCATACAGACGGTAACATTAAGTATGTGGTTTTAATTGATGCTGATTTCACTTATCCAGCAGAATATGTACCTAAAATGATTGAGATTTTAGAGGCAAACCCTGATGTAGGCATGGTTTGCGGGAATAGGTTTAATGATCGTTTCCATATTGAAGATATGCATAACTTGTTTTATTTTGGGAATAGGTTGCTTGCCTTTACGCATAACCTTTTGAACGGAATAGAAATGCGTGACCCATTGACGGGATTAAGGGTCATACGCTGGGACATAATGAAGGATTGGAAGCCTAAATCTAAAAGTTTTGACGTGGAAGTTGAATTGAACCATCAGGTGGAAAGGAAAGGCTACAAAATTGTGGAAATACCTATACACTATAGACTAAGGCTTGGAGAGAAAAAGCTGAAGCTGAGACATGGCTTCACCATTTTCAGGAGGATTCTGGCTGAATCTCTAAGCTAATTCTGAATCTGAATTGGGCCTTCAGAATTGTTTTATAAATGGTGAATTGAAGGTGGGTTCTAGAGACGTGAATACGTTTGCTCAAGCGCATATTAGTGTTGGCTATTTTTCCAGTTATAGTTCTTGTTTGGTTTGCCGGTTGGATTTTGAACTACTTCGGTGAAAGGTAACATTCTTTATTCTGTCTGACAAAGGTCTTGTGGAGGTTCTTGGTTGCAGAAGTTTTCTAGGGTTTTGGTGACTGGCGGGGCTGGTTTTATTGGGAGCCATTTAGTGCGTAGACTTTTGGCGAGAGGTTATAGTGTAGTCGTTCTAGATAACTTCCGTTCTGGGAGAATTGAGGATATAAGTGAATGTTTAAAGGATGAGAATTTTAAGCTGGTTAAAGGGGATGTTTGTGATAGAAAAGTTGTTAGGAATGCTATGGAAGAGGCTGATGCTGTGGTTCATTTGGCTGCATTGATTGATGTTGAGGAGTCTGTGAATAATCCAATAGAAACTCATCATGTCAATGTGGATGGGACGTTGAATATTTTAAGTGAGGCTGTCAGAAGCGGTGTCAAAAAATTTTTGTTTGCGTCTTCAACCGCTGTTTATGGAGAAGGCAATCCGTTACCCCTTAAGGAGGATTATCCGCTGAAGCCCATATCGCCCTATGCAGCGTCAAAGGCTGCCGCCGAGCATTATTGTGAAGCGTTCCATCAGTGCTATAGGCTTCCAACGGTGATTTTAAGATATTTTAACGTTTATGGACCCAGACGTGAATATGACTCGTATAGTGGAGTTATCACAACGTTCGTGAATAATGCCCTAAAAGACAAACCACTAGTAATCTTTGGAGACGGAGAGCAGACCCGAGATTTCGTACATGTCGAAGACGTTGTCAGTTCTATAATGTTAGCTTTAGAAGGCGCTAATTCAGTTGGTGAGATTTTAAATGTGTGTACTGGTAAGCCTACTAGCGTGAATGATTTAGCCCAAACAGTAAAAGAGGTCGCGGGAAAGAATCTGCAGATAATACATGGCGAACCTAGAAAGGGGGACATACGGAGCAACTATGGCGATCCTACGAAAGCTGAGGCAATACTTGGATTTAAGGCTAAAACTAGCTTAAGAGAAGGTTTAAAACGAAATGTAAGCGGTATGCACTAGTATTTTCGGCTGTATTGATTTTTGTCCATTGAGAGGCTTTGTAATGAAAACTTTCTTTCTTGTTTTGGCTAGAGACCAAACGCATGTCGATGAGAAAATTGAAGAACTGAAAGTTTTAGGCGTGCCCCATTTAATTGTATGTGGTCAAAAACTTAACCACCCGAATACCGTTTATCGGGAACCTAGGGGCAAGTATGATGCCATAAATTTTGGTTTTAAGTTTATTCCACAGGATACGGATGTTGTTGTTCTTAATGATGTGGATACAAAAATAAGGAATTTTGGAGCAGCGTTGCAACTCTTTGGTTTTAAGGCTGTGGATCTTGTTTTTGTGAGGGTCTGTGTTAAAGAGGGCCCTCAGAAACTTTTTTATGATTTGCTTGATCGTATAAGGCGGAGGTTGATGATAGCTGCTAGTGGAGAGTTGATGCTAGTCAGGTATGATGTTTTGCGAAGGATTATTCCGATCAAGTCTTGCAAAGCTGAGGATAGCTACATACTTTTTAAGGCTTTAGAGTTTAAATATTGCAGTATTTTTTGTGAAGAATGTTATGTAGAAACGGAGAGGACTAAGACTGCTGAAAAGGAAGAATTGTACAAGAGAAAAACGGTTGGTGGCATATACCAAGCTTTGGCTTATACTAAACCTCCCAAAGGCATAAGGCTGTTTTATGCTCTTTTGCCAATCGCTTGTCCATTATTGTTGATTTTTGGAAAGAAGGGTTATTTTTGGATGAGAGGAATTTTGAGTGGTTTTGTTGACTATCTTCGTGGAGATAGGTCTGGATTTTGGAAACCGACCTATATGTCGTAGAAGAATTTATGCTTGACGGGTTTGGTGTAGAATGAATATTGTTCAGGTTAGTCCGAAGTATTATCCGTCAGTGGGTGGGGTTGAGCATACGGTTCAGAAATTGGCTGAGGGCATGAAGGCAAGGGGGCATACGGTTGCTGTGGTTTGTGGAAGTCCTTCTGCTAGGAAGGTTAAAAGTGAAGAGGTGAACGGAGTTGAAGTGTTTAGAGTGCCCACTTATTCGCCTACAAATGCTTTTCATATACCAAAGGATAGGAAGGCTATGGAGAATTTTCTAGATAAAGATTTTGATATTGTGCATACTCATAGCGCCCATGCAGTGATCAGTATGGTTCCTTTAGATTTAAAGAGGTCTGTGAATCTTGGATGGAAACTTGTTTATACTATGCATTTTTCTACTCTTGGATACACTTTTTTTAGGAGGCTCTTATGGAAACTTTTTTGGAGACAGCGTATAAACTCAGGTCTAAAGTATGTGGACGCTATTCATTCTACTTCAGCGTTGGAGTCAAAGGTTATACGAGAGCAGTTCGGTAATGCTGAGGGGAAGTTGGTGCTTATTCCGTTAGGGATGGATGAGGATGTTTTTCGTTACAGTTGGAAGGGAGATGATAGCAATTACGTTCTTTATTGTGGTAGAGTTGAAAAATATAAGCGGATAGAACTTGCTATGAAATCGGTTGAACTTGTTCGAAGGCAGGGATATGATATTGATTTTGTCATAGTTGGTAATGGATCAGAAAGCGATTATTTCAGAAAGAAAGCAGAAAAGAATACTTGGATCACTTATATGCAGTCTAGACCGCGTAACGAGTATTTTGAACTATTATCTAGCGCTAGAGCGGTTATTAATCTGAGTTCTGCAGAGAATTTCAATCTATTTCTAGCTGAAGCTTGCGCAATTGGTGTGCCTATTGTGGCGACTCCTGAGGCCTCAGCATTTTGCCCGGAGTTTGCTAACGTGAACATTCTAACACCGACAGATGTTGCACATGTAATTATTAAAGCTGTATCAAAGCCGGATACTTGTATTTTTCCAAAAACGTGTACGCCAGTGTCTTGGAATAACACTATTGAGCAGTTTGAACGGTTTTACAACAGGGTCCTAGACTCAGGTGAGTATAATTGATAAGGTTCAGTTATGCGCTTTTGTTGTTTGTTGCGATTCTTACGGTAGTTTACTTTGCAATTTTGTGGTTTAATGGCAAATTTGGTGTTCGTCACAAACACCATCTAAAAGTGACAACTGTAAAAATGACCATGGTTGGCACTTATGTTTCAATAATATTGCTGACAATTTCTCAGCGATTATGGAACACTTCAGTCTTCTACTTTCTCCTTTATCCAACCACGGTCTTTCTTTTTCTGATCACAGTTGTCGAGTCAGATAATTCGAATAAGAAATATCTACTTGTTTCAGCTATGCTACTGCATCTAATCGTACTCTCAATAGTGTTTCCGCCTTCTGGCATATTCATAGATGAAAGAACGCCTGCGCTTGTAAAGCTTGATCAGGCCAAAAATTGGGATCCTAATTCGCAAATGCTTAATTCTTACTATAACCCTTTTCCGATGGATTTAGGGCTCTTTTATGTTTTTTCAGAGGTAACTGGCTTTAGTTACATAGATTTGCTAAGCGGATGGATTGTTGCTTTTTTGTTCGTAATTGCTTACGATTTGACCCTCTTCTCTTTAGCTAAAAAAATCAGTGGAAGCTGGAAGGTTGGCATTTTAAGCATTTTGCTTTTCACTTTCACTCCTCCTGCCACGATTAATCCTCAACCTCAATGGCTCGCCAATTTTTTCATTTTAGTATTTTTGTTTGGACTTTTCAAAGCTCTAAAGGATGTGCCGTCTCTTTCTAGCATTGTTCTTGTTAACTTGAGCTATGCTACAGCGATATTATTACATGGCACAGCTGCGATAGGCGTAGCTGTTGTAACCGTTTTGCTTGCGTTGATGTGTTTTGGTCGTAGATTTGGTGTGAATATAGCCACAACTGCTAGGCATCGTTCCTTTCTTTATGTTGTTTCAATTTCAGTTTACATTATGACATTTGGAAGGTGGATAATCCTTAGAGGCTTGGAACCTGTGTTAAATCCTTTGATTGGGCTAGTTACGGATATTTTGGGTTATGGCGAAATTAGCTGGATTGGCGCACAATATGTTCCTTTGTACGATCAGTTTGTCTCTCCGATTAGTGCTTATGCTTGGAGTGTGCCTATCGCTTTGGCGCTTGCTTTCGTTTTATATCATCTTATTACTCGTGTTCAGAAGAAGTCTTTAAGCACGGTTTTTGCCTCGTCTCTGGGTATTACTGCGGCTCTTTTGGCTTTTGGTGGTTTTCTAGGAAGTTTGTTTATGGCTTATGGGAACTTGCAGCGGTATTTAGGGTATGCTGGTCTAGTGCTTTTTATTCCAGCCGCTGCAATTGCTTTTGTCAGAATTGTAAGGCTTTCTACTTGGAAGGTTTTGAGTATAGGTCTAATTTCTATTGTGTTGTTCAGTGGAATTGGCATATGTGACCCCGAGTTTTCTCCTCAGCTTTACAGTGGAATAACGACTGTGAATCCGGCACGGTCAGCCGATCTTATTGAAGGAAAAACTTTGTACATTATTATTCCTAACGGAATGTCTGTTTTTGCAACCTATGAAATCTTGACAGCGTTTTCATACTTAACGATAGAGTCTAACTCTACTGGGAAAGTCATTTATTTTGGTGGTTCGCTGAAGACGCATAGGATTATGGTGGAAAGATTAATGGAAGAGGGGAAAGCGGCCTCTGGCGTGACGTATGTTTGGACTTCAGAAATTTTGAAGGTAGCGGCAAACGTTTCAGTTAATGTTGTTTATGATAGTGGGAGGCATGTGGCTGTTAGAGGGGCTGGTTAATGGGAGAGTTGGATAGCGGTTTTCCTGTGGTTACTATTGGTCTTTGTGTTAGGAATTGTGAGAGAACGGTTGCGAAAACAGTTGAAAGCATAATAAATCAAGATTGTCCAAACAACAGATTTCGGTTAATGGTTGTGGATGGGTGTTCTACTGACAATACTGTTGGAGTTATTAGGGATAAGCTAGGAAATAGTGATGTTAAGGCTGTTTTTTTGTCTGATGATGGTCGTGGGTTATCTTATGCTCGTCAGCTTGTAGTTGATAATTGCTGTTCGAAATATGTTGTTTGGATTGATGGAGACAATGTTCTTCCACAAAATTTTCTGAAGAGTCAAGTTGATTTTATGGAGAATCATTCTGATGTTGGTTTTTGCGGTGTTAGGATTGTGCCTTTGGGTAGGAGTGTTGTTTCGAGGCTTCAGGGTTATCAGTGGGTTATTCCTGCGTCTGATTGGAGAAAGGCGGGGTATCTGATGGGTAAGATTGGGATTCAAGGGGTAATTTGTAGGGTTGACGCAATGAAGAGCGTGGGTGGATTTGATTTATCTATTGATGGTGCTGGTGAGGATGTAGATTTGTTTATTAGAATGAGGCTTGCAGGATGGAAAGGAGGTTCTAATAACGGGGCGCGTGTTTATCATTTTATGCGGGATACTTGGCGTGGGTTGTGGAGGGAGTCTGTTTGGTGGGGATACGGGACATATTACATATCTAGTAAACATAGACCATTTTTCCCAAGCATGAAAAGACGTGCGGGTTTTGCTATTTTGGACTGTCTTAAATTGACTTTTAAGTCTTTGAAGTTGACTAAGGATTTGGCTTGTGTCATAATGCCATTACACTATGGCATAAGACGACTAGGCTTTCTCATTGGAAATTTTTATGCTAAAAAGAATAGATACTTCAACAACCCGCGCAAAGCCACAAATTAAAAATTTTCTGAGGAAATCAAGATGAAGGTGTTGTTTGTTACGTGCCAACATTCGTTTCAAGTTTACGGCGGAGTTGAAGTTCAAATGCTTGGCCTTTGTAAGCAACTTGGGCACCTTGGTGTACAAGTTAAGTTTTTTAATGCGGTGGAAGACAATATCGCCGATTATGATATTATTCATTTTTGGAGACCCCTTGGACATCCATTTGATGCTTGTATTTTAGCCAGTACTGCTAAGAAAGCTGGGGTAAAGGTTGTGGTTTCCCCTATCTACTGGAAGCCTTGGAAACCTATTTTGAGCTTTGAAGGACGCAAAATTCGTTTTCAGCTGGGAAGTCTATTAAAAAATGTTATTTCTTCTTTTGTTCAAAAAAGTGGTAACGATCTGGGATTCGCTTCAATCTACAAGTTTCATGCAGAGCTTTTACGTAGCGCGAATTTGTTGCTGCCAAACTCTTGGAGCGAAGGGCGTCTACTTATTGACTCTTTTAAGGTAAATCGAGAACGCATTTTTCCAGTGCCCATAGGAGTAGAAGAAAAATTCGCGAATGCTAAAGCTGATCAATTTGTTAGCAAATATGGCGTGAAAGATTTTCTACTTTTTGTCGGACGTATAGAACCTAGAAAAAACGTTTTGCAGTTGATCAAAGCGTTTAGGAGCACAACACTAAACACGCAATTAGTTATAATCGGGCATACATTTGACAAACAATACTTTGAAGAATGTTTCAAAGCAGCAAAAGGCGATAAAAATATAATTTTCTGTGGATTCCTATCGCACGATTCTGATTTACTAGGCTCAGCATACGCCGCCGCAAAAGCTCTAGTGCTTCCAAGCTGGTATGAAACTCCTGGCATAGTTGCTTTGGAAGCTGGACTTGGAGGGGCAAATATTGCGATCACCAGCGTAGGAGGTACAATGGAGTATTTTAAGGATTTAGCTTTTTACATTAATCCAACAGATCTATCAAGCATCACCAAGGCGATTGTTAATTCTTGGCGTCACGACCGTACATCAAAATTAAAAGATCACATATTAAATAATTATACAATGAAGCAAGTGGCAATAAAAACTCTTGAAGCTTATAGAGCGTGTTAGATTGAGTATATTTACATTCGCAACACTCTTACTAAGTGTAATTTGTGCATATTCACGTTTATATGACGAACACTACAAGAGCTATTTCCATAAATACTATGCTATGAGAGCCCCTTGGTGTATTACTATAGTGAAATTTAAATATAGGCGATAACCTGTGGGCGTAGCAATAGTAAGCGACTGGTTTGGATCAGGCGGTGGTCTGTCAGCCTATTCTGAAATAGTCGCAGATTTGTATGCAGAAATGGGATTCAACGCAATTAAAGTGGGTCTAATTTCAAAGGATAACGTGGATGTCCACTTCAACACGGCTCCCAGCATATTAGGGCGTTTTCATGACCAGCTGTTGTTTAAGGAGTTAAAGAAGCTCAAGAAAAATAGGAAAATAGAGTTTGCCCATGCTAACATCTTAAACGCCTCTCACGGATTTACTTTTGCAAATGCTGCAAAGAAGCTCAATTTGCCGTACATTCTCACCGCGCATTCTTACATTTTTTTATGCCCCATTGAGATGTACTGTAGGTTACCCGATTTGGTTCCGTGTGAAAAACCCTTTGCAAATAGCCATTGCTTAAAATGTGTGATTTCAAATTCAAAAAGAGAAAATTACGCTTTAAGAAAATCCACACCATCTCTCTTTCGTATGGTTTACAATGCGTATTCTCTTAGGTATCTAATGAAACATGCAAAATACGTTATTTCACCCTCAAAAATTTTTATCGCACTAATTGAAAGGACATTGAAACTTGAAAATAAAATAGGATATCTTCCAAACCCTCTCCCTTCAGAGTTTTTAGAGATATCACCTCAGTTTAAAGGCGATGGCAGTGTTTTTTTCTGGGGACGGCTAGAATTTGCAAAGGGTACACATTTGCTTATGAGCCTTGCTAAGATGCTCCCACAGGTCCCCATACATGTTATTGGTCGCGGAAACGATGCTAATTGGATCATCAAGAACAAACCTATTAACATTGTTTATCATGGTTTTGCAGAAAAACCAGAGTTAATAAAAATGGCAGAAAAAGCATCAGTTGTAGTAGTACCAAGCATCGGATGCGAAATGTTCCCTTATACCACTTCAGAGGCCTTCGCTTTGGGCAAACCTGTCGTTGCCTTTGACATTGCTGGTCCCAAAGAGCAAATAGAAGAGTCAAGTGGGGGCTTGTTAGCAAAGCCGTTTGACATTGAAGATTTTTCAGAAAAAGTAAAATGGTTGCTTGAAAATCCTTTCGAGGCTTCAAATATGGGGGAATGTGCAAGAAACTACGCAGAACGCTTTCTTCATCCATCAAGATATTCAAAACAGCTAAAGAAATTGTTGCATACGTATTCCTTGAATTAAAATTCAAGATCACTATTTATTGCATTAGTCAATAGTTTGACAAAAGAGTCATGCTTCTTAGAAAGGATTGATAATATGAGATTAACATATAATGAAGCAATGAAGGAGGTTAAGCAAGCTATATTGACTATTAGAACGGTTAAGAACTGGTACGATCTAGTACCAGTTAGGTTAGGCCTTAATGATCAAATTATTTTGAAGTACTGTAACGGTCTTAAAATTCCCATTAAAAAGGGTGCGATATGGCGTCATTATTTTCTAGCTTCTGCGATCTTAGAGTTGTCTTCAGCTGGATGCACATTTTTAGACGAAGGAACTATTGCGCTTCCTATGAATATTAAGTTTAGGTACCCACATAGTGACGCTGGTTCTATTGTTCAAATATACGAGATATTCTTTAGAAGAATCTATGAATTGCTTGATGTTAGGAATAAAACTGTCGTAGATGTTGGTTCATCTATTGGCGATTCGCCAATTTACTTTGCATTAAGAGGAGCTGTGAAGGTATATGCCTATGAGCCTCTGCGGGAAATATTTCCATATCTATTAGAAAACATTAAATTCAATAAAATGGAAAATACGATATTTCCGTCAAATGTCGCTATTTCCTCTACAAGCAGAAGGATATTTTTAAAAGTTGATAGTGAATGGTTAGGAGCTTCTCATACTGACTGTGCAAAAAAAGGACAAGGCTACTGGGTAGATGCTCAGCCGTTGCCACTAGATGCAGACGTATTGAAGATGGATTGCGAAGGTGGCGAGTACGACATATTGTCAAGCATACCACATGGTTCAATGAAGTTCAAAGAAATAATGCTCGAGTTTCACTCTGGCTCACAGCAATTGGTGAAAATTCTGACACAAGAAGGATATAGTATAGAGGCTTTAGAAAAACACAACAATAGTATCGGACTATTATATGCTAAGTTGAAAAGTGACTAATTTGAGATACTTAGGGTTGTTATGAGAATCTATTATGGTGCATTAAGGTTTTCAGTGCATTTTTCTTGTCTCTCCGGCATTTTACAAAGTAATAAATGGAGGTGTGGTGTATCTGTACCTTGCAGTAACATTTGACGATGGTTATTTGTTACACTATGATGTAGCAAAAAGTTTGGCGCGAATGGGTATTAAAGCAACATTTTTCGTTACTACTCATATCAGAAAAAAGCCTTGGCTTGCATCCACTCCAAAAATGATCACTAAAATTAATGCCTTTGGTCATGAAATTGGTTCCCATACGTGTACTCACCCAAACCTTACACTTTTGCCTCAAGATGAGCTTGAGTACGAATTGAAAGAGTCAAAAGAATGGCTAGAAAACCTTCTTGAAAAAGAAATCACAACATTTGCATATCCATACACAGCCTACAATGAGAAAGTCATAACGACGACGCATAAATACTACAACGTTTCTAGAGGCGGGGGGTATTTATACATTGGCCTCGGAGACGTTACTCAACATCGCGTTCATTTCAATTCTTTACTTACTTTTCACTGGTTATCACTCAAAGAAAACCTCTCAAAGTACAAAAACGGAAGTAGTTTAATAGTACTTCATAACGAAAGACCATTAAAAGTTAACTTTCTCATGTCTCTGATCAAAGCAATATCACCTTTCGCACGCTTCGTAACGATAAGTGAATTAGCCGAGATGTTAAAATCAAATGCGTGTAGCCAAGGTTCCCAAGCAAAAAACCTTCTTAATTGTACAACGTGTAATTTTCATCCTGAATAGTCTTCGATTTAGTTGTTAGTATTGTCACTATAGAAGTTCAAACGTGCTAATCACTATAAGCCAAAATCTCCTTTCTTGATTGAAACGAGACCATTTGAGTTTGATTCTCTGATATGTGCACCAGATACTCAGCTGTTAGGTTTCCCCACCATATTGCGTTCTGCCATTCTCTAACGAGAACGGTGCAGGGACCCTCAATCTCTATCCAAGCGTCTGGTCCTGGGATTTGATAATAAACGGCTCCGTAGTAATTGTAATCGTATGCCTGTCTTCCATGATTCACAATGCGTTCTAGAAGATTGAAGGGTTTGGGAGCAAAAGGTTTAGGTATGTCACTTCCATAATAAGAACTCGTGTAGGTATATGGAACAAAATCTTTCAGACTCTTTTTGAAATCAGATACGACTTTTTCCATCATCCACCACCACCATCCTACTCCAGCAGCATCAAGTTGGCGTATAAGCTCCCTTTCTTGTTCAGCATCATTGCTTGTTGGAGTATAATTGTAAACACCTGTTTCTCCAACTATTACTGGCGCATTATAATATGATCGTAGGCCACTCGCCGCTTCTGCCACTGTAGATGCAGCACAATATGCTATAGGTAGGTTAGTAGTGGCGTTCATCCACGCAGTCCTAGTATCCAACCAATGATGAATAGTGTAGACAACTTGCGTTTCTCCTAAAGCGTTGTAAATTTGGTTTTGATTCCATGTTCTCCTTTTAATAGGATCATATATCTGCCAAGGAGTGTTTGCTGCTTCTATAACGAAGAATATATGCTTAGTATCTACTTGACGAATTGCCTGCATACATTGTATGGCCATATTGGCGTAACTCCAAGCTTCGTTGCAAAGTTCGTAGCCTGCCACAACTGAGCGGTTCACATATCGTGTAGCGATTTCAACCCATATCTGAATCCAATAATCCTTGTAGTTAGGTAAAAGCTGCCACTCACTTGGGTCTCCTGTTCCTTGCCATTGATGACAATCAAGAATCGCATACAAGCCATACTTCTCGCAGAGAGCAAGGGTTCTATCCATGTCAGCAGGGTTATACGTAGTCATCATGGCTGCCCATGTATCGTTTGCCCTGTGAGGAGGATTAAACGCCAATCTATAGCAGTTTCCGCCCACAGCTTTAATGTCCTGCATATACTTTTCCAAATTATCCCAGCCATCGTAAGCCGTGTAACTTCCTCCACCTCCGCGTAGTGCTACCCTATTGCCTTTTTCGTCTACTATCCATTGTCCTTCAACATGAAGCCACGGCAAATACTCAATAACACCATAAGAGTCAATACTTTTCATGCTTACCATTTGAGCTGAAGACGAAACTATCAAAACTGCAATAATGAGTAAGATGGCTAATAGCTCGACTATTCTACGCAACCCAAACGCCACTGTCATCTTGTATACGCATACTTGATAAACTTTGCCGTTTTCCCGTACTACAAAAATACAAAAGAAGAAAAAACAATGAATACACGATATTTGCAAGTAGTCAAAAACCGCGAATTCAGCAAAAAGGAAAGGGATGTGTTCAGTGGTTATTTAGGTTTTGCGCCTAAATCGATAGTTGACAAAATTCCATTAAGATTTGATAAAATCATTTTGGATGTAAGTTGCGGTTTTGGTAGTGTTTTGAGTTACCTCCTTAAGAAGGGAAGAACCGTTTACGGTCTTGATATAACTTCGCAATATTTAGAGAAAGAAGAATTAAAAGAATATTTTATTAAGGCTGATGCGCATCATTTGCCATTCAAGGACGATTCATTAGATGCAATTTTTTGCTTTGAAGTAGTTGAGCATCTAAATATGCCTGACAAATTTCTCAAGGAAGCAAAACGCACCCTCAAAGTAAAAGGAATCTTTCTTATCACCACCCCAACGCCTACCAGCCATCAGTTGCCAAAAGCGGGATATACACAACACATCTCTGTAAGGGAGCGAAATGCATGGGTTTCCAAGCTTAAGGAGTTAGGATTTAAAGTAAATATAATAACTCACACATACCCAGTAGGGACAAGCCTTCCTTCAATCTTCTCAACGATACTAACTCAAACAGTTGGCAGGGCAATAGGGTATTGGAAAAGGTATGCAGACGTCACAAGCACTAAACTCCTCTGCACAAAAATGTAGAAAGAAGAGTAAACAATGAATATCAGAGAATTCTTCACTCAACTAATTCAAAACAAGAGCGGCATACTCCTTAAAACCATAACAATACTCTTCACAATTACAATAATATACAATCAAGACCTCACAATACTTGCAAACGAAGCAACAACAGGTCCGCAGACAAGCTACATCCTAATAATACCCTTCCTAATAGGCTACTTAATATACAGAAAAAGAAAGTTCCTCAACACAGTAGCATCATTGCCACCACAATTAAAATCTGAGATCATAGGCGCTTTGCTTTGCATTACAGCATTAGCACTCTACTTGGCGGGTTCTTACACGTTCCACCCACTCGAATACCACATCCTATCCATCCCAATATTCCTATCAGGCTACATCCTACTCCTATTCAACACACAAACACTAAAAACCCTAACTTTTCCAATAGCCTTCCTACTTTTCTTGGTGCCACTACCATTCGAAACACTCTACACAATAGGCGGCATAATGGCAAACTACAGTGCACAAATCACAACCACAATACTCAAAGCAACCGGACTGTCCGCAACAATTGCAACAAGCGAAGGACTCCCAGCGATAATCATACAAAAATCAGACACATCCCTAACATTTTCAATAGACGTGGCTTGCAGTGGCATCTACTCCCTCTTAACATTCACAGCATTCTCAAGCTTCACAGCCTACATTCTAAGAGGCCCAATACAAAAGCGAATATTAATTTTCTTTCTAAGCCTGCCCCTAATATACGCCTTGAATATACTAAGAATATTAACCATCATCTTCTTAGGTGTCAACCTCGGAATACAGATGTCCACAGAACTATTCCACATATATGGAGGATGGATCCTAATATTCATAGGAACACTCATAATACTCTATAGCTCTGAGAAGCTTCTAAAATTAAGACTTACTTCAAACCCGCCGCCACCGTGCACTCACGAAAATCTCTCAAAAAATGACAGCTTCTGTGAAAGATGTGGCCGCATCCTGAAGGAAATCCCTGCCAAAATATCTAGACGGGGCATATCAAAAATAACCCTACTTCTATTAGCAACCAGCCTAATAGGGTTCTTCCAGTTTCCAGTCTTTGCCCTTTCACGATCTCCAGCAAAAATCGTTTCAAGTTCGCAATTTCAAGGCATCGAATCAGCGCAAATCCTCCCACAAATCAACAACTACACACTCAAATTCCTATATAGAGATGCAACGCTCGAATCAGAATTAGAGCAAGATGCAAACTTAGTTTACGCCTACTTCCCCAATGACACATCAAAAAGAGTAGTACAAGCGACTGTGGAAATAGCAGGCGTTAAGGAAAACCTCCACAGCTGGGATAAATGCTTTGCTGCATGGAGTACAGTCACTTTATATGATACAAAGGAGTTTCAGATGATGGAAAATCCGCCAGTTATCGGGCAATCATTTGCCTTCAAGAGTAGAGACGAAATAACAATTAACGTCGCGCTATATTGGTATGAAAACTCTCTCTTTATTACAAACTCTACAGTTGAACAAAAATTCGTCAAAATAACGCTAATGTCCGTGATCGATGCTTTACCAGATAGACCACAAATGGAAGAAGAACAGCTTTTGCCGATAGCTAAAGAAATCGTCGGGTATTGGCAACCAGTTAAGCAATGGTCTCAAATAGTTCTATCATTCGCAAAGTATCGAAAAGAACTTTTAATCACAACATCAAGTTTTACGATATTTGCAATAGTTTTCTGCATGGTCAAGATGTATTCCGATAAAAGATCGTTGCGTATTGCCTATACTAAAATTTCCTCAAAAGAAGAACGGCAAATTTTGTTAGCAGCTTCCAAAACAAAATATCCAACTATACAATCGATAGCATCAACATACTATAAGCTTTCAGGAAAGCCGATAACGCATAATACACTACTTAAGAGGCTTGAAGAAGCAGAAAAAGCAAACCTAACTAAAAAAGAAATAATAAACTATGAAGATAATCCACTATGTGTATGGCGAACCACAATATCTGTACTATCTAATACCAAGTTGGAAAGTTGATGGCACATGAACTCTCAAAGCGATGATCCGAACGAACTGCTTACACAAATTGAAAAGTTAGAGAAACAAAATGAAAAGTTAAGATTCAGACTGCAGAAACAAAAAGGAAAACCGTCGATATTCATTGGGTTTGGCTTTGTATGTTCTGGAATTGTAATTGTATTATTATCTGTTGTATATCAATTATCAGTTTTGATGTTCATTGGTTTAGCGACGACCATTTGGGGAAGTCTACTTCTTTTCATCAGACCTGTTCGCTACATACGTTCAATACTTCTAGACTCTGCTGTTCTTTCTTCCATCGAAGCTCTTGATCAACTAATGAGAGGCTTAGAATACAAGGGAAAGGCTGTTTATCTGCCCCCAAGATTCCTGAAAGAATTAAAAGGCGGTCAGGTTTTCATACCAAAAAATGACGTTATTATAGTGCCTCCTATGGAGGGAGTGGAAATGCAACAAGTTTTTGCAGGAAATCCAAATGGAATTTATCTTACTCCGCCAGGAGTAGAGCTAGCAAACCTGTTTGAAGAAGAGCTTGGGAAAAACTTTGTCGAAGTTTCGTTGGATTACTTAATCGAGAATTTGCCAAAAGTTTTCATTGAAAACCTAGAGCTAGCAAAAAACTTCGAGTTTTCTCCGAAGAACAGCACAATCACAGTGAAGATTACGGGAGTGTCATATCATGCCTTATGTGAGCGGCTATGCGGCAAGTCCAAAATATGTAACACTATTGGATGCCCCTTCTGTAGCGCAATTGTTTGTGCCTTAACTAGAACAATAGGCAAACCAATAGTGATAGATAATAACAGCTATTCAAGTGATAGCAAAACTGTTAATGTTCAATGTAAAGTATTGGAGGGGTAATTTTGCTTCTTCCATCCATCGAAGAACTAACTATGCTGATGACCCTATTAGCAATTCTCTCACTTCTGCCAGCCCAGCTCCTATTTCCATACAGAGAGAGAGACATCGTTGTAGATAAACTACGGTTTAAGACAATAGCACAAATTCTAGGACTTATTGCAATGATTTTATTGCTCGTAGAGGCATACATAATCTTAACTGCATGAAACAATGTATGGATTCCTAAAACTGAAATCTCGAACTAGCGCGCGTTAATGTTAAGGTGGAAGGTAAATTTAGAATTTTAATGTTAACCGATTTCTGCAAGCCTATGCTTGGCGGCATAGAGCAGCATGTATTCTCTTTGAGCAAAAAATTAGTTGAGAATGGGCATCAAGTAATAATAGGCACGGTTAAGCAAGAGAAAATGGTCCCCGTAAAGAAATATGATGGAATTATTATTTATAGATTAGACTCTTTGTTTCAAAAGGCACCATTAATATATCCAAATCCTGAAAGAAAGTATCACCCACCCTTTCAAGATATTTTGCTTACAAGAGAACTTGACAGACTTGTAAAAAACTTTCAACCTGACATAATCCACTGTCACGGATGGATAGCCTTTTCGTATCTGCCGTTGAAATCGAAATTTGGGATGCCTGTAGTCAGCACTCTTCATCATTATGGTTTCGTATGTCCAAAACAAGATATGTTCTTCAAAAATGAAAGTGTCTGCAAGCATCCTCTCAGCTTAGCTTGTTACAATTGCTCTGCAAAGATTTACGGCGTTTTTAGATCAGCCTTTATGGTTAACTTGGTTAAAATTAGTAAGGGGCATCTTTCAAAAATCGATAAGTTTATTGCTGTAAGTAATTTTGTAAAAAATGTTCATGTTACATACTTAGGATTACCTGACAGCAAAATATTCGTCATTCCAAACTTTTATGAACCAGAGAATGAGAAAGAGTCAAACTCTGAAAATTTGCCATCCGACTTCATTCTTTATGTAGGTCAATTGTCGCCACATAAGGGAGTTGACCTTCTTTTGGCGGCTTACAAGTCTTCAGGAACTAACTTGCCTTTAGTTATGCTTGGAAGCAAGCATTATGCACATGATTATACGAGATTCCATGATGGGAACAGGATAATTGTAAAAGAAAATGCTTCGAGAAGCTTGGTGTTAAATGCGCTTAAAACATGCAGGTTTGTAGTGGCACCTTCTATTTGGCCTGAACCTTGCCCTTCGACTATATTTGAGGCCATGAGTTTTGGCAAAGCTGTGATTGCAGGCGTGTCTGGGGGAATACCTGAGATAGTAAACCATGGCAAAACAGGCTACTTATTGGATCCAAGAAACATTCACAAATTTTCCGAATACATAAAGTTACTTGTGAATAATCCACGTTTAAGTGAAGAAATGGGAAAAAAAGGCGAAATGAGATTCTTAAAGCACTTCAATGCGGAAAAGGTCGTTAGAGACATAGAGAGTCTCTACGATAGCGCTCTGAAAGATTAACGTGACCTATAGTTTTGAATAAGGTGAATTGTTTGCGTAATTATTCGGCAAGAAGGAGACCTGCAATAGTCTTTTTCTTCGGTCCAAATGGTGCCGGCAAATCAATCCAGATGGATCTATTGATTCACGCCCTAAGAGAAAGAAAAATTAGAGTTTGCAAATCTTGGGTGGCTTCTCACCACTTGTTTGTCTGGATTTTAGGCTCACTCTTGGCAAAACTAGGATATCCCAAGGACCATTGGACTAGGGTGAACCCCGATTTAACTCCTTTTGCAGATTTCAGCTTTCTCGTCAAAAATATGGGAAAGTCAAGTAGATTATTGCTGATTGTTCTTGAGACAGCAAACTTGGTAGTTGCAGATTTATTTAAAGTTCGCATCCCCAGATTAATGGGATACTGGGTCGTAATCGAAAAGTATATTCCGATAACAATTGCGGATATGAATCTTATTTATGGTAGAGAAGTCTTGGACTCAATGATTGTGAGATTCTTATTAAGGTTAATTCCTAAAGATGCATATGGCGTTTTTCTCCAAGCTGATTATGAGACTTTGTTGGAACGTCGAGGCGAAAAAACTGAGCCAAGAAAATACTTGGAAATACAAAATGCCATGGGAAAATGGTACGCTGCCTATTATCAATGTGTAGTCATAGACACTTCGAAAATGGATGCTAAAAGAACCCATGAGCTAGTTATGAACTATCTAAACTTATCACAAGTCAAAACAGTCCCAGATAGAAGGTTTTGATTTCTACATCTGTAGGATAGGATGATTTATGCGTGTTTGCTTAATAACCAATGAAGTCTTTGGTTTGGGCAGATATGGTGGATTTGGAAAGCTTACCAAGATGCTAGCGGAACACTTGGTGGAAAAAGGAGTCGAAGCATTTGTGATATCGTGGCGAGGTCCAGGACAAAGAGAAATCGAGCACTTGAATGGTGTCACTATACTAAGCTTTCCTTACAACCCTTCTAACTCAATATCGTATTTACATTCGCATTTCTATTCCTACCTGCGGTCTCTGGCTCTCTACAGAATCGTGGATGCTGACATTTATCACAGTATAGAAATCCAGCTGAGTACATACATTGCTCAAAAAGCCATGCCAAATCGCAAACACATTGTGTGGTTTCAAGACCCCTATGACGAAAAAGCCTATCGTGAAATGTCGTTAGTGGATAAAGGATACGCATGGAACACCAACATGAA
>Ga0315282_10006051_pt1 | contig 20366 bp, 14 predicted proteins | sample YL17G07_20_MG_FD_203693 | JGI IMG/M metagenome (GOLD analysis project Ga0315282, IMG submission 203693) | Sediment microbial communities from Yellowstone Lake, YNP, Wyoming, USA - YL17G07_20 | ecosystem: Environmental > Aquatic > Freshwater > Lake > Sediment | place: USA: Wyoming | collected... | reverse complement strand
GGGAGAGGGTGATACGAGTGTCTTTCATTTTCAGCGGCTCACAGATTCGCTTCACCACCAGCTCTTCGTAGCTCCTGTTGGCCTTGCGCGCGAGTGCGTAGCCCAACAGGCCAAAGCCGAAATTGGAGTACTCGTACTTGGAGCCGATGCCGCGCGGCAGCTCGTAGCCGGAAAGAAACGCGAACATCAATTGAGGCGTGTAGTGAGCATACGGGTTGCTCGCCGAGCGCATCTGCGAATAAACGAAATTGGTGGGCAGGCGCGGCAGGCCCGACCGGTGGGTCGCCAGATCGAGCAGTGTGATCTCTTTCCCCCCGCGCGTGGGAACCTTGACGTTGTCGGGCAGATAGAGCCGCACCGGATCGTCGAGCTTGACCAACCCTTCGGCGGCCATGTCGGAGAGGAGCAGAGCGGTGAAGACCTTTGTGATCGAGCCGATTTCAAAGATCGTGTCGCCGTCGGGTTCCTTATCGCTCTTCTGGGCCACCTTGCCGTAACCAAAGGCTTTCGCCGGTTCGTTCTGGGTGAGAATCCCGACCGCGACACCGAGCGTTTTCTTCTCCTCGATGAGCGAGCGGATGGTCTGGTCAATTTGCGGCTTGAAATCGTCGGCGCGGACAAACGCGGGAAGCGCCGCCACGTAAACGACGAGGAACAGGCATGCTGCCGGCACGCGAATCATGGCTACAAGCACTCTGCGCGGTTTCGTGAACCAGATCCCAAAACCGTGCTCATTCCATCGGATTTCGGAGCGCCATTCAAGCCCGGAAAAGGATACTCACACCGCCATCGCCTTCATTTTCGCTTCGTCCAGTTCAAGTCCCAGGCCGGGGCCGGTCGGGATGGTGAGGCGGCCTTTCTTGAACTCGAGCGGATTCTTGAAGAGCGACTGGAGCGGGCTTTTCATGCCGCCGTGGGCGAGTTCCTGGGCGGTGTCGCCGGCGACGAAGACCGAGGTGTAGTGCAACGTGGCCGCCTGGCCGATCGTGGGCTGCGTCTGGTGGGGCACGAGAATCTTGTGATGGGCCGAGGCCAGCGCCGCGATCTTGATCGCCTCGGAAATCCCCGCGCACTTGACAAGGTCGGGCTGGAGAATGTCGGGATGGGCGATCGCAATGAGGTCGCGGAATTGCCAGCGGGTGTATTCGTGCTCGCCTGCCGCGACGGGGATGTCCACGGCGTCAACCACGCGCGCGTAGCCCTCGTAATCGGTCTGGGCAACCGGCTCTTCGTAGTGGATCACCTTGAACTCTTCGATGGCCTTGCCGACGCGGATGGCGGTCTGCGTCGAATAGCCGTTGTTGGGGTCGTAGCCGAGTTGCAGGTCCGGGCCGATGGTCTTGCGGACCGTGGCGAGAACCTCGAGGTCGTGCTGGACGTCCACGTCGGGCGGGTTGGGGCCATAGTCCATGCGGATCTTGACCATGGTGAAGCCGTCCTTGGCGGCTTCTTCGGCTCGCCGTGCCATGGCGGACGCCGTTGCGCGAGCGCCGCCGCCGATGCTCGAATACATCCGCACCGAGTCGCGCCGCTTGCCGCCGAGCAGTTGGCAGAGCGGCAGGCCGGCCACCTTGCCGAGGATGTCCCAGAGAGCGATGTCAATGCCCGCGAGCGCTTCGGGCTGAAGCCCCATCACGCCTTGCTTGTAAGTGGAGTAGAAGATCGTTTCCCAGCAGCGCTCGATGTCGAGCGGATTCCTGCCGATCAGCCTGGGCGCAAAGGTGGTCCGGAGCAGCTCGGCGGCGATGCGGGAGTTCATCGGGCTGACTTCGCCGATGCCGGTGATGCCCTCATTGGTGCGGACCAGCACAAAACAACTGCCGGTCTTCAGGACATAAGGCTCCATGGCCGTGATGCGGATGTTTCGATTGTCCGCGGCCAGCGCCTCCATCGTGCCGTAAATCGGGGCAAGCGCCGAGCAGCCCGCGACGGTTCCCAGACATCGAAGAAAATCCCTGCGATTGACTTGTGGCATAGCAAGCCTCCCGAAGAAGATGTAGCAGCGCCCAAAAGGGTACTTCTGGAGAAACGATACGTTCCGCTTGACGGCATTTCGGCCGCTCGGCAATCAGCAGTGATTTCGGCCCAGAAAGCATCCTGTTCAATCAACTCCCCACCATTTTGAGACATCTGGTGTAGGACGCACAATCTCCCGGGTGCTCTCTACTACCCAAAACGCGACACGTCCAGTTGCGTGGCGGCGCGGTATTCGTCGAGGCGGGCGACGGGCGTCGTCCAGGGCGCGCCCTTGACTTTCTCGGGGTCGCTCTGCGCCTCGCTTTTGATGGCGATCAGCGCTTCGGCAAACGCGTCGAGCGTTGCGCGGCTTTCGGTCTCGGTCGGCTCGATCAACAGGCACTCGGGAACGATCATCGGAAAATAGACCGTGGGCGCGTGGAAACCGTAGTCGAGCAGGCGCTTGGCGAAATCCCCCGCCTTGACGCCCGTTTTCTGCGCGATCTCGCTGAGCGAAATCACAAATTCGTGCATGCAGGACTGCGGGAACGGCGCCTGGAAATGATCGCGCAGACGGGCGCGCAGATAGTTGGCGTTCAGGACGGACAATTGGCTGTTTCGCTGCAGCCCCTCCAGACCGTGAAGCAGAATGTAGGCATAGGCGCGAACGACCACGCCGACATTGCCCTGGAACGCGCTCAGGCGACCGATCGAAAGCGGACGATTGTCGGTCAGCGACAGGCGGCCGTCGCGGCCCCGGACCAGTCGCGGCACCGGCAGGAACGGTTCGAGGTGGGACTTGACGCCGACGGGCCCGCTGCCCGGACCGCCGCCGCCGTGAGGAGTCGAAAACGTCTTGTGCAGATTGACGTGCACCACATCAAAGCCCATGTCGCCCGGACGCGCCAGGCCCGCGATGGCGTTGAGGTTGGCGCCGTCGTAATACATCAGCCCACCGACCGAATGGACTTTTTCGGTGATCTCGACAATCCGCGGCTCGAAAACACCGACGGTGTTCGGGTTGGTCAGCATCATCCCCGCAACCTGGTTGTCGAGCTGGCGTTCGAGGTCGTCGAGATCGGTCGTGCCGTCGGGCAGCACGCGAATCGGCTTGACGGTCGCGCCCGAAAGCACCGCGCTGGCGGGGTTGGTGCCGTGGGCCGATTCGGGGATCAGGACAAACGGCCGCGGCTTGCCCTCGCGATGAACGTGGTAGGCCTGGAGGATGCTCATGCCGCAAAACTCGCCCTGGGCGCCGGCCGCGGGGTTGAGCGTGAAGGCCTCCATCCCGCAGATCACGCCGAGCCAGTCTTCGACCGCAGCCATGAGCGTCAGCACGCCGGCCGTGTCCTCGGCGTCCTGGAGCGGGTGGAGCCAGGCGAATCCGTCGAGGCGCGCCGCGTTTTCCGTCAGGCGCGGATTGTACTTCATCGTGCACGAGCCGAGCGGATAGAACTGGGTATCCACCGAGAAGTTCTGTTGAGAAAGACGCGTGAAGTGGCGGACCACCTCGGGTTCGTTGATTTCGGGCAGGGGCGCGGGTTGGGTTCTCACCACCTCGGCAGGCAACCATCGCGAAGCATCGGCGCCGGAGGCGATCAGCGCCGGCAAGGTGACGCCCTGGCGTCCTTCCACGCTTTTGTCGAAAATCAGTTCCATCGCTACATCTCCTGGACGAATTCTACCTTATATGTGGACTGCGCGTAGCTTGCTACCGCTTTCAATTAGGGCAGAAGTGAAAAGGCAAAAGGAAAAAGTGAAAGGCGCATTCTCTCCGGGCAACTTTTACCTTTTTACTTTTGACTTTTTACTTTTGTCTTTTGTCCTCCAAGGCGCAGCGGCAGCAAGCCGGCCGCACTCCACCTACAAGGAAGCTAGACAGCTTTGAGCGCCTCCGCGAGTGCTTGAACGTAATCATCGCAGTCGCGCTGCGATTTGGTTTCCGTCGCGCAAACCAGGAGCAGATTCTTGTCCCATTTGTCCGACCAGCGTGAAAGCGGCCATCCCGCCAGGAACCCGTTTCCTTTCATGCGGCGAACAACGGTTTCGGCCGGACCGGGCAAGTGCAGCACGAACTCGTTGAAGAACGGCTGATCGTAAGCCGCGTGGACACCGTCGAGGGCCGTCGCCCGCTCAAGCAAATAATGACTCCGGTCGAGATTGAGCAGCGCCACCTTGCGGAAACCCTCCTTGCCGACCAGCGAAAGGTAAACCGTCACGGCCAGCGCGCACAGGGCCTGATTGGTGCAGATGTTCGATGTGGCGCGTTGGCGCCGGATGTGCTGCTCGCGGGTCTGGAGCGTCAGGACCAGCCCGAGCTCGCCGTTGCGGTCGAGCGTGCGGCCGACCAGGCGGCCCGGCATGCGGCGCGCCAGCGTCTTTCGCAGCGACATGAACCCCACGTAAGGGCCGCCGAAGCTCAGCGGAATGCCCATCGGCTGGCCGTCTCCCACGGCGACGTCGGCGCCCCATTGGCCGGGCGGCTGCAGAACACCCAGCGAAAGCGGATTGACGGCGGCGATGCAGAGCGCGCCGCGCTCGTGGGCCCAGCGGGCAATGGCGCCGGCCGGTTCGAGGCAGCCCAGCGCGTTGGGGTGAGCCACCACAACGGCGGCGAGGTCGCGGGGTGGCTTCAGGGCGGCAAGCGCTTTGACGTCGGTCACGCCGTCAGCGAAGGGGAATTCGATCAGCTCGATGTCCAGATAGCGGGTATAGGTTTCGATCACGCGGCGAGAGGCGGGAGGGAGCCCGGCCGTCAAGGCAACGCCCGTTCGATTGGTTTGTCGCGTAGCGAGAATCACGGCTTCGGCCAGAGCCGACGCGCCGTCATAGAGCGAAGCGTTGGCCACCTCGAGGCCGGTCAAGGCGCAAATCATGCTCTGATATTCATAGATCGCCTGGAGCGTGCCCTGGCTGGCTTCGGCCTGATACGGCGTATAGGCGGTGAAGAATTCGCCGCGTCGAAGGACGTGGTCCACCACGGCGGGGATGAAATGCTCGTAAGCGCCGGCGCCCAGAAAGGAACGGCAACGATGAACGCCCTGGTTGAGATTGGCCAGGCGCCGGCAGTCGGCCGCCACTTCCATTTCCGACTGGGGCGAGGGCAGGCCCGAAAAATCGGCCTGGCGTTCCTGGCGGGGAATGTCCTGGAACAACTCCTCGATCGAGGCGGCGCCGATCGTCTGGAGCATGGATTGGATTTCCGCCGCCGTATGCGGAGAGAAGACCATCGCGTCAAACCTCCTGAGAAAGCTGCGGCGGGAAGCTATGGGGCGGCTCGCCATGTTGCAAGCGAAAAACCGGGCCGCGCAGAGCTTTGCCTCGCGGCAATTCACACCAACCGGGAAGGCAATCGACGTCAAGAGCCGACCGGTGAGCCTCCAATTCCTTGACTCTTTTGTGTTATCTACGGGGACACAGATACATTACAGGTCTGAAACCCCAAACGGCCCAAGGGACAGGGCCTTTTCGAGGTCCGCGACAAGTGGTGGCAGGTCGTTCTTCACCGTGTCCCAAACGATTCCCAGATCAATGTCCTCGTACTCGTGGACCATCACGTTTCGCATTGCGATCAGGCGTTTCCAGGGCAACTGGGAAAGGCCGGCACGGAAGGCTGGAGAGGTGCGACGGGCGGCTTCGCCAAGGATCACCAACCGCCGGATCACGGCATCCTGGCATTGAATGTCGGCGAGGAATTGGTCCCGGGTCTTTCCTTCCGCAAAGGACAGCGCAAGGCGCGCCGCATCCAGCATGTCGGCGAGATATTCACGATCCCGAAACATAGATTGTCCTGGCCGACGAGAGGATGGCTTTTCGGCGGAAAGGATTCCGACTCATTTCCACTCCGCGGCGACTCAACAGGTCCACCTCGCGCCCGAAGATTCCCGTCAAGTCCTCCTGCATCTCGCCCAGGTCGAATAGCGTCCAGTGAGTGTCGGGGGCAAATTCCACGAGCACGTCCACGTCGCTGTCCGGACGAAAGTCCTCTCGCAGCACGGAACCGAAAAGCGCCAGTTCCCGCACTTTCCACTTCCGGCAAAACTCAGCAAGTCTCTCGCGATCAATGGCGACGGTCGGGCTGTCAATGGGGAGTATCGCGCTCATGCTTCGACCTCCTGTATCCACTCCTAAAGGTCCCAACTGAGCCCGCGACGGGTCAAGACAAAAGACACTTCACGACCCGCGCCTAAGGTGAGAAGAGATCGCTCTGCCCGGATGGCGCTTGCGGCGGGGCGGCGCCCTCGACCAGGGTAAGGATCGGTTCGATGTCAACGCGCCAGGAATCGGTCGTCGAGTCGTATTGCGCGGGCAGGGGGCGGCCGCCCTTGCGCAGCAGCGACGCGTTGCCGGCCGAGTGGGCATCGTAGCGGTCGAATTGAACGACGAAGAGGGGCTTGCGCAGTTCCATCGCTTTCCTGGCGGCGTCCATCGTCCCGCCCGATTCTTTGGCCTCGACGACCACGACTGCCGACGTGAGGCCGCAGACGATCCGGTTGCGCGCCATCGCCCCGCCCACCTGCCAGGTCATGTTGGGGTCCAACTCGCTGAGGTAGAGAGTCGAACGGGGATCGGCCTGCTCGCCGAATTCGGCGGTCGGACGAGAGCGGAGGATGCCGCAGCTCAGGACAACGATCGTGGCCCCGCCGCCCGCCAGTGCCCCGCGATGAGCTGCGTCGTCAACGCCCTTGGCGCCGCCGCTGACCAGCACAAGCCCGTGCCTCGTCACTGCTTCGCCGATCCCACGCGCAATGGTCAGTCCGCGCGGGCTGGCATCGCGCGCTCCGACGACCGCCACCGCCTTTTGTTCCAGCAACGAGACGTTGCCCACCGCGTAAAGCAACGGCGGCGCGCTTCGGTTCAAGGATGCTTTCACCGAAGCCGGGTACTGCGGGGCTTCGAGGGAGATGAGGTGAACGTCGGCTTCGCGCAACGATTCGGCGAGGTCAACGATCGCACTCATGCGCAACTTTTGCTCGGTCAGTCCCTTGACCATGCGCGCATTCAGGCCAAACTCGCCGGCCCAGTCCGTTTCGCCGAGGGCGTAGAAATCCTCGAGTGCCAGGCCCCGTTCGCAAAGTCTCGACCAAAGAGCGTTGGCCGTGGTGGGGCCCACGCCATCGGCCGAGCATAACCAAAGCCACAGGGTTTCGCGGTCCATTTTCACCCGTGTAGGACAGGTTGGCAACCTGTCCCGGCTTTTTTTCGTATCTCCCACTTTGTGGGGCATTGGTTCGCGTCAGACAGGTTGCCAACCTGTCCTACACTCAACTACCTGCCGAGCAGCTTCTTCGCATGCGCGAGGATGTTCTCCACGGTGAGCCCGTAGTGTTTGAACAGTTCCTTGTAGGGAGCGCTCGCGCCGAACTTCGTGATGCCGATGACGTTGCCCCCATCGCCCACCCACTCGCACCACCCCTGCGGCGAGCCGGCTTCGACCGCCACTCGCGCCTTCACGGTCGGCGGCAACACCTCGTCGCGATAGCTCTGCGGCTGTGCGCGGAACAGCTCCCAACTGGGCATGCTCACCACCCGCGCGGCCATCTTCTCGGCCGCGAGTTTCTCCTGCGCCTCGAGAATGAGCTGGACCTCCGAACCCGACGCGATCAGGATGACGTCGGGCGCAGCCGCCTTTTCTTTCGATAGAACGTAGGCGCCTTTGAGTACGCCCTCGGCGCTCGCCACCTTCGCGGGATCGAGCGTGGGCAGGTTCTGCCGCGCCAGAGCCAGGAGGGTCGGGCCTTTCAGTCGTTTCATCGCCGCGCGCCACGCAAACGCGGTTTCGTTGGCGTCGGCCGGCCGGATGACGCACAGGTTCGGCATCGCGCGAAACGTCGCCAGCTGCTCGATCGGCTGGTGGGTCGGGCCGTCCTCGCCCAGCCCGATCGAATCGTGGGTCATCACGTAGATCACCGGCAGGCCCATCAACGCCGCCAGCCGGATCGAAGGCCGGGCGTAGTCGGTGAAAATGAAGAACGTCGCGGCATAGGGGCGCACGCCGCCGTGGAGCGCCAGGCCGTTGGAAATGCCGCACATGGCGTGTTCGCGCACGCCATAGGCGAAGTTGCGGTTGGCGTATTCGCCCTTCTCGAAATAACCGGAGCCGGGGATGAGCGTCCGCGTCGAGGGCGAGAGATCGCCGCTGCCGCCGATCAGCCACGGCACTTTCTCGGCGATCGCGGTGAGGACTTTGCCGCCCGCGGCGCGCGTGGCCACGGCGCCGGTGGAAGCCTCGAATCGCGGGATCTTTTCGTCCCAGCCGGCGGGCAGCTCGCCGCGCAGTCTCGCCTCGAATTGGGCCGCGAGGTCGGGATACGCCTTTTTGTATGCGGCGAGTTTCTCGTTCCAGTCGGCCTCGAGCTTCTGGCCGCGCTCGATGGCCGGCTTCTGCATGTGCCCGAGCGCGTCTTTGGGAACCAGAAACTTCTCGTCCTCCGGCCAGCCGTAGACCTTCTTGGTCAGCTTCACTTCCTCCTCGCCCAGCGGTTCGCCGTGCGCCTCTTTGGTGTCCTGACGATGGGGCGAACCATAGCCGATGTGCGACCGAACGATGATCAGCGAAGGGCGGTCCGTTGCTCTCTGAGCCAGCGTGATCGCGGCATCCAACGCCTCGAGGTCGTTGGCGCATTCGCCGAGATTCTGCACGTGCCAGTGGTAGCCTTCGAAGCGCCGGGCGACGTCGTCGGAATAGGCCAGTTCGGTTTTCCCCTCGATGCTGATGTGATTGTCGTCGTAGAAGAAAACGATTTTGCCCAGCCCGAGATGGCCCGCGATCGAAGCGGCTTCGTGCGAGGCGCCCTCCATCAGGTCGCCATCGCTGCAAATCGCGTAGGTGTGATGGTCCACGAGGGTGTGGCCTTCGCGGTTGAAGACGGCGGCGAGGTGGGCCTCGGCGATGGCCATGCCGACGGCGTTCATGAAGCCCTGGCCGAGCGGGCCGGTCGTGGTTTCGATGCCAGGGGTGACTTCGTATTCGGGATGGCCGGGTGTCTTGCTGCCCCACTGGCGGAAACTCTTGAGGTCGTCGAGCGTGAGATCATAACCCGTGAGGTGAAGAAGGGCGTATTGGAGGACGGAGGCATGTCCGGCCGAAAGAACGAACCGGTCGCGGTTGAACCAATGCGGATTGCGCGGGTTGTAGCGCATGGATTTCGTCCACAGCACATAGGCCAACGGTGCCAGGGCCATGGGCGTGCCCGGATGGCCCGAGTTGGCCTTTTGCACCATGTCCATCGAAAGCGTGCGAATCGTGTTGATACACAGCAGGTCCAGTTGGTCCCGATCGCTCATTGATTCCCCTCCTGATTGAACGGACTATGTGGGACGTCGTTGCTCCTGGCTCGCTCGCACATTCCAAAGACGCGCGGGTTTCTCCCGATCTCAGACGATGACCGCGCGATTCTCACTCAACGGGCCAGGACGGAATGGCCGCGTCAATCTCCGACATCAAGCGCATCGTTTCCTTCAAGGCGACGACGATCTTCTGGTAGTGGTTCAGATCGTCATAAGACAAGGTGCGCCCCCGGCGGTCTTTCAACCACTTTTCGCAGACCTGGTAGCCGCCGACAGGGAAGTCCCAGACTTCGGGCGGAAGACCTTCAAAATACTGTTGCTCATTGATGTAAACGCGACCCCGTTTGAGCGGTTTTCCGGTGCCGGGTTCCGGCTGACCGGGAGCCAGATATTTCGGGTAGCCGGTCTCCACTCGATCGTCACCTTTGTTGGGATACCGGGTGATGGATTTCGAGACCGCGGGCGACTCCAGCAGGTGCAACGGGACCAGTTCCTTTCCCAGACCGCGAAGACTTCGGAACAGGTTGCGGTTCGAAGTCATCGGCACGCGGGGAAAGTCGGTTTTGAGAAATGCGGCATAGCGCGCGCGGTAAGTCGGGGAATGAAGGATAGCGTAGATGTAATGGAAAACGTCCTCGGGGCCGAAGGTCCCTTTCAGATCACCCATTCCGTCGGGAATGAAGGTCAGGCGAAGGTTTGTTGAGAGATCGTCAATGAACTTGGGATTGAGGTTCGGATGCCGTTCGGTTCCGTTGGGGAACAGCTCGCCGTTCTCCTCAGGATCGGGATAGAGGTAGAGGGGAAGCAAGTAGTTGATCTCTTTCGTTTTGTTGGAAATTGCACAGCTTTCGATAATGCGGTTGGACACGCCAACCAGAGCCCATCCTGCCGATTGCTGGGATTGCTGGCGACTCGTAATCAAGCCGATGTTTTCTCCGGCCAACATATGCCGCATGACGCGGTCACGACGATGGACAGCAACGTTGGAGTCATAGACTGACCACCGAATGTCAAATGGACGATAGACGATGGGACGAATTTGTCTCTTCCATGACCCATTGGCCAGTTCGCGCTTGGCCCGTTCGTATTTCCATTGCGCTTGGGAGCAAAGCCGGAACAGCGAGCGCGCCTCGTCTTCCGATTTTGTTGCGAGCAATCGGCGGACTTTCTCCGACGCCTCAGCCGAGTCCCATGAGACCGCAAACTCATCATGCGTGGTTACGATGCCTGGAGCCGGGTCGCCATTTTGATCCATCGCCTCAGAGATCTTCCAGCCTCTCTCATACTCGGCGCGTATCCTGCCGTCTTGTGAGACAAAAAGATGGAAGGGGGCCCTGGGTGAAAGCCCGGTCCATTTGGTCGTGGACACATCATGCGATAGCAGGGCGGCATACTTCGCTTCTCGTTTACCCCACAGTTCGGCGTGGCGCACCACGGCATGACGTTCTTGCCTTTGTTTCGATCCACGTTTCTTGGAAGCGGCGGTGGCATCGGCGGGATACTTCGCGAACAGTGCAATGGCAACGCCCTGTTGAATGTCGAAAACGTTTTCGTCTTTCGACCCATCCGGCGCGACTTCTTTCTTCTTGCTGCTTCCGTGCAAATCGAGAACGTAGATTTCGTCGAACGCCCTCATGAGTTCACGCCGCATGCCGCGAAAGGTGGGGTTGTCGAGATAGCCGTGATTGGTGATGAAACCGAGCACCCCCGCCCCCGTGCGCTCGATTCGCCACTGCCCCCAACGGATAAACTTCACGTAATCGTCCTGGAGCCATTTGGCTTGAGCAGGCTTGAACAATTCGGGGCAGTCTTTTTTGTAATCGTAAACGAGCTGGGTAATCCACTTGCCCTTGTTGGCCGAATGACCCGAATACGGCGGATTGCCCATCACCACCAAAATCGGCAGATCGCGCTTGATGCGGGCGGCGGCGTTGGCTTCTTCGGCAATAACCCGAAGGGGCTCGAGGAGGTCTTCTGCTCGGCGTTCCGCTTCCTCGAGCGTGTTGGTCAGGTAGATTCCCAGCCGCTCGCGGCCCGCAAAGTCGTATGCCCATTTCTTCCGCAGCGTCTCTGCTCGCAGATCATACCCGGCCAATTGCATGCCTAGATTGAAATGGGCCACGGCATACGGTGCCATCAACAACTCGAATCCGAAAAGTCGCGGCAACAGGTGCTTGCGAACGTAGCCCGACCACATTCCTGCATCACGGCGTTTCATGAATTGCTCGCGAATGTGATATACAACCGCATAGAGAAACGTACCCGTACCACAGGCAGGGTCGAGGATGAGGACACGGGGCGCGGTCGTCTTCGCTTTCTTGATTCTCCCGTCTTCAGCAACGTTGCGTGCATACTCGATAGCGCTCCGGTCGGCCAAGCCCTCCGCAACATGGAAGTGCGTCTTGAGAAGGGTGTCCACTGACCGAACGATGTATGAAACAACCGGTTCCGGCGTGTAATAGACGCCACGCATTTCGCGCAGGGCGGGATCATAGTCTTTCAGAAAGGTCTCATAGAAATGGACAAGCGGGTCTTGGCGAGCCTCACGCTTTCCGAAGTGCTCCAGAACAGCGTCTATCTGGGTATCTGCGAGAAGTTGGGCTAGATCCTCCACAAATCCGGCGTACGGTTCCTCATCGAGTTCCGTACCGGTGATGGTTTCAAAAAGCTTCCGCAGGAATGGATTGGTCTTGGGAATCTCGGCTGCAGCGTCCCGACGCTGGAACCGGCCCGAGCCACGATGGTTGCAGCGCGCGGCGAAAAGACCGTACGCGATGGTTTGGGCATACATGTCGGCAAATTCGGCGGTCTTCTCAGGCTGGTCAAGTTCGGGGATTAGTGCCCTGGCAAAGGCCTGCCGAAGTCCTTGAAGCATTTCGGATGCGTGATGTTTTTCAAAGGCCTCGACGATGGTATCCCGAATGATGTGGGTGAGTCGCGCCATCCGGCGGGCCAGATCGCGGGGTTTGGCAATCGGTTCGGGCGTATGGGCGAGAAAATCCCTGAGCAGCGCCGCAACTCCTTCGCCGCTCTCTTTGTCCGACAGGATTTTGCCGTCGCGTCCGACGCGCGCCAGCCGCTCCGTCCGCCGGTGTTCGCCCTCAACATACCATCGGAATTCCAGATAGTCCGTCAGAATGAGGTTGGGGAGCGCGTTGAAGTATCGCTTGAGTTGGACCGACCGTTCGGCTTCGTCGAGCGAGACGCCGATGTCTTTGGCCTCAACGTAGCCGACCGTCATAGGGCCGTGTTGCGTCTGTAGTGAGACGACAAAATCGGGAGCACCGCACTCAATTCGTTTTGGCTCGACGGTTGCGGTAACGCTTCCGGGGCGGAGCGTCTCCAGCAGCGACTTGAGCGCTGGGTAGTAACTGCGCTCCGTGCGATTCCCGGTTTCCACTCCAAGTCGAACTTGCGAGAGGTATGTCTGCAAGGCCATCATTTAGCGGTTTTCCTCTGGCGGATTTATGACTTGCCACACAGACAGCTTCTGTCAACCGTTCTTTGAACCGATGACCATCGTCAATCCCACTTCAGGACCGCGCCGGTGTTGGCCGAGGTAGCCTGCTTTGCCCACAGTGGGATCTACCACACCACCGGAAGCCCGCCCCATTCTTTGATCGCGCGGTCGCGCGTGATGATGGAGATGGGCTCGTTGTGCAGATCGCGATAGCTGAGCGCCGAGCCGCAAATGATCGCGTCGTGAATATCCAAAGAAAGAGGCGCTGCACGGACCACTTTCTCGTCCGCCGGCCAGATGACACAATTCGGGCAGTCGCGGATGATCTTGTCAGTCTCCGCAAGCGCGGCGGGGATGCGCCCCTTGGCCGCCAGGTAGCGCATTTCCAAGAGTACTATTGTGGGAATAACCACCACGTTCTCGGCTCCGTCCATCATCCGGCCAGCTTCCGAGCCGAGGCGCGGATCATTCCTCAAGTACCAGATCAGCGCGTGCGTGTCAACGCAGCAGATCAAATGTCATCCTCATTGAAGCGATAGCGAACGGCGTCTATATCCGCTTCGTCAAGGGGACCGTAATCTTTCCAGAGCCCACGGAGGTCGGCAAAAGAGCGGACCTTGGGCTTCTCCGCGGTCTGTTCCTCTTCATGCTCGACCATCTTGCGCAGCTCGCGAACGTCCTCTTCCAAACGACGAATCTTCTCGACTATTGCCTGATTCATGGCAACCGCTCCTGCGCCGATCTTGCCTCCCGGCGCTCCGTACGTTCTTTCTGCTAGATACCGCTCAGCGAGCCTGCTGTCAAGCACCCAGCAAGACTGGAGGCAGCGCTTGCTTCCATTCACAACCACGAGCGCGCCCGCTTCTCCTCGATTCCGCAATCCGGAATTCGTTCACCCGCCCCACTTCAACACCGCGCCGGTGTTGGCCGAGGTGGCCATCGCGGCGTATTTCGAGAGATAGCCATAGTTGATCTTGGGCGGGCGCGGTTTCCACTCGGCCCGGCGTCGCGCCCATTCGTCGGCGTCAAGCTTGACGTTCAGCGTGTGGCCGGGAATATCAATTTCGATCAGGTCGCCTTCGCGCACGAGCGCGATCGGGCCGCCCACCGCCGCTTCGGGCGAGACGTGGCCGATGCACGCCCCCGCCGTGCCGCCCGAAAACCGTCCGTCGGTGATCAGGGCGCACTTTTCGCCCAGGCCCATGCCAACGAGGTAGGAGGTCGGCGAAAGCATTTCCTGCATGCCGGGTCCGCCGCGCGGTCCTTCATAGCGAATGACCACGACGTCGCCCGGTTTGACGCGCCCGGCGAGAATGCCGTCGCCCGCCTCTTCCTGCGACTCGAAGATGACCGCCGGCCCCGTGTGGCGCATCAAGCCGGGCGGAACGCCGGCGGTTTTGACGACCGCGCCGTCGGGCGCGAGATTGCCATAGAGAATCGCCAGCCCGCCCGTCGCGCTGAATGGATTCCCGATCGAGCGAATCACTTCGGGATCGGCGATCCTGGCGCGCGAGATGTTGCGCCGCAGCGGCTTGCCCGTCACAGTCGGCGCGTTGAGATGGAGCAGGCGCGGGAGTTTGCTGATCTCCTTGAGCACGGCACTCACGCCCCCCGCGCGATCCACGTCGTCCATGCGGACAGGCGACGACGGCGCGACCTTGCAGATGTTCGGCGTGCGATTGGAGAGGTCGTTGATCCGCTCGAGATCGTAGTCCACGCCGGCTTCGTGGGCGAGCGCCAGAGCGTGGAGGACGGTGTTAGTCGAGCCGCCCATGGCCATGTCGAGGATGAACGCGTTGTCGAGCGCGTCGCGAGTGATGATGTCGCGCGGCTTGAGGTCCTGTGCGACCATCTCGACGATGCGCCGCGCCGCCATGCGATAGAGTTTCCGCCGCGCGGGATTGGTGGCGAGAATGCTGCCGTTGCCGGGCAGGGCGATGCCGATCGCCTCGCACAGGCAGTTCATCGAATTGGCGGTGAACAGCCCGGCGCACGAACCGCAGCTCGGGCAGCCGAAGTCTTCGAGCTCTTTGAGGCCCGCCTCGTCGAGTTGTCCGACCTTGTGACGGCCCACGCCCTGAAAAATCGAAATCAGGTCAATGCGGCGGCCGTCGGGCGTCTGGCCGGTTGCCATCGGCCCGCCCGAAACGAAAATCGTGGGGATGTTCACGCGCACCGAGGCCATCAACATGCCGGGCGTGACTTTGTCGCAGTTGGGAATGCAGATCATTCCGTCGAAGCTGTGGGCGCGGAGCATGGACTCGACCGCGTCGGCGATGATTTCGCGCGACGGCAGGCTGTACTTCATCCCCGTGTGGCCCATGGCGATCCCGTCGCAGATGGCGATCGTGTTGAAGACGAACGGCACGCCGCCGGCCTTGCGTACCTCGCGCTTGATGAGCTCGCCCACCTTATCGAGGTGAACGTGGCCGGGAACGATGTCGCAATAGCTGTTGGCGATGGCGATGAACGGCTTGTCGAGGTCTTCTTCCTTGATCCCACAGGCCCTGAGCAGGGCGCGATGGGGCGCGCGCTCGAGGCCTTTCTTGACGGTGTCGCTGCGCATCTTGGTTTGCTCCTCTTTCGGATTTCGATCCCTCAAGGGCGACTCTGACTCTGCCCGGCGGAACGGTCAAGGACTTCTGAAATAGAAGTGGGAGGCGGGAGCGGGTTGCGAAAAGCCAAGTGGCGCGGGCTGTCAGCCTGTGAATCGTGTGGGAATCGGACAGATACCTCTTTGCAGTGCTCAGCCTTTACGCCAGCCGATCTGCAACATCGCTTTTCGCAACTCCATCGGAGGCCGGGCGGCGGGAGGCGGGGGGTAAGAAATGCGAGGTCAGAGGCAAGAGGTTAGAAGAGCTCTCCCGAAGCGGCGTAACCTGTTGGGCTGCGAAAAGAGCACTTTCACAGGCTGACAGCCTGCGCCACTCTTGAATTCGGAAGGCCTTCACTTCAGGCTTGCAACGTTTTCCCTCGGACGCTCGGTGTGAGCGGAGAGGCTTCCTTACTGACAGGAGCAACAGGTGGTGACGTTGAAGCGAAAGATCGAGTGGGCGGTTCTGGTCCTCGTCGCGGTTTCGGTGATCGCGTTCCTCGTCAACATGTTTGTCAGCACGGCTTGGGTTGCCGGGATCTATCCAGCCGAGGGCGGCTTGGCGACTCGTGCGGCGGTGGGGCGCTTCCAGCCGCGGTGGGTGTGGGAAAGGCGGATGGCCCCACCGAACAGAATGGCGTGGGCCAGGGGGAGACGGCGCGGGAATCCGCCGGGATACCACTTGCTGCTGCAATAGGGCGAGAAGACCGGGAATCGCTGGACCAGATTCAAGTGGCGGGCTTGCGTTTCGGCCGCCATCATCGCTACCAGCGCGGCGGTCGGGGCGTTGGGATCCTGGGACCGCCTGACCGACAAGTCACCGAAATCGCTCACCCCCGCGTCGAGCAGGCGTCCGATCAGATGGGGGTGTTCTTCGGCCGAAACCTGGATCGGCATATAGGGACCAAAGCGGCGGGCGGCCAGCGAGACGGTTTCCAGAAACTCGTTGTCACTGACCGACGGCGCCTCGGCCATGGGCGTTCCCGGCGCGGGGTGAAACAACTGGATGCGCACGGCCTGGATGTGGCCGTACCGCTCATGGGCCTCGGCGATGATGTCGAAAGCCGTGAGCCGGCTGGTGCGTGTTTCACCGATCCCGACCAGGATCCCGGTGGTCAAGGGAACGTTCGCCTTGCCGCAGCACAAGATGGCTTCGAGCCGGCGGTCGGGCAGCTTGGAGGGCGACTCGCGATGGGCCTCGCGAAATTCGAGACTCGGATCGGCCGACTCCAGCATGATCCGCATGGCGCACAGCAGGGGGCGCATGGTGAGCAATTCGGCCAGCGACAGCGGCCCCAGGTTGAGCAGCGAAAACAGGTGGGACCGCCGGTCGGTCGCCTCGATCATCTCGAGAATGCGCGTGAGGTAGCTCTGGTAGGAATCAAACCCCAGGTAGCGGGCCATGGCCGCCACGTCGGAATGGGTGGCCAGTCCTTCGCCGGCGATCAGCTCGACCTGGATGGCGTCCAGGCGGGCCGCCTCGCGCAAATGGCGCCGCACCACCCGAAGCGACGGCAGGCGCTCGGGGCCGAGAATCGGAAAGCGACAATAGCCGCACCGATTGGCGCACGTGCGCGTCAGGACGAGGGGATAGCTCAAGCAGCACGTAATCTCTCTGGCCATTTGATTCGATTCCGAGAAGCCAATCGGCTGGCGGGATTCCTCAAGGGCATCCCTGCCCATTCTATGATCTTACCTTAGCTCCCCTTTTGACAGGGTGTATATGTCGCCTCTGCGGGGTTGTCACCCAAAAAAGCATGCCTTTTCGACAGGACGCCCGACGGCGGTAGGGTATGGGGGACCTAAAGTCAGCCGATTGAAACCACCACGTTCTTCCAACGGACCGCTTGTAGTTCCGCCTTCAGCCGGTTTTTTTCGTAGTCTGGCCCCTTGGGGGCGTCGTGGGTAGGCTCCCAAAACGGAGCCCCTCTGGCCCGACCGAAGACACCCGCAAGGGGCCAGGTTACGAGAAAACAAGTGCCGTCCTTCCCTTCGGGCAGAGAAATCTTGTGGACTTTTTCCGCGGGCGGAAAAAGATTCTTCTGTTCCATAGCCACGAGGGGAAGGACCAAACGGTGGCGGCTCGTTCGGGAAAAAAACTCAGCATCTGGCACTTGGTGCGCTACCTCGGCGACCACAAGGTCCGGCTGGTCATTGGGCTGATCTCGATGATCATGGTCGGCTTCTTTGGGTCGTTCAACTTTTTCCTCATCCAGCCGGCCCTGGAGCTCATTCTCAGCCGCGGTCAACCCCAGAACACCATCAGCGAGACCCGCGTGGCGGACGACGGCACCACCCAGACGTTCGTTCTGAACGACGACGGCATCCCGCCCGACCAAAAGGCCGGCGACAAGCTCTACTCGGGCTATGGCCCCACGATCGGCGGCAAGCGTGACATCATCGTGGTGGACCAGGCGAAATCAGCGACTCTTCCCTCCACGAAGATCCACTCGCGCGATCTGCTGGACGTTGGGCCCATTCAGTCGCTCAAGGCGCGCTGGGACCACCTGATCGCCCCATTCAAGGGCCGCTTCAAGAAGTATGATCAGCAGCTCAAGGCGTACGCCGTCAAGAGCCCCAAGAACCGAATGAACGCGCTCTGGATCATCGCCGCCCTGCTGGTCGGCATGGCCGCTTTCCATGGATTCTTCGATTATCTGTCCAACTACGAGATGACCTATACGATGCTCGATGCGACGCGCCGGATGAAAGACGAACTGTTCCACCGCGTGCTGTCGCAGGATTATCTGTTTTTCCTGCGGCAGACGACCGGCTATCTCGAGTCACGCGTTCAAAGCGACATCAGCACCATCCGCAACCTGGCCGACGTGCTGCTGACCGACGCCATCCAGGCGCCGCTGCGGCTGTTTTTCCTCTTCCTGGTGCTGATGATTCTCAACTTCCAGCTGACGGTGGTTTCGTCCATCATCCTGCTGTTTGCCATCGTGCCGCTGGTCTATTTCGCCCAGGCGCTCCGCAAGGTCACGCGCCGCCAGAAACGGCAGGCCGACCAGCTGACGTCGGCGATGGAGGAATCGTTTCGCAACTTCCAGGTAATCAAATGCTTCCAAAGCGAAGAGGTCGAGACGGCACGATTCAGCAAGTCCAACATGAAGCTGTTTCACTATTTTCTCGCGCGGCGGGTGGCGCGGTTTGGCGCCTCGCCCCTGATGGAGCTGCTGGGCGCCATCGGGGCCTCGGCGGTCGTTCTGATCGGCGGCCAACTGATCCTGACCGAACGGATGGAGTTTTCCTCGCTGATGGTCTATTTGCTCGTGCTTACGCAGTTCTATACGCCGCTGAAGAAAATCTCGCGGATCAACTCGGTCATCCAGACGGGGAAGGTCTCCGCCGAGCGCATCGTCGAGATGTTGCGGATCGAGCCCGAGATGCGCGACAAGGCCGACGCGCTCCCGATCGAGCGCATCTGCCAGGGCATCGCTTTCCGCGACGTGACGTTCATCTATGACGATCAGCCGGTGCTGTGCGACGTCAGCTTCGAGATTCCCGTGGGCGGGACGGTGGCCATCGTGGGCCACAGCGGCGCGGGCAAGACCACGCTGGCGTGTCTCCTGCTGCGGCTGTTCGATCCCCAGGCCGGCCGGGTCGAGGTGGACGGGCGCGACCTCCGCGACTATCGCCTGTCGGACCTCCGGCGCCGGTTCGCCATGGTCACCCAGGAGACCATTCTCTTCAACGACACGGTGGCGCGCAATATCGCCTACCCCGACCGCGAGCCCGACCTGGCGCGGGTCAAACGGGCCGCCCGGTTGGCCAACGCCCACGAGTTCATCGTGCAAATGGATGGCGGCGAGGGCTATGAGACCGTGATCGGTCAGGCCGGTCAGTTCCTCTCGGGCGGGCAACGGCAGCGCATCGCCATCGCGCGGGCGATCTATCGCGACCCCGACGTGCTGGTCTTCGACGAGGCCACGTCGGCGCTCGACGAAAAATCGCAGGCGCTCGTCCAGGAAGCGATCAATAATCTGTTGAAGGGGCGGACGGCGTTCGTTATCGCCCATCGCCTCTCGACCGTGCGCAATGCCGACGAGATTCTGGTTCTCGACAAGGGACGTCTGGTCGAGCGCGGGCCGCACGACGAACTGATCCGTCGCGGCGGCGCCTATGCGGCGCTCTATCAGACGGTCGAGACGGAAGCCGCGCCCTGATTTTGGATTTTAGATTCTTTCGTCTAGGCATCTGGCCATTTTGCCAGGATCTTCTCCCGTGGACGAAGTGGACGACATGGACGGGATGGACGGAGTGGACGAAAGGGAAAGGGTGGACTCTTTCCCCATCACACTTTTCAATTCCCTTTGGTTGGCTAAGGGCCGCCTTCGTGAAGAACGATGCATCTCCCCGAAAACGTGATCATCCGCCCCGCCACGTTGCACGACCTCGACGCGATCGTCGCGCTGTGGATGGCCATGATGCACGAACACGAGGCGTTCGATCGGCGCGTGCGACTGGCCGACCACGCCGATGAAGCCTACCGCCAGTATGCGCGCCATCACCTCTCCAGCGGCGGGGCAGCGTTTGTGGCCGAACACCCCGGTGCGGTGATCGGTTTTTGCCTGGCCTATTCCGCGCGCAACCTGCCCATGTTCAGTCCTCAGAGCTATGGCTATCTTTCCGACCTGACGGTCAGCCGGCCCTGGCGCGGACGCGGCATCGGCAGCGGACTGGTCGAGGCGGTCAAGCAACGGCTCCGCGAACACGGCATCGCCCACATTCAGCTTCAGGTCTACGACGGCAACACCCGCGGCCAGACGTTCTGGCGCAAGATGGGATTCGGCGATTTCATCCACGGCTTGTGGTGCGGACTGTCCGAAAAGAACGCGGAACGCTGAACGCGGAACGCGGAACGATTCCGAAGAGTTCGGCAGGGTGGGAGGGTCGCAGGCTAACCCAACTTCGACATGGGGTGGCTGAATTGCCAGTGTTTTTGGGGGGCGGGGTTGGTTTTCAGTCACTATGGGTGTGGGCCTCCCGGGTCCAGGTTTTGACGGGGCGAGGATGCGGCGCGGCACGCCGAGGCGGTCGTAGAGGTCGCCGATCTCGGGATGG
>Ga0315282_10006050_pt1 | contig 20367 bp, 14 predicted proteins | sample YL17G07_20_MG_FD_203693 | JGI IMG/M metagenome (GOLD analysis project Ga0315282, IMG submission 203693) | Sediment microbial communities from Yellowstone Lake, YNP, Wyoming, USA - YL17G07_20 | ecosystem: Environmental > Aquatic > Freshwater > Lake > Sediment | place: USA: Wyoming | collected... | reverse complement strand
AAAATTCTGGTCCTCAGCCCAGTTCCCTTGGGCAAGGGCGGGGACGCAGAGCTCAAGGTGAAAGATCTCGTTAAAAATGGATATTACCGAATCTGGGAACAAGGAGAAGTCCTCGACCTCACCGCCCTTCCCTTTTCGAATATTCAGGATCGCGCTTCCCTCTCCGTCCTTATCGACCGCCTGATCTCTGAAGAGAAAAATAGATCGAGGCTGGCTGAAGCGATTCAGAAGGGTTTCCAATTGGGGAATGGAAAAGTCGAGGTGATCGGGGAGGATGGTGAGAAAATGGCCTTTCGGCGAAGCTTCTCGTGCAATCGCTGTGGGAGGAAATATTCAGAACCAGAACCCCTCCTCTTTTCCTTCAACAGTCCGATCGGCGCTTGTCCCACCTGCCAGGGATTTGGCAGGATCATCGGAATCGATTGGCAGAAGGTCATTCCGGACCCGAGAAAAACATTGAAGGAGAGGCCCTTTCCCCCTTGGAACACACCTGCCTACGAAGACCTCTACGAATACCTGTGGGAGGCTTGTCGCCGACATCGAATTCCAACCCAAAAACCTTTTGAAGAACTCAGTCCAGATCAAAAAGAGATTCTGCTCAACGGGAAAGGAGAGTTTATCGGCCTGAAAGGTTTTTTTGATTGGATGGAGGGGAAGCGATACAAAGTCCACTACCGGGTCTTTCTCAGCAAATATCGAGCCTATACCCCCTGTCCCACCTGCCACAACACCCGTCTCAAAGAAGAGGCTCTCAACGTTCTCCTGGCCGGAAAGAACATCTTCGAGTTTTGTGATCTTCCCATTTCGGATCTGCAGATGCGATTCAAAAACTTGCCGATCGATGATTTTCAAAAGAGAGTGGGACAACGACTTCTCAAAGAGATCAACGATCGGATCGGATTTATGGCTGATGTGGGTTTGGGATACCTTACCCTCTCCCGCCAAACCCGGACACTCTCCAGTGGCGAGTACCAAAGAATTACTTTAGCGCGGGCATTGGGATCTGCTTTAACCGATACCCTTTACGTGTTGGATGAACCGAGCATCGGTCTCCACGCGAGGGATACCCATCGCCTCCTTGAGGCCCTTCAGAACTTGCGGAAAAGAGGAAATACAGTGGTTGTGGTGGAGCATGACCCGGATATGATCAGGGCAGCGGATGCGATTATAGATCTCGGTCCCGGCGCTGGAAGACAGGGAGGTCATGTCGTCTTTCAGGGGGAAGTTGAATCCTTACTGAAAAACCAGGATTCCATTACAGCCCGATGTCTGAGGGATGGGATATCGTCAATTCAGCATTGGTCCCGCATGAAACCGCGGGGGTGGGTCTCTATCCACAATGCCCGGGAGCACAATCTAAAAGGCATCGACGTTAGAATCCCCTTAGGTATGATGGTCTGCATCACGGGTGTTTCTGGAGCAGGAAAGACCACCCTGGTGCACAACATTCTCTATGCGGGGGTCAAAGGAAATGGAAACTCAGGATTCGAAAAAGGTGCTTTTGACTCCATCGAGGGTCTGGACCAGATCGATGATCTCATCTTAGTAGATCAATCCCCTATCGGAAAGAGCCTTCGATCAAACCCGGCCACCTATGTCAAGGTCTTCGGCGAGATTCGAGACCTCTTCGCCCACACCAGGGAGTCGAAGAGGAATGGATTCAAACCCCGCCACTTCTCGTTCAACACGGAAGGGGGCCGATGTGAAGTCTGCCAGGGCGCTGGCTTTCAGGTGCTGGACATGCAATTTTTGGAGGATGTCGTCATCACCTGCGAGGCGTGCCAAGGGAAGAGATTCAGGACCGAGATATTGAAGATTCGATACCGTGATAAGAACATTTCAGATGTGCTCAACATGACGGTAGACGAAGCCCTCTTATTCTTTCAAGGCCATGACCGGATTGTGTCAAAACTCCAGATCTTCAAGGAGGTGGGCTTGGGCTATCTCACCCTCGGCCAGTCGACAAACACGTTAAGCGGGGGAGAATCACAGCGTTTAAAACTGGCCCAGTACATCGGCCAAACCCGTGAGGGAAGGAACCTTTTCATCTTCGACGAACCGACAACCGGCCTCCATATGGCCGATGTCGAGCTCCTGTTGATCACTTTCAGAAAACTCCTCTCCCGCGGCCACTCGGTCATCGTGATCGAACATAACATGGACTTGATTCGATGCGCTGACTACATCATCGACTTGGGCCCAGAAGGTGGAGAGGAAGGAGGAAGGATCGTCGCGGAAGGGGACCTTAAAACGATTATGGCCTCTCCTCGATCCTATACAGGACAGTTCTTAAGAAAACGTCTTGAAATGGTTTAAGCGCTAAATCTCAAATTCCAAACTGAACTTAACGTCCAAACCAGATGCCGAAACAAGTTCGGCATGACAAGACTGTCATTCTGAACTCGTTTCAGAATCCCATTTTAGAATTTTGCATTATTTGAAATTTATACTTCTGACCTCTGTTTGATGCAGCCCAACATCTGCTCCAGCCGGGTCCGGTCGAATCCGACCATCACCTCATTGCACGCGGCAATCACCGGAACACTCCGCGCTCCCGAGATCTTCACCATTTCATCTAACGCTGCTCGATCCTTGGTCACATCATATTCGGTGAATTTGTACCCTTTTTGGGAAAGAAACTCTTTCGCCATCTTGCAATAGGGTCAGGTGGGTGTTGAATAAATTTTAATCTCTTCTGTTGCCATGGTCATTTCTCCTTTCTCCGATCTCCATTCTTTAAGACTCAACTCCTTTTTCTATTTTTACACACATCACATTCCAATTGTCAACGAATGTTTTCTCTGCGTGTCTTAAACCTCCCCTCCACCAACTCCACCCTCACCCCACCCTCTCCCGTCGAGGGAGAGGGAAAGGGATAGTTGTCAATCAATGTTTTTCCTTTACGGAAAATTAGGATATAATGTCCCGAATCTTCCCCCGACCCTTCCCTTCTCCCTCACGAGACTACGTGGCCATCATGAGGGAGGATAGGTTCCGGCGGGACAGGCAGTCAGGCTCCTCAGCTTTAGAATGACGAGATCATGAAATCTAAGGACCTTCAAGAAGCTGCAGAGGACTTCCGTTACCTCCTCAACCGGGGATATCCGAGGAAGGCGGCTCTGGAGTTGGTTGGGAATCGGTACAGCCTTGCTTATGACCAGCGCCACCTCCTTCATCGAGGAGTCTTTTCGGATGCTGATTCAGAGTCGAGACGGAAGAAAAAAATTCGAATCGAAGGTGTCCGAAAGAAAGACCTTGTGATCGATGGCTATAATGTGATCATCACGATTGAAGCCGGCCTCTCTGGTCGCCCTCTCATTCTTGGAGATGATGGCTTCATCAGAGATATTTCCGGTCTTTCCGGAAGATTTAAAGAGACAGAGAAAACGAAGAAAGCGCTTCAATTGGTTTTGGATGTTCTCAAGAAAGCGAAACCCCGCCAAACCCTCTTCCTCTTTGACGCTCCGATCAGTATGAGTGGAAAATTGGCTCAGGAGGTCAGAAATCAGTTAAAGAGAGAAAACCTTTCAGGGGATGCCATGGCCGTGAACGTTCCGGAGAAGATTCTAATTGGGTTTCCAGGAATCATTGCGACGAGCGATACAATCATCATTGATCAATCCAAGAAAGTGGTGGACTTGGCAGGTGACATTATAAAGAGGAGAATTGGGTTTAAGTCTCTTATTCGATGGACAAGAAAATCCCTCCCCCCCTCCCTTTGTAAAAGGGAGGGGTATTGAGTGGAAAGGGAGAAGAATTTGCAAGGAGGTGATACCCCCGAAAGATATCGCTGGGTGATTCTGACGGTTGTCTATCTATCCATTCTTGCCTTTACTCTCATCTTCCAATCCATCCCTCCCATCCTTCCCTTTATTATGTCTGAACTCCGCCTTACCTATGCTCAATCCGGCCTTTTGGTGAGCCTCTTTTCCTTACCCGGCCTCTTCATCTCCCTCTTGGGCGGATTTCTCGCAGACCGTTATGGAATGAGGCCTTTAGGAGCAGGCTGCTTTTTGTTAATGATCGGAGGTACCCTGCTTGTGGGTTTGGGAGTGGATCTTAGGATCCTCTGGTTGGGAAGAATCATTGCCGGGATTGGGGCTTTCACCCTCTCTGTTTTCCTTCCCAAACTCCTTTCCCAATGGTTCAAAGACAGGGAGTTAGGTTTGGCAATGGGCCTATACAATACGGGTGTCCCCCTTGGGTCCATCATCTGTTTCGGCCTTTTCGGAAGGATGGGAAGTATGTGGGGGTGGCGTGTCCCCATCTTATTTACCGGTTTCTATGCACTCGTTACGGGCCTCCTTTTTTTGAGCTTCTATCAACTCCCCTCTCCCCAAAAAATCGAAAACAATAAACCGATAGGCTTTTACAGATCCTTAAAGGAGATGGGATTACCCATCTGGTGCGTGGGTCTCTCCTGGCTCTGGTTCAACGCTGCCTTCATCTCATTTGCCACATTTGCACCAAGTCTTTTTTTGCAGAGGGGTTACACGATCGAGCAGAGCGGCCTCCTGATTGGCGTTCCCCTCCTGGGGTCTCTTTTCTTTAGTGCACCAACAGGGTATCTCGTCGACCGATTTAGGCATCAAAAATGGCTTATTGGGATTGGAGGGATTGGATTGTCAATCTTAACATTCTCCTTCAACTTCACCTCCTCCTTCCTCCCCCTCGTCACCCTCATGGCAGTCTTCTCGGCATTGATCCCTTCTCCTATCTATTCCCTTCCTCCAGAGATATTGAAACCCGCAAATGTGGGATTGGGATTTGGTGTCATTTCTACCTGCTCGAGCATCGGCCTATTTGCTGCGCCATATTTTGTCGGAAAGACCAAGGATTTCACAGGTTCCTATCATTGGAGTTTCATCATGATCTCCCTCTTCTTCCTTCTTGTCGCGATCTCTATCTTCTTTACCCACCTCTCCCTAAATAGAATGAAAACTCATGAGTGGGGAGTTAGGAGTTCGGAGTTAAGGACCTAAAACAAGATCAGAATCGACCTCCCGAAAAAAACCTTGACAAGTCTAAACCCCTGACGTATAAAGAGGTATATAATGCTGGATACAGTATACAAAATATTCTTAATTGAAAGGAGGGGCCTGTGGAAAACGTAACGGGAGGAATTCGAGTCACCAAGAGGAAATCACTGCGCGAAGAGGTCTATGATTCATTGAAAAAGTCCATTCTTCATGGAAAGTTGAAAGCCGGGCAACGTCTGATCGAAGAAACTTTGGCCCATCAGATCGGGATCAGCCGCACCCCTGTCAGGGAGGCGTTTCACAAACTGGAGCGGGATGATTTGGTCATCCGACTCTCCAAAGGAGGATTTGCCGTCAGGGAATTTACCAAAGAGGATGTAGAGGAAATCTTCGGCATTCGGAGCGCCCTCGAAAGCTATGCCGCTTACCTTGTCACCCTCCATATCACCCCGGAAAAAATCTCCGTCCTCGAGAAAAAAATTGAGGAATCGGAGAAGGCCCTGGAGAACGGTGATGATGAGAAGGTTGTCCAGCTCCAAACCGAATTTCACGATCTCCTCTATAAATCCTGCAAGAGCAAAAAGCTTGCTGAGATGATCAATAATTTTCGCGATTATTTTTACCGCTACCGGTCTACCCTACTTCAGACGAAAGATGGTTTCAATTACTCTATCGGAGACCATCGACAGATGTTGGAAGCGATGAAGAAGAAGAATCCAAGATTGACGGAAAGGCTTGTCCGAAAACACTTGGAGAGGGGGAAGGAGATCGTCATCAAGGAGATTAATGAAGGTAGGATGGCTCCGTAAACCCTGATTTTGACATTCGGACTTTGGGATTTGACATTTTATTTGATCTACCGTGGGGAGCGAAAAGGTGGAAAAAAGGATTCGTATCTTAGTCGCAAAACCTGGTTTGGACGGCCACGATCGGGGCGCCAAGGTGGTCGCTCAGGCTCTTCGGGACGCAGGGATGGAGGTGATCTACACCGGCCTTCATCAGACCATCGATCAGATCATTAACACAGCCATCCAAGAGGATGTGGATGTCATCGGCCTTTCCATCATGTCGGGTGCCCATCTGCCGATCTGTGAGAAACTGGCGAAGAAAATGAAAGAAAAGAAAATCGATGACATCATGCTGGTGGTCGGCGGTGTCATCCCCAAAAGGGATGTCCCTAAATTACAGAGAATAGGGATTGAAGGGATATTTCCAGGGGGAACCCCTTTCGACGAGTCGATCCGGTGGATCAAAGAACACATAAAACCCCGATGAAACAGGGCAATGTCAAATGTTAAATTTCAAAGCTCAAAGTTCAAATTTTGAAATAAAGGTTAAGGCTGAGGTTGAGGTTAATGTTAAAAGATTAAAATTCTAAACCTTAGCCTAAACCTTAACCTGGACTTTGACATTCATTTGTCATTTGGAGCGGAGCTAACTATGGGTGTCGCAAAATATATCAAAAGTGAAAAAGACGAAGTTCAGGATGTCATCCTCCAATCGGGTATTCACATCAAACCTCTTTATACACAAAAAGATTTGGAGGAAATCGGCTTTGATCCTGCCAAAGATCTGGCACCGCCTGGCGATTACCCTTTTACCCGCGGGATCCATCCACAGGGGTATCGGAGCCGGGAGTGGACCACCCGGCAATATACAGGGTTTGGAACACCCAAGGAGACCAATGAACGTTTTAAACTGATGATCTCTCACGGCCAGACCGGTCTCAATGTCGCCTTCGACCTCCCCACACAGATGGGTCTTGATTCCGATGACCCACTGGCTGAGGGAGAGGTGGGAAGGGTCGGTATGGCAGTCGATTCTCTAAAGGATTTCGAAGTGGCCTTCCACGGAATTCCCCTTGACCGAATCGGTGCGGGACTGACCATCAACGCCGTGGCAAGCATCATGCTGGCAATGTTCCAGGCGACAGCCGAAAAATATGGATTTAAAAAAGATCGAGTGAGCGCCACCCCCCAAAACGATATTCTTAAAGAGATAATCGGACGGGGGGCATGGATCTTTCCTGTAAAGCCTGCCGTCCGCCTCATCGGTGATACGATCGAATATGCGATGAAGGAGCTCCCCAGGACTAATCCTGTCAGCGTCTGCGGTTATCACATCCGTGAGTCTGGCTGCTCTCCTGTCCAAGAAATCGCTTATGCCTTCCAAATTGCCAATACCTATATCGAAGAGGTCTTACGCCGTGGGCACCAAATTGATGATTTTGTCAGAGGCTTCACCTTCAACTTGAACGTCTTCGGAAACCTCTGGGAACAGGTGGCCAAGTTCCGTGCGGCAAGAAAACTCTGGGCAATCAATTTAAAGGAACGCTATGGAGCCAAGGACAATAGATCACTTCTCCTTCGAGGCATCTTCGGTGGTGGTGGATATGGAATGACTAAAGCCCAGCCTGAAAACAATATCATTCGTGGTGCCTATTATGCCCTTGCTGCTGCCTTAGGCGGAGCCCAGACCACGGCTCTCTGTTCCTTTGACGAGGCGTACACCATCCCCACCCCGAGGGCAGCCCTGCTCTCTCTCAGGACGTTCCAGATTCTGATGGAAGAGATCGGGTTGAGGGATACGGTAGATCCCTTGGCCGGGTCTTATTTCATTGAAACCCTCACCAAACAGATGGAAGAAAAGATTGTGGAGGAGATGAAAAGGGTTGATGAGCTGGGGGGAATGATCAAGGCGGTTGAGACCGGCTATGTCCAGAGGGAGGTGGCCAGGCAGGCCTATGAGTTTGAGAAGGGGGTTCAAAAGGGAGAACTGATCAAGGTTGGGGTGAACAAGCATACTGAGGGCGAAGAGATGGACGTTGAACTCCATGAATACCATCAAGAGTCAGTGGAGGAGCAGGTCAAACGGCTTCAGGAGGTAAAACGAGAGAGGGACAACCGGAAGGTTGCTCAGCTGTTAAAAGATCTTGAAAAGGCTGCAAGAGAGGAAAAGAATGTGATGCCCTGTCTTCTCGAATGCTGTAAGGCTTATGCGACATTGGGTGAGATGACGAAGGTATTCAAGGAAGTCTACGGAGAATTCAAAGAACCAGCCATCTTTTAAGAAACCGGAATGATGGAATATTGGGTTATTGGAATAATGGGTTTCAAATCCCCGTATTCCACTATTCCACTATTCCAATATTCCAATATTCCAGTTGAAGAAGGGGGTCTTATGGCATTTACAATGTTTGGTCGGACAATCCGGAAAATTGGTGTCGTCGGCTCAGGGAATATCGGCCCGGATATTGCGCTCCATTTCAGTCAAAACCTCTATGCCCACGACGTTCCCGTTGTCGTGGTCGATATCCTCCAGGCCGCTCTGGATGCGGGCTCAAAAAAGGCTGAATTAAAAATGGCCAAGGCCGCTGAAAAAGGGATTTTCAAAAAGGATGTCGCCGATACCATCTTCAAGAACATGCTCTTCACCACCGATTATGGAAAAATCGCCGATGCTGACTTTGTGATCGAAGCCGCCTTTGAGAGAGAGGATGTCAAGCATAAGATCTTCGATCAGTGTCAGGCAACATGTCCGAAAGCAGCAATCTTTGCCTCCAACTCCTCACACATGGAGCCGGAAGAGATCTTTAAGAACATGAAAGACAAAACCCGATGTCTGGTGATCCATTACTTCTACCCGGCGGAAAGAAATATCTTGGTGGAGGTTGTCCCTGGAAAGGAAACAGATCCTTCCCTGGTGGAATATCTCATGAAACTCTACGAATTCATCGGAAAGGCCCCGATCAAAGTGAAGAGCCGTTATGGTTATGCTGTGGATCCCATCTTCGAAGGCCTCTTTGAAGCTGCGGCATTAACTGCCGAAAAAGGACTTGCGAGTGTGAAACAGGCAGATGCCATTGTCCAAAAAGCTCTCGGAATGGGTGTGGGTCCCTTCACGGCCCATAACCTCGCAGGTGGGAATCCGATTACCCAGCATGGCCTCACCGAGATGAATAAAAAGATTATGCCATGGTATCGTTCACCCAAAATACTAGATGATCAGGTGAAATCTGGAAAACCCTGGGAGACCGCGGCAAGGGGAGAGGTGGTTGAATACACTCCCGAGACCTATGAGGCAGTTTCGAATAGAGTCATCGGGGCCTACTTCGGAATGATCTGTGAAATTGTCGGAAGTGGCATTTCCAATATCGGCGATCTGGAACTCGCCATGGATGTGGGACTGGTCTTAAATACCCCCTTTGGAATGATGAACAAGATGGGAGTGAAGAAAGCCTTTGAACTGGTCGAAGCCTATGCTAAAGAGAATCCTGGGTTCAAAGTGGCTGAGATCCTCAAGAAGCAGGCGGCCTCGGGCAAGCCCTGGAAGATCCCGGTGGTAATCAGAGAGGACAAGGGTGATGTCGCCGTCGTTAAGATTCGGAGACCAAAGGTTCTCAATGCGCTCAATGAGGACGTTTTCGAACAGTTAAGAGAGGACTTCCTCGACATGCAAAAAGACCCAAAGATCAAGGGTGCGGTTCTGACCGGCTTCGGAACAAGGGCCTTTGTCTCGGGTGCGGACATTGGAATGCTGGCCGCTCAAAGCTCGGCGAAGGAAGCAGAAGAGGGGTGTCTCAAAAACTATTCTATCCTTGATCTGATCGAGAATTTGGGCAAACCTGTGGTCTGCGCCATGAATGGGCTGGCCTTTGGCGGCGGCAATGAAGTCGCCATGGCCTGCACTGCCCGGATTGCCAAAAAGGGACAGAAGGTTTTAGTGGGTCAACCCGAACCAAAGCTCGGCTTCATCCCCGGAGCGGGCGGAACCCAAAGGCTTCCAAGATGGATAGGAGTAGAGAAGGCTTGGCCCATCCTTCGAAACTCGAACCCCATTTCCTCGGCTCAGGCCAAAGAGATCGGCTTGATCCAGGAAGAAGTGGAGGGCGATCTCATTGAGGCCGGTATAAATTGGGTGAAAAATATTCTCTCCGGAAAAGTGAAGGTTCCTTCAATCCCCAAAGGCCCCATTCCCATCCCTTCGAAGCTTCCAGAGGTCGATATTGGACATTTGAGCCGAAAGATTGATTCACTTCTTCAAAAGGCAATTTTAGAGGGGGCAAAAATGACCCTTGCGGATGGGTTAAAACTTGAGGCTAAGATCTTTGGTGAATGTTTCGCTACAGAGGACAGGAAGATTGGGATCGAGAATTTCTTGACAAAAGGAGCCAAGGTCAACGCAAACTTTGTCCATAAATAACCACCTATATCCCCCTCTCCCTCGGCGGGAGAGGGTTGGGGTGAGGGTGAACAATTCACCTTTCCCCCTCTCCTTCATCCCCTCCCACAAGGGGAGGGGAATTTTTTAGAGACAACAATGATCGGGATCACATCGATCGGCGCATATCTGCCCAGATATCGAATCACCGAAGGGGGAATTAACGAAGCCTGGGGAAGGCCAGGAGGCCGAAGCGAGAGGACGGTGGGGTATTTTGATGAGGACAGCCTCACCATGGGGATTTCGGCCATTCACTCCTGCCTCGATGATCAGCAGATCAAAAAGTTGGATGGCCTCTTCTTTTCCTCAACCACCTCTCCTTTCAAGGAGAAGCTGGCTTCTGCCACAATCGCCATGATTGCGGACCTTCCTCCTGAAACGAGGACGGTGGATATTGGGAACTCTCTTCGATCGGGCACGAGTGCCTTGCTTTCTGCTTTCGATAGCGTCAAATCCGCCTCTCTGAAAAGAGCCCTCGTGATAGCCTCGGAATGCAGCAGGCTGGAGATGCCGGGTGGAATGAATGAAGGGTTGTGGGGTGATGGTGCTTGCGCCATGGGGGTCGGTCAGGAGTCGGTTCTCCTCAACTTCCTCGGACACCTCTCGTATTCGGATGAGTTGACCCATTACTGGCGAAGGAGCAATGATCGCTATGTCCAATCCGAGGATGTCCGTTTCCCCCAGATCATGGGTTATGCCAGGATCATGGAGTCGGCCATTGACGCCCTTCTCAAAAAATTCAAATTAGGTCCCAAGGACTTCGCCAAGGTGGTGATCGATGCCCCCGATGGAAGAAGCCATCAAGGCCTGATGCGGCGGTTTGGTTTCGATCCGAAGGTTCAAGCCCAGGATCTGATGCACGCCTTCATTGGCTCCCTCGGGACAGCTCATCCTTCCGTCATGCTCACCGCAGCCTTAGAAGGGTTGAAACCCAATGACAAAATACTCTGGGGGAGTTATGGCGACGGGAGTGACCTCCTCATCCTCGAAGTCACGGACCAGATCCTTGAATATCAGAAGGGTTCTCGCTTCAAATCGATGATCAACCAGAAGGAGATGATTTCTACCTATACCAAATACCTCCGTTTCAAGAAGGTGTTAGAAGGAGAGGAGGCGAATTATTATTCCTCCATCTCCGGCTTGCTGAGGGAGCGTGATCGCTTTTCGCGACTGATCGGAGGGCGATGCAAGGTCTGCGGATATATCACGACATTGGCCTTAAGGGTATGCCCGGAGTGCCGGAAAAAGGATCAGTTTGAAAATATTAAACTTTCAAGGAGGGGAACCATCTTCACTTTTACGCAAGAATGGTATTATCCCTCTCCGGAACCTCCCACCACCTTGGCCGTGGTGGATTTGGAGTCCGGGGGAAGGGTCTATTGCCAGATGACGGACTGTTCTGATCCTTCGCGGGTGAAGATCGGAATGCCTGTGGAGATGACCCTTCGAAAGTATCATGAGGCAATCAACCTTCCCCACTATTATTGGAAATGTAAACCGATATAATCCCCCTTCATCCCCCTTTAGAAAAGGGGGAATTCTTTGACTCCTCCCTTTCCTAAAGGGAGGCTGGGAGGGATTAAGGAAGAAATAATGAGCACCAGCTTCAAGGATAAGATTGCCGTGGTGGGTGTAGGGTGTACCAAGTTTGCCGAAAACTTTGAACTGAGTTACAGCGATATGCTGGCCGAGGCTTGTTTCCAGGCCTTCGAAGAAGCGAACGTCGAGCCTAAAGATATTGAAGCAGCATGGCTCTCCACGGCCTTTGTTGACGCAAGTGCCATGAAGGGTCGGTCTGGTATGGATCTGGCTGAGTCCGTCGGTCTCTTTGACATCCCCATCACCCGTGTTTCCAATTTCTGCGCCTCGGGCGGGAATGCCTTTCGCGAGGCCTGCCTAGCCCTCCTCTCTGGAGCCTATGACATCGTTTTGGCAGTGGGCGCAGAAAAACTGAGGGACCGACCTCCCCAGAAAAGTCTGGTCAAGATGATGGTGGAGGCCCAGCATCCGTACCTCCAAAAGGGAGAAACGGCTGCAGGTCAGTTTGCTGTCTATGGAACCCGCCACATGGAAAAATATGGAACGAAGATCGACCATTTCTGTATGATCTCCCATAAGAACCACAAGAATGGCGTGAAGAACCCCATTGCTCAATACCGGCAGGAAATTCCTCTCGAGACAATTTTAAAATCACCAATGGTGGCTTACCCCATTAATGTCCTCTGTTCCTGTCCGACCACGGACGGGGCTGCTGCGGCAATACTGGTCAGAGCAGAGGATGCAAAGAGTTTTAATAGGGACTATGTCTTGGTCAAGGCCCAGGAATTAATTGTCAATACCGGATGGGATCTTCCCTTTTTCGACCCTCGATATGACTTCACTAATTTCCCGTCTACTCAGGTGGCCGCGAAAAAAGCCTATGAAATGGCTGGGATTAAGGATCCCCTGAAGGAAATCGACCTCGCAGAGGTCCACGACTGTTTCGCCCCTGTCGAGCTGATTGTCTATGAAGACCTGGGTTTCTGTAAGAAGGGAGAAGGGAAGTATTTCATTGAAGAGGGCCGATCCTCCTTTGAAGGGGATCTCCCTGTCAACATCAGCGGCGGACTGGAGAGCTGCGGGCATCCGGTTGGAGCTACGGGGGTTCGAATGATCTACGAAATTACCCGCCATCTCCAGGGAAAGGCAGGGGAGCGCCAGGTCAAGAACGCCAGACTGGGAATGGCTCACAATATCGGCGGACCCTGTGCCATCACCTCCCTGACCATCTTAGGAGCTCAATAAGCTGATGATGGATGGACAGGAAATGAATGTGGGTGGATGGATTCGGAAGTGGGGTCTCCTTCGGCCTCAAAAGACGGCTCTCTTGTTCGAAGATGGCTCCTTCACCTATCGGGAGTTGAACCGGCGCGCGAATCAGCTCTGTCATCTCCTCCTCGGAATGGGCATTAAGAAGGGGGACCGGGTAGCGGTGCTCCTTCATAATGGCCACCCGTATCTTGAAGTTCTTTTAGCCCTCTCAAAAATTGGTGGTCTCTTTGTTCCGCTCAACTGGAGGTTGGCAGGTCCGGAGATCGAGTTCATCCTTCAGGACAGTGGTTCTCAGGTCTTGATCTTTGAATCGGAGTTCACGGGAACCGTCGCTCCCTTGAGGTCTCGGCCGAATCTTTCTGTCGAAGCATATCTGGCGGTTGGTGATTCGGGCCCGGTCTGGGCGAAGGGTTACGAAGAAGGTCTCTTCGCGAGCCCGGCCGACGAACCCTCCCTTCTTCTGCCCATTCGTGATGAAGATCCTCATATGATTATGTATACGTCAGGAACAACAGGTGTTCCCAAAGGGGCAGTTCTGTCCCACCGGAAGACCTTTTTCAACGTTCTCAACGCAGCCATCTATTACGATCTCTCTTCCCAGGATACTGTCTTGGTCTCTCGACCCTTGTTTCACTCGGGTGGTTTGCTTGTCCAGGCACTCCCTGCCTTATACAAGGGGGCAACCCTCATCTTGAGAAGGCGCTTTCAATCCCACGAATTCCTAGAGACGATCGAGAAACATCGGGTCACCGTCGTTGAGATGGCAGGGACGGTCTATCAATTCATTCTCCAGCAGTGTGATTTGACACAATATGATCTTCGTTCTGTCCGTTGCTATTTCACAGGGGGTGAAAGGATCTCTGTGGCGATGCTGAAGGAATACAGTGAGAAAGGGATCATCATCTCTCAGATCTTCGGCCAGACTGAAACGTCGACACTCACTTACCTCCCCTACGGAGAGGCTGCCCGAAAGATGGGGTCTGTAGGACTGCCCGTTTTTCATGGCGAGCTAAAAATTGTCGATCGGACGGGCCAGGAGGTGTCCTCAGGAGAAATCGGGGAGATCGTCGTTAGGGGACCGATTGTCATGAGCGGATACTGGAAGCAACCAGGCCTCACAGTCAAGGCGATCCGAAAGGGATGGCTCCACACCGGAGACCTGGCAAGAAAGGATGAGGAAGGGTATATCTACATCGTCGATCGGGAAAAAGACATGTATATCAGCGGAGGAGAAAACGTCTATCCGGCCGAGATCGAAAAGATCTTCTTTACCCATCCGAAAATCTTCGATGTGGCCATCATCGGGGTTCCAGATGAAAGGTGGGGTGAAGTGGGAAAGGCCATCATTGTTCTGAAACCAGGAGAGTGCATGGATCCTGAAGAAGTTCTCGAATTTATCCGAGGGAAAATCGCCAAATACAAGATGCCCAAATACGTCGAATTTGTAGAAGAACTTCCTAAGACCTCCAGCGGAAAGATTCAAAAAAACCTTCTTAAGATGAGACCGATCGGCTGCACAAGCCCTGGCCCTTCTGCAGGGCATAGGATTAACGAACAGACATCAGCTTAGAAGAGTCGGCAGAAACAAATACACCCGACGAAGGGAAAAGCGATGATGGAGTCGATCGAGAAACGCATCCGGAGGAAAGACCTCCTCAGCCGGATCACAACGCCAGCACAGGCAGCTCTTTCGGTGAAGGAAGGGATGAAGATCGCAACAGGCGGAGCGACCCACGCAGGTTATCCGAGGGCCTTTTTTCTTGCCCTGGCAGAGAGGATAAAAAACGGTGATAAGCTTCAGATCGATCTTCATACCTGTTCTCCCCTCGGCCAGGAAATAGACGGTGAACTGGCGAAGCTCGGTGCCGTCCGCCGGAGGCTCTCCCATCAAGCCCAACCTCCCATGGCCAAAGCGATCAACGACGGGAAGGTTCTTTATGCCGACATGGGCGCCTGCGTCTATGCCACACAGGTCCGTTATGGATTTTTTGGAACGATGGACCTCGCGGTTGTGGAAGCGGTCGCCATCACGGAGGAAGGCTTCATTGTTCCGTCCACAACGCTCTCTGATGTCCCCTCCCTGGTCCGTGAGGCAAAACAGGTGATCGTCGAGATCAACCTGACCCTGCCCGAGGAACTGGAAGGAATTCATGACATCCACGTCCCTGAAAACCCTCCGCACCGGAAAGTCATTCCGATCTTGAAGCCTACAAGTCGAGTCGGAACGCCTTACATCGAAGTCGACCCACAGAAGATCCTTTACATCATCGGAACGGATTTGAAAGGCACTCTTCCAACGAGGCCTCCTGTGGATGAGAGCAGCAAGGTCATGGCCCATCACCTGATCCAGTTCTTTGAAGAAGAGGTGCGACAGGGTCGGATGCCTCCCAATCTCTTCCCTCTCCAGGCAGGATTGGGTGGCGTGGCGGAAGCCGTTTTAAGGGAGTTGGCCAAGTCCCATTTCAAAGATCTCTGGATCCATTCCGCCCTACTGAATGATGCCGTCCTCGATCTGATTGATGCTGGAAAGGTGGTTGAAGCCTCAGGAGCGGGCCTTTACCTCTCCGAGGAAGGACTGGACCGTTTCTTCAAAAACCTGGGGCGCTACAAGAATGTTTTGGTCCTGAGACCCCTCGACATCAGTTGCAGCCCGGAGGTCATTCAAAGGCTTGGGGTGATCGCCCTGAACGGGGCCATCGAGGTCGATATCTACGGCCATGTGAACTCAACCCACATCGGCGGAGGGAGGATTCTGACCGGGGTGGCCGGATCGATCGAATTTGCGCGGAACAGTTCCATTTCCATTTTCGTTACCCCATCGGTGACCAAGGGAACCGATGTCTCCTGTATCGTTCCAATGGTGCCCCATGTGGATCATACAGAGCACGAGGTGACCCTAATTGTCACGGAGCAGGGCTATGCAGACCTGCGTGGTCTCGATCCGCGTGAACGGGCCCGCGTGATCATTGACCGCTGTGCTCACCCGGAGTATCGCCCTCTCCTTCATGATTACTTACAACGTGCTATATCCCGGGTGGGAGGCCATGAGCCTCAGCTCCTCGATGATCCTTTTCCGTTCCACAGAAAGTTGAAGGAAACAGGAAAGATGAAGTAAACCTATTTTCTCTCGCTCCCTCGGAGACGATGTTGTCGTTCCATTTTCCCGTCTGGCCCATAGCGACACGGCCTCTTGACGGGAGGGGTTGGGGGGGAAGGTTAGGAGGTTAGACATTGAAACTCTACGAATATCAAGCAAAGCAATTTTTCGGCCAGAGAAAGATCCCTATCCCTGAAGGAACCGTCTGTGAGACCGCGGAAGAAGCCCGTTTGGCTTTCGAAAAGATGGGGGGCAATGGGGTCCTGAAATCACAGGTCCTGGTGGGTGGCAGGGGAAAGGCCGGAGGGATCAAATTCCCCAAGAGTCCAAACGAGGCTCACCAGATGACTTCAGAGCTTCTCTCCAAACCTCTCAAGGGGGTTCGGGTGGAAAAGGTTTTGCTGGAGAGAAGGCTCGATATCGAGAAGGAATATTATCTTGGCATCATCACGGATACGGATCATGCCTGCCCACTCCTCATGTTCAGCACCGAAGGGGGAGTCGACATAGAAGAGTTGGCTCGAACAAGACCCGACTCCATTAAGAAGGTCTTGATCGATCCTTTTCATGGGCTTCCCCTATTTAAGGTTCGCTATCCTTTAAAGGAAGCAGGGGTTCCCGTCCCCCTGATCGATCCTCTCATCAGGATTGCCACTGAGCTATACCGTCTCTACTGGGACATGGATGGAGAACTGATTGAGATCAATCCCCTTGTGATCACCCGCGACGGCAAACCCGTCGCTGCAGATGCCAAATTCAACATCGACAGCAGCGCCCTCTACCGTCAGCCTGCGGCCCCAAAACCCGAGCAGAAATCTGTCGAGGCCCGTGCAGCCGCTGTCCAGTTGAGCTACGTCCAACTGGATGGAAACATCGGTATCATCTCGAATGGAGCAGGTCTCACCATGGCAACGATGGATCATATCCATCTCGAGGGAGGGAGGCCGGCGAACTTCCTGGATTGCGGGCAGCGGATCATGGAGCAAGGCGTCAGAGACGGGCTTCGCTTCATTCTCGAAAACCCCAAGGTGACTGCCATCTTTATCAACATCTTTGCGGGTGGACCCCGGTGCGACGTCATTGCTCAAAAAATCATTGAAGCAGTTGATGAGCTCGAGAATCAGGGAAGGATGAGTGTCCCGATCGTCGCCTGCCTCCAGGGGAGGTTTGTGGAAGAAGGGAGAAAAATCCTGTCGACAACCAAATCGAAGAGGCTCGAGCAGGCAGATACCATTGAAGAAGCGGTTCGAAGAACAGTCGAGCTAGGAGCAAAAAGATGAGTATACTTGTCAACAAAGAGACACGGGTGATTGCACAGGGTATCACTGGGAACTTTGGGACGTTCCACTCTCAGAGAATGATCGAGTACGGGACGAAGGTTGTGGCAGGAGTTACCCCCAATAAAGGCGGCATGGTCGTCAATGGCGTGCCTGTCTACGACACGCTCCGGGAAGCTGTCAAGTACCACCCTGCGGACGCCACGATCACCTTCGTACCGGCCCCTTTTGTCAAAGAGGCCTTCATGGAGGCCATTGAGGCTGAAATGAAGGTGATTGCGGGTGTGATCGAAGGAATGCCCGTGAAGGACATGATGTTGATCTACCAGATGCTGAAAGGGACAAAGACCGTTCTTCTCGGCCCAAACTCCCCCGGTATCATCACGCCCGAGGAATGCTCCATGGGATTCATGCCGGGCCATGTGTATCGAAAGGGCCCTGTCGGCATCGTCTCCAGAAGTGGGACCTTTTCCTATCAAGTGGCGGACGCTGTCACTCGTGCAGGAATGGGCGAATCCACCTGCCTGGGGATTGGAGGTGATCCCATCACCGGTGTCACATTTATCGATATCCTCAAGCTCTTTCAGAAAGATCCAGAGACCGAAGCGATCCTGCTCATCGGTGAGATCGGCAGAAAAGCCGAGGAAGAGGCAGCCGAGTTTATTCAGAGGGAGGTCAATAAGCCTGTGGTGGCCATTATTGCAGGGGCCTCTGCCCCCGAGGGAAAGACGATGGGCCATGCGGGTGCGATTATCACAGGGGGAAAAGGATCTTATGCCTCCAAGGTGGAAGCCTTCAAACGGGCCGGGGTGCCTGTCGCGAGGACGACCCAGGAAGCCGCTCAGTTCATGGCAGACAGGTTACGCCTTTCTAAAGCCAAACGAAACAATTGAAGAATCGGAAGGACTTTGATATAAGAAGCAATACTCCTTGGCGTGACGAGCGTGCCTGCGCGAAGCCCCGCCTTGCGGGACGTAGGCAGGTGGGCGGTGAAAGTCTTTTAAGATGTAAACTATTTAGTGCCCTCGGTAATAATGTCGATAATAAAATACCACGATCGGAGGCATAGCCTATATGGGTGAAAAGGTTTATCGGTTAGGCTGTGACATTGGCGGCACCTTCACCGACTTTGTCCTGCTCAACGATCTAACAGGGGAACCGAAAATCTATAGGTGTCTGACCACGCCGAGAGATCCCTCTGATGCCATACTAAAAATAGGATCGGTTGGACTTCCCGTTTTCCATGGGGAAGTAAAAATTGTTGACAAGACGGGGAAAGAGGTCAGTCCGGGAGAAATCGGTGAGATCATTATTAAGGGTCCTACCCTGATGAGTGGATACTGGAAACAGCCCGACCTCACGGCTGAGACGATTCGGGACGGTTGGCTCTACACCGGAGATCTCGCCAGAACGGATGAAGAAGGATACGTTTACATCGTTGACCGTGAAAGGGATATGTATATCAGCGGCGGGGAGAACATCTATCCTGCTGAGATTGAAAAGGTTCTCCATACCCACCCGAAGATCTTTGATGTTGGAATCGTTGGGGTTCCGCATGAAAAATGGGGCGAGGTGGGCAAAGCATTCATTGTCCTCAAACCAGGAGAGACGATGGCAGCCGACGAAGCCTTTGAATTCCTTAAGGGAAAGGTGGCTAAGTACAAGATTCCAAAGTATGTGGAGTTCATTGAGGAACTCCCCAAGACCGCAAGTGGTAAAATCCAAAAATTCCTCTTGAAAGAAAAGCATTAAGACAAGAAAGCAGTTCTGAGTTCTGAGTTTAGAGTTCGGAGTTTCCACACGAAACACCCCGAACTAATCACTGTGAACTCTTATATGGGAGGCCCCTGACGAAATATAAAATTGGGATTGACGTGGGAGGAACTTTTACAGACTTTCTCTTAGCCCATGAGGATGGGACCGCACAAATCTACAAAGTTCTTTCGACTCCGGATGACCCTTCAATCGGCCTGATGAATGGACTGGAGGAGATGGCGGAGGACCGACACATCTCCCTCCGAGAGTTCGTAAGAGATGTCGATACCATTGTTCATGGTACGACCGTGACCACCAACGCGGTGCTTACCTACCGGGGAGCAAAGACAGGACTCCTCACCACAAAAGGAGTAAGAGATGCCCTTGAAATGCGAAGGGGGATCCGAGAGGAACAATACAATAACCGCTACACCAATGTGGAACCTTTGGTCCCTCGATATCTTCGTTATGCTGTGGAGGAAAGGCTTGATTACAAGGGAGAAGTTCTCACTCCCATCCAGGAGAAAGATCTTTACGATGCCGTCAACCTTTTTACCGAGGAGGGGGTTGAGGCCATTGCTATCTGTTTTATGAACTCCTTTGCCAATAAGAAGCATGAGGAGGTGGCAGCCAAGATCATCCGGGAGAAGATGCCTGATGCCTACCTTACTGTCTCAAGCACACTGCTTCCTTCCATTCGTTTTTATGACCGGATCTCCACAACAGTGCTCAACTCCTATGTGGGACCGATCCTGAGAAAATACCTGACGAGCCTTCTTCGCCGTTTGAACGATATCGGGTTTAAAGGAGTGCTCCTCATCATGCAGTCCAATGGCGGGGTCGTCTCTCCAGAAATTGCGACTGACAATGCAGCCGTCACCCTGCTCTCGGGTCCGGCGGGAGGTCCGGTGGCCGGAATTGGTTACACGGCCGTTCAGGGATACAGAGATTGCATCACCATCGACATGGGTGGAACAAGCTTCGATGCTGCCCTGATCAAAGATCGAGCCCCTTTGGTAACGACGGAGGGAGAGATCAATCGTCTGCGTCTTGCTCTTCCCATGCTCAATATCGTCACGATCGGGGCTGGAGGAGGCTCCATCGGTTGGATCGATGAAGGAGGCCTTCTCAGGATGGGTCCTCAAAGTGCAGGTGCCAAACCCGGACCTGCCTGTTATGACTTGGGAGGGGGACTTCCTACCTGCACAGATGCCGACCTTCTCTTGGG
>Ga0315282_10006049_pt1 | contig 20368 bp, 20 predicted proteins | sample YL17G07_20_MG_FD_203693 | JGI IMG/M metagenome (GOLD analysis project Ga0315282, IMG submission 203693) | Sediment microbial communities from Yellowstone Lake, YNP, Wyoming, USA - YL17G07_20 | ecosystem: Environmental > Aquatic > Freshwater > Lake > Sediment | place: USA: Wyoming | collected... | reverse complement strand
ACCTAGACGGATTGACTTGTCAACTAGCTCAGGTAGTCCTAGAAGGAGCCGGGAGCGAAGGGGCAGAGACGGAATTGATTCACCTGAACAGATTGGACATTGAATCGTGCAAAGCTCATGATCGAGGTTGGGGAACATGTCGAAGTGAGGGAAAATGCGTGATAGAAGATGACTTTCAGAACCTGCGAGAAAAGATCAACCAAGCGGACGCCCTAGTGTTCAGCACTCCAGTCTACTTCGGGGACCTGAGCGAGTCTGCCAAACGGTTTCTTGACAGATGGCGCAGATGTGAAAGCGTCAACCGTGAGACATCGCCACTGAAAGGAAAGCGGGTTATCGGAGTCGCCGCCGCAGGAGGTTCTGGCGGAGGGGCCGTCAACGCCTTGCACAATCTGGAAGCCTATCTGCGTTACCTTCAATTCACCATATTTGACTTGGTTCCTATGACTCAAGTTTCGAAGAAACACAAGATAGACATGCTCAGGGTCGCCGGAAAACGATTGGTATCAGAGCTCTGATCGATTTCTTCATTGGTGCTTTTTTTTGTGGCCGTCTCTCTAGCACGCGCGGCAAACAGTCCTAGTCCTACGAGACCGGACTAGTCCCTTCATGCCAACTTACCATAGAATAGGGGATAGTTCTACATAGTTACCCCCTATTTCACGCCGACTTAGCTGCCGAATCTGGGGCGCAGGATCCAGCAAGGCAATGTCTGGGGATTACCCAAGGGTCTCCTCTTTTCTACTGCCAAATTACCGTAGAAATAGAGCAATTGACCAACTCCGACGTGCACGAGCGTGGAGTATGTCAAAACCTTTTATTGATAGTCGTTGTGTGGTGACTCAGGTGAAAACATGAAGAGAGCACTAACCCCGTTGGTCCTGTCGGTTGCGGTGGCCTTGGTTCTCGTTCCAGTCGTCGCTTTGGGAGGCTTTGACCAGTTCGGTTACAACTACAAGGCGAGGATCTTCGTAGGACCTGCCGACGGCGTGGATAGAGTGCTGGACAGCAAAGTGTGGGGCGATCCCACCTACGCGAATGATCTTCTCGTCATGAAGTGGAGCAAGGCTTGGGACGACGCTAGATTCAACGGAGCTCCATGGACTCCGGACGCTTGGACAGACAACGAATGGAACGGCAACGTGCCCGGCGGTTCGGGAGAAGTCTGGCACTACAAGATAGTGTGGGTGGGTCCAGCACTCAAAAGCAGTCCTTACTGGAGGCCCGGTGGCTACGCGGTCTGGGGAGAATTCGAGGTCATAATGGATCAAGGAACATCCGACGGAGTGCACACTTGGTTCACTCACGCCATTCCCACAGGATATGGGCCAGGCTAGGCCCATGTCCCCTCTTTCTCTCGATCCCTTTCACTGAGGGATATACCAGACCTCGCAATGTCCTTCTTCCCTTCCTCTGTGACGTAGTACTTAGCGTTCTTTCCCTTGTCTTCTTGCATGAGCCGTCCCTTTTCAAGGCAGTAGCCAAGAAACATCGCGCCGATTCCAAATGGATTCACCGTCCTTGCCCGGTCGTTCTTCGCGGTGAGGGGTTTTATTAGTAGATGCTGGAGCACGAACCTAGGATATGGACACCAAATCGCTCTTGATTTCACCTCTAATAGGTTTGCTTGTAATCTGCGGGATCTATGTCCAAGCTCATAACGCTTCCCTCGTGGTCCCCTTTTCCGACATACCCGTCGAGCTAGATGGCATCTGGACCCAAGATGACTGGAATGATTCCATTAGGATTGACTTTCAATCAGCTGACGGGGAGGGTTCCGTGTACGTGTCTGCCAAGTACTACGCGCCAACTTCGATGTTGTACGTCGCGTACGTGACCTTCGATGAGACCTACAGTCCTGACGATGCTTTCAGTCTTCGTCTTGACTTGAACCACGATGGCGGCGGTGCCCCTAGATCTGATGACTATCTCTTCTCCGTGACGCGGGATCTTCACTTCTGGGCCTACCGGGGCACTGGCACGGATTGGGTGAGTGAGCTCTACCCAAGACCCTGCTACGCCAACCTGTACAACTGGTCCACCGGATGGAGCGCTGAGATGGAGATCCCCATGGACATTGCGGACCATCAGATCTTGGGCGTTGCTTTTCGTCAAGTCGACTTCTATGGTGCTGGCAGCTCAGACTGGGTTGCCTCAGACTATCCCGTGGGAATAGACCGAAACGTGCCTGATGCTTGGGCCGATGCAGTCTTCGAGAAGAAAACCAGTTCGATCTCGATGTCCCTTTCTCCGAGCACGATAACCTTTGGCGAGAGCTCCGTCTTCGCAGCTACCATGTCCCCTCCCGCTTCAAGTGGAACGATAAGTCTACAGAAGAGCAATGACGGGATTGTCTGGACCACTTTCGCATTCGGAACTCCTTCGGCCGGGAGATTCGCTTCTTCCTGGAAGCCGGATGGAGCAGGGGCGACACAGATTAGAGCTATATGGACAGGTGATCTCGTCTATAGGAACTCAACAAGTCCAACATATGTCTTGACGGTCGAGAAAGCCTCAAGCACTATCACGGCCTCGATCGCCTCGTCAGAGGTCCCGAGAGGTCAAAGCGTGTTGGTGACCGGACAGGTCTCGCCAGGGCTCTCAACTGGAACCGTAGAGGTTCAAGAAAGCGAAGACGGAACTTCGTGGAAAAACATATCGTCGGTTGTACCTTCGAACGGTGCGTACTCGCTTCTCTGGACGCCTCCAGCTGGGAGAAGGTTCTATCTGAGAGCATCATGGAGTGGTGATGAAAACCATGAAGGTTCTGTAAGTGCGACGCTGACACTAGACGTGGGGAAAGAAGAGGCCAGAACGTCCATGCAGCAGGCCAGCACTGACATCGATGCTGCGGAAGCGGAGGGCTTCTGGAGCGGCGAGGCAAGGCGGCTGCTTGATGAGGCCAAGACGGAATACTCAAATGCGACAGTCGCCTTCAATCAATATGACTATGAGTCAGCGACGACCCACGCCCAGAGCGCGATAGCATTGACCGGACAGGCACGCGAAGCAGAATCATCTTTCAGGAACATGATCATGGTGGGAGGAGGCATCGTGGTCATCGCAGGAGCGGGATTGGGGTATTTCCTCCTCAAAAGAAGGCGCGTGGGGTTGGGTCAGCCGAAGCCAACTGAGAAGGGTGAGCCACTCCCCCCTCCGCCATGATTGTCGGTGAACCCTCGCGCGAGGGTATGTGATTGCTTTGAAGATCAATAGAGGGAAATGCTAAGTGGCTGGAACCCGGTACGGCAAGGACACAGGCGCTTCCGAACCGCTTGTTGACGGCGCCAAGATCCATCCATTGGCCGCTTCAGAGACTAGCGGTAGTAGACGAACTCTATACTCCTCAGAACATGGGCTGTTTTGGCAGGCTTCTCTGGGGTGACCTCAACTCTCTTCTCAATCCCTGGCACCATGTCAAAGCAGTTGTCACTGAAGGTTGCTTTCGCGCCTTTGATCCTGAGGCTGAGTGCTTTGATGAGTGTGTCTGAGACGATTCTGACCTCGAACTTCTTCGACTTGTCGAGGGCTTTCACGCTGGTGAACTTGATCTTTGGTTTCCTGAAGGCGATGTGCTTGGGCTCGTCGAGGAACAGCGTGTCGTGACGATCCTGTAGACCTTTGACCTTGAGGACGCTAGCCACGACAATGCTGGATGAATCAGCCTTCTTGATCTCAGAGAGAGCAATCTGCGTGACTAACTTTGATGAGTTGGCTGGAACTTCGACCTTGCAGGTTTTCCTGAAGGTCCTCTTGTCATTTGTGTTGAAAGCTGCTATCTCAAGGGTGCCCTTCTTCTCGTCAAGCAGGTCATTTATGATCCATGCCTCAATCGAGTCGCCGTTCGAGACCAAACTCAACGCAACGCTGTCGAAGGCCCTCTTAGCGTAGTAGTACGACGCCTTCAGGTCTCCGTAGTAGTCGATCAGGCTCCAGCTCGCCACTGGCCAGCAGTCGTCGAGCTGCCAAATCAGCGCCCCGGCCGTCCTAAACTTCCTGCGCCTCCAGTGCATGATTCCCGCCTTCATTGCCTCGCCTTGGTTGACCTGTGTCAGGTACGCGAACGTCTTCAGGTCGCTTGGAACCTTGAAGTGATGAGAAAGGAACCACACCAGCCTCTCAGGCCCGTTGACCTGCTTGTTGTGGTGCTCCATGACCCTGCTCTGCGGGTACCTGTCCTCGGGCGCCGTGAACTTGACTATTGTTTCCATTGAGGGCAATGACTGGAAACCGAACTCGCTCACGAACCTTCCCTTGTCCTTCAGGTACTCCGAGTAGTCCTTCATGCCTGACCAAACGTCCCAGCTGTGCCTGTCGCCTTCGCTCTGCGAGTTGGGATCCTCTCCTCCATAGGGGCTGCTCGGCCAGTAGAACGTCGACGGATCAAGTCTGTCGCAGACCTCGGGCAAGATCTTGTGGTATATCGTGTGACCGTAGAACACGTCCCTCTTGCCGAACCAACCTGCCTTGAACCCCCATTCGTTCTCGTTGTTCCCGCACCAGATAGCCAGGCAAGCGTGGTTCCTGAGCCTCTTGACCACCTCCTCTGCCTCCTTCCTGCACTCGTCGAGGAACCAGTCTTCCTCGGGGTATTCAGCGCACGCGAACATGAAGTCCTGCCATACCATTATGCCCTTCTCGTCGCAGAGATCGTAGAAGTCCTCGCTCTCGTATATGCCGCCTCCCCAGACCCTTAGCATGTTCATGTTCGCCTCCTTTGCTTTGCTCAGCAGGTAGTCGTACCGATCCCTAGTGACCTGCGGAAGGAACGAATCGGCCGGGACCCAATTGGCTCCCTTGCAGAAGATCGGCACTCCGTTTACTTTGAAGTAGAAGGTCTTGCCTTCATCGTCCTTCTCTTGAACGACTTCGATCTTCCTGAAGCCCACTTTCTTGCTCGACTTGTCGAGGATCGTTCCATCCTTCGTCACTGTGATCTCAAGATCGTAGAGGGCTTGGTCGCCGTGACCGTTGGGCCACCACAACTTGGGATCCTTTACGTTCAACTCGAAGGTGAAGTGATTTTCTCGAATGGTCAGTTTCCTCTTCTCACTCTTCCGACCAGCATAGCCATGACCTTTCAGAGAGACAACGACGTCGACTTCTTCATCTCTGAATGCATCGAGAGACACTTCGACCACTGCCCTTGCATTCTTGCCTGAAGGGTCGGTCTCAGACCTGAAGTGGAACGAGTCTATCCCGCAGATGTTGTACGCCTTCAGCCACACGGGTCTCCATATGCCTGAGGTCGGAAGCCTGGGCCCCCAGTCCCAACCGAAGGAGTACTGCGCCTTTCTGCCATAGACGCCGGGTGAGTAGAAGGCGCCGCTGAGCTTGACGTCCCTTGCCCCGTACATCTTCTCGAGCGTCTTGATAGGAGAATCGAACTTGACCGCTATGACGTTCTCGCCCTTCTTCAGGAGGCCCTTCACGTCGATCCTGTGCTCGTGGAACATGTTCGAGAAACTTCCTACCTTCTGCCCGTTCACCCATACAGTTGCGAAGGTATCTAGTCCCTCAAATGCCAATTGCAGACGGTCTGACTCTAGGAGTTCTTCATCTACTGCGAATCTCTTAGTGTAACACCAATCCTTGTACTCGATCCACTTGACATCAAGCTCGTTGAGCCCATAGAATGGGTATGGGATCTTCTTCGAGTGGGCTAGGTCGAGATGGGCAACTCCTGGTACATGGGCTTCTATCCAATCAATGTCATTGTCGTGATGTTCAAACGTGTCTGGAATGTCGTCCTTCTCGGTGCTCAGCTCCTTAAGTAGCCAGACCCCGTTCAGGTTAACAGTCCTCATGGAAGTGGTTTCTGTTCGGCATTGCACTTAAGGGTTGGCACGCACTCGCCGTCCGCGGCAGCACATGTCCGTGGTACCGAATCCACATGGGTACAAGTCCGGCGGGATTCAAGTAGAAACAGGTTTGAGTCTACGACCGAAATGGCGAATCTGCACCCTTTATGCGATTCTTTGACCTAGTAATGCATATTCGAATACAGCGGACAGTGCACTGTGACGACACGTGGAAAGCAGGACTGGACTCCGATTTGAGGCGCGGAACTTGGGCGGGAGAAAAAGTACACTCGACTCAGATCCATATCTCAAAAGGCGTAGTCTGATCGTAGTCTACCGAAGCATTTGGGGAAACTGTGGGGAAATGTGCCCTCAGATTGGCTTGTACATGTCTCAGCAGATCCAATATGTGAAAGCAATGTGACAATCATCCCGTCAAACGTAGGGCTGATGGGAAGATGCTAAAGTAGCTACTGGTATGTCTGGTGAAGTTTGGGTAGGAAGAACAATTCCGTTGTGTTTTATGAAGTCCATATGGTAGCATGCGTACTATTGCTTCGTGAATGCTTATATGTGGGAGAGCCGAATACTGTTGCCCATTGACTGATAGGGGAGCGAAAAGAAGCCTTAAAGACCGGATAGCCGGTGAGATGTCAGTTGACCACACCGGAGTTCTTGAGAGGAATTTCGAAACTACGAAGGAACTCATGCGTGTGTCTAAAGACGGGACGATTGATCTACTTGCTAGAGACAGGTTCGGCGGAAAAGATCAGATAGTGCTCTACCTGATTGGGAAACTCTACGCGAAGGAGGGTGGGTTTTCGCAAACTGAGGAAGTCGGGAACAAGGAGCTTATGACTGAACTCGGTATTCCGGCTGGTTCGCTTAGACCTTGGCTGAAAGCTCTGAGGGATTCAGGACTCGTGAAGCCCGTGAAGAAGGATCGCTACACCAATCATGTGGTCCAGATTCACGTAGTCGACCGTGTGTTGAGGGACTTGGCCAAGAAAGCCAAGAGGGTCTCGGAGGGTGGCAAGAGTGAGTAAGGACGCCGAGGAGAACAGGATTCGACTCGAGAAAAGACTGGAGAACCTTGAGAAGAGAGTGTCCAGACTGGAAACGACTCGAGCTCCCCAACCAAGGAAGTCGACGACGAAGCTAACATCAATCCGAGAATTCCTACGGTCCAAGTCAGCAGGGTCAGACATCGACAAGACGCTCGCCGTCGGGTATTTCCTAGAGACAGAAAAAGAGATTTCCCCATTCACCACAGAAGATCTAAGGAGTGGGTTCCTTCAGGCCAGGGAGTCTGTGCCTCAAAATCTCAACGACACAGTGAACAAGAATATCAAGAAAGGTTACATGATGGAGGCAGGGGAAGAGAAGGGGGGGAGAAAGGCTTGGACACTGACGAACCTAGGGGAGAGATTCGTGAATGGGAATCTCCAAGGTCGGTCTCAACCCAATCCTTAGAGTTCATATAGCCGCCTAGAACCACGGGTCACTCTGCCCGACCAGCGAAACGTAGTCCTTCTCGGCCTGCGGCTCCATGTGGCCGTCGCGACGCGGTTGCTACTCGGAACTCCTGCGGGATGCAGAAGGAAATGAATCGAGATGCAACATCGGTAGGGGAAAATGTTAAATATCCTGTGTCGCTTTCGGTAAGGTTAGGTGTATGGTTGTTGGCAGAATTGGATGCTATAGACATAAAGAATATCGCCGGCGCAGTGAAGAAGCAACTGAAGAAGCAACTCGACCCGATTGAGAAAAAGATTGACAGCATTCAACAGAGGGTCGACGATGTCGACTCCAGATTGAAAAAGATAGAGCAGGGAATAGCAGCAATGAAGGGGAAGTGAGGCCGGTGAGAGGGGCTCTCTCCTCGGGCTTGGCCCAGACCCACGCTTTCTATCGTGACTTCGGCTTGCGCGACCAATGGTGGTAGACAAACCACATCCTCTTCCGAGCGCGTGTGAATTAGGCGAACTTACGATAGAGTCATCGTCTCCTCGGGTGGCCTCCAAGTTCACACGGGTCCAAGCCCTGACGTGTAACTAAGAGAGTAGTTAGCGTGCATTGAAAACCGATATATAGTGATGGAGAACTGGAACCTTGATGAGAAAGCAAAAGGGCAAGGAGCCCGAGATTGTGAACAAGATAAAAGACGCAGTAAGAATTGCGAAAGAAGTTGTTGAGAACGAGCCAGAGCCTTACAGAACAGAGGCCTTCCGCGTAGTCTTGGGGACCTTGCTGGAGTCTACTGGGACATCCGCCTCAGTTGATGAGGTTGAAACACCCAAGGTTGACAGACGAGAGAGACCCGGTACCGACGGCCTAGAGAAGCTGGCCAGCGCATGCTCCATTAGCCGTCATCAGCTGGAAGATGTTGTGGACACTAGGGACGGCGTCGTGAGTTTCTTGGTACACCTTGATGGAACAGCGGGCCTGCGCGAAGAGCAGATTGTAGCATCACAGTGCATCTTAGTGACCTACCATGTAGCCTTGGGTAAGGAGTGGGTGGGAGCTGCAACGTTGGCTGAAGCCATAAGAAACGCTGGGATGAGCTCGAATAACTTGTCGAGGAATCTCTCTGCTAGGCCCGATCTCTTCAGAAAGCACGGGAAGAAAAGGTCAACAGAATACAAGTTGACTGAAACCGCCAAGAAGGTTGCATTACTGACCATCAAAGCGTTGTCCGAGGGCAAAGGGCAGAAGGTGTTGGAGGCCGCAAGGGGAGAGGCGAAGACGGAATGAGAGAAGCTAGGTTAGCCGCTGAGATCTCCCAGTTGCGCGGGCGGATCGAAGATCACGAGCGGAGACTTGCTGAACTCGAGGGAGAACCGAGTTCAACTCACAGCGTTAGGTCCAGCACAGGAGTCAAAGCCACCTTGGAGGACCTAGTGGGATCGGGTTTCTTCAAACAGAAGAGGTCAATAGCTGGTGTGGCAAACGAACTGAAAAGACTAGGCAGCAACGTCAGCACAACGGATATTTCGGGATATCTAAGAGACTTGGTCAGAGTCAAGCGGCTTGACAGGGTCAAGGAGAAACTTGAGGGTCGTATTCAATGGGCTTATTTCTCGCCGAAGAAGAATGACTAGAAATACTGATCTGCCAGAAGTCAGAGGGGAACTAGACGAAGAACTCGCAGCCATCTGGAGAATCACCGTTGAGATGCGGAAACACCTTGATAGGATGAGATTAGAACAGTACAAGAGCTGGCAGAAGCCCCACGCGAAACAGCTCAGGAAAGCAGCACACGCACTGCAGAAAGTGATGGAGCGCATTGGCGAAGCCTCGTCGCTGTTGCGATCAGATGAATTGGCTGAGTGGGCCAGACGTAGCAAGCTAGGTCTGTTGACAGTGTACGATACCCAGTCTGATATCGAGTCAATCGAGAAGGAGGTAGCCAAGCTTGAACGCGAAAGGGGCCGTGTCTATGAGATAGTCAGATCAATCCCAGCCTTCGTGGGAGGGTTCGTCTTGATGCCCGGACAGTACAAAGCCTTCAATATGCTCCGGCAACTCATACGTTCTGCCAAGAAACGGTTCTATCTTGTTGACCCCTGGGTGAATGAGACTGTCTTCGACGACTACCTAGAGGGCGTTCAGACGGGGACCGAGATCAAGGTTCTTTCACGCGATCTAAAGGGTGCGTTCGCGGCTCGGGCGATGAAGTTCAAAAAAGAAAGGGCCGCATTCGGAGTCAGACAGTCTGATGTCATCCACGACAGGTATTTGGTTGTTGACGATCGCGCGTGGATTCTCGGCCCCTCTCTGAAGGATGCCGGGAACAAGGTCTGGACGATTGTGGAGTTTGAGGATGCAGCTTCGATGCGTAGGGCAATAGACAAACTATGGCAGAATGCCACCGCTCTGGTCTGAAGAAAAGGGTCAGGGTAAGCTGTCCGGCTGCTCTTGGGCTGTCGTGTCCTTCATAAATCAGCATCTTCCCGTCTTCCTCTACCCTATCTGCGTACGGAGCTCCAGGATGAACGTTCATGAGAACCACGCTTGTCTTGCTGCTCAGCCGATAGTTCATCCCCCTCTGCAGGCTTGTGTGCTCCTCATCGCACATTCGCCGGTATGATATGACTGCTCCGGGATCTAACATGATCCGCTGCTCTCGCCCTCAGGCATTGGTGACGCCAGTTGTCGGCCATATTGAGGTTAGCTGCTTTCTTAGCAATTATGTTCGTGCTCTGTTTGATCGTGCGTGATTGCGAGTAGGACTTATATGTAGATTCGAAACGCATAGAATTGTGCCAGATCTTGCCATCTTCGGTGATGCTCATCTCCTCATGCAGGCAGAATGGTGCGAACATGAAGCTGAGATCACGCAGGAGGGAGAGGAGGCGCTCGAGAACTTCCGCAGGGCGATGGATCAGATGGCACAGCATTCTCCAGAGGTAGTCATATCCGCAGGCGATGTATTCGACTACAAGACAAGGAGTGGGCAGAGAGTCACACACAGGGAAGGCGAGAAGTACATGCTCAGGATATGGGATGCGATCTCATCTCTCACTCGTGGTCAAGGTGGCAATATATACGCTCTAAAAGGGAACCACGATTCTGAGGCGGTGCTTAGGAATCTAGAGAAGACTACAAGAGGAGCTTTCCAGTATAGGGGAAACCAATCGGTGACTATTGGAGATGTGAGTGTCTTCCTGCTGGATTCCAACTACGAAAGAGGCCCGTATGAAATACCAGCTGGCAGATTGCCAGAATCCGGTGATGTTCTGGTGATGCATGAGTCGGTGCCGATATGGGGGGAGCAAGGCCTGGGCAATACGGCGCTCCGGGACATGAGTAATCGCTTCCGCCTTGTGCTGAACGGTCACATGCATACCTTCATCCCCAAGACTCTAGGATTGTCGAACTTCTACTGCCTGCCTGCGTTGATCCCGTCGAAGGAGATAAAGAGCAACTGGACATTAAGGTACAGATATCCAGGAGGAGAGAAACCAGAAACCAGAAAGACACCATTCGGCTACGTTACTGTGGAAGGGGAGAAAGTAAGGTTCGAGCCATATGAACCGATTCAAACCGTGGTTAGAGTAGAAATCGACGGCGAGAAACCAGAAGACTACCTACAAGGTATACGAACGATCTACGACCTCCTGGCCTCAAGCACAGATCGCGACCTTCTGAGAGTGTGGGTGGAGACCACAGCGGACAGAGTGACTATCGATAACGTCATGCGACCGAAGATAGCAGAGTACAAGGAGATTCGAACGATGGATGTCATCGGAATGATCCGCCAGAGAACTGCCTCGATGAAGGAGGTGTCGATCGAAAACGTTCTGACTGGCGCGTACACGTTGGAGGAATTGACTGACAGAATCATGGCTGGGCTTAGAGGTAGTGAAAAGGACGTCGCGAAGGAGCTATTCCAAAGAGTTCTCACGAGAGAAGCTTTGTTTACCAAGAGACCCAATGAGTCCTTGTTGTTCAAGCAGTTTCTCGAGATCCTGGCCTCGCGACGAAAGGTTTCTGAGGCTTTCATCACGAGAGCCTGGGACTTGGCGAAGGAGGGGTGAGTTGCTTGAGGCTGATCAGCGCGATGTTCACGAATGTACTTGAGCTGAACGGAAGGATCGACTTCCCGAAGGACAAGATCGTCGTCATATATGGAGCGAATCTTCAGGGAAAAACAAACATAATCAACGCAATACGCTACGCCTTCCTAAGGGGGATTAGGCGAGGGAGGAAAGAAGGCTACGATGAATGGGCGCTAACGACAACAGAAGAGACGGCTCCTGCCGAGGGTTCAGGAGAGATCGAGATAGTGTTCGAACACGATGGAAACGAGTTCAGTCTTCATAGGATCATTACCAGAGACAAGCCAGACAGGCCCATCATTACTGGCCTAGCCAGAGGGCCGGCCGGTAAAGCTAGGCCCGAGGACCCTGAGCTTTTCCTGAAGGAGACGCTGAAGGTGAATCTGCTCGACATAATGTTCGCGCCTGAAACAGCCGGTGGCTTCAGGCGACTCCGCGGAGGGGAGATAGAAGAAGCATTGGGGGAAGTATTCAAAGAGGTGATAGCCGCCAGACAGTTGGCTACGCAGTTCTGCCAGCGACTTGAGAGGATGAAGTCTGGCGCAAACGCAGAGATGACAAACATACGCGACAGATACGCACGCCTTCTTGAGGACTTGAGAGGATTGTGCGAAGACGTCTTAGTTCTCCAACAGTTTGAACATGTGAGGATGTATGAACCCGGGAAGACCTATCGCAAGATGTCGGAACTTGAGGAAAACATCCACAATAGAATCCGGAGCTTGGAAGATGTCCAGACCTCCAGTATCATCAGGGAAGCCAAAGGCAATGCCGCAAGATTCGATGACTTGAGGACTCTGTCTCACAATGCCCAAGAGATCAAGAAGAAGCTTACAGACGAGAAAGAGGCCAGGTCGGATCTCACCAGAGTCACCATGCTCATCAACGGAATCCAGAGGGCAAGGGGTCCTGACGAAATCGCGGTGGGCCGCCTCCGTCTCCATGACGAGGAGTCGCAGGTTCAAGTTGGTCGGATACTCGAAAGGATTGAGAACTCGAAAAGGTCTGCCAGCGAGGCCAAGAAGGACTCTAGGAAGCTTGATGTAAGGCCTAGTGACATCAACAGTGACGTAAGGAAGATAGAGTCAGTCATCTCGATCCTGAAGACAAAGAAGAAGATAGTGGACGAAGGGAGGGCCTCACTGACTAAGGTAGGCGGCAAAGTCTATGCCGTTGTTCCAATCCGAGCTCTCCTAGATGATCACGATCTCTCGGACGTGGAGCCCCACCCCTTGCCGAAGGGTCCAGAGGTCATGAAGATGAGGCATCTCCAAGGTCTGGTTGACAGAAGGGATGGATTGCTTCTGGTCCGTCGTAAGCTTCAGAACTCACAGGGCGTATTCAATCGTATTCAGGGGAAAGATGTGGAGGCTCTTTCAGAGAGCCGCGATAGGATAAGCCGCCGAGCACGTAGACTCAGAGCCGACATCGATGAGTGGTCCAGCAGTATTGGCTCTGGTCTGGCAGCAGTACTGCGCAGACCTCAGCGGAAGGTCACAGTGATGAACACAGGTGATGTCGACAGGCTGACCAAGAGCACTACCTCCAAAGCCGAGAAGAAGCGCAAACAGGACTTAGCCGAGACAAACAGGTTCTTGAAGCCTCTTGGATTGATCCTAGAAGAGATCTCGCAAGAAGAAGTGGACAGGGTCGAGGCGGAACTGAGAAGGCAGAAAACCAGCGTACCAGGATACACCAAGGCTGTAGCACTGCTGGGGTCTGAGAAAGAGCAATGGAGAACGAACGATGACCTCTACATGGACTACTCCACTATCCCGAGTCTAGCAGATGAGGCCCTTGTCGTCATGAACGCAATCATCGACAACAGCATAGACGAACAGCAACTAAGGAAGGCGGTCTCGTCGAGATACAACAACATCATCACACGTATGAAAGAAAGAAGGCTAATAGAAGCTGTGGCCCGTCTCTCTGATGGCGCAATGCGTGCCGAGGTGATCTATGGGGGCAGGGTGATAACTCACCCGGCAGGAGCGGAGAAAGCCTTCTTCAGTCTAGCGATACTCACTGCACTAGGGCACTACTTTGGGATGCCTGTGCTCATAGATGAAGTCGCCAACAATGTAGATTCGAAGAATCTCAGAGCCTTCTTTGAGTTGGCAGTTGACCTGAAGACAGAAATGGGTGTCCAATTCCTTCTTTCTGTGAAGCAGACGCGGGATTTTGACTTTGACGGTTGGGTCAGAGAACTCGCAGATGACATGGTTATCTACGAAGTAGTAGATAAGAACATAGAACTGAAGAATCTGGGGCGATGATCACGCGGGTACTGCGGGTTGACGAAGCTCATTGAATGCACAACCTTCGCGCGCGTCTTATCGGGTGGCTTGAGAGTTCTGAGTGGTTCTGACCGGGAAACTGTAGACTCCATGTCCTCGGAAGGCGATGATGCCTCTGTCTCTCAGGATCTGCAACTGTTGTCGGATCTTCGGACGAATGTTCCTGTTTCTCCAGTGAAGGCCAGCCAGTTCTCTCTCATATCGGTAGACATCGTCTAGAGTGAAGGTCTGTTTGTCAATGTGTCGGACACAGGACAGCACGTCGATCAGCCAACCTCTGGACTCGGGCGGTTGGCTGCGCATGAACGAGAACTGCTGCCAATTGCGTCTGACAAACTCCCTAGGTATGACATGCCCCTCCGAGATGATCTGGATCCGAGCCTCGATTGGGAGACTGCCGAGAAGTATTGTGGATCCTATCCAGCCAGATCGCCGTGCTGACCGAGACAGGGGCTTGCGTTCCCTTATGACCGATTCTGAGAGGAAGTGCCCCGGCACCGCGAAGAAGTTCACGACTCTCATCAAATCACGGTCATACTGAAGAAAGAGATAGTCAGGAGTGAGGCCCGCCTGGATCGCATCCATCTTCTGCTTGTAAGCTGAGTTTGCCACCACTCCGCCGAAGGGTTTCTTCTTCCCTTTCACCTGATACCGCTCAAGGCAATCCGGACAAGTGAAGTCAATCACTGGTTCCCCAGCGCGTGCTGGCTGCAGGGTCTCGGAATCGCACGCAATGCAGTACATGTTCTGACCAACCCAATTCTCTGTCATGACCCTAGTCAGCTGAGACGGGCTCTTGTAGCCCTGAAGACTACCTAGTTGAATTCTTGGGTCCAATCACTGCAGGCCGCATTGGAGTTTGGCGTGATCATCTTTTAAGCCTGCGTTCGCGTCGCCAGTGACGTGTGTGGGCTCAGGGCGCACGCAAACGGACTTAGTTGTGCTTGTCGCCCAATCGAGCCAAACCTAAAGTGGGTTGGCGTCAAGGATACTACAATAATGCGCGAACTGTATCTTCCTCCAAACTGGCGCGGGCACTTGCGAAGTGACATCTCAGAAGACGCGGGTGCAGGACACCCCCTGGCAAGACGGAAACTTTGGACAGGTCGGTCCCGTCTCTGCTTTGTTTGTTGTTTTGTGTCGTACATCACATTCCTACAGGTGTTCGGGTTATTGCTGGCAGACCGATTCCGTTCGTTGATGGCCGATTGCCGGAAAGGGATAAATGCAAATGCCTCGGATCGGATTCGACTATGTGGCGAGTTGAGGGGAGAGACCTAGAACCGCTTGGTGGAGCAGAGGACTTTTCGGAATCATTTCTGGAAGATTGGATCTCTAGGAAGACGATGGTGTTGGGGGAGGAGCTTTTGGTGATAGGCCGTCAGGTCGAGGTCGAGGAGATAAAGGACAGGCTTGACATCCTGGCAATTGATAGCAACCTGAATACCGTCGCGATTGAAATCAAGAAAGGACAAGTCAGAGGTGGGGTAGACATCCAGTCCCTGAAGTACGCATCATACATATCCAACTGGAGTTTCGATCAACTCAGGGAGATCGCTGAAGGGTATTTCAGAGACATCGGCATCGACAAGACATTCGCCAATGCACTACAGGAGTTTGCAGAAGAAGGTATAGACTATGAGGATGTAAACGGAGGACAAAGGATAATACTGGTGGGTGACGAATTTGACCCGAAGATAAAGTCCGTGGCAGAATGGCTCTCGAGCCAAGGTGTCTCCATGAAGCTCGTCAAAGTCTCGGCCTTGAAAGATGGGAATAGCGTTTACCTAAGATCGGACGTGATACTTGCACCAAGGGGACCGATGATTCAGCCGTCGGCAGGCTCGGGAAAGCCGTGGATCGAGAATGGTAAGGATTGGCACCTAAACCAAAGGTGCAACACACAGATAGCTCTGAAGCTTCAGGAATTGGCGGACTTTCTGTCAACTTTGGAAGGTGTTAGTGCCAGCTGGAATCAAGAGTTCTACGTTTCTTTCATCTTGGCTCAACGCAATTGGGTCACGGTAAGAACCTACCCAAACCAACTCAATATCGATGTCCATGTTGAAACCGGACATTTCAAGACGGAGGAAGTAGCGAAGGCATTGGGAATAGACGAAGACAAGATAGACATGGAGAAGCGCACAACGCACGACACGATCACCATAAAGATAGGTCCCGATTACGACCTGAGGAACGAATCTTTTGCTCGGTTCATAGGCCAATCAAAGGAATCGTTCCTAAAGCTCGTCTGATTTTCTCTTGTCAGCTGTTTGTTTGCGGGACTCAGTCCCCCTGTGCAGTAGCCAGCCGCACAGCAAGCCAAGAACCCAACCCACGAATCCACCTACAATTGACCACATCAGTGGGCTAGCCAAAGTGGCGCCATCGAATGCGTGTGTGAAAGTGATCTCTATGTTGTACTTGCTGCCGGCTGGCGCACGCGAATGAGCGAATATGGCGTTAGCCATGAAGACATACTTTCGGTCCTCGCGCGCGAACACACACCCACAATTCTCACCTAGCATCGGCTTCTTTGTAAGTTGAAAATCCTTGACTTTCTCCCAACCGCCTGTCTCCCCCTTTCTGTCACCCATATATCATAACTTGTGAGAGTGACCATAAGGCAACATGGGTAGATCAACCCCAACGTTCAGACAGTGGTTGAACGCAGAATGTGAAGAATGGATTAGGATGAAGGCCATACTACCTCAGGAGGAGAGAAAGGCTCTCAAAGAGCTCTTGGACGTGACAATGACCAGATCCGACGCAGGATCGATCGTGCCGAGGCCGTTGCCGAGCGAGACGATGTTCATGCTGATGCTGGTACACCTGAAAGCAAGGCTAGACGCGCTTGAAACACGGATCGAGTGATAGTCTCCTGCTAATGTCACTCCTTGTCGTAGCCGTGCGGGTCTCTCTTGGCTCCAGGCATCCAGTTGATGGGCAGCCTCGGTATGTCTGGCATGAAGCCGAACATCTGTGAGACAAGATCGTTTGATAACCCGACATTCATTGAGTAGGCTACTGCCTGGCGCTGGAGTTCAGCCAGCTTCTCTCTCATCTCATCCGCCAGGGTATCGTCCTTCGGCACAACAACCAGTATTCTGCCGACATCATTCCTCCTGATCGTCGGACTCACAGAACCTGAGACATACCTTCTCACTAGGGCTTGCCCAAGCTTGGAGTTCATGAAAGCCCCTATGAATGGGGCGTACTTCCTATGCTCTTCGTTCAGAACGATTCTGTACACATGGGTTGCTACGGCAGCCTGCTCATAGTCCAACTTGTCCCTTAATTCTTCTATGAGTCCCTCGGTTACTGCTGAGACTACACCTGGGGAGCCATCCTTGCTAAGCAGGAGATCGTCTGCTTGGACTACTCTTTTCATGTTCCTCTGCTGCATCCTCGGATTGTCATCCTCTATTGTGCCGAATTTCTCGAAGGACGGTAGGACGACATTCGGCATCACATTGGCCTTCTCTATGAGCGGTATGTCGCCCTCTTCTTTGGGTTCAAGCCCCGTAAAGTAGGCCGCCACCATTACCTCAAGGCACTTCGGTTCATAATCTGCGCTGTCAAGTTTCTTGAGCTCCAAGAGAGCCTTCTCGTATGCCACGGAGTAGTAGTGGTTATCAAGTCTTTCCTCCAAAGGGGGTTCTTGGAGAAGTGAGTAGTCCTCCCATACAGGCAGGTCATGGTTGAGAATCTTCGTTTTAATACGCCTGAGTTCCTCGTCAACGACTGTCAAGTCCGTGTCCCTCTGATGTGAGTCCATTTGTTCCAAGACACCAAGACAGCCTTGATGTGTTCATCTGAGTCAGGTCTGAACCTAGTGGCTCCAGGCACATAACCTATCTTCCGGATGTCAGTTCTGAAAACAGACCCCTGCTTCTCTGATTCATGCCTTCTCCTTAGGACCAATATGCAGGGTATCACATTTGAGCCGTACATCTTGAATGAGCCTTTGGGCAGGCCGATGACTGCCTCAAGTATCGTCTCTCTCCTGATAACTCTTCTTGTCAGTGGTTCCTCGTTCCGTACATTGCTCAGTATCCCGAAATCTATTATTGTTCCTAACCTGCCTCCCCGCAAGGGTTCATCAGGTTTCTTGAGGCTCTTAATGCATAGCTCAAGGAACGCAGATTGCGGTATCACATCTCTCCCACTGGCAGCACACTCGAAGAAGTTGTCGATGCCCATCTCCCCCCACCCTTCACTGAAGGTTTTCATGGTATCTGAGGGGATCCGGTTCCTTCCCGTGGCTCCGAAGGGTGGATTCGTAAGAATGCAGTCGAACCCTTGTCTAGTCGGATCCCTCAGAGCATCCGTCAAGAACAGTGGAGCCTGAGTCGGATCAAGGGAGTCAGCCCTGATTATGTTCTTATGCGAGTCGTTGTGCAGGTACGAGTTGATCTTGGCGAGCTTGTGCGTGTCCTCATCTATCTCTATTCCATAGAACTCACATGCCCTTGATGTCTCGCTATCTTTTGAGAGCACATGATACAGGGAGTAGATCAGAAAGCCTCCCGTTCCACACGCAGGGTCAAGTATCCTCTCGCCATATGTTGGGTTCACCATCCCGACGGTCAGGTTCACCAAGGATCGGGGAGTGAAGAATTCCCCAAGCTCTCTGCCGGTCATGGTGTTCATGAGAAACCTCTCGAATACCTGCCCTAGGATTTCGAGCTTTTTCAGCCAGAGAGGGTGAACATCCAGCCTCTGAACGGTCTCCTCGATGACTCCATCGTTCAACTCTATTTTTTCGTCTGGAGGGAAGATCCCTATTTTGGAGACGAGACCTCGAAAGAGAGTGTTGAGGTGGGCTGTGATGTCTATCCCTCGCTCTCGCAGGTTCCTGATCCCTTCGAATGTGATCTCAAGTTCATCCTTGAGGCCTTCTACATACTCTCTCTCGTCTTGGATTCTCAGCAGAAGGAGCTTCGAGAACTCGTATTGACGTTTCTTCCCCCACATCCCCTTTCTTCTGCGAATGATGTCATTGCAGTCGTCAGCTATCTTCTCGATTACACTCTCATCCATGTCTTCAACGCTGGCTATTCTTCTAGCGAATATCTTGTCTGAGAGCGTGTATGTGGGCCGAACTGTCAAATCCCCCATCAGTTCGGCTTTGCTTGGAATCCGGCTGAGGTACTCCCAGTCGGCGGCTCCTCGCGTGGGTGTTAGCGCAATGAGGTCCCTGTCGTTAGCTAGTATTCCGCATTTCGAGTCGAACAAGGCGCAGTAACCAGCGAGCTTCTCCTCAAGCCTGTTAGTGAGATCAATGCCATGCCCTTTGACATCGACCACCATTCCGAAGAGCGGGATGAACCCTCCTTCGCGAGATACCACATCATACCTGTAAATGCCCCAGTCAACTTCCCTTCTCTCTCCCACAATCTCGGGTGTGTATGATGGCTTTGGAAAAAGGTCGTCAGACTCATAACCTAGCTTGAAGAAGATCGGCCTCAGTGCCCTCTCGAAGATCAACTCCTCGCCATCGATCAGATCGCGGTCAGGTGGGAGGACTATGCCAAGGGCTCCTGCATAGGCCCTCAAGTCAAGCTTGTAACTCTGCTTAAGAGCTGCGCGTCTCGACATGCGCCTGCTGAACCCACCGCCCTGCAGGACTCTTAAGACTTTCATGCTGAGGTATTTCTTCGTAGCTTTCCAGGTGACTTCCCAAGTTCCGGGCTTGCTGCTTTCTGGGACGCTACCGGCCCTCATCCCTTCGCCTTCAACTGCAATACCAATAACCGAGGCCCATTCCTGCTACCGCTTTGATTCGCAGCTGTCTCAACCTTCTTCTGGTATCCTTGACAATCTGCGTTTGCCTCAATCTTCTCCCTCTTCTGATATCTCTGCCTTTCATGTCAAGTCCCCCTTGCACACATGAATCACGACCTGCTGCGTCCGCGCGCGAAGGTAAGGCTACGGGTTACCGTCGTCTTCAGGATAGCGACAAAGTGTGCCTATCGGGTAGACACCGTAATTCCCTTCCTCTAGGTCGGTGATATCCTCGAAGTCAAGAATCTCTTCTGCGCTTCTGGTGTTAGGTCGTCCAAGAGTGTCTCGAACACTCTTGTCTCCATTTGGATCAACCCATCGTCGTTCCTGAACAGGGTTGCTATCGCTTGGAATAGGGAAGGGCATACAAGTGCAGTGCCACCTTGGGTGGCCATACTAGCCACCGTTGTCTTCAGAATGGAGACCGTGATTTGGTCTGGTGAACGGGTGCGAACATCGATCTGGACACCGGTACGGGAACGGGTGTGGACACCGGTGCCTTTCAAACCACCCAAAAGGACTGCGTTTTCAGCGTAGTCTGCTCGGCCCATGCGAGTATCGCTTCCAATTTCACGACTTTCTCGCTCGGCTTCTCCCGCACTGCGCGCGTCCGCCCATTTGGATGATGAATTCAGCAGCAATGTGGAGGTCTGGCCAACTTTGGCCGGTAGCGCTCCCTTCTCGCTTTTCGCCTCCCCTCCGCCGAAGCTGCCGTTCGTTTTGGGCGGTATGGGCCTGGGCGAGCTTGCTCATTCTCCGAACGAGTATCTGGTCATAGGTGAGGGAGGACCAACCGGTGGCCTGCTGACCATGGAGAAGTCCTTCATATCGATCCTGGATAACATCAGCCGTGCAGGACGGTAGCCGGTGTAAGCAGTGTGATCTCGCGCATGGGTCGACGTTGCCAAAACCAGGAGCCACC
>Ga0315282_10006048_pt1 | contig 20369 bp, 17 predicted proteins | sample YL17G07_20_MG_FD_203693 | JGI IMG/M metagenome (GOLD analysis project Ga0315282, IMG submission 203693) | Sediment microbial communities from Yellowstone Lake, YNP, Wyoming, USA - YL17G07_20 | ecosystem: Environmental > Aquatic > Freshwater > Lake > Sediment | place: USA: Wyoming | collected... | reverse complement strand
ACGCGGCCCAGCTCTCCGGTGATCGGGCCGTACCGCTGAAGCACCGACGGAATGCCGTTCTCGGACAGCAGGGCGCGGATGATGTCGCCGGCGCTGACGTCCGGGACGGTGCAGAGGCGCACCGGCCGGGTCTCGGGGCCGGGCTGAGCGGGCTGAGCGGGCTGCGGTGGCGAGCCGGGCTTGAGGTCCACCTTGCAGTCCGGGCAGCGCGCGACTCCTTCCTCATACTCGAACTTGCACTTGGGGCAGTAGGGCATAGCTTCTCCCATCGCGAGGATTCGGGGGAGGGCCGGGTTCTCCTGTGCATCCGGCCGTCACGCGGCAGGATGGGCGTAGCAGTAGAGGCAGCGGCTGGGGCAAGGGAGATAGCGGCCAACGTCGAGGCTGACCGTGCAGCCGCAGAGGTCGCGCTGCCCCCGAGCGCGGTCAGTCCTGCACGGCTCGTGCGTGGGGTGCAGGGCGGCCAGCAGTTCGCCATCAATGCAGCGCTGCCTCGCAGAGCCAGGTTCGCAGCAGGTCACCAGCCGCATTCCGACGTCAGATGCCGCAGCCGAAAGCTGTGCCAGGAACTCCATCCTCGCCTCGCGCCCGAACTCCGCCGGCTCGACCCCGGCGGCGGCGAAGCGCCTGATCACCTTCGGGTAGAGCGTCACGAAGGAGGTGTGGACGACCGGGACTCCGGCGCGCGCCAGGGGCGCGGCGAGGAAACGAAACAGCCGGACGGAGACGTTGCCCACGGACTCGCCCCCGCGGCGGACCGATACCAGCGGATCGAAGCGCCAGTGCACGCGCCGGGCATCGCCCAGGTAGGCGATCACCTCGTCCACCAGGCGCACCTGGTCTCCCGAGGGAGGAACCGTCGGCTCCAGGAACGACCCGCCGAGACCGGTGATGGTCCAGTGGAGGAACACCTGCCCGACGCCGCCCAGGGCGCGGCGCAGTGGCTCGTGTCGAAGAAGGTTCGCAGCGTCCTTGGTCCAGATGACGACGGTGTGGACCCTCTCGGGGCCGAACTCGAACAGCCGGCGGGCGAGCTCATCGGGGTAATGAGCAACCAGATCCGTCCGGCGCGAAGCGCTGATAACTTTCTTGAGGCCGGCTGTGGCGGGCATGAGACATCGTGCGCGGGGACGGGACCCGGGCGCATCCCGGACAGAAACGAGGGGGACGGCGGCGCCATCCCTCCTGACCGAATACTCACGAGGCGCTGGCGAGGCGCCGCATCTCCTGCTTCAGCAAATCGAGGGCTGATGCCGCCTGCGCATCCTTCTCGCTCAGCGGTGGGATGAACTCCAGGCTCTTCGTCTGCTCGACCTTCACGTCCGGGGCGATGCCCTTGCGGTCAATGTCGCGCAGCTTGGGGGTCAGGTAGCGGGCGGTGGTGAGCGCCAGTGCGGACCCATCGCGCAGCGGAAACACCGTCTGGACCAGGCCCTTCCCGAACGTGGTGACGCCGACCAGCTTGCCCTCCCGGTCGTCCTGGATGGCGCCGGCGAGGATCTCGGCGGCGCTCGCCGACCCCTTGTCCACCAGCACCACCAGCGGCACGCCCAGTCGACGCGCGTCCGCGGTGGCCTCGCGCGGCTGTCGCGGCTGGCCCCGTTCCTGGATGTATACCACCGGCCCTTTGCCCACGAATTGGCTCGCCACCTCGATGCAGACATCGAGGCCGCCGCCGGGGTCACTGCGCAGGTCCAGGAGCATGCCCTTCATGCCACCCGCGCGCAACTCCTTGAGGGCCTTTTTCACCGTCTCGGCTGTGACATCGTTGAAGGTGCTGATGCGCAGGTAGCCGATGCGATCGGGCAGCATCTTGTACTCGACGCTGCGAATCGAAATGACCGCGCGCGTGACCTTCACCTGGAGCGGCTCGGACAGCCCCTCGCGGCCGACCAGCAGATTGACGGTCGTCCCTGGCGGCCCCTTGATCTTCCGAACCGTCTCCGAGAGCGTCAAGGACGCTGCGGGCGTGTCGTTCACCCGCAGGATCTGGTCTCCGGACTTCAGGCCCGCCTGCTCGGCCGGGCTGTCCGGGAGCGGAGCGACGATCACGACCTTGTACTGTTTCGGGTTGCTCAGGTCCGCGCCGCAGACAGGACACTGGGGACCCTCCGTGCCTTTCGCCGGCGGCGCCGGATTCGCCTTGACCTCGCGCACGCCCAGCTCAGCGCCGATTCCGCCGAAGTGCCCCTCGTTCTCCTCCAGGAACGAGCGGTACTCCTCGGGATCCAGGAAACGGCTGTAGCGGTCGTTGTAGGGCTCGTCACGGAGAACCGAGAGGAGGCCGCGGATGGCGCCGTAGGTGATCTCGCGGTCGTTCTTGACCGGCGATACGTACTCCTTGCGGATATGTGACAGCACTTCCTGAAACGTCTCTATGGGGCGAAGACTGACCTCATCTCCGGCGCTCTGCTCGGCGTTCGCGGTGCCGCTCAGCGAGAACAGGCGGAGCGAACCCAGGCTCTTGCCCGGCACGAGAGCAGCCAATGACTGGAACTGACGGCCGACCATGAACGAAGTGACCATCAGGGTGATCACCATGGCGGCCACTACCAGTTGATAGCGCAGCCTCATCTAGACAGCACCTCTCTCTTCCTCTTCACCAACAGCGCGCAGCGCGTATCTCCCGCGCATGTGGGGAACGGAGTCTGGGCGCTCGACGCCCCGGGGACTTCGTCACGCCAAAGAAAAGGGGAGCACGCCCCTCGCGAGGCAACGCTCCCCTGTCGGTCCCAACGAAACCTTCCGGCTTACTCCGAGACGTGTATGCGCATCACACGCATGTTCTGGATGGTGAACGCGATCCCCTCGTAGGTCAGGATGCAGTCGCGGGAGAACGTGACCGGTGTGTTGTCGGAGAACGCCTGGACGCCGGCGCTCGCCGCGGCCCCGGTCCTTGCGGTCCCCAGCGGCGGAAGTGTGCCACGGCCGCCGCCACCCCCTCGCATCCCGCCGCCACCCCCTCGCATCCCGCCACCACCACCGCGCATGCCGCCGCCTCCGCCGCGCATGCCGCCGCCTCCGCCGCCACCGCGCATGCCGCCGCCTCCGCCGCCACCGCGCATGCCGCCGCCAGCGCCACCGCGCATCCCGCCACCGCCACCCCCTCGCATCCCGCCGCCACCACCGCGCATGCCGCCGCCACCACCACCGCGCATGCCGCCGGTCAAGACCACCTGGTACTGAGACGCGGTTGGGACAGGCAGAACGGCCAGGCTCGGCGAGCCGGCAGCGGCTCGGCCGCCGCGCATGCCGCCACCCCCTCGCATCCCGCCGCCTCCGCCGCCACCGCGCATGCCGCCGCCAGCGCGCATCCCGCCGCCTCCGCCGCCACCGCGCATGCCGCCGCCTCGCGCCCCGCCGCCTCCGCCGCCACCGCGCATGCCGCCGCCTCGCGCCCCGCCGCCTCCGCCCATCGCCCCTCCCGCAGCGCGCATCGCGCCGCTTACGCCGCCGGCGCCTGCGCCGCCGCTGCCGGCCGCGTAGATGTCAGCGAGGGGAGGATAGCCGTATTTCTTGAGCACGTCGCCGAAGCTGCTCATGAGCTTGATGCCGCGCTCCGTGCGGACTGGCGCTGGCTTTCCCTTCAGGTACCGGGTGAACCCGGCGACGACCACATCTGTGACCGCGGCGTCTGCGCCTTCGCCGTTGAGGACGATGCCGAGCGCTACGCCCTTGCGCGAGCGGAGGTCGTAGAACCACTCGGCCTGACCCTGGGCGAGCGATCCCGCGAGGACGGGATGGACCCAGACGGGCATTTCCGTCGGCGACGCCTGTCCACCGAACTGAGGCAGCCCGGCTGCGCGACGAGCCAACGTCTGGTACATCATGCCCCCGCCTGCTGAGAGCAGGATCCCATCGGGCGAGCCGAGGCGCCTGGTGAGTTCCCGGTAGGAGGCGCCGACGCGAACGCCCATGAGCCCATCCTCAACTGCGAGCGCCGGACCAGCAAGTAGAGCGCCTGCCACCAACGCCAACAAAGCAATCAGATGTGAGCGGCAAGAGACGTGCATTCTGCTGTTCCTCCAGTTCCCCGGACGCATGACTCGACCTACAGGTAACCTCGCAGCTCCTCAGGGGTGAGACCTACCGGCGGCCCCGTGGTCTCGGGCGCCGGCTGCGCCGGGGCGACCTCGACTGCCCCAACGATCTCGGCCCCGATCGCTATCCGCGTTACGCGCATCCCCTCGAGTGTGAATCGAACACCATGATCAACATACGTCAGCTCGATCGCGTTGCCCGCGGTCATCGTCTGATCCGGGTAGCCGTACCGAGCGATCACATCCATGTAGCTGCTGGCGAGCCCGATGCTGCGGGTGGTTCGTCCGGCGGCGTAGGGAAGGCTGCCGCTGAGCGTGATCGTCTTGACTTCGCCATCGGGCGTGAGGCTGAGCACCATCACGGCGCGGGCGGGCCGGGTGTAGTACCAGTACATGCCGCTGCCGGCAACCACGCCCCGCGCCCCCGCGCCCCCACTTGCCCTGGCTCCGCCACCTCCCGCACGCATACCACCAGCGCGCGCGCCACCGCCGCGCATAGCGCCGCCGCCACCGCGCATGCCGCCGCCGCGCATAGCGCCGCCACCGCCGCGCATGCCACCACCCATCGCGCCCAGCAGTTCAGGGCCCGTCGCCCTGCCCGGCCCAGCGGGGCCCGAGCGACCCCCGCCCCCGGCCGCTGCGCCCCCGCCAGCCTGTTCGGCCGCGCTCGGGAGACCGACGGTACCGATGGGTCCGATGTAGTTGGGCTGCCCGAAGCCGGGCTTGCTCAGCAGGGCCAAGGCCTTTTCGCCCAGGCGGACGCCGGCAAGCTGACGCTCCACGGCCCAGGCGCCGGAGCTGATGGCAATGCAGAGGATGACAAGGGCGAGACCGATCAGACACGCTCTTCGCATGCAATGCCCCTCCTTGGCAGCGCCCCCGCTCGGGGCGTGCGCAGCCGAGGTTCTCGAGAGTCGCATAGTTCCCATCCAACGCCTCGCGTACGCGTGGCGAGCGCGGCCGAGAGCCGCGTTCACAAGGAGTTCTGGTGTGTGGGGACGTGAGGCGCCGCGAAGAGAAGTGGCCGCCGCACCCAAAACTCTCTCGTGGAGTCTAACATAAACGCAAATCGTGTGTCAAACCTCCGCGCTTCCCCGGGGCCGCCGTGGAATAGGAGAAGGACGTGCGCCCCGGTTACCCGGAGATAGCGTGCGCCTGCGCAATCACGCCCAGATTGGTGTTCGCTGGAGCGGCCTTCGCCGCCGGGCAGCCGCCCCTCTGGTATTGCCAGCATACCATTTGGACTGCTGAAGCGGGTTATGAGTTCCCTGGCGGAGGGTACATAGTGCAAAGGGTGGCAGAGGGGTGCGGAGAGCGAAGAGTGGCCAGGCCTTGCCGCCGCCCCGGCCCACAGGGCCTAGGGATTGTGGAGAGGGTATGCGGGGGAGGCCCGGATTCCCACAGCGGAAGACGCATCCCGGGCCAGGATGGCAATGATGATAACATGCAAGTGGAGCCCGAAACGGGCCCTGAAGAAGGCCCGACCAAGGGCGAGCGCGAAGCTGAAGCAACCGAGTCCGGCGGCTTCCGAAGGGCCGCGCTGCAGTGTCTGCCAGCAGCCTCTGAGCAGACTGCCGTTCTACCTGGCCTCGACCGTCGGCTCGAGCGGCGGCTTCCAGTGCCAGAAATGCTTCTACCCCGGGACCGGCCACGCGCCGGAGCGGTCGTCATTGGTGGCCTCTGATCGGACTCGGTTTCTGACCAGGTTTTTCGAGGGAGGGGGGACTCGGGGCAGGTCGGAGCCGCGGTTGGCATCTGACGGCGACTAGCTGGATCGGGGGGCAGACGGCGCGCCGGTATCTCGGCTCGCCATCCGGGGTCTGCGGTCAGAGTGTGCGCTACGCTCGTGCGGCCACCAACTGACGGCGCCCGTTCCCGTTGCCCTCAGAGACGAACCTGCGCAGCTTTGTGATGGCCTTGCTCCTCTGCGCATAGACGCACCCAACGCGAACGCGCCGCCGGCGCGCGATCTCCCGGATGCTCTGGCCGGCGAGGAGCGATTCCATCACCTGACGCTCCGCCCGCGTCAGCCGCGGGAGCAGGTCCAGCACCTCCGCGCGCTTGTTGTCCACGCTGATCTGCTCGAGCAGGTCATCCTCGAAGTGGTGCCCAACCGTCTCGTTCATCTCCTCGAGGGGGAGGATGACCTTCATGTGCTCGGCCGCCTGGCCGCGATCGTGCAGATAGCCGGGAACGCGGATGATGGAATAGCGATCGCGGAGCCAGTGGCGAATGGCCCCGATGCCCGTCTTCACCAGGTAGCTATGACACTCGTGGGTGGCCCGATGGGCGGAGGCCTCCCAGATGGCTGCTTCCGCTTCCTGGTAGAGGTCCCGGGCGGTCTCCCTGTCAACCCCTAGCATACCGATGTAGTTCCAAATCTGGTGCGCGACTGCTGCGTCCATGGCTGCGATGTCTCCTGTGACGGCTTGTGCCTGTTTGTCAGGTATGTCTTCGGCCGCGCGAGCTATCTCCTGTCGTGCCGAGCGCCGACAACCTGTGCTGTGACGCGAGATGGACCGTGGCTGTTCCGCGACGTGGGGAGAAAAGTGGACGACGAGCAATGGCTTACGCGGATGCCCGCCCCCTCACCTCGACAGCATCCGGCTACCATTACCACTTCGGAGAAGTCGGGATCGTGCGACGATAGGGCTGCTGCGTTCATCCCGTAGTCTCCTATCGAGGGCGGAGTATATCACCTGATCGCTGGATTTGCAAGGCCGCGAGGCGGTTCCTTGCCGACTTTTTCTGCACGCGCGGTGCATTCCGCGCCGCAGCAAAAGGGCGCATACCCGCTTTCAACGGCTCCCAACCGCGTCGGCCTTGGTCTCCCAGCTCTCGAGCGGGGGGCTCGCGGACACATCGAGTGATGGACCATCCGGGCCGGCGATGGTGAGCTTGTAGAGGCCGGCCGCAGCGATCATTGCCGCGTTGTCCGTGCACAAGTGAGCATCGGGAATGTGAACCGACAAACCAAGCGCGGACGCCTTCTCCGCGATCATCTCCCGCAGCCGGCGGTTGCGAGCCACGCCGCCGACCACTAGAATGGGCAGGCCGCCGAACTCCTCTGCCGCGCGGACAGCACGTTCCGAGAGCGATAGATCTATGGATTCCTGGTAGCCGGCCGCGAGCCTCGCCCGCTCTTCTTCGGTCGGAGCCGCCTGCCGAACGCGCCGCGCGAGTGCTGTCTTCACGCCGCTGAAGCTGAAGTCCCAGGAGTCCGGTATCCGCGCCCTCGGCATGGGCCTGGTCCGACCCACGTGGGAATCCGCCAGTGCGGCGAGCTGAGGGGCCCCGGGGTAGGGGAGGCCGAGGAGACGCGCCCCTTTCTCGAATGCCTCGCCCGCCGCGTCGTCCCTGGTGCGCCCGATCACCTGGTAGCGCCCGTGATCGCGCACGATGACGAGCTGGCTGTGCCCGCCTGACGCGATCAGGGCGAGCGCGGGCAAGGGGAGCGGTTGCCCGACGGCGCCGCCGTAAATGTGCCCCTCGAGGTGATGGATGCCGGCGATGGGCAGAGAGCGCGCTTCCGCGATCGCCTTGGCGACCGCGACGCCCACCACCAGGGAGCCGATGAGGCCGGGCCCATTGGTGACTGCGACACCCTGCAGATCGTCCCAGCCGACCTCGGCGCGCCCCATCGCCTCGGTGATCACCGGCACGATCGCCTCGAGATGCCGGCGCGATGCGATCTCCGGCACGATGCCGCCGAAGGGAGCGTGCAGCGCGTCTTGCGACGCGACCACGCTCGAGAGCAGTTCCGCGCCGCTCTCGCTGGGACCACGAGCAATCGCGGCCGCGGTCTCGTCGCAGCTAGTCTCGATGGCGAGGATGAGCACAGTGCTGGGACTTCGATTGGGCGGGGATACCAACCTGCCGCGGCGAAGAGACGTTCGCCTGCTTCCAGTGATAGGAGGTCCCATGTCAAGCAAGAGCATCAAGGTGGTGCAGGTCGGTCTTGGCGCGCTGGGTCGGCGGCTGACGCCATTTCTGCTGGAGCGGACCGGCCTGCAGGTCGTGGGGGCGGTGGATGTCGATCCCAGGGTCGTGGGCAGAGACCTGGGGGAGATCGCGAAGCTCCCGGGGCGCGTCGGCATAGAGGTGGCGGCAAGCATTGACGATGCGCTGAGCGAGACGGCGGCCGATGCCGCGGTCTTGACGACGGTCTCGACCCTCGCACGGGTCAGACCGCAGCTCGATGAGCTGGTTCGCCGCAAGCTGAACGTCATATCGAGCTGTGAGGAGCTGTGCTTTCCGTGGCAGACCGCGCCGCAGCCGAGTGCGGAGATCGACCGCGGGGCGAAGGCCGCAGGCGTGTCGGTCCTGGGCACGGGCGTCAACCCGGGCTTCCTCATGGACATTCTGCCGATCTCGCTGACCGCCATCTCGAGAGCCGTGCGCAAGATCACCGTGCTGCGCTATCAGGACGCGCGCTTCCGCCGCCTGCCGTTCCAGCAGAAGATCGGCGCCGGCCTGACGCTCGATCAGTTCGAGGAGAAGAAGGCAGCGGGGACGCTGCGACATGTCGGCCTGACCGAGTCCATGCGCATGATAGCATCGCGCATCGGATGGCGGCTGGACCGCACGGAGGATGTCATCACGCCGGTGATCGCCGATCGCGAGGTCAGCAGCGAGGAGATTACAGTCAAGCCGGGCATGGCGCGAGGTGTACAGCAGATCGGGTCGGGCTATGTCGGCGGCGACGAGAGGATTCGTCTCGAATTCCGCGCCGCGCTCGGGGAGCAGGACGTGCAGGACACGGTGATCGTCGAGGGCGAACCCGATATGCGCTTTACGATCCTCGGCGGCGTGAACGGCGATGTCGCGACCTGCGCGATACTGACCAACGCGATTCCGGTCGCCGTGGAGGCAGCGCCAGGATTGAGAACGATGGCGGACATCCCGCCCGTATCGTGGTTGAGCACGTGACATGCAATACGGCTCAGGAGGAGACTGACGTGAGACTTCGGAGAGGCTATGCGGGTGTGTTGGTGGCTGCGTGCATTGCGCTCGTCGCCCTGCCGTGTCTGGGCGCGGTGAAGCTTCCCGCGTTCATCAGCGACAACATGGTGCTGCAGCAGAGCATGAAGGCCCCCATCTGGGGTACTGCCAACCCGGGCGAGAAGATCACCGTGCGGCTGGGGGCCCAGACTCACCAGGCCGTCGCGGGCGCCGATGGGCGGTGGATGGTCCGTCTGGACGCGATGAGCGCCGCCGGCCCGTACGAGATGACAGTTGCGGGCCAGAATACGCTCACGGTCAAGAATGTCATGGTCGGTGAGGTGTGGCTGTGCTCTGGCCAGTCGAACATGCAGATGAGTGTTGACAGCGCGCAGAACTCGCAGCAGGAAGCGGCGCAGGCGAACTACCCGGCGATCCGAGAGTTCAGGGTGGACTGGACGATCTCGACCGAGCCGAAGAGCGACTGCGGCGGGAAGTGGGAAGTGTGCACCCCGCAATCCGTGGGCTCCTTTTCCGCAGTCGCCTACTTCTTCGGCCGCGATCTGCATCGGCAGGCGGGCGTGCCCGTCGGGCTGATCAACACCTCGTGGGGCGGAACGGAGATCGAGCTCTGGATGGACCGTCCGACGTTCGAGGCCGACCCGGAGCTCAAGTCCATCGTTGACCGGTCAGACACATCCCTGAGCGACTTCGCCAAGGGCTTCCTCACCACGGATGCCAAGCGGATCAGCGAGTGGTATGTGTCGGCCGGCAGGGAGAGCGCCGCGGGCAAGCCCATCTCCCTTCCGCCCTTGCTGCCCCGCGATCCGCGCCTTCTCGAATCGGGCAGAGGGCCGAGCATCCCGAGCAGCGTCTACCATGCGATGGTCGCGCCGTTGGTTCCGTACGCGATGCGCGGAGCGATCTGGTACCAGGGCGAGGCGAACGCGGGAGACGCGTACAAGTACCGGAAGCTATTCCCCGCGATGATCGCCGGCTGGCGCCGCACCTGGGGGCAGGGCGACTTCCCATTCCTCTTCGTGCAGCTCGCCAACTTCGACTGGGCGGGCAGGCGGATTGAGCCGGGCGAGAGCACGTGGGCCGAGCTGCGGGAAGCGCAGACCATGACGCTGTCAGCGCCGAAGACGGGCATGGCCGTCACCATTGATATCGGCGAGGGCGCGGACATCCACCCCAAGAACAAGCAGGAAGTGGGCCGCCGGCTGGCCCTGGTCGCGCAGTCGATTGCGTACGGGAAGACCGGGGTCTACTCCGGGCCGATCTACGACTCGATGGCAGTCGAAGGGAGCCAGATCCGCATCCGCTTCAAGTACGTCGGCAGCGGGCTGGAGATCGCGGGCAGCGACAAGATCGAGGGCTTCGCCATCGCCGGCCGGGACCGCAGGTTCGTCTGGGCGGATGCGACCATTGACGGCGATACAGTTCTCGTGTCCGGCCCCAAGACAGCCGATCCGGTCGCAGTGCGGTACGCTTGGGCGAATGACCCGAGCTGCAATCTCTACAACAGAGAGGGACTGCCGGCCTCCCCCTTCAGAACGGACGACTGGCCGGGGATAACGGCGCCGAAGTAGCCGACCGGTTCGTAGGGCAGGAGCTTGCCTCCTGCCACCGCGAGTCCGACGCGCGCGTCGCGGGAGGAGAACAACCGGCCGTTTGCCGGAAAACCGGCGTAGGGGACGCCGCTTCCTAATGGAATGCGAACCATCAGGAAGCGGTTTCTCCTCAAGGGGCATCACCATGGACTTGAGCATACGGGTCTCGGGTGCGGCTGGGCAGGGCATCGGAACTCTCGGCAGCCTGCTCACGGGCGCGTTCGCCGGGATGGGTCTGCACGTCTTCACCACCGAGACCTACATGTCGCGCATCCGGGGCGGGCTCAACTGGATGGACATCAGGATCGGTGACTACGAGCTTCTCTCCGGCAAAGAGACCCCGGATCTCCTCGTCGTGCTCGACCCCCAGAGCCTGAGCTTCCTGCGGGAGCGGACGAACGAGTGGACACTCCTTCTCCTCAACGGCCCGCCTACCGTCGGCATGGTCGCCATTGACTTCGCCCAGGAGGCGAAGGCGCTGACGGGCGAGGTGGTGATGGCGAACGCAGTGGCGGCGGGCGCGGTATTCGCGCTGCTGGGCTATCACGCGGCGCGGTTGCACTCGCTCCTGGACGCCCGGTTCGCGCGCAAGGGCCAGGATGTCGTTGATGCGAACATACGGTGTGCGCAGCGCGGCGCCGAGCTGGCCGAACCATACGTCGGGACGAAGCTGCCGCCGAAAGGCGTCGGCGCGCCGGATTTCGTCTGCTCGGGCAGCGAGGCCATCGGCCTGGGGGCCGCGACCGCGGGCGTGAAGTTCGTCGCGGCGTATCCCATGACGCCATCCACCGCAACCTTCACCTACCTGGCGAACGTCGCCGATGAGTTCGGGATCGTCGTCGAGCAGGCGGAGGACGAGATCGCGGCGATCAACATGGTATGCGGCGCCACCTACGCGGGGGTGCCGGCCATGACCACCACCAGCGGAGGGGGATTCGCGCTCATGGTGGAGGGGGTATCGCTCGCGGGGATGCTGGAACTCCCCGCCTTCATCATGCTCGGCCAGCGCCCGGGGCCCGCCACCGGCCTGCCGACTCGCACCGGGCAGACGGAGCTCAGGTTCGCGGTGCATGGCTCGCATGGCGAGTTCGCGAGAGCGGTCTACGCTCCGGGCACACCGCGTCAGGCCTACGAGCTGACGCGAGTGGGGCTGGAGACGGCGCATAGGTACCAGACGCCTGTGATTCTCCTGACCGACCAGTTCCTGGCGGACATGCGGACCAACACGACCCCGCTCGACCGCGCCCCCAGGCCGATTGACCGTCACATTCTCGCCGATCCCCCGCCGGACTACCTGCGCTACACGATCACGCCCGACGGAGTCTCACCTCGCGCACTCCCGGGGTCTGCCGCGTATCTCGTCGCTGACTCCGACGAGCACGGGGAGGACGGACATATCACCGAGGACCTGAACGTGCGGGTGCAGATGCAGGAGAAGCGACTGAGGAAGCTCGAGGGCATGAGGCGGGAGGCGCTGGCGCCCGAGCGGTACGGACCCGAGAGGGCCGAGCATCTGCTCATCTGCTGGGGCTCCACCTACGGGCCATGCAGGGAGGCGGTTGGCCTGCTGAATCAACGGGACATCTCGGCCGCAATGCTGCACTTCTCACAGGTGTGGCCGCTCAACGTGGGCGCCGCGCGCGCCGCCATCGCGTCAACCGGCGCGCGTCGGATCACAGTGGTAGAGGGCAACGCCACTGGGCAGTTCGCGTCCCTGCTGCGGGAGGAGCAGGTGCTGGGTGAATGTGAGCTGATGCCGAAGTACGACGGCTTACCGTTCACGGGGGAGGAGATCGCGCGGAGGGCACAGTCATGAGCAAGCTCTACTTCGATGCCGACATCGCGTGGTGCCCCGGATGCGGTGACTTCCTGATCCTGCGCAGCCTCGATAGGGCCATCGCCGAACTCGGCATAGACCGCCACAAGCTCGTGCTCGTGTCAGGGATCGGGCAGGCCGCGAAGCTGCCCCACTACACACAAGCGAACGTCTTCAACGGCCTCCACGGCCGCCCCATTCCCGCCGCGACAGCGATCAAAGTGGCGAACCACGAGCTCGAGGTAGTGGTCACCAGCGGCGACGGGGACATCTACGGCGAGGGCGGCAATCATCTCATCCACGCCATCAGGCGCAACATTGGCATCAAGGTCTTCGTCCACAACAACCAGGTATACGGCCTGACCAAAGGGCAGGCGTCACCGACCTCCGACCCCGGCTTCGTCACCCCCGTTCAGACCCACGGCGTGGTGAACCAACCCTATAGCGCGCTCGCCCTGGCCATCGTGCAGGGCTGCTCATTCGTCGCTCGCTCCTTCGCCGGCGACCCGAAGCACCTCCAGGCGATGATGACGGCCGCGCTCCAGCACACAGGCGGTTTCGCGCTGCTCGACATCCTCCAGCCCTGCCCGACCTACAACCGCGTCAACACCTACCAGTGGTACCGCGAGCGCGTCAAGCCTACCCCCGACACTCACGACCCCTTCGACCGCGCCGCCGCGCTCGACCTGGCCTTCAAATGGAGCGACGAGATCCCCATCGGCATCATCTACCGCTGCGACCGGCCCACCTTCGAGTCGCAGTTACCCGCGCTGGCGAAGGGAACGCTGGTGGGACGGTACGCGGGGACGTAGGAATCTGCAAGAAGCTGCCGGGAAGCGGTATACTTCCGGCGAGACCTTCGAGCGGGCCCGGAGGGGTCCAGCGTGTTGATCTTCGTTCCTCTGGGGACTACGCGTCCGTGCTGGCGGGTGCCGTATGCGACCTATGGCCTGATCGCGGCCAACGTCGCCGTCTTCGCTATCGAGCTTGCCGCCCCCGACGCGCTTCCGAAGGGCTTCGTCCCCGCTCAACCCAGCGTCTTCGCGTGGCTCCTCGCCATGTTCATGCACGCGGGTTTCCTGCACATCGCAGGGAACATGGTGTTCCTCTGGCTCTTCGGGACGATCACCGAGGACGTGCTCGGGCCGGGCATGTTCCTGCTCTTCTACTTCGGCGGCAACATCGGCGCGACGCTCTTGGATGTGCTGGTGAGCGGAGCGTCGTCATCCCAGGCTCTTGCGGTGCCGCGGGTGGGAGCATCAGGCGCGATCGCGGGCATTATGGGCCTGTCGGCGGTGTGCTTCATCAGGACGAAGGTCCGCATCTGGTACTTCTTCACCCTCTTCTGGATCTACTTCTGGCGCACCGGTACCGTCGAGGTCGCCGCGCCGGTCGTGCTGGGGCTGTGGGCGGGATGGGAGCTCGTGCAAGGCACAATCCAGTCCGTCGCCGGGTTCGTCGGCGGCGTCGGCCACTGGGCGCACGTCGGCGGATTCCTGTTCGGCCTGCTGGGGTCAATTGGGCTGGGCCTCAACAAGCGCATCCCGCGCAGTGACCTGATCTCCGGCCGAGTGCCCGTGCAGAGCGCGGCCGATGCCTACCAGCAGGCGGGCGAACTCCAGCGAATGGTGCTGGAGTCGCCGGAGGACGCGGATGCGTGGACCGCGCTCGCGCGGGACTTCGAGATGACCGGGAGGATCGACAGGGCGAAGGAGGGGCACGCGAAAGCGCTGTCCCTCTATCTGGCGCAGCGGAACACGCAGGGCGCGGCCGAGGCCTATGCCGCGCTCAGCTCGTACGGCATAGTGGCGCAATTGACGCCGGACCAGCAGTTCGATCTTGCTTGCGCGCTGGAGGAAGCGGGCAAGGCCAAAGACGCCTTTGGCCTGTTCAGGCTGGCGGCGAACGAGCACCCCGACCAGCAGACGGCGGAGACCGCCCTGGTGCGCGCGGCCGAGATGGCGCGCATGGTGCTCGATGACCCGCAGCGCGCGGCCGAGTGCTACCAGCGGCTGCTGGAGCGCTACCCCTTCAGCAACTGGCGCGCGCTGGCGCAGGAGCGGCTGCGGGAGATGAACCTGCCGGAGCACACCACGCCGCCTGAAACCACATCTGCTCCCGCCGACACGGAGCCGGAAACAGACGCCGGTCTGCGGCGGCTGTAGTCGGAGGAAGGCGGAGGCCCGCAGAGGGGGTCCCCTGCGAGTCACACAGCCGGTCGTGAGATCTCGACCACTTTCCCGCCGGCGCGCAGCGAGTCGTACGCGGCGCAGCCCACGGCAACGCTCATGCGGCCTGAGAGCGGGTCGGTGAACATGGCCCCGCCCTCCCGAATCGCTCGCATGAAATCCCGCGCCATGCGCGGGTCGCCGCCGCCGTGGCCGCCGTTGTCGGATCGCATGGTATAGACGGCGTCGGCGAGCCCGTGGCGAGTCTTCACCACTACGGTGTTCCCGCGCTCGTCGTTGTACACGCGCCCCTTGGTGCCGATGGCGATGTGATCGCGGTGGTAATCGGGTGTGAAGTGGCACTCCTGGTAGGCGGCCTTGATCCCGCCCTCCAGTTCCATGATGAGCACGTGGTTGTCCTCGACGTCAACTTCCTTGCGGAAGGCGCAGAGGGAGAAGTGCGGCGGCCACCCGAGCTGTGCCTCCGGACACGAGTCCTTCTCGGGGCAGTCGGGGCAGTGAAGGTCGTTGGGTTTGTCGCCGCCGTAGTAGTCGAGGCTGCCGAACGCCGCCACCTTCGTGGTGTAGCGGCCGGTGAGGAAGTGCATCATGTCGAGATCGTGCGTGCCCTTCTGAAGGAGCAGGCCGGTGACAGTCTCGCGGACGGCGTGCCAGTCGTGGAAGTAGAAGTGCCCGCCTTTGCCCACGTAGTGGTTGCACCAGTAGGCCTTCACCTCGCCGATGTCGCCGGAGGCGATGATCTCTTTCATCTTGGTAAACAGCGGCATATAGCGCATGCACAGCCCCAGGCCGAAGACGACGTTCGTCTTCTTGTGGGCCGCGAGCAGGCGATCGCAGCCCTCGACCGTGATCGCCATGGGCTTCTCGAGCAGCAGGTGCTTGCCCGCTTCGAGCACGGCGAGCCCCTGCTCCTCGTGGAAGCTGTCGGGGCTGGCCACCACCACTGCCTCGACATCGGGATGGTTGACCACCTCGCGATAGTCCTTGGTCGCAAGCGCGTCCGGGCCGACGACCTCGCGGAACTTCGCGAGGTACTCATCGCGTACGTCCATGCCGGCGACCACGGTCGCGCCGGGCACGCGCTTGTGCAACTCGTGCACGTAGAACTCACCGCGGTTGCCGACGCCGATCACACCGATCCGAACTGGGTTCACAGCCATCCCTCCCTACCACACTGCGCCCCTGCGGGGCATGCATCCAGTCTTCGGCGACCGTCAGGATATGACCTCTGCCGGCGAGCCCGGGCGCGAGGTCTGCACGGAAACGCAGCGAACCTGGTCTGGATGAGAGAGGTACCAGCATGAGTAGCGCGGCCAACCGTCTGTGCCCGCGACGATCGCTCAGCATATGGGTGAGCTGCCTCATGCTCGCGGCGTTCGCGAATGCGAGCTGCTCCGACTCAGCCGGTCTCACCACGAAGGAGACGCGGATGGCCCCACCACACGTGTGGACGAGCATGGGGATCAGCGGCGGCGGGGCGATGTACACCCCCGTGGTTTCGCCGCACGACCCAAACCTGATGATGCTGAACTGCGACATGAGCTGCGCCTTCCGCTCGACCGACGGCGGCAGAAGCTGGGAGATGATCCACTACGAGCAACTCCTCGCCTCCACGCGCTGCCGGCCCGTGTTCCACCCGACCGACCCGAACGTGATCTTTGCTGCCAACGGATGGGAGGGCGACCTCAAGATCAGCCGTGACCGGGGGGTCACATGGTCGCGCATCGGCCGGGGGCTGCCGAGCCGCGTCGCCGAGATCGCCATCGCCCCGGGGAACCCGCCGCTGATGCTCGTGGCCGCCGAGGAGGGCATCTACCGTTCCACCGACGGCGGGGAGACCTGGTCGCGTTGCGCCGACGTTCGCGGGGAGGGAGTGGGCTTCCATATCGCCCGGACGAGTCCCGCGGGGAGCCGCACCTGCTTCGCGGGAACGTCGGCCGGCATCTTCAGGTCGCGGGACGGTGGCGCGACGTGGGAGGAAGCCGGCCGCGGTCTCCCATGGAAGGAGTTGCGGGCGTTCGCGGGCGGGTCGGACGCGGCGGGCGGGCTCAGCATCCTGTACTGCGTCATCGAGATGCGGGATGTGGACGGGGAGCCCCAGGGCGGCGTCTACCGCTCCGACGACGACGGCGAGACGTGGGTGCGGGCAATGGGCGCCGGGATCAACGTGGCGCCGCGCCGGCGGAGGCTGCCCCAGTACCGGTTCCTGCTGACGACCGACGCGCGGCCGAGGACCGTCTACCTGACGGGTGAGCGGGGCGGCGCGGTCTACCGCAGCGACGATGCCGGACAGACCTGGCGGGAGGTCCTCTTCACCAGAAGCGATTCCCCGCAGTTCAACGTCGAGCCAGACTACATCATCTCCGAAACCGGCGGCTGGCGCCAGCCGATCTCGGGCGCGGGCATCAACCCCGCTGATCCAGAGAACGTAGTCGTCACCGACTGGATGTGCTGCTGGATCACGCGTGACGGCGGCGCGACATGGAAGGCCGGCCACACCCGACCGGCTCCCGGCCAGGCGTCAGATGGGAAGGGCTTGCGGTGGGTGAACAACGGGCTTACCGTGACAACGGTCTGGCATTACTACATCGACCCGTTCCAGCACAACCGCCACTACATCGCCTATACTGACATCGGCTACGCGCGCTCGGAGGATGCCGGGAAGACCTGGTACTGGCAGCACGGCCAGCCGCTGCGAAACACCACCTATCAGCTTGCCTTCGACCCCGAAACGCCTGGGCGGATCTGGGCCGCGTTCGCCGACCTCCACGATATCCCGAACATGAACGTCATCTCCGGCCGCCACTACTCCCCGGAAGCTGGGGGCGGAGTTGGGGTCAGCGACGACTTCGGCGTTACCTGGCGAGACACATCCACCGGCCTCCCCGACAAGCCTGTCACCTCCATCGTGCTCGACCCGCGAAGCCCGAAGACGAACCGGGTTCTCTACGCATCGCTCTTCGAGGCAGGGGTCTTCAAGTCCACGGATGGCGGCCAGACGTGGGTCGGGAAGTCCAACGGCCTGGGTCGCGAGGGCGACAACTTGCGCGCCTGCCGCCTCATCCTGCATCCTGACGGGGCCCTCTTCGTGCTGGTCACCGCCCTCACGCAAGGCAGCGTTTCAGGTCCCGCCGGGGCCGGGCTGTACCGCTCTCGCGATGGCGGCGACACCTGGGAGTGGATCAACCGGTCCCAGCCGCTCGACTGGCCGAAGGACTTCGATGTTGACCCCCGCGACAGCGACACGATCTACCTGGGGGCTGCCGATCTCTACCAGGACGACGGTGGCCTCTACAAGACGACCGACGGGGGACAGACTTGGCGACGGATCGCACGGAAGGGGACCGGCGCCTTCGGCGCGACAGTCCATCCGAGACGGCCCGGCCGGGTCTACATGACCCTATGTGAGGGCTCGGCGGGACCGGCCCTCTGGCTCAGTGACGACGCCGGCCAGACCTGGAAGCCGTTCCGCGGCCTCCCGTTTCAGAACGTCCAGCGTGTGGGCTTCGACCCCGACGACGACTCGCTGATCTACGTAAGCACCTTCGGGGGAAGCCTCTGGAAAGGGCCGGCGGAGGAGTAGGCTTCTGGCGAGGAGATCCCGTCCGGTCTAGCAGCGGGCCGCGGTGGGCCAGGGCGGAGCGAGTGTAGGGGCGCGAGGCCTCGCGCCCCTGTGCATGACCCCATAGGCGATCTTGTGTCACTCCGTGTGGATAGGCCCTGTATCCACCGCCTCGAGATCGCTGCCCTTCACCTTGCGGATCGCCCGCACCGCCTCGTTGTTCCAGCGCGGGTCAGGCGCGCCGCTGAGGAACCAGTCGCCGCCGTTGTCGGCCACAATCATGCCGTACTTCTTGAGCGCGGTGAGGATCACCTGCGCTTCCTTGGGCATGCCGGCGATGTCGAAGTCGGCTCTCAGCCGCAGTCGCAGGCCCATCGGGGACAGATTCGGGTCGCTGCTCCTGCTGGCGAAGTGGGTCGCGGGCAGGATGTAGCCGCGCTGGCTCCGCTGGACTGTGAAGCGCAGCGCGTGGTTGATCTCGCCCTTCTCCGTCACCTCGTCGTACCTGACCAGCCCGGGGAAGATGGGCAGCCCCGCCGCGTCCGCTGACGTCCACCCCAGGGGTCGGAGTCCGTTCGACTTCAGATCGAAGACTGCCCCCGAACCTGCCCGCCACCCTTCGTCGGTCTTGAAGGCGCGGAAGATCTCGTAGAGCTTGCCGCCATCCACGTCCACGACCAGCACGTGCCGGTCGCCATCGGAGTCCGGCCCGCCCTCGACCGGCGCGTCACCCGGAATGGGGTATGGGCCGGGATCGCTCTCATCGGCGTACTGGAACGTCACTGGCACCTTCGGCTGGCCCGTGTGGACGACGCAGTAAGGGATCCCCGACGGCACGCCCTGGTAGGTGGTGCCGAAATCCTCGTGCAATGGCTTGTCCGACCCGATGCTCCTGATGAAATTCTCTGAGTTCGGGTGAACCGGGTACTTCGAGATGTCAGTGTTCCACGGGTTGTCGGGCGGAAACACAGCGCAATTCGCGATCATGGCGCGATGGCTCTCCGGCTTCGCGCTGCGTCCGCCCGGCGCGGCAGTGGACCTGGCTCCACACCCGAAGACAGCCACCAGCAGGGCAATCACCGCGCTGGTGATAACCGCAGCGCCCACGATGTTGTTTGGTCTCTCTCCGAACACGAATCCATCTTCCCGTATTGTCTCTTCGACGGCAAAGGAGGATTACCTTACCGGGCCGGTTCCGTCTAATGTCGGCCGTCACTCGACCCAGGCTACCAGGAACCGCGAGCGCGGCCGCCGAAGACCCCCCGCGGAGGCGGTGATGAGGCTCTTCGAGACCACAGATCAGGGCAGCATCGAGATCGAGATAGACGAGGACATCCAGGCGCGCCAGGAGGAGCTTGCTGAGCGGAACCGGCAGTGGTTCCGCGAGCGCGGCCTGCGCGCCTTTGACATCGCGGGCTCGGTGGGCGCGGGGAAGACATCGCTGATCGCCAACATGGTGGAGCGGCTGAGCGGGAAGCACGCAGTGGGGGTGATCGCCGGCGACGTCGCCACCACCTACGACGCCGAACGTGTGACCGGGAAGGGCGCTCGGCAGGTGCTCCAGATCAACACCGGCGGGATATGTCATCTCGATGCGAAGCTGGTGCACACCGCGCTCCAGAAGATGCAGCTCGGCCTCGACATCCTCTTCATCGAGAACGTCGGGAACCTAATCTGTCCGGCGCACTTCTCCCTCGGCGTCGAAGCCCGCGTCGTTGTCGCCTCGGCCAGCGAAGGTTCACACGTCATCGAAAAGCACCCGGCGATGTTCAAGTCCGCCGACCTGGTGGTGCTGAACAAGACCGACATCGCAGAAGCGGTCAACGTGGACCTCGAACGCCCGATCGCCGATCTCCAGGTGATGAGGCCGGGCCTACAGGTCGTGAAGACGAACCTGCTCGCCGGCGAGGGGGTGGACCAAGTTCTGGCGATGCTGAAGCTGTAGGGCGCGTCCGCCGGGCGTCGCCTGGCTGTCGTTCTGAGCGAAGCGAAGAATCCCGCCGTTCTGGCCGGGTAACGGGCTGGATTGCACGAACTCTCCATCGCCTCCCAGATCTGGACAAGCGTCAAGAAGGCGGCCGCCGAACACGGCGCCGCCCGCGTCAGATCCATCAAGCTCGAGATGGGCGCCCTCCAGATGATCGAGGAAGAGCAACTCGCATTCTGGATTCAGGCGCTGGCCGAGCGCGACGGTTCGCCGGCCATTGA
>Ga0315282_10006047_pt1 | contig 20370 bp, 24 predicted proteins | sample YL17G07_20_MG_FD_203693 | JGI IMG/M metagenome (GOLD analysis project Ga0315282, IMG submission 203693) | Sediment microbial communities from Yellowstone Lake, YNP, Wyoming, USA - YL17G07_20 | ecosystem: Environmental > Aquatic > Freshwater > Lake > Sediment | place: USA: Wyoming | collected... | reverse complement strand
TGAAATTCTTATCGGCCATTCTGTCTAAAATATAGTTTTTTCTGTTAATTAATTCATCTTTTGCGTCTCCGTAAGGAGACAAATAAGTGGGGGCCTTAATCAGCGCGGCGAGAGTAGCGGCTTCGGGTAAGGATATTTCTGAAATTGTTTTCCCAAAATAAGTCTGGCTGGCCGCTTCCACGCCATAACAATTTGAGCCAAAAGGAACTTGGTTTAAGTACCAACCTAAAATTTGGTCTTTTGGATAACGCCTATCCAGCTCTAAAGAAAGAATAATTTCCCTAACTTTTCTTTCCGCAGTTTTTTCTGGGGAAAAAAATACAGACCTAATTAATTGTTGCGGTATGGTAGAGCCGCCATAAATCGGCTCTTTGATTTTTAAATTAATTAAAATTGATCTGGCCATACCTTTTAAATCCACCCCAAAGTGATGATAAAAGTTAGCATCTTCAGCGGTAATTACCGCCTGTTTTAAATAATCGGGTATTTTGTCAAAAGCGACCACCGTTCTTTTTTCTTCGCCAAAAATTTCATATAAAAGAATTTCCCCTGAACGGTCGTAAATTTTTGCAGACTGGACGGATTGCTTCTCGGTAAATTTTTCCGGCCTCGGCAGATCTTTAGCATAATAAATAAATAAAAACAAAGAAAGAAGAATTAAAGACAAAAAACAACCCCCCAAAATTTTTAAAAGTCTTAAAAATTTTTGGACTTTTTTATTTTTTTGATAAGTTTTGCGATAGAATATTCTTTCTGCCATGATTCATTATTAATAATAGCATCCCCGCAATTTTTAAAAAGAGTTTGCTTTTTTATATTAGATTTAAAAATATGATTAACACAAATCCTGAAAAAATTAAAGAGGTTTTAAGCAGGGGAGCGGAAGAGATTATAGAAAAAGACAGTTTAGTTGGAAAACTTGCTTCAAGACTATGATTCTGTTGCCGTGAGATCTGGCATAGAATTAGGAGGGTTTGACCAGCTTTTTAATTTGGAGATTGGCCGAGAGATCCAGAAACTTTTTAAACAAAAACCGCAAGATATTATTGCTACGAAAATGCTTTTTGGTCTGGATGGCAGAAAAATGTCAACCAGCTGGGGAAACGTAATTAATATTACCGATGATCCCAAAGAAATGTATGGAAAAATAATGTCAGTGCAAGACGAATTGATGATTGATTATTTTGAGCTTTGCACAAAAGTTCCCCAAAAAGATTTAGAAATAATAAAAATAAATTTAGAAAAAGAAAACATTAACCCAAGGGATTTAAAAAAGAGATTGGCTAGGGAAATAACCGCGACTTTTTACGATATGGATAAGGCGCTAAGGGCAGACGGACTTATTTTGGAAGATTGGCAGAAAATAATTGAAATTAGAAAAGGAATGGTAATCCAAGCAGGCAAAAGAAATTTTAGAAAAATAAAATAAAAGAAAATCCCCTGATCGTCGGGGATTTTCAGTTCTATTATATTAAAGGTCTTCTCCTTCAAGGTCTTCATCGTCGCCGGCGTCTGGTTTTTCTTCCAACTCTTCCGTTTCTTCTTCTTCTTCTTCCTCGGTTATATTTTCATCTTCATTGTATCCATTGTAGGGCATAATTTCACAATATTTAAATTTTCTAATTAGTGCTTAATTAGCGTCGACCTTCCTCGGCTTTAAATAATTGTTCCAAGGGGTTCTAAAGAAAATTATAAGAAACCCAAAAAGCTTGTCAAGTTCAAGCCGAAGCCTCTATACAGTTTTCACTTTTTTTATTAAATAAGTTAGAGCTATTGCTAAAGCATCTATAGCATCGTCTGACTTCGGGAGTTCTTTTAACTTAAGCAGTGTTTTTACTCTTTTTTGCACGGTTTCCTTTTTCGCCCAACCGAAACCGGTTATTGCCAGTTTGACATGGAGAGGGGTGAATTCGTGAACGGGGATATTGTTTTTAGCCGCAGTAAGCATGATCACCCCTTTGGCTTGGCTTACCGGGATGGCCGTTTTTAAATTTCTAAAGAAATAAAGATTTTCGATAACCAAAACTTCGGGCTGGTAATTTTTTATTATTCTGCTGAGTTCATTGTTTATTTTTTTTAAACGATCCGGGGCGGCTGAAGAAGAACTTGTTTTGATAACTCCAAAACCTAAACACTCAACTCTGTTTAGATTTTTAGATTTTAGATTTCGGATTTTGTTAATCACGCCGAACCCCGTGTTGGCTAATCCAGGATCTATGCCTATGATGATCATATTTATAAAAGGTATTTCTTAATTATCTATTTATAACAATCAAATGAGCTCAAAAACCCCCTTCGGATTTTTCTTTTAGCTTCCTCTGGGCATTCGGATCCTTTTACCATTTTACTTACCCTGAATAAGTTATATTTTTAAATTAGAATATATTTCTTGAACGGCATCATTTTCGTCCAAAGCTTCAAAGAGTTTCTGGCAAGCCTCTTTTTCTTCGTCGGTTACCAAAACCTCCTCTTTCGCCACAAAATCTATTGAAGCAGATTCTGCTTTAATCTCTTTCTCTTCTAAACTCTTTTTGACTTCTTCTAAATTATCAATTTTTGTATAAATATTCATTATATCCGCATTCCATTCGATATCGGTAGCCCCTGCTTCGATCGCAGCCATTTCTAATTTTTCTTTATTCTCTAAATTTTCATTCTGTGATTTTAAATCTACAATAATTACCCCTTTTTTTTCAAACATCCACTTTACCGCCCCTTCACCGACTAATTTTCCTCCCGCCTGATTTAAAATTTGCTTTAGCTCGCTTAGGGTCCGATTTTTATTATCAGTAATGCCTTCAATAATCAAAGCAATCCCGGCTGGTCCATAAGCTTCAAAAGAAACTTCTTCAAGGTTTTCATCGGAAGTGGCCCCCGCTCCCCGGCTGATTGCTTTCTCAACGTTTTCTTTAGGCATATTGATTTTTTTTGCCGTTTCAAAAGCCAATCTTAACTTAGAGTTGGTTTCGGGATTGGCGCCGCCTTCTTTTACCGTAGCCGAAATCATCCGGGCCATTTTTGAAAAGATTTGCCCTCTTTTTTTATCGGTAAGATCTTTCTGGCGTTTTATTTTTTTAGAGTGAGAATGTCCTGACATAATCTTATTAATTTTAGCTCTTCTTGGGAGAAAATCAAGCAAAAATAAGAAATTTTGTTAAATAAAAAATTTTTGATGAAAGAGTAAATATATAATATAATAAAATATAAAGATTAAAAAAGTAAGGAAAATGCCTGCAGGGTAATTTTTAAGGAATTACCCTGATTTTCCAGGAGATTTATCTTAGAAAATTAAACAATTATGAAAAAAATTAAATTTTTATTAGTAGCAATTATTATTTTTATTTTAGTTGTGTTTGCGTTAACTTATTTTATTCTAAGCAGGGGAGAAAAAATAGAAGTTAGGGCCTATTTTAATAATGACAGATTAGACCCCGAATTTTCTTGTAATAAAGTTTTTCCGGTAGAAAGAGAAATACCCAAAACGCAGGCAGTAGGGATGGCCGCGTTAGAGGAATTGTTGAAAGGGCCGACAGAAAAAGAGAAAGAAGAGGGATTTTTCACCAGTATCAATCCGGGTGTTAAAATTCAGAATTTAATCATCCAAAATGGGATAGCCAAAGTTGAATTTGATGAACAGTTAGAATTTCAGGTAGGAGGGTCTTGTCGCGTATCCGCTATCAGAGCTCAAATAACTCAAACATTAAAACAGTTCCCCACAGTTAACGAAGTCATGATTTCAATTAACGGCCGGACAGAAGATATTTTGCAGCCCTAATCCCTATAAAGATTCGCCTTTTTTATTTTTTGCTTTAGAGATAAAATTATTATCCCAAATAAAACAGCTGGGATTAGAGCTATTAAAAATATTTTAACTCCTGAAAAAGATTTTGGGATTTGCGCTTCGGCAGAGGCTAATTGTCTTTCTGGTAGTTCGCCAGAATTTTTTATGTCTAAAATTCGGGCGGAATTTTCTGCATTTTTCTCAACTGGCGGCGGAGAAGGCATAGCGCTTGGAGAGCCGGGCGTTAAAATATCGCTCCAAAACCAGTTATTTTCTGTCCGGTTATATGATTGGCCAATCGGCGCGCTTGCATAAGTTACGCTATCTGATATTTTGCCGTCAGGCTGGATAAGGTTTAAGCCATCGCCGCTGTTATTCAGAGTAATATTAGTGGTTTTTCTGGAAAGGACTAAAAAACTAAACGGCTTTATAATAGTTATTTCCGGGAAAGTATAAGTATTTGTCTTCCCGGCGATGTCGCTGATTTTCCAATTAAAGAGATTGATTTCTTCTTCGTTATTATTGAAAATTTCAATCCATTCTTCTTCTTCGTCTGACCCTTTTGGCGAAGGGAGAATTTCATTAATAATTATGCCGGAAGGATAGACGATTTCCGGTTTTATTTCTGGATTTGATTCCGGCTCCTCTTTTTGGGTTGACGGAGATGGGGCGGGTTGTTGAGGTTTGGCATCAACAATCTCGTTGTTCTCTGTCAAAGCTTTTGCCTCGGTTTCTGGCTGAGGTTTCGGTTGAGACGCGGGATTTATTTTTGTAGCCGTACTGTTTTTTGCTTTTGGCGTGCCGCCTGGGTTTTGACTCGTCTGCCAGTTTCCCGCCACTGTTCCCGGGGTTTGGGGATCAACTCTTTCCATTGTTTGCTTGGTCGAATTATCTCCGGCAAACCAGCCAGAAGAACAATTAACCGAATCTATTAGATTGCCAAAATTATCATAAAGTCCTAATGTTTCACCGGTATTTCCCAAAGCACCGGTATAAATTTGGTCAGCTGGAATGTTCGGGACAGTGGTATCGTCAGTTCTTTCCAATAAATAAAAATCATTGGCAGAGATTGTCCCAGATAAGCTGATCTTTGGCGTTCCGTCCTGGGCAACCAATCGCCAACCGCCAAGATTTAGAGAATTTTTAGTATTGTTGTATAATTCTATCCATTCATCGTTTGCCGAAACGGTTGTCCCCATCCAGGCGATTTCATTTATTGCTATTTGTGGGTAGGATTGGGCCAAGACATTATCTGGGATAAGAGCTGCGAACAGAAATAACGCTATTGTCGAGGCCCGATAGAGTATTGCTCTTGACAAAATTATCATAATATACTATAATATACTTATGAGCAATAACCCCAGAACTGGGGGTCGGGAGTTTTTCTTAGCCGGACGGTCCGGCTACGGCGGGACCGCTCCTCGGAAAAATTCTAAACTTCGCGTTCTCAAACCTAAGTTGACCCCCAGTTTTGGGGTTATTTAATTTTATTCGCCAGCCACTCTTTCTATCTCTTCAATAGTTGTCATCCCTTTTAAAACCTTTATTAGCCCGTCTTGTTTAATGGTAATCATGCCTTTTTTTATTGCCTTGTTTCTCAGGGAGCTGGTAGGCGGGTTGTTTAAAATAAATTTTTCCATTTCATCGTCTACCAAGAAAGCCTCGAAAATTCCAATTCTGCCTCGATAGCCGGTAAAATTGCAATATTTACAGCCTTTAGTTTTCGGAATTTTTATTCCTTCTTTTAATTGAGGGATTTTAATCTTTTTGGGAACCCCCTTGAATTCTTTTTTTATTTTTAATAAATCTTCAGGAGAAATTTTCTCAAGAATGCCGCACTTCCCGCATATCTTTCTTACCAATCTTTGGGCAACAGTCATATTTATCGCCGGAGCAATATTCGCGGGGTTAGCTCCCAAGCTCACCAGTCTTGCCACCGTGCCTGCCGCGTCGTTTGTATGGAGGGTGGTAAAAACCAGATGGCCGGTTAGAGCGGCCTGAAGGGCGATTTGAACGGTTTCTAAGTCCCTAATTTCTCCTACCAAAATTACGTCAGGGTCCTGTCTCATAATTGATTTTAAACCTGAAGCAAAATCGTATCCCTTTTCGGGAGCAACTTGGGTTTGAGAGATTCCTTGTAAATGATATTCAATTGGATCTTCAATGGTAATAATTTTTATTTCCGGCTTGGCGATTTTTTCTAAAAAAGCATAAAGAGTGGTTGTTTTTCCTGAGCCGGTGGGTCCGGTGATAATAATCATCCCGTTGGGCTTTTTTATTTCCTCTTTTGCAATGGTTAATAAATCTTTTCTTAAGCCCAAAGCCTCTATATCAATTAAATTTTTAGAGCTTAAAATTCTCAAGACGAGTGATTCGCCATGTTCGGCGGGAAGAGAAGAAACCCTTATTTCAATTGCTGCCGAATTAATTATTGATAAATTTTTGTTTTGAGAAAAGATGAGGGGTTCCCCTCTTCCGTTGCCAACAATAGAAAATCGGCCGTCTTGAGGCCGATCAGTAATATTCAGCTTAATCCCGGATAATAATTTAATCCTTGAAAGGAGGTTTTGATATATTTTTTGATCAATTAATGTTACGTCCTGCAAAATGCCGTCAATTCTGACTCTTATTTTGGTTTTTTCCTCCTCGGGTTCTATATGGATATCAGAAGCTTCAAGTAAAATTGCCCCGCCTAAAATAATTTCCAAAATCTTGCTTACTTCCGCGCTTAAAGATTCTTCAATTTTTTTATTAAAATCAGAAATACTTTTTACCTCCTTTTGCAGTTCGGTTATTATAATAGGAGAAATTGCCACCTCGCCAGTAATCTTTTTTGAAATTTCAGGCATTTAATTATAGAATTAAATTAGATTATTTTAAATTAACCTACCTTAATGAAAAAGTCAACCGTTTTAAAATGCCAGACTAAAAGTCCGGCCCAAACTAAAAAATTGGGGGAATTGTTGGCGAAAGAAATTCTTCAAACTCACATTAGAAAAGAAGCTCTTATTTTAGGATTGGAAGGAGATTTAGGCGGCGGAAAAACCACTTTTTTACAGGGTTTTGCCAAAGGGTTGGGGATAAAAGAAAAAATTACCAGTCCGACGTTCGTTATTATAAAAAGGTTTCATGTTCTATGTTCTATGTCCCATGATTTTTATCACCTTGATTGCTATCGCATCCAAAAGCCAAAAGAAATTTTAGATTTAGGTTTCAGAAAAATTATTTCCAACCCCAAAAATATCATTGTTGTTGAATGGGCAGATAGGGTTAGGAAAATTATGCCAAAAAGGGTAATTTGGATAACTTTTAAATTTGTTAATAAAAATAAAAGAAAAATTGTAATAAAATGGTAGAAGACTACAACCCGCCCGCCACCCTCCCGTCCCTTTCGGGGGCCCAGCGGACCCCAAAAAAATATTTAAATTCGAATGTTAGTAAGAATCAAGGTTCTTCTTCGAAAAAGAAGGTTCTTATTATTATTGATTCTAATTCCGTTATCCATCGGGCTTACCACGCTTTGCCTCCTTTGACCACCAAGAAAGGAGAATTGGTTAATGCTGTTTACGGTTTTTTATTAGTTTTTTTCAAGGTCATAAAAGAATTTCGGCCAGAATGTATTGTTGCTTGTTTTGATTCGCCCGGCCCGACGCTGCGTCACAAAAAGTTCAAAGAATATAAAGCAAAAAGGCCGCCGACTGCAGAAGAATTAAAGCAACAGATCCCCAAAGTCAAAGAGATTTTAAAAGTTTTTAATGTCCCGATTTTTGGAAAAGAAGGTTTTGAAGCCGACGATTTGATTGGAACAATTTCAAAAAGAGCATTGGGAATTGAAAAAATTATTGTCAGCGGCGACCTTGATAATTTACAATTAATTGATAGTTCTACCAAGGCGTATATTCTGAGAAAGGGGGTAAAAGATACAATTTTGTATGATGAAAATTTAGTTAAAGAGAGATTCCAGGGACTGTCTCCAAAGCAAATTGTTGACTTTAAGGCTTTAAGGGGCGATCCTTCCGACAATATCCCGGGAATAGCCGGTATCGGAGAAAAAACAGCGATAAATCTTTTAAGAGAATTCGGCACGGTTGAAAATCTTTATAATGAATTAGAAAAAAAACCAGAAAAAATCAAAAGTTTTACCCCCAAATTAAAAAAGATTATTTTAAAACAAAAAGAAAGAGCTTTTTTGAGCAAAGATTTGGCTGGAATTAAAAAAGATGCTCCAATAAATTTCAACCTTGAGGATTGCCGCTGGGAGGGTTATGATAAGATGAAGGCGGTTAAAACTTTGGAAGATTTTGACTTTTATAGTTTAATAGGAAAAATACCCGGTTCCGAAGGGGAAGATTTACTTCGAAATAATTTAAAATTGTGGTAAAATAGCAAAAAAGATAAAATATTAAAACAACAAAACTATGGAACTTAAAGAAGAAGTTTTGGATATAAACTGCGAAAAGGTTTCCGGCATAATACAGAAATTTATTAAAGAAAAAGTAAAAGAGTTAAAGAGGGACGGGGCAATTTTCGGGTTAAGCGGTGGTTTAGACTCAACGGTAGTAGCAACTTTATGCACTTATGCTTTAGGCAAAGATAAGGTTTTGGGTTTGATGATGCCAGAAAAAGAAGGCAATCCTGTTGCGCTTGAAGATGGAGAATTTGTGGCAAAATGGCTCGGGATTAAGACAAAGGTAGTAGACATAACGCCCGAACTTAAAGCAATGGGGATATATGATTTTGCTTTTTCTAAAATTCCGACAAGAAAATTAAGAGAAAAAGCAACGCATATTTGGTATAAACAATTTGAAAAAAAATATGGGGAAAACCCTTTTATTTATGGATTGGAAGGTGCTAGCGATAAATTAATTGCAAAAGGGGTTGCTCATTTTAAGGCAAAACACAGAATAAGAATGGTCCTTATATATTTTTACGGAGAATCTAATAACCTTCTTATCGTTGGTGCGGCGCATTTGTCAGAAGATATGATCGGGTTATTCTCCAAGTTTGGCATTGATAACAACGCAGATATTATGCCTCTGGGTAATTTATACAGAACGCAAACTTTACAGTTGGCAAGACATCTCGGGGTGCCGGAGAAAATTTTGAATAAACCATCAAGCCCCGACCTTATCCCCGGGGTTGAAGATAAATATAGTTATCTTATAGGATTGCCTTCTGAAAAAGTTGATTTGGTTTTATTTGGATTAGAAAAAGGCATGTCTGCCGAAGAGATAGCAGAGCAAGCAGAGATTTCCCTTTCAAAAGTAAATTATATTAAAGAATTAATAAAAAGGTCTTTTCATATGCGTCACCCCTCAATGACGCCGGATTTATAATTTCTAAACTTAAAGCTAAAAAGATGTTTCCTATGGCTGATAACAACAAAACAAATCAAAATAATACTTCTTCTCAAAAGACTGAAATAAAGATTGAAGGAAGTAAGCTCTGGTTGGGGGAAGACGGAATTCTCTATGTAAAGATAGGGACGGCAATGAACGAAAAAATTGCAGAAGAATTAGCAAACAGTTATATAGAGATAGCAAAAAAGTTACCTGGCCAAATAAAAGCCCTAGTTGATATGAGCCAGGTTTCTCATACTTCTCTCGGCGTTTCTTCAGAATTCAGAAAAAAAATAGTAGAAAATATAAAAGAAGCTTTTAAAAAATATGGATTTAAGAAAGCGGCTATTTGGGGAGGGGGGATAATGCAAAGAACGGTGGTAAGATTTATTTTAGCAGCAGCCAGAATAGAAAATATTAGATTTTTTAAAACGGAAGAGGAAGCTTTAAAATGGCTTAACAAAGTTTAAAATAATAAACCATAAATTAATGGGTTGGAACAAACCCTGGATTGTTTCAATCCTTAATTTTTAGTTTTTAATCATATGTCCGATAATTTAAATCAAAATAATCAATCTGCGAAAGGAGAAGAAAAAATAGTTTGGGAAGAGGACGGGATAATAAGGACCGGTTGCGTCGCCGCTTATGGCGAAGAGAAAATTAAAGAGTTTTCAAGCCAATTATTAAAAGCCTTAGAGGTTGCGGGAGGAAAAGGAAAATTATTGGTTGATGCTGCTACGAGCGGAGGAAAGGCAACTACCTCCTTTGCGGGAAGAAAACTCTATGTTGAATTTGGTAGACAGGCTAAAGCTGAAAAAGTAGCAATCTTTGGCATAAACACGCTCCAAAAAGTGGTAGCGTTATTTATAATGAAAGCAATAAACATAGGGGCCGGTATAAAAAAAGTAAAATTTTTTAAAGAAAAAGAAGAAGCAATTAAATGGCTTAAAGAAGAAGAGTAATAAATATGGGTTAGTCCATAAGGATGAAAGAAAAAAAAATAAAAAAATATAAAAAAACTGGTTCAAGAAACGGACAGGCCTTAGAAGAATATAAAAAACAAGTTGCCGAACGCCTTTCTCAGCTGACCCCGATTTTGCAGAAGGTCGCCATGGGCGATTTTTCTGAAAATATATTTGTTCCCGAAAAGGAGGATGAATTTACGGAACTTTTGGCCTCTCTTAATTTAATGGTGGACGATCTAAGGGAGTTAACAGAATCACAAAAAAGAGCAAAAGAAGAAGTTGAAGAGAAAGTAAAAGAGAGGACGCGGGAATTAAGAAAGAGAACAGAGGAGTTAGAAGATTCGAGGAGAGCCTTAATTAATATGATAGAAGATATTGAAGAGGCTAGAAAAAAAGCAGAAGAAGAAAAAAACAAAACCTCAACAATTATAACTAACTTCTCCGACGGTCTTTTAGTATTTGATCTGGACAAAAAGCTTTCATTAATTAATCCTCAAGCAGAAAAAATTTTAGACGTTAAAAGAAAAAATATTGTAGGTAGATTAATAACCGAATTGACTGCTTACCCGACCGCAAAGCCAATAATAGATTTATTGGGGGAAGAAATAAAAACTGTTTTTAGGAAAGAAGCCGAGATTAAGAAAGATTTAGTTTTGGAGATAACAACAGTTCCAATGATCCAGGAAGGGGAAGGGTCGGGGAATTTAGTAATTTTGCATGATATCACCCGGGAAAAACTGGTAGAGAAAATGAAGACTGAATTTGTCTCTTTGTCTGCCCATCAGCTTCGGACGCCCCTTTCCGCCATTAAATGGACCCTGAGAATGTTGCTTGACGGAGATTTGGGCGAGATAACCGCGGAACAAAAAGGTTTTATTGAAAAAACTTATATTTCTAATGAAAGAATGATCTCTCTGATCAATGACCTCTTAGACATCACCAGAATTGAAGAAGGAAGATATCTTTACAAACCTACTTTAGCTGGCCTTGAGGATATAACCCAATTTGTGCTAAACTCGTATAAAGAGGAGTTTGAGAAGAAAAAAATAAAATGTATTTTTCAAAAACCAACCGAGAGGTTGCCGGCAGTAAAAGTTGATGTCGAGAAAATAAGATTGGTTATTCAAAATTTAATAGATAATGCTATAAAATATACCCCAGCTGACGGCGAAGTGACAATTTCTTTAGAATGTGGTAAAAAGGAAATAGAATTCTCTATTAAAGATACTGGGGTGGGAATCCCGGAGGATCAAAAGGAGAGGTTATTTACTAAATTTTTTAGAGGTGCTAATGCAATAAGAATGGAGACTGAGGGTTCGGGTTTAGGTCTTTTTATCTCAAAAAACATTATTGAGGCCCATGGCGGTAAAATCTGGTTTGAATCAGAAGAGGGCAAGGGGACAACTTTCCACTTTACCCTTCCTGTTAAAGAAGAATTTGAAGAATTTGAAGGATTTCTAAAAAAGGTTTAAAACCTTGTAGAGAAAATTTGACTGCCTTCGGCGTTTAGGTGTTTTTGCTCTACAAAACACTTGTCAAATTTATTCTACGGGGTAAAATATAATAATATGACAAAGAAAATTTTATTAATTGAAGACGAAGAGATTATGGTTGATATTCTCCAAAAAAAATTAATTATGGAAGGATACGAGGTAGAAGTGGCAAGAGATGGAGAGGAAGGATTAAAAATGATAAGGAAGCTGATGCCCAATCTTGTTTTGCTTGACATTATTATGCCAAAAAAGGGAGGGTTTGAGGTTATGGAAGAAATGCAAAAAGATAAGACATTAGCGAAAATTCCAGTTATTGTGATTTCTAATTCCGGTCAGCCGGTAGAAATTGATCGGGCTCAGAGATTGGGAGCGCGCGACTGGTTGATTAAAACTGAATTTGACCCACAAGAAGTTCTTGAAAAAGTAAAAAAACAAATAGGTAAATAAAAAATCACCAATAAAACACTAATTAAAATTACTAATAATCACGAATAATTAGCGGATATTAGGGGTAAGATTCGTAATTATTAGCAGTAGATTTATGGCAAAAAAAGTTTTAATAGTTGAAGATGATAAATTTTTGAGAGAGCTGATTGTCAAAAAATTATTTGGAGAGGGTTATGATACCGTAGAAGCAATTGACGGAGAAGAAGGAATTAAAAAAATTAGAGAAGAAAAACCAGATTTGGTTTTGCTTGATTTGATTTTGCCGGGGATTGATGGTTTTGGAGTCTTGTCGCAGATGAGAGATGATCCATCTGTATCCTCAATTCCGGTTATTATTTTATCAAATCTTGGTCAGAAAGATGATGTTGAGAGAGGTTTAAAATTGGGCGCGGTTGATTACTTAATCAAGGCTCATTTTACTCCGGGAGAAATTATTGAAAAGATAAAAAACATTCTCAAATAAGCAATAATCCAAAATGGATAATACATAATTAAATTATGTATTATAGATTATTATTATTTTTTGATTAAGCAAAGCGCTTATGCCAGAATTACCGGAAGTAGAAACTATTGTACGCGATTTGCGAAAAAAAGTCCTTGACCGGACTTTTCTTGATGTTTGGACAGATTTTAAAAAAATAATTAAAAAACCAAAAAATTTCGAAGACTTTAAAAAAGAAATAAAAGGAAAGGAAATCTTAAAAGTTTGGCGCCGAGGAAAAAATATTATCTTTGACTTATCAGATAATAAATCTCTTTTAATTCATCAAAAATTAACGGGCCATCTCTTATATGGAACATGGGATATAGAACATGGAACATGGAAGCCGGCAGAGAAAGGTCCTTTAGAAGAAAAAGTTAATACCTATATCCATTTACTATTCAATTTAGATAATGGCGAAATGATAGCTCTCTCCGACCTTAGGAAATTTGCCAAAGTAGAGCTGTGGAATGATAAAGAATTAAGTGAGTCTAAAGAGATTAAAAACTTGGGGCCGGAACCGCTTGAAAGCGAATTTACTTTCGAAAAATTTAAAGAGATAATCAAAAAAAATCATAGCAAGATTAAACAGGTTTTAATGGACCAAAATGTTATTTCTGGCATAGGGAATATTTATTCAGATGAAATTCTATGGGAGGCGAGAATAAACCCCTTCAGGGAAATTTCTACGCTGTCCGAAGCAGACGTTAAAAATATTTATATAGCAATGAAAAAAGTTTTATTGAAAGCGATTAAATTAATGGGGGACAGTATGAGCGATTATCGCACGATTTCCGGCGCTAAGGGGGGTTATCAGCTGGTTCAAAAAGTTTATCGGCAGGAAGGAAAAAAGTGCCCGAGAAATGACGGCGGCATAATCCAAAGAAAAAAAATGAATGGCAGGTCCGCTCACTTTTGTCCAGTTTGTCAAAAACAACACTCTTAATTATTAAAATATGTTTATCTTTATTTACGGACCGGATAATTATAGATCGCAGGCAAAATTAAGAGAGATAATTGATTATTATATTGCCTCTGGGAGTAATATACCGGGCGAAGCCCGTTATAAAAAATCTCATAAAAGCGGGGTGAGTTTAAAAACTCTAGATTTGAAAGAGGAAGATTTCCGATCTTTTAAAAGTGAATTTGTTTCGGCCTCGATATTTAAGGAAAAAAAACTATTAATTTTAAAAAATGCTTTTTCAAATAAAAACTTCAAAGAAAAATTCTTGAACGATTACAAAGACTTTATTGATTTAGAGGATGTTATTTTATTTTACGAAGAAGGAGATATTCCTCAAAATGATAGCCTATTTAAGCTTCTTAAAAAATATGCCAAATCCCAAGAATTTGAAATTCTTGAGGGACAAAAACTTAAGAATTGGGTGAAAAAAGAATTTGATAAATACAATGCAGATATTGAGGAGGGCGTTATAGACAAATTAATTGAATATACGGGAGTTAATTCCTGGGCTATGGTCAATGAAATTAAAAAAATAGTTAGCTATAGCGGCGGAACCGATATTGATAGAGAATTCCGTTTTAAAAAAAGAAAGAAAATTAAAATTAAAGACATTGAGCTCTTAGTTAAGCCAGAAATTGATGTTGATATTTTTAAGACAATCGATGCCTTAGCTTTTAAAAACAAAAAACAGGCCTTGTGGTTGGTTAATAAACATTTAAAGAAAGGAGACCCCCCCCTTTATCTTCTTTCAATGATGATTTTTCAGTTTAGAAATTTGCTCATAATTAAAAATCTCATTGAGAAAAACCGACCTTATTATAGTATTTTAAAATTAAGCAAACTGCACCCTTTTATAGTTAAAAAGAGTTATATTCAGGCTAAAAATTTTACATTTCAAGAATTAAAAAAAACCTACCAGAAATTTCTTCAGGCAGATTTGGCAATAAAAACAGGTAAAATTGATCCGGGAACGGTTTTAAATGTTTTAGTGTTCGAGACTTGATTATTTTTTATTGATTTGCTTTGCCAGTCTTGACTTGGTTCTCCCCGCCTTATTCTTTTTAATTAATCCAGTTTTTGCGGCTTTGTCCAGAGCCTTGTAAACTTGTGGTAGAAGTTTTTTTGCCTCTTCGTTTTTTTTCTGAGAGATTAAAACCTTTATCTCTTTCAATAAATCTTTTATTCCCCTCATTTTTTTAGCATTTTGAACGGCTCTTTTTAAACTTTTGCGGAGGGTTTTTTTCGTTGATTTAGTGATTGGCATATAAATTTGTTTACTTTTTTAATTATTATTCTGAGCTTTTTAATTTTTCTTCTAATTCTCTTATTTTTTCTTTTAATTCTATCATTTTCAATTCCCTTCCTACTGTTAACTGGTGGAATCTTTCAAGCTCATTGACTCTTTCCTGCAACTCTTGAGTTCTTTCTTTGACTTGGCCTTCAAGACTGTCGGCCAACTCTTTTAACTCTTTTGTTCTGGCCTTGACCCTTACTTCCAAAACGGATTTAGCGTCCTCTATTTCTTTGGTCCTTTTTTGGATCTTATTTTCAAGATCCTTGTTAAGTATTTCTAATTCTTTGGTTTGCTTTCGGAATATATTCCAGAAAACTTCAAAGCGAGAATAAACAATAAGGTATAAAACAATAGACATTATTAAGGATAGAAGAATCGATCTAACTTGATAAGGATGATAAAGTTCTTCTATCGGATAAGAGGAATAAATGGGGTGGATGCCAAAGTATTCCAAAGCACCGAAGGTGAATAAAAAAGTAAGAGTTAAAAAGAGGAAGAAATAACTGTAGTTTTTATTGTTGAATACAGGATTGGAAGTTATACTTACCAGTATACAAAATAGGGCAAAGATAAAAATAGCCCCCCCGCCAATATAATAAGTTATTATTGGCATCAACAGGAAGAGGATAAAAAAGAATAATATAAAGTCTATGGAGAATTCCGCGGCAACAATTAGATAAATGACCCTATAATTTAATAATCTCTCCAATTTTTTTATAAAGTAGATAATCGGAAATATTAATAAAGAAATTCCTATTATAAGCGCAGAAACTAAATAAAAATTAGAGAATGGGCGGAAGATAAATTTTAAAACAATCACAAATATTATAGCTACTGGGACCAAAGGTGCCCGCGTTCGCAAGACGTCGTTAACAGCTATCATAGCTTTTTCTTTTTTCTCCAACGCCCCATTTTTTATTGTTTTTTCTGGATTATCCATTTTTTTATTATATCTTATAATTTTTCATTAGGCAATTTTTTAATTAAGTCCCTAATTTCAGCTGCTCTTTCAAAATCTAGATTTTTAGCGGCCTCTTTCATTTCTTTTTCCAGAATCTTTTTGTCGCGAATTGCCCAAAACTCAGAACTTATCTCCCTTTCTTTGGTTAAAAATGGCCAATCTCTTATTTCTTTTATAATTTGTTTTGGGGTAATTTTGTGTTTTTTATTGTATTTTTCTTGGATTTTTCTTCTTCTTTTGATCTCATCTACAGCTCTTTTCATTGAACCCGTAATTTTATCAGCGTATAAAATAATATGGCCTTCTAAATGTCTGGCTGCCCGGCCCATAGTTTGAATTAAGGTGGTTTCCGACCTTAAAAATCCTTCTTTGTCGGCGTCTAAAATAGCAACCAAAGCAACCTCCGGCAAGTCTAAGCCTTCTCTTAAAAGATTAATTCCTACCAAAACATCATATTTTCCCTCCCTTAATTCTTTTAAAATTTTAGGCCTTTCCAAGGTTTTTACTTCTGAGTGTAGCCATTGTGACGAAATTCCTTCCTCGGCTAAATAATCAGAAAGAGCTTCTGATAGTCGCTTTGTTAAAGTTAAGGCGAGAGTTCTTTGCTTGTTTTTAACCCGCTTTTTTATTTCTTCAATTAAATCTTTAACCTGATTTTTGGTTGGCCTAATTTCGACAGAAGGTTCCAAAAGCCCCGTTGGTCTGATTAATTGCTCCACTATATATTTCTTGCCCGTTTCTTTCTTTTCTTCTTCGGCTGGCGTAGCCGAAACATAAACCACCTGCTTTATTTTGTTTTTAAATTCTTTAAAGGTTAAAGGTCTATTATCAATTGCCGAGGGGAGTCGGAAGCCGTATTCAATCAGAGTGTTCTTTCTGGCTCTGTCTTGGTTTGCCATGGCGTGAATTTGAGGGAGGGTCTGGTGCGATTCATCAATAAAGACAAGAAAGTCCTTAGAAAAATAATCAATTAAAGCGAAAGGAGGGCTTCCGGGCTCCCTGAATTCTAAATGTCTTGAATAGTTTTCTATTCCGTGGCAATAACCAGTTTCTCTCATCATTTCCAAATCAAAATTTGTTCTTTGTTCTAATCTCTGAGATTCTAATAATTTATTTTCCGTCCTTAATTTTTGTAATTGTTCTTGTAGCTCTGACTTTATATTTCCAATCGCAATATCTAATTTTTCTTGGGGAGTGACCCAAAAATGAGCGGGGAATAACTTGTATTTAGTATTTAGTATATAGTATTTAGGGTTAAGAATGTTGCGAGAGATTGAGATTTTTTCGATTTCATCGCCTAAAAACTCAACTCTTAAAATTTCTGCCCCGGTTACCAGATAAATTTCAACAATATCTCCGCGGACGCGGAAAATGCCGGGTTTAAAATCAATATCATTTCTTTGATATTGCAGAGAGGTTAAATGTAATAGAAAATCCCTTCTTTTTATCTTTTGGCCAGTTTTTATTTCAAAAGAAACCTTTTGGTAATCTTCGGGCGAGCCGATATTGTAAATGCAAGAAACTGAAGCCACAACAATCACATCTTTTCTGTTTAATAAATCCTGGGTGGCGGCGTGGCGCATTCTGTCAAGCTCTTCATTAATCTTGGCATCTTTTTCAATATAAGTGTCTGTCTGGGGGATATAGGCCTCGGGTTGGTAGTAGTCGTAATAAGAAACAAAATAATGGACTGCATTTTGCGGAAAAAATTCTTTGGATTCTTGATAAAGCTGGGCAGCCAATGTTTTATTGTGGGAGATTATCAAAACCGGTTTTTGGATTCTTTCTATAACTTTTGCCATTGTGAAAGTTTTTCCAGAACCCGTCACGCCCAAAAGCACCTGGTGCTTTACCCCATCTTTTAAATTCTTAACTAATTTTCTTATTGCCTCGGGCTGGTCGCCCATAGGCTTAAACTTTGATATTAAACGAAATTTATTCATAATCTTGTGGTTGGCTTGCCCCGTAAAAAATTACGAAGTAATTTTGTTCGGGGTCCCCAGTCGGCTTAAATTTTGAAAAAAGTTTAAACATGATCAACAAACGAAGATAAGTTAGAATTGTCTTAAGCTAAAATTAGCATTCTCTTTATCTTTGATCCCCTAGAATCTTTAACCCCCCCCCAATTAATCCAACGAATTAAACATATGTTTAATTCGTCAGACAATTAGATTTTGAAAACCTTTCGTAAAAAACTGTCGTCTTCTAACCGGCTTACTTCCAAAATTTGGATTTGTCGTTTATTGGCTCCCAAAAACTCTCTTAAAAAAAATATTTCCTCTCGGCATTCAAAAGGATATATCCAAACGCTTCTTTGGAAAGGATAAAAACCAAATTCTTTTAACTTCCTCCGAAATATATCACGCACAATATCCGAAGAATTAGGGATATCAAAGATAACAATTCGCCATTTCCCATCCCATTTTTCGGGCCTTTCGATATATAAATCGTCAATCTGGTATTTTCCCGCTCTCTTTTTTCCTTCTTCAGTTAAAGAAATGCAAACATCTTGTCCTCGTCTTTTTAATTGTAGAAAACCCCTCTTTTTTAAATACCAAAAAGAGTTGGAAAATTTTTTTCTAACAACCATTCTATTTTTAAAAACATTTTGGCTCAACTTAAAAACAAAATAAGGAGAGGAGGCCGCGATGTAAATTGCCCCCGTTAAAAGAAGACATTTAAGAATTTCTTTAGCATAATATTTTGTTTTTATTTTTCTTATCGGTTTCATAATAAATATATAAATATTATAACGCATATTACCAACAAATTAAATATATGTTTAATTTGTTGGTTTTTGTTGGCTGGGTGTTATTTTTATTTTAAATTGGGAAATCGCCTCCGGCGCCGATCAGCATCGTTCCCGGCCCCCTATCCAAGACGCATAACTGGTAATTCCTAAACCAGACTAAATCCTGATTCGAAGTCCTTCAATGTACGGCTTATAGCTTCAACTAGAAGGGGTAGAGCAAAACATCATTTTTTAAATGACACGTATGCCCTGCCCCTTTGAAATTGATTAAAATTCAGTTAAGATTAATAAGAAATGAAAGAATTGATTAAAAAATTTATTCCGTCTTTTTTACTGAGCTGGTATCATTTTGGATTGGCATTTTTAGGCGCAGTTATTTACAGATTTCCCGCTCGCCCGCCTAAGTTTTTCTTTGAAAAATTTTGGAGGGCTAAAAAAATAAAAGTAATCGGGGTCACAGGCACAAATGGAAAATCAACGGTAGTTGAATTTATAACAAAGATTTTTGAGGAAGCTGGGATTGCTATCGCTTCCCAATCTTCTATTAGGTTTAAAATCAAAGACAAAGAATGGCCAAATCTCTATAAAATGACAATGCCCGGCCGCTTTTTTATGCAGAAATTTCTAAGGCAAGCGGTTAACGCCGGTTGTAAATATGCGGTTTTGGAAGTGACTTCTGAAGGAATAAAACAGCATCGCCACAGATTTATTGACTTTGAAACAGCCGTTTTTACCAATTTGAGTCCGGAGCACATCGAAGCCCATGGCGGCTTCGAAAATTACAAAAAAGCAAAAGGAGAATTATTTAAAACCGCAAAAGGAATACACATTATTAATTTAGACGATAAAAACGCAGATTATTTTTTGCAGTTCCCGGCAAATAAAAAAATAACTTACGGATTAAACCAGGGGGATATCAACACTCAAAATTCCCACTTTAAATTAAAGTTAACGGGTGATTTTAATAATTACAACGCTTTGGCGACAATTTGCGTAGGACTATCTTATGGAATTGGTTTGGAAGTTTGCAAAAGAGCCGTAGAAAAAATAGAGGGAATTCCGGGAAGAATGGAATTAGTGGCTCAGGAACCGTTTAAGGTATTCGTTGATTATGCTTTTACTCCCAATGCCTTGGAAAAAGTTTATCAAACAATAAGCTCCAAGCTCCAAGCTCCAAGCTCCAAGTTAATATGCGTTTTGGGTGCCTGTGGCGGCGGAAGAGATAAATGGAAAAGACCAGTACTGGGCGAGATAGCAGCTAAATATTGCGATGAAATTATTATTACCAATGAAGATCCTTATGACGAAAACCCAACTAAGATTCTATCAGATGTAAAATCTGGAATTACGGGCTACAAGTTACAGGTTACAAGAGAAATTTTAGACCGTCGTGAAGCAATTAGCGAGGCCTTAAAGTCAGCCAAGGAGGGGGATAGCGTAGTAATAACTGGCAAGGGTTGCGAACCTTGGATGTGCGTAGCCGGCGGTAAAAAGATACCATGGGATGATAGGAAGGTTGTCAAGGAAGAGTTTGAAAAAATTAAAAATACAAAATAAAGGGCGGCGTTCAGCAGAATTTATTTTTAATTACGTAATGAGTTACGTAACTCATTACGTAACAAATAATTTATGTCGGGAAGAAAAATTGAACAAAGAAATATAAGAAAAATTACCAAAATCGGGAAAAAGAGTTTTGCCGTTACTCTTCCTGTTGAAATAGTCCGCGATTGGCGTTGGAAAGAAAAACAAAAAGTAGTTTTAGAAATAGACAACAAGAAAAAGATTATTAAAATAAAGGACTGGAAGAAATAAAGACTTTTTGGAAAACGCCCATCGCCGGGCGGCCTGCCCCGTAGTGGAAGCGAAGCTTCCTACCGTCGGGGTTTTAATTTG
>Ga0315282_10006046_pt1 | contig 20373 bp, 19 predicted proteins | sample YL17G07_20_MG_FD_203693 | JGI IMG/M metagenome (GOLD analysis project Ga0315282, IMG submission 203693) | Sediment microbial communities from Yellowstone Lake, YNP, Wyoming, USA - YL17G07_20 | ecosystem: Environmental > Aquatic > Freshwater > Lake > Sediment | place: USA: Wyoming | collected... | reverse complement strand
GATGGCTTGGGATGAACGCAGAATTCCGCCGTGTTTTTGGAATATTCTTTCCGCGTCTTCCTTCCCTGTCGGGTACTTCATGATGGATAATAATACCATCACTTATACATAATTGTCAACCTTTTTATCCAAGAACCTGGATTATTCCAAAGAAATTTTAATTAGCTCGAAGCTTATTAAAGGATAACGGCTTATCCTTTATTAACGATCCTGGATAAAAATGCCATCACTTGCGTATAAGTGTAGTCATTTTTATCCGGTTCCAGCAGGAATGCCTTCCTGCTTATGCCTACGCGACCACTCGGTTCCCCTTTAAGTCTGTTCAAATTCCGGCATTTAGACTTCGGTTCCTTTCCTGAGTATATCCAGGCATCTTTCATAGGCATACAGCCGATTTCTCTTCCGTCCGGTGACTTCTTTGACGATACCGACTTCCTGAAGCGCTTCGAGAACGCCGGCCACTGTGGGCGGCGATATCTTCGTTTTTTTTGACAAAAACGGAATGTCGACGATAGGCCGGCCTTGGAGGACCTGGTGTATTCGAAGGGCGGAGCCGGCTATCCGCCCGAGATCCCGGATATTCTTTCGGTCCTCTTCGACGATATCGTTCAAACGCCTGGCAGTCGTAACCGCCCCTTCAGCCATTTCCCTGACTCCCGCGACGAAAAAGTGCAGCCATGCCTCCCAATCTCCTTCCTGGCGAACTTTCATCAGAAGATCGAAATATAGCGAGCGATGCTGTTTGAAATAGAGGCTGAGATAGAGGAGCGGCTGCCGGAGAATTCCCTCATAACAAAGGAGGAGGGTGATCAAAAGCCGGCCGATCCTTCCATTGCCGTCAAGGAACGGATGGATCGTTTCGAATTGGACGTGCATCAGGGCTGCTTTGATCAGAACCGGCGTTTTTTCCGGAATATCATGAAGAAATTTCTCAAACTGCCCCATAGTTTCTGCGATATATTCCGGAGGCGGAGGTACATAAAGAGCATTTCCGGGTCGTGTTCCTTGGATCCAGTTCTGGGAACGGCGGAATTCGCCGGGGTTCTTGTCGCTTCCCCGTCCTTTTAAAAGCAATATCTCGTGGACCTCCCGAATCAGGCGGTTGGAGAAAGGGAATTCTTCTTTGAGTCTTTTCAGGCCATGGTTCATTGCGGCGACATAATTGGAGACCTCGACGATATCATCAAGCGGCACACCAGGGGATTCTTTCAATTCGAATAGCAAGAGGTCGGAAAGTGACGTTTGCGTCCCCTCGATTTGAGACGAAAGGACCGCCTCCTTGCGGATATACATGTAAAGAAAAAGATCAATATCCGGCAGAAGCGTTGCGATGCTGTCCAGCCGCCCCAGAGAAAGGAGCGCTTGGTCAATAGCTTCCCGAAGGGAGGAATTAATGGCCAATGGAGGCTTCGGAGGAAGTGGGTGGGGAACGAAAGACCGGACGGCTTCTTCCCCTGTCTGCTTGACGACAAATTCCCCTGTCAATCCGCGATTCATGGATACCCTTTCATCTTTTGCGCTTAATTAAGTTTCTTTAATTGGGCAAAATCTTATTAAAGGATAACACGTTATCCTTTAATAAGCAAGAAGAAAATGATGCTATTTTGTGCAATTCCTCGGTAAATGTGAATAATTATCGAGGTTTTGTCAAATAGGGTAAGCATCCGTCTTTCTCGTATGAATTGGATATTAAGGCCGCTAACTATATTGCTTGCAATTTAATATGGATAATTTTAAGATAATACTACAAATTGAGGGTTATTCCGATGGAATCATGCAAAAGATGTCTTTCTAGCATGGAAAACCGTCTTAAAAACAAATGCTATACATTATATAGTTCAGCACAGGAGAATCATATAGATCGGAAGCAACACCAATGACGACATCACCCATACTAGAGGGAACATCTGACGTCCCTGCGCAGGTCTTCGAGAAGTTCCTTCAGGCTCTAAGGAACGCCAGCGCGTCGGCCGAGTTGGTCGCCCGGCTTCGCAAGACGCTTTTGGAGGATAAGAAGTTTACCGAGCGCGCGCTGAAGGAGGCCATCCTCGTCGAGGAGCCGCTGCCATGATTCGGGTCGAGTCCATCACAATCAGTGAGTTTCGCGGCATTCGCGACCTGACGCTGGACTTCAAGGAAAAAAGTTTCGCTATTTGTGGTCCAAATGGCACGGGAAAGAGCGGCGTGGTTGATGCCTTAGAGTTCGCGCTAACCGGAAACGTATCCCGTCTCTCGGGAGAGGGAAGAGGAGATGTTTCCCTGAAACAACATGGCCCCCATGTAGACAAGCGGAATGATCCTGACAAGGCGCGTGTGACGGTCAGAGTCACAATCCCCAGTTTGAGTAAGAACATCACCATCGAACGCAGCCTGAAGAACCCGGCGGCCGCCAAAGTGGTGCCGGCCGATCCTGCGGTGCTCCAAGTGCTTCGACAAGTTGAGGCGCATCCTGAGATTGTGCTTTCACGCCGGGAATTGATCCGATATGTAATTGCGACGCCCGGTAAGCGCGCCGAGGAGGTTCAGGCGCTGCTCCACCTCGATCAAGTAGAACAGGTACGGCTTGGTCTGCAGAAGATCGCGAATACTTGCGAGAAGCAACTAATCCCACTCGATACAGCGATTAGACAGGCCCGCGAGAACTTGCTGCGTGCCCTGGGGATTTATGAACTGACAAAGGAAAAGGTGCTAGCTATCGCAAACGCCCAGCGCGCGACTCTGAGCCTCCCAGCACTGATAGACCTGACTGAAACAACATCTCTAAAGGACGGGATGGCTACACCAAGCCCGGCGCAGCCTCAGCGCATTCCCAAGGCCCAAGCCCTCGCTGATATTCGAGCCACCCGCGAGGCTCTCGCGGAGATCGGCAGCGACGACACTATGAAGCGTGTTGTTGAAGTATCGGCTGATCTCAATGTACTTATCGAAGATCCGGCGGTTGCAGCAAGCGTGAAACGAGAGGCCTTCTTTACGACTGGGATGGAACTCGTCGAGGCTCGAGCCTGTCCGTTCTGCGATACTCCATGGGACCTCGGCGAACTCAAGAAGCACGTTCAGGCCAAGATTGACCACTTAAAAGAAGTATCACGCAAGCGCAGGGCAGCAGAAACAAAGATCGCTCCGTTGATCGCAACCCTCCGCAAAGTGCAGGCTGCAATTAACACAGTGGTCGGTTACGCTGCGCTCGCGACTCCGCCTTTGGCTCTGAAGGCGGCCCACGAATACGACGTCCATTGTAGAACTGCGATCGAGAGACTAAACGCTCTCCTTCCGCTCGCCGAAACGATTACGGTTCTAGCAAACGTGCCGATCATCCCGCAGACCATCCTCGACGACATCAGAGAGCTTGAGCAAGTGGTGGCCGCTCTCCCTGAGCCGACGAAGCAGGACGCGGCCAGGGAGTGGCTCGTGGTCGTGCAAGAACGGCTTGAGATTTGGCGCGATGCAATGCGGAAACATAAGATCGCCAAGGATCAAGCTCTGAGGACACGGCAGATATCCGATATCTATGCCGCCGCAAGTGATAAGGTTCTTGCGGGGATCTATGCAGACGTGGAAAAGGACTTCGCGTCGCTTTATGGCTTCATCAACCGCGAGGACGAAGACAAATTTAAAGCCCAGCTTATCCCGTCGCTGGGGAAACTCGGCTTCGATGTCGACTTCTACGGCCGAGGTTTTTTCCCGCCGGGTGCTTACCACAGTGAAGGTCATCAGGACGGCATGGGCTTATGCTTATACCTAGCATTGATGAAGCACCTACAAGGCGGAAATTTCACCTTTTCGGTGCTCGACGATGTCCTGATGTCGGTGGACGCGGGCCATCGCCGCGAGGTCTGCGCTCTTCTGAAGAAGGAATTTCCGAACACGCAGTTCATCATGACCACGCATGATCCGATCTGGCTACGCCACATGAGGACCGAGGGTATTATCGGCGGACGATCTGCGGTACATTTCAGGAATTGGAGCGTTGACTACGGACCGACTCGATGGGATGCGCGAGATGTGTGGACAGAGATCGAGGACTATCGGAAAGAAAGCGATGTGCGTGCTGCTGCCTCCCTCCTCAGACATTACCTTGAGTACGAGTCGGCTGAGTTATGCCACAGACTGCGCGCGCCGGTTGAATTTCGTGGCGACGCTCAATATCAACTCGGCGAGCTTCTTCCCCCCGCGATCACGCGCATGAGTGAACTCTATCGCCGCGCGAAGGAAGCTGCTAATTCAAGGAACCAAAGGGAGATAATAGAACAGATCACCGTACGCGAGGCTGAGTTTGCCAAGCTAGCTGCGATCTCAAAAGCCGAGCAGTGGCAAGTGAATGTCGCGGTTCACTACAACTCATGGGACAACTTAGGCAAGGAGGACTTTGCACCGGTGGTAAAAGCGTTCCGAGACCTCCTCGGCGGATTCATGTGCTCGGATTGCGGAGAGTACCTTCGTGTATCCCCAGATCGGGAAACTCCTGAGTCGATTCGCTGCGACTGTGGTAAGACGATGATAAACCTTCTTAAGAAGAGTGAGTAGCCCGGGCTATATAGAGCAGCCGAACCAACGCATGAAGCACATCTTCATGCCTGCCACAGGTTCCTCGGGGGCTTATGCGTGTTTTTAGGGTGTAGATGAGAAATGAGCAGGCATCAGACTCCAGAAGAGGTTAGGCAAGGTTTTATCAAGAGTATGGGAGAAAAGCTGGGGAGCTCCTTTTATGTATTATGGCAGGAGCTTTCGTGGCTCTATACAAAATGGGGAGAATATGTCGAGCTCTATGGTGCCAAACCGTCGAGAATCGATCTCCTAAATAAAGCGGCGCCTCGTTTCTTTCGAATAGTCCAAGATGTTCTTTGGGAAGAGATAATTCTCCATATTGCTCGACTTACCGACCCTCCCCAATCAAAGGGCAAAGCCAACTTGACTATTCGGAGACTTTCGCATCTGGTCGAGGATGAAGATTTCAAGAAAGCTTTAGATCCCCTCATTGAGGTTGCGATTCAGAAAACGGACTTCTGTCGTGATTGGCGCAATCGACGAATCGCACACCTGGACCTCGAGCACACTATTAACAAAGAAATAAATCCTTTGAAACCGGCCAGCCGAAAGCAAGTAAAGGAAGTTCTCGTTTTCATTGGGGAGGTTCTTAACGCGGTCACGGAACACTACGCAGATTCATCAACGATATTCGATATCGAGGAAGGTTCCGGAGGAGCCGTTTCGCTTCTGTATATAATAGACGACGGACTGAAAGCAGAAGAAGAGCGACGAGATCGAATACGCCGGGGCAATTATACCAAAGGGGATTTAAGCCCTCGTGACCTGTAGATTGCACTCTATCAAATGGCTCCAGTCGACGTGGCACTCAAATTTCTCTTCCGGATTGGATATTGAGGCCGCTAAAAAAGCAGCTTGCAATCTAATATATACAGTTTTAAGATGATACTGCAATTTGAGGGTTATTCCGATGGAATCATGCAAAAGATGTCTTTCTAGGGTAGAAAACCGCCTCATAGAAGGAATGCCGTATTTTAATAGTAAAGCTAACGACGCAGCTCAGCGGCAAAGCTACTCATGTCAATCGTAACGCTCCGGGATCGAGCATTCAGCTGCCTTCAGCGAGGTAGGGAGGAACATGACGATGCGGTTAACGCCGAGGCATCTGGGCATACTCCTTCCAAGATCATCTCCCAGTGCCATACAGCCGCGGAGTACTTTCTGAAGGCCATCCTTTACTCTCGCGGTATCCGAATCAAAAAGACGCATGAGGTTCATGATGTTGCAACCAAGTGGCGCAGACTGCTCGACGACATCTGGCATGAACTCAAACCGTTACTTAAGGAGTATGACTGGCTGTATCCTGCCAGGATCGTAGCTGATTATCCACACGCAGATGCCCCGCTATCGCACCTTCACCAAGGTATTTCGGAGCCATCCGTATCAAGGGCGGACGTTCGACGAGCTCTTGATGCGGCAGGGCAGTTTCGCGACCTTGCCGAGCGTACAGTGAAATAGAAGCATTCGTCGCTTAAGATGCTATTGCACATGAAGGCGCTCTAGCGGCCTTTCAACGGTTTCAGGGTAGCGTGGGGCCGGAGGTTATACGCACGTGACTACTTCACCTACGCCGGTTTAAAATCTTTCTTGACTAAATCCAACCAACCGTGCTCACGTAGCCTATTCCACGCGATATGAATATGCTCAGGCTTGAACATTATGCGCTTCCTTTCATTCCATTCATGCACTGCTTGAACCGCCATGTCCGAATTCGCAGCCGGTTTTGTCCCATGAACTGCCACCCAATGCACAGAAGATAACAGCTCTAATCCATAAGGCGTTTCAAATCCTTCGATCAGCCTCGCGACTCTATCCAGCCGGTTGGCGGACATATCATGACCTGCAAGATTATCGTCTGCTTCTTTAATCGCGCCCGCTAAAAGCTCTATCTCCACATCTGGCTTCTGGCTATCGCCATATCCGCGGGTGAAATGCCCTTCCATGATTTCGATAACTTTGTTCAGATTATGAGCGTAGGGGCCATAGATTCCTGCCTCATATCTCAGACGCAAAGGCTCTCCTGCCTCCTGCAAGAAATAAGCCATCTTTTGTATTTCCAGAAGGGTTAAGCGATAAGCCAATTGGGTATATTGTTGGACAAGCTTTATTAAAAGCGCTCTGGCAGAAGTCATTCTCGGTCGCTTGGTCCGCACAAGCATAGTTTTAGCCTCAGGCGCGCCTGTCGGCTCAAAGAGGACGACATGCACCTCCGGCAAAGCGGCGAATGCGCGTTCGATGAGCGGCCTAACGTCTTCCCATCTAAGTCCGCCCAGTCCACATCCCAGGGGGGGCAGCGCAACGGAGGAGACGCCTAATTTACGAATCTCATTGATAAGAGAGGTCAATCCGATTTGGATATCTTCTATTCGCGACTTTTCTCGCCAATCGCGCTTAGTTGGGAAATTAATAACATACTTAGGATTGACCAAGGATCCGGTAGAGAAGACAAACATCTTCCCCGGCTTTAACTCGCCCGTTCGGCAGGCGCGCTCATAGGCGTTGAAGTTATCGGGAAAGGCTTTCTTGAATTGGAGGGCAATACCCTTGCCCATGTATCCGACGCAATTGACCGTATTGACCAGTGCTTCCGTATCGGTCTCGATTAGGTTACCGCGTGTGATCTCGACCATTTATTGCCTCAGTTAATAGAACCATTCGGGTTTGACAATCACCGGCGGACGCGCAGATTCGGGAAGATTCGCCATAATTTCGTTCACTTTGGATTTCATTCTGTCATTAATGACCGCGATTCTCTCAATCAATTCCCAATCGCACTTCCGATGGACGAGAAACTCGGCTTGTTTGCGCCGTTGACGATCCATATCGTCCACCGTATCCTTCCAAATATTAGCATAAATCGTATCCCAATCCAATTTTTGCAGCTCTCTAAGATCATCAAACCATTTTGTATATGATGCTATACCGTGTCCGTCCGAAAAAACGAATCCGGCTCCGCTTTGCTGAATGCGTTGAGCCGAAGACATCATGTAAATCAAAGGCTCCTGTCCTTCACGATATTCGATATTTCTACCCGTATGGAGTTGAAACAACATCGGTGACCGTGGCCCAAAATAAAACGAAACGTAATCGTGGATTACACCCCCGGGACCGCAAGGAATCGCCCTGGCCCGTCGCACTTGTTGAATTTCTACGTTATGAATAGTCCTATAAACCAATCCATTTTGGGGCATGAATTTTGGCGCATGAAGCGCGCCCCGTCGCATGCAAATCCGCAAGTTTTCAATGTGGATGAAGCGGTAAATCGGAGTAGGTATCGGGACAGTCATTGCGCTACCTCGGCGCGTACATCGATTTTTCCGGTGACGGCGGCGGAAATGAGGGCCGTGCGGTACTCCTTGAGGCGGTCGATTGCTTCGTGAATCTGCGCTACGAGCGCGTCTATCCTCGCCGTTTCGCAGTCGAGGAAAGTGGCGATGGCTGACTGTTCATCATGAGGCGGTACAGGTACTGTGAAATTATTTAGATTGCTTATGGTGAGCTGGTTGATTGTCGAGGTGAGAAATGCTCCCGATTGATAGTTAAATATCGTCGAGTTGAATGCGTAGAATAGATAATCATTGCAGACGCTTCTGAACACCGTCATGAAGGCGCCGAACGTCAGCCCTATTAAACTCTTATCGATCTTGGCGCTCTTTCCAATTAGGGCGCGACTCCCACTTCTCGAGCATATGAGGATGTCGTCTACCTTTGTAGAGAGGCGCTCGGGTATTGTCCGATTTACGAATACGTTGTCTTCAAGAATAATGTGCCCATCACAGACGTTCGATGCCCGGAGAACAATTACCCCTTCCTCTGGACCAACGACGTCTGTTGGATCGTAAGTCAAACCAATAATCGCCATACCAACTTGTTTGAGGCGTTTCACTTCCCAATGCGTGGGGATTTTGCCAAGCCATTCGACGCCGGAGTCCTTCATGGGAACGGTCGGGTTGAGGCCTTTTGTGATGGCCTGAGTAATGAGGGCTGTTCGCTTTTCCTGAAGCAGCTCGGTCAGCCGCTCCTTTTTCTCGATGAGCGCATCGATTTTCGCCGTCTCTCGGTCGAGGAAAGAAGCGATAGCTTGCTGCTCTTTTTGATTGCAGCTGGGAACTGGGCATGCGTAGGTGTCTTCTCGATCAAGACCTGGAATAGCTGAGTCTTTAGATATTGTGTCGAGTCGCAACCACGTCAAGATGTAGAAAAGCCACCTTAGATCAGCGTCCGTGAGGTGTCTATCGACGAAAAAAGTCGTATCGATCGCGAAGACTGGATTTGACGAGTAATTAATTTTTCCAAAAGAACCCTTGCGCCCGACCACTAAGCATGGCCCGCGAGTATTAGCTCGATCGTGTGTACCGATTGCACCGTTGGAGCCAAACACTTCAACATCTCCCGTGCGGCGTTCTTCGCTCTGGAGAGCATCACCATAAGCTAGCCGGCAAATTCTCTTCAGGGTAAAGGCGTTCCAATGCACAGGGATCTTGCCCAGCCACTCAACGCCGGAGTCTTTGTATTTCGGGTAGGGACGAAACCGGCGGCGTTTGGTCTCGGATAAAAATTGCCCTTCGCTCATGCTATAAGTATTCCCTCGCGATCTCTCCTTTTGCTAAATCTATAACTGTCGAGCAGAAACGAACGTTAAAATACTTCTTGAATGCCTTGAATGAGCGATCAGCCGGCCAGCGAGAGGGATCCGTGCACCAGCCGTCGAGCTCGATCTCAAATATCGTCTTGAAGTTTCTTCTCAGCCAGGATTGCGCATCACCTTCTTGTTCGGGAATCAGATAAGCCGTGGAATCTGTAAGCAGCTCATCCATCGTCAATTCCAGATCGGTATCGGGATTTCTCTTCGCCCATTCCAAGAAAACTTCCGTCGGTTCGGCTACGAGGATGTTGCGGTTGATTATCGGAAGGTTTTCGTAATAAATATCGTTCTGGGGCTTCATCTTATCCATCCTTTTGTCCCGTGATTTCCGCCAGCATCCGCATGATATCCTTTTCAATAACACGAATATCCGCTTCGATTTCTTCGAGCGGGCGGGGCGGGACGTATTTGTAAAAATACCGGTTGAAGTTGATCTCGTAGCCGATGATGCCAACGCGGCCTTCTTTTTCATCGCGCTTTGTCGTATCGATCCAGGCGTCAAGGACGTGGGGCTTCACCTCGCGCTTGAAGAAGGCGCGGACGCTATTTGGGACACCTTGGGCGCCGGCCGGGTCGTCTCCGTCCGCAAGCGGCACGCTTTCGGTATCGCGGAGCTCGGGATCCGGCTCAGGATTTCCGTTCTTGTCAACGCAGACTGCGGCGGTTTCGTCGCGCTCGGAGAGAGCTGAAAGAATCGCTTTTATGAATGGAGCGGGGAGCTTAAGGCTTATTTTCCCGGCTGTCTTTTCAAGGACATCTTCAAATGCTGTTCTATCCTTGAATAGTGTATCCGGAAGCGACCGCAAAAGACTCCGAATTGCGTCTTGAAACGCCCGTCCTTTGGCCTGTTCCTTAGCCGCGGCTGCGCCCTTCTTTTTCGACTGGGCCAGATTCTGAAAAGCTCTCTCCTCCTCGAGCCGGGCGATTCGTTCGGGGCTTGCCTGGAAATTGAGCTTGAGCGGCCGCTCGACCGTGATCTTCCGGAAACCGAAACGCGTCGTCGGATAAATCTTAACGAATTCGCCCTCTTCAAACGACCGCAGCAGGCGTACGATCTTGCCGGCTTTCTCCGCCGGAATCTCGCGGCGCTTATCGCCGAGGCTCTTCCGCATCGGCACCCAGAAGGACGTGGCGTCGATGAGCTGGACTTTACCTTTGCGTTTCGGGGCTTTGCGGTTGGTGAGCACCCAAATGTAAGTCGCGATCCCGGTGTTGTAGAAAAGCTGTTCCGGGACCGCGATCAGGGTTTCGAGCCAGTCGTTCTCCAGGACGAAGCGGCGGATCTCGCTCTCGCCGCTCCCGGCGTCGCCTGTGAAGAGGGGCGAACCGTTCATGATGATGGCCAGGCGCGAGCCGCCGTCCTTGGGTTCTTTCATGTGGGCCAGCATGTGGAGAAGGAAGAGAAGCTGGCCGTCGCTGATTCGCGGAAGGCCCGCTCCGAAGCGGCCGGACAGGTCCCGCTCGTGATCGGCACCGACGGCTTCCTCGTCGCGTTTCCAATCCTTGCCGTAGGGCGGGTTCGTGATCAAGTAATCGAAGGAGCGGCCGGCGTGGCGGTCGTTCGAGAGCGTGCTCCCGAAGGCGATGTTTTCGGCGTCGTGGCCATCGAACGATTTCATGAAGAGGTCGGACTTGCAGACGGCGAATGTCTCGGGGTTCACTTCCTGTCCGAAGAGGTGAATATCGGCTTCCGGGTTGATCGGCTCGCGGATGAGGGCGCCGTTTTTCCGCCTGCCGGCCAGGACATGATCTTTCGAGATCGTCAGCATCCCGCCCGACCCGCAGCACGGATCATAGACGGTTATCACGACGCCCTTCCGGCGGATGCGGTCCTCGTCGCCGGCGAGAAGCAGGTCGGCCATGAGATGGACGACGTCGCGCGGGGTGAAGTGTTCGCCGGGATTCTCGTTCAAGGCTTCGTTGAACTTCCGGATGAGCTCCTCGAAGATCGTTCCCATGGTCGGGTTATCGACCTTGTCCGGGTGCAGGTCGACGTTCTTGAAGCGCTCCAACACCTGGAAAAGGAGCCCCGCCTCGTCGAGCTTGGAGATGGTGTTGTCGAAATCGAACTTTTCGAGGACTTCGCGCATGTTCGAGCTGAAGCCGGCGATGAAGTTCCGCAGGTTCGCGGCCAGGTGGGGCGCATCGGCCAGAAGTTTTTCGAAACCGTAACGGGAGGTGTTGTAGAAGGCGAAGCCGGCGGCTTTGCGAAGCTGGGGGTCGAGGTTTTCGAGCTTTTTGTCGGCGAACTTGTGCTGGGTTTCGAGGACCTTCTCCTTGGTTGGGGCCAGGACGCAGTCGAGCCGCCGCAGGACCGTCAACGGCAGGATCACGTCCTGGTACTTGCCCCGCTTGAACGTGTCGCGGATGAGGTCGGCGACACCCCAGATGAAGCTGACGATTTCGCTATGGTTCAATAATCAATCTCCTAATCAAGCTTAAGCTTATGGGAATTTCCTTTTTCCGGGGGGTATTGAATTGACGCTCGACGCGATGACTCCCTCCTCTTGATCATGCCGGAAATATATCGCCGACCGAGCGCTGATGTCAAGAAAATAGCAATCAAGACACGGGCTTTAAATAATCAGCATGCAGTCGCCGTAGGAGAAAAAGCGGTATTTTTCGCTGATGGCTTCGCGGTAGGCTTGAAGAATTAACTCGCGGCCGGAAAAGGCGGCGACGAGCATCAAGAGCGTCGATTTCGGCAAATGGAAATTCGTTAAAAGTCTATCGACGATTTTGAATTCATATCCGGGATAGATAAAGAGAGAAGTGTTGTCGCGGCCGGATTGAATCTTAGGCACGAATGCTGATTCTCTCTCCCTATAAATTTTGTCTTTTTTTTGGGGATCGCCGTTTGGATGATGGTTCTTGAGGGCCTGAGCGGCGCTTTCCAGCGTCCGGACAACCGTGGTTCCGACCGCAACAACGGGACGGTGCTCGCTTTTTGCCTGATTGATTTCCGCGGCAGTCCGTTCTGAAATTGAATACGTCTCTTCGAGCATTTTATGGTCTTCGAGCCGTTCGACGCGCATCGGCTGGAATGTCGCCAGACCGACGTCGAGAGTTACGCGTGCGACCTGAACGCCCTTTTGCCGGATCTTTTCGATAATTCGCGGCGTAAAATGCAGCCCGGCCGTGGGCGCGGCGATGGCCCCTTCTTTTTCGGCGAAGACGGTCTGGTAGCGATCGAGATCTTGAGGTCTCAAATGGGCGTCGCTTTTTTTTCTTTTAATATAAGGCGGAAGCGGTGCATACCCGACCTCTCGAAGATGCGAGACAACGTCCGGCGTTGAGAATTTCAGTGTCCGCTGACCTTCCAGCCCGGCCTTGATGACTTCGGCCTCAAATCCGGGAACGAAGACAATCCGATCTCCGGGCTTAACGTGTTTGGCCGGGCGGCAAAGCGCTTCCCAAACGCCGGACGCTTTTTCTTTAATGAACAAGAACTCGATTTTTTTTTCTTCTTTTTTGCCGAAAGCTTTGGCCGGGATGACTTTCGTATCATTGACAACGAGCAGGTCGCCTTTGTCTAGGAATTCAGGGAATTCGCCAAACCTGGAATGGAGAATTTTCCCCTCTTTGCGAAAAACGACCATCAGCCGCGAAGCGTCGCGTTGGGCGAGCGGCCGTTGAGCGATAAGATCAGGGGGGAGGTTGTAGTCGAAATCGGCGATGTTCATAATTATAATAAGGGGTCAGGTCTTAACATTTGACTTTCGAAGCTTCGGATAAACAATAAAAAAATATTCTAATGTCAAATGTTAAGACCTGACCCCTATTTAAAAAGCTTCTTTTGATAGGGAGGCGGATGCGGCGTATTCATATAAGTGAATCCCAGATGCTCATAGGCCTTGGCCGTCAGTTTGCGGCCGCGGATTGTCCGCTCCAAAAAGCCGATGCGCATCAGGAACGGCTCATAGATGGATTCGATCGTGTCCTTTTCTTCATCGATAGCCGCCGCGATGGTGCCGATTCCGACCGGCCCGCCGCCAAAATTTTCGATGATCGTCAGCAGGATTTTGCGGTCCACGTCGTCCAGTCCCAGCGCATCGACTTCCATCATATCCAGGGCGTATTTGGCTTCCTTAGCCGTGATCACGGCCTTGCCTTTGACGTCGACATAGTCTCGCACTCTCCGCAGCAGGCGGTTGGCGACGCGCGGCGTTCCCCGCGATCGAAGCGCGATTTGCTCGGCGCCCCTTGTGTCGATCTTGACTTTCAACAGCGAGGCGGACCTCAGAATAATTTTTGCCAAGTCCTCGTCCCCGTAATAGTCCAGACGGTGGATGATGCCGAACCTGCTCCGCAGCGGCGCCGTGATCCGGCCGGCACGGGTCGTGGCGCCGATCAGCGTGAATTTTTTGAGCTTTAATTTGTGGCTGCGGGCGCTCGGGCCCTGGCCGATGACGATATCCAGGCTGAAATCTTCCATGGCCGAATATAAAATCTCTTCGACCGAAGGATGGAGGCGGTGGATTTCGTCGATGAACAAGATTTCCTTGGATTGCAGATTCGATAAAATGGCCGACAGATCGCCTGTCCGCTCGATAACCGGTCCTGCCGTCGGCTTAATCCCGACGCCCATTTCCTTGGCGATGAGATAGGCCAGGCTCGTTTTGCCCAGGCCCGGCGGCCCATAGAGAAGGACATGGTCGAGATGCTCGTCCCTTTTCCGGGCGGCCCCGATGAAGACCTTCAGGTTGGCCTTGATTTTTTTCTGGCCGATGAATTCTTCGAAACTGCGCGGCCGGAGGCTGTCTTCGAAGATAAGGTCTTCTTTGGTGCGGACGGGACTCAAGACAGCCGACACAGTTTTATCCATTTTTCCTCGTCATGGCCAGCCTCGCAGGAGCGCAGCAATCACACATTTAAATATTAGACTCTCGCCATTTTCATCAAACATTCCCGGAGGAGCTTCTCAAACCCCGCGTCCTCGGAATGAGCGCGCAGCGTTTCGTCCACGACGCGCTCGACCTCTTTTCTCCGGAACCCGAGGTTCATAAGCGCCGAAATGAGGTCTTCCTTTTCCCGCGACCCCTTGACGGCGAGCAACTTTTCCTTCTTCTCGATCTTATCCTGGAGCTCCATCGTGATGCGCAGCGCCGTTTTCTTCCCGATCCCGGGAATCATCGAGATGCGGCCGACATCGCTTTTTTTGATGGCGTCTTCAAGCTCAGTGGCTTCCATCCCCGAGAGGATATTCATGGCCAGCTTGGGACCGATCCCGGAAATGCCGATGAGCTTCAAGAACAAGTCCCGCTCGTCCTGGGTCATGAACCCGTAGAGAGAAAGTGAGTTATCCGTGAGATGAGTGTAAATAAGAAGCTCCACCGGCTGGCCGATCTCGCCCAGCTTGAAATACGTCGTCAGCGGAATCGCGGCGCAGTATCCGACGCCGCCGATGTCGATGATGATCTGGTGCGGGTGCTTCTGGAAAATCGTCCCTTTGAGATAAGCGATCATACTCCGGATATTTTAGAATAAAAACAGCCCTGAATCAAAAATATTTGAGTTTATATCTTGGCCGACGGATTCTTTGCGGCATACTATCTTAGATTTTCGACTCTTCCAAATTTTTTTGATAGAGCCTTGTGTTCAAATGGCAGAAGGCGCAGGCCAGGGCGTCCGACGCATCCTCCTCCATTTTGTCGTCTGAGATATTCAGAAGCGACTTAATCATGGTCTTGACCTGGACTTTATCCGCCTGGCCGTAGCCGGTCACGGCTTTTTTAATCTCCAGCGGCGAATATTCGAAGAGCTGATTTCCGCATCCGGCGACGGCGACCAAGACTGCGCCGCGGACTTGTCCCAGGGTGATGGCCGTTTTGATATTCTGGGCATAAAACGGGTTTTCGATAGCGACTTCGTCGGGCACGTGCGTCTCGATGAGTTTCTCTACGCCGGCCTTGATTTCAAGGAGTTTTTCGTGGAGTTGGGCTTGCCGCGCCGGCTTGATCGTGCCGTAAGTCACCACATTGTACCGGTTTTGGCTGAATTCGATGATGCCGAAGCCCGTGGCCTGGCTGCTGGGATCGATCCCAAGAACCCTCATCGGTGCCCGCTGAAGGCGTTTTCGTACTGGGCGATTTCCTTTGCGTCGATGTCGAAGTTGGCCGAGACGGTCTGGACGTCGTCATGGTCTTCGAGCTCCTCGACCAGTTTCAAGGCTTGCTGGGCTTGCTTGCCCTCAAGCTTGGTATAGTCCAGGGGGATGTAGCCGACATTCGAGTCCGCGACCTCGATCCCGGCCGCTTTGACGGCGTCGAGAACGGTCTCGTACTTTTCGGGCGTGGTGATGATCTCCCAGGTGTCGACGTCGTCCTTGATGTCCTCGGCGCCGGCGTTCAGGGCGATCTCCATGAGCTTGTCTTCTTCGGTCTTCTCCTTATCGATGTCGATATAGCCTCCGCGTTTGAACCGGTACGCCACGCAGCCCTGCGTCCCGATCTGGCCGCCGTTCTTGCTGAAAATGTGCCGGAACTCGGAAACCGTCCGGTTTTTGTTGTCGGACAGCACAGTGATGTAAATGGCGACGCCGCCCGGCCCGTAGCCTTCGTAGATGACCTCTTCATAATGAGAGCCTTCGAGCTGGCCCGTGCCTTTCAAAATGGCCCGTTTGATGTTGTCGGCCGGCATGTTGACGTTCTTGGCGTCCTGGACGGCTTTCCGCAGTCTGGGATTCATGTCGGGATCGCCTCCGGCGGCGCGGGCGGCCACGGCGATTTCCCGGATGATTTTCGTGAAAATCTTGCCGCGCTTCGAGTCCGCGGCGGCTTTTTTATGCTTAATGGAATGCCACTTTGAATGTCCGGACATGGTATCTCCTTAGGAAAAGAATCGTCAAAATTTTAGCATAAAAATGATGTTCTAGCAATCGCCGCGGGCGAGGCGCTCGAGGAGTGCGCTTTTCTCCTCTCGGTTTTCGGGAAGAAGGCCATGAGTCCGGGCTTTTCCGTCTTTCAATCCCACGGCCATGGCGGACAGATCGATGAAAGGCTCGATCGTATGCGAAATGACGGCGACCACGGCCCCTTCCCGGACAAGGCGCCGCATCCAAGCCAAGACATCTCCTTGAATCCTTCTGTCCAGGGCTTCCAACGGCTCGTCGAGAAGAACGTATTCGGGGCGGCCGATCAAAGCGGCGGCAAATGTCGCCCGGCGCTTTTGCCCGAGCGACAGCTCGCGAATCGAACGGACGGAAAACGCGGCCAGGTCAAAAAATTCTAAAGCTTCGTCTCCTTTAGCCAGCGGCTCCCGGCGCAGTCGGCAGACGAGATCCATAATTTCCTTGATCGTGGCGTAAGGCGTCAAGTCGGGGAATTCGGGGAGATAAGCCAGGCTGCGGCGGGCTTCGATTTCCTCTTTCCAGAGATCACGGCCGCCGATCGAAATTTTTCCCGAATCCGGATATTCGACGCCCGCAGCCAACTTGAAAAGCGTGCTCTTGCCGCAGCCGTTCAAGCCGAGAACCAGGGTAAGTCCTCGAGTCAAATCCAAGTTCAAAGACTCGAAGACGGGCAAGTCTTGTCGATACGAAAAAGAAACATTTGAAAATCGTATCATTCTCGGCTCCAAGAAAGGGAATCGCCGGCGGCCAGATGGTGAAGCTCGAGCCAGCGGCCGACTTTTTGTTTTTGCTCTGCGCGGGCGGCATTGATGAGCGCTGGGGGCAAGCCGAGCAAAAAAGCCAAGGCCGCCCAGGGTAGGAGCGCGACAAGCGAAGCTTCCAAAAAACCTTCAAGAAGAATTTTTCCCGCCGCTCCCAGCCGGAGTTCCGGGGATTGCCTTATCGCTCTGGCGGAGCGGACCGCGGCAAAGGGGAGACAGGCCGCAACTGGAAGAAAAGCCCGGAGATCGATAAGAACAACGGGAAGAAGCAGGAGAGAGGCGTGAGCAGCGAGAAAGATGGAATCGGAAATTATTCTCCGCAGCGCTGACGACGGCAGTGTCCGAGCCCACGGCCAGGGCGGCCTTTTTGCCGCGAGCATGTTGGCTTCGAAGGCGAGGAAAACAGTCAGACTTAAGAGGCCGCCGCAGCGCACCGCGGCAGACAGCGTCTGTCCCTGCCATCCGTTGTTGATGACAAAGAGCTTGGTGAGAACGAGAGGCAGAAATGAGAGCAAATAAGCAAAAGATATTTTCCATCCGACGGCCCGCCAATTGATGACGGTCGGAAGAGATAGCGTTCTTCGAAAGACGCGATTTTTTGGGGTTTTTCTGGCGGAGGCCGTCCATGTTTTCCTGAGATAGATCGTGCCGTAGGCCGCAGCCAGTCCGACGATCGTGAGTTCCAGGACGGCGCGTACGATTTTCGACTTGTCCGGCCAGAGGGCCATGACGGCGAATATGGCCAGGAGGCCGAGGACCGGAATCTGAGCGAGAAAGACGGCCAACGCGGCCAGACGGCGATGGAGCGAAGCGCTGGCCGGGAGATGTCGGATCCAGCCGTCGAGACCGGAGCAAATCCGAAAAGACGCGGCGCGTGAAATAAAAAACATCACGGTTGCGCTTATAATTGCCAGGATGAGAAGCCCGCTTTCACGAAAAAGCACCCCGGCCAGAAAAACGAAGAATTCAGGCTTGAATAGAAAATAGAGGGCGAAAACAACGGCCAGGACCGGGGCCAGGATTCGCAGCGCGAGCCGAGTTCCGACGCGCAGATGGAAGATTAAAAACGCCGACCCGGGATTAAACCTCGACATTCGAAAAATTCAACTTTCCGGGGATTTGGAGAAGCCCCTTTTTTTATCGCCGGTGGACGCTCGATCTCGAATTTCCGCTTTTCTTCTTTTTAGCAAAGGGTGATACAATTTATCCCTGTCACTCCTAGTTTGTTTATAGCACAGGACGGCATGGAAAGGAAAACAAAAAAGCCTGCGCCGACGATTGCGGTGGCCATGAGCGGCGGAGTGGATTCGTCTGTGGCCGCGGCCCTACTCAAAGAGAAAGGCTTCGAGGTCATCGGGATCACGATGAATCTTTTTTCTCTGCCGAAAGAGGTCTGCGCCTCCGAAAATCTCAAGAGCTGCTGCGGCTGGCGGGCGCAGGAAGACGCCCATCGAGTGGCCGTCGCTCTGGGGATTCCCCATTTTGTCGCCGATTTTCGAAAAGAGTTTGAACGGCACGTCATCGCCGATTTCTGCCGCGAATACGGCCGCGGCCGGACTCCCAATCCCTGCCTGCGCTGCAATCAATTCATCAAGTTCGATCTTTTGATCGAAAGGGCTGGAAGATTAGGCGCCGAGCGGATCGCGACCGGGCATTATGCCAGGATCTCATACAGCCGAATCTCCGGGCGTTTTCTCTTAAAAAAAGGCCGGGACCCGGAAAAAGACCAATCCTACTTTCTTTATCCGCTGACCCAGGACCAGCTTTCGCGGACGCTTTTCCCCGTCGGCGACTTTCACAAAAAAGACATCCGGGCGATGGCGGCAAAATTCAGACTCCCCGTCGCTCAAAAACCGGAGAGCCAGGAAATTTGTTTTGTCCCCGACCAGAACTACGCGCTTTTTCTCAAAGATCGTTGCCCGGGGGCGTTCCGGCCCGGCCCGATCGTCGACCTTGACGGCCGAGTGATCGGCGAGCACAGCGGCATCGCTCACTTCACCGTCGGACAGCGGCGGGGCATGAAAATCGCGGCTTCCCAGCCGCTCTATGTCATCGCCGTTGACGCCGGGAAAAATACCATTGTCGCCGGCAAGAACGAAGACCTGTTCCAAAGCCGGCTCGAAGCCGCCGATGTCAATTGGATCGCCCTTGAAAAACTCATGGAACCGCAAACCGTGAAGGCCAAAATCCGGTATAAACATAAGGAAGCCAGAGCGGTCATCTCGCCTTTGGATTCGAACAAAGTCCTGGTGGAATTCGACAGGCCGCAGCGGGCCGTTGCGCCGGGGCAGGCCGTCGTTTTTTATGATAAAGACATCGTCGTCGGGGGAGGAATCATCGAAAAGGCCGGCCGCTGATTTTCTTAAAGCACGACGGCGATCATCGCTATGGCGACGCCGGCGACAACGATGGCGCCGAGCAATCCGACGACGAGCGGCTTCAGGCCGACATTCTTGAACGCGCCGAAAACCGTGTTCAGACCGATGCCGGCCATGGAAATCGTGATGAGGAACCTTCCCAGCCAGGTCAGGCCGTCAATACCGGCCGGCGTAAAATATCCCGCCGTGTTCAGTCCGGCCATGATGAAATAGCCGAACAGGAACCAGGGGAAGGCCTTGGCCAGGTTCACCTGCCGCTTTTCTTTTTTCGCGGTCTGGAGCGATGTCCTGGTGAACCAGGCCGCGATCAGGAACGCCAGCGGGGCCATGAAGCAGTTACGGACAAGCTTAACCGCTGTGGCGGTCTTGCCGGCCAAATCAGAAAAAATGAAGCCCGCGCCGACGACCTGGGGAGTGGCATGGATGGCCGTGCCGGCGAAAACTCCGAATTGGAGGTCGCTCGCGCCCAGGAGCTGGGCGATTTTGGGATAAAAGAGAATAGCGGCCAGGCCCCAAAGAGTGATGGTGCCGATGGCGTAGCTTGTCTCTTCTTCCTTGGCTTTGATCAGGGGGGCGGTGATCGCGATCGCTGAGCCGCCGCAGATCGTGGTGCCGACCGAAAGCAGCGTGGACAGCGTCGGCGGAAGACTGAAGAGCCGGCCGAGAGCGTAGATGACGAAATAGCTGACGGCCATTGTCACCAGGATGATCGAAAGCATCCGAGCCCCCTGCGAGCGGAAGTCCTTGAAATTCAACGTGGCGCCGATGAGGATGACGCCCCAGATCAGGAATTTTTCGAATGTCTTGATGCCGGCGTGAAAAATGACCGGCACAAGCCCCAGGTTGCGGCCGATGATTCCGATCACCACGGCCAGGGCCGTGGCTTCCAGAGGATGTTTGCCGCCGGCGACGACAAGATTGGAAAGATACAGAGAGGCCGTGCCGACGGCGATCATCAAAATCCAACCCGGGATGTATTCTTTTTTCATGGAAGCGCGTCCTTATGGATTCAAATGCGTCGAACAGCCGCCTATTGTATGCGTCGCTTGAAGGGAGTGTCAAGGCTTCGAATCGCGCCATCTAAAATCTTACTGAAAGGGCATATATCTTGCCATTTAAAAATCTTACTATAGCTGGACGCGGTCGGGAGGATTTTCCTACTCTGACCTTCTTCGTAAAGGAGGTTCGAGTATG
>Ga0315282_10006045_pt1 | contig 20374 bp, 9 predicted proteins | sample YL17G07_20_MG_FD_203693 | JGI IMG/M metagenome (GOLD analysis project Ga0315282, IMG submission 203693) | Sediment microbial communities from Yellowstone Lake, YNP, Wyoming, USA - YL17G07_20 | ecosystem: Environmental > Aquatic > Freshwater > Lake > Sediment | place: USA: Wyoming | collected... | reverse complement strand
TCGGCGCCGCAATTCCAACTGCAGTTGTAGTCGTTGCCGTCGCGGTTCTCTTCCAGGTTGGCCTCGTTGTGCTTGGAGTCGTAGCTGGCCAGGTCGTAGAGGGTGAACCCGTCGTGGCAGGTGATGAAATTGATGCTGGCGTCGGGAGAGCGGCCGTTGTGGCAATACAGGTCGCTGCTGCCGGTGATGCGGTAGGCGAGTTCCGAGACTTGGCCGGAGTCACCGCGCCAGAAGCGGCGGACAATGTCCCGGAAGCGCCCGTTCCATTCGCTCCAGTCGACGGGGAAATTGCCCACCTGGTAGCCGCCGGCACGCACGTCCCAAGGCTCCGCGATCAGCTTGACGTTGCACAGCACCGGGTCCTGGTGCAGGATCTCGAGGAACGCGGAGAGGCGATCCACCCCCTTTTCGTCGCGCGCCAGGGTAGAGGCCAAATCGAAGCGGAAGCCGTCCACGTGCATCTCGCGCGCCCAGTAGCGCAGGCTGTCCATGATGAGCTTCAGCACGTCGGGGTTGGTCATGCGCGGCGTGTTCCCGCAGCCGGTGAAATCCATGTAGTGGTAGGGATCGCCCTCCACCAGCCAGTAATAGTCCTCGTTGTCGATGCCCCGCCAGCTCAGTGTGGGGCCCAGGTGGTCGCCTTCCGCCGTGTGGTTGTACACCACGTCTAGGATGACCTCGATGCCGGCGCGATGCATCCGCTTGACCATCTGCTTGAACTCGGTCACCTGCCCTCCCAGGGTGCCCGAGGAGCTGTAGCGGCTGTCGGGCGCGAAAAAGCCGACGGTGTTGTAGCCCCAGTAGTTGGTCAGGCCGCGGCCCAGCAGGAATCCCTCCGGCTGGCACTCGTGGACCGGAAGCAACTCCACAGCCGTCACACCCAGGCCGGTCAGGTATTTCAGCACTTCCGGCGCCGCCAGGCCCGCGTAGCTGCCTTGCAGCTTGGGATCCAGCCCGGGGAAGCGCTTGGTGAAGCCCTTCACGTGCAGTTCATAGATGACCGAGCGGCCCAGTGGGGTGCGCAACGGCTGGTCGCCATCCCACTCGAAGCGGTGATCCACGACCACGCACTTGGGCATGGCCGCCGCATCATCGGAGCGATCCAGCGCCAGGTCTTTCTCCGGCTTCAACGGGTCGTAGGAAAGGGCGGTGCCGCGCGACCAATCGACCTTGCCGGTGAGCGCCCGCGCATAGGGATCCAGCAGCAGCTTGGCCGGATTGAACCGCTTGCCGCGCTGCGGATCGTATGGCCCATAGACGCGGTAGCCGTAGAGCTGGCCCGGCCGGCAGTCGGGCAGCAGGCAATGCCACACATTGCGCGTCTTGTAGGCAACTTCCACGGTGCGCACGGGCTCGCCGTCTTCCGGGCGCGCAAACAGGCACAACTCCACTTTCTCCGCGTTTTGGGAAAACAACGCGAAGTTGACTCCCTGCCCCATCCAGTGCGCGCCCAAAGGCGAGTTCTTTCCTGGCCGGATCATGTTGGGCGAAACAACAGCTTGGCTCATGGAGGAAGTTTAAAGTTTAAAGTTCAAAGTTTAAATGGGTTTTTGCGCGAGCAGGCGCACCAGCCGTGTCCGCTGCTTCCCCCAGTCCGCCACATCGGTGACTTCTTCGTAGCGGAGGACGCGGAAGCCCTCAAACAGGCGCGGCAACTCTCCGCTGTCGAACACCACGCCCGGCCCGATCCGCCGCCGTCGCGCCGCGTCTCGGTGGAACCCTTCCACCACCACCAGGCCGCCCGGCCGCAGGCCTTCACGAATGCGGGCGATATAGGCGCGCGGAGGGAAGTAGATCACGGCGACCAGGTCCCAGCGGTTTTTGCCGAAGTCAAAATCATCCGCGTCCTGGAGAACCGTGTGGATGCTGACGCCAGCCTTGTTCGCCTCCTCACGCGCCTGCGCAAGGCCCACGTCGGAGATGTCAACGCCGGTCACCTGCCACCCCTGCCGCGCCAGGTACACCGCGTTGCGGCCCTGGCCCATACCCAGGTCGAGTGCCGTCCCCGGCTTCCGCCCTTGCACGGCCTCGACCAGAAACCGGCTGGGCTCGGTGTTAAAGGACGCCCGGGCACTGGAAAAGACATGGTTCCAACGCCGTCTTTCCAGGTTGTGCCCGTAAAGCAGAAGCAGGCCGGCCAGCGCGCAGGCGGCCAGGCCGCCGGCGGCTAGCGCCAACAGTAGCGCTTTTCGGCGAAGTGTCATGAGTTTCACTTTGCGCGAATCCCGCTGGCGCGATTTTGAACTTTAAACTTTCAACTTTAAACTTTAAACTCACAGAAGCACAAGGAGGCGCACGCCATGTCACGAGAACAGAATCGCAGAGAATTCACGGCCGCAGCGGCGGGCGCTCTGGCCTCTGGCGCCGGAGCCACGGCCCGGCCGGGGTTCCCCGCCCCGGTCGATCCCAAGGAGCTGGCCATCAACGGCGGCAAGCCCGTGCGCAGCACCAGGCTGACGGCCGGCTACTGGGGCGCCGACTATTACGACGCGGCCGAAGAGCGCGAAGTGCTCGAGGTGGTGAAGTCGAAGACCCCGTTCCGCTGGTATGGCGCGGCCAAGCCCACCAAGGTGCTCAATTTCGAGCGGGATTATGCGCGCCACCAGGGCACCAAGTACGCGGTGGCCGTCACTTCCGGCACCTCGGCGCTGATTTCCGCCATCAGCGCGCTGGAGGTGGGGCCGGGCGACGAGGTGATTCTTCCCGCCTGGACCTGGTACTCCTGCTACAACGCGATTGTGCTGGCCGGCGGGCTGCCGGTGTTCGCCGAGGTGGACGAGACGCTGAACCTGGACCCCAAAGACCTCGACCGCAAGATCACTCCCAAGACCAAGGTGATCATGGCCGTTCATATCCTGGGCGGGCCGGCCGACATGGACCCCATCCTGGAGATCGCCCGCAGCCGCAAGATCCGCATCCTGGAAGACTTCGCGCAAAGCGTGGGCGGGCGCTACAAGGGCAAGCAGCTCGGCTCGATCGGCGACATCGGCATTTGCAGCTTCCAGGTCAACAAGACCATCTCGGCCGGCGAGGGCGGCGCCGTGGTGACCAGCGACCCGGTACTGTTCGAGCGCGCCGCGCGCTTCCACGACCTGGGCGGATTGCGGCCCGCGCACGAGGAACTGATCGGCAAGCCGCAGCTCGCCTGGTTCGTCGGCGGCCAGTACCGCATGAGCGAGTTCACCGGGGCGGTGATGGGCGCGCAGCTCAAGAAGCTGGATGCCATGCTGGAGTCTTCGCGCGGGAATTTCCGGCGCGTGCGGGCCGCCATCAGCGACCTGCCCGGATTGCGCCAGCGCCGCCTGCCCGACCCCGACGGCGACATCGGCTCCGGCATCTTCATCGCCCTGAAAGACGCCAAGCAGCGCGACCAGTTCATCGCCGCCATGAACAAAGAGAACGTGAGCACGGGCAAGCTGAGCGGCTCGGTGATCCTGCCCACCGCCGAGCACATCGAGAAGAAGATCACGCTGCACCCGAACTGGCCGTCGTTCAACACGCCGCGCGGCAAGTCGATCCCTTACGGCCGCGCCGCCTGCCCGCAGACGCTGGACGTCTTCGACCGCTTCGCCGCCGTCCACCTGCATCCCAAGTACAGCGAGAAGGACGTGGACGACGTGATCGCCGCCATTACCAAGGTGCACATGGCGCTGTTCGCGCCCCGCGGCTGACGGCAAATTCACCACCAAGGCAGCAAGACCGCGGTCCTTGGTGTCTTTGTGTCTTGGTGGTGAGATGGTATGATGCGGGCCGCACGGAGATTGGCATGACATTTTCCTTCCGGTCCTCGGTCGTTCTTCTCTTCCTGGCTGCCCCCGCCTGGAGCCAAAGCATTATTACCACGGTGGCGGGAACGGACTTCATGTTCCCGCGCACGGTGCGCGCGGCGGACGCGCCGCTGGACAGCCCCACCTGCGTCGACGCCGATGGGCAGGGCAACGTCTACCTGTGCGACGGTAAGAACAACATCGTGGCACGCGTTTCGCGCGCCGGGGTTCTGACGATAGTAGCCGGCAACGGCATCCGCACGGGCGGGTACTCCGGCGACGGCGGGCCGGCCGTGAGCGCTTCGCTGAATTACCCACAGGGCGTAGCCATCGATTTCGCCGGCAACCTGTACATTGCCGATACCAACAACCACCGGGTCCGCAAAGTAAGCGCGGACGGCATCATTGCTACGGTGGCCGGCACCGGCACCGCCGGCTTTTCCGGCGATGGCGGCCCGGCCACCCGGGCACAGTTGAGGAGTCCCCAGCGGCTGGCACAGGATAGTGCCGGAAACCTTTACATTGCCGACTCCGCCAATTCCCGTGTCCGCCGGGTGTCGCCGGACGGCACCATCACCACGGTGGCCGGCGGCGGCTCGTCGTCCGCCATCGGGGATGGCGGCCCGGCGACCGCCGCCTATCTCAGCGGTCCCGCCGGCGTGGCTCTTGATTCATCCGGCAACCTGTACATCTCGGAAGGCCAGGCGGCAGGGCGACTGCGCAAAGTAAACGCCAGCGGTACGATCAACACACTGGCCACCGGCCTCTACTATCCCGGCGGGATCGCCGTGGACGCCTCCTGGAACTTGTACATCGCCGACGCAAACAACAATCGCGTGAAAAAGATCGACTCGGGCGGCGCGGTGACGGTGGCCGCCGGCGGCGGGACCGTCTTCGGCGACGACGGCCCCGCAACCATGGCCACACTCGGCAAACCGAACGATGTGGCTATCGACCTGGCGGGTAACTTCTACATCACCGATCCCGACAATCATCGTCTGCGCCGCGTCAGCGCGCTGGGCATCATTTCCACTTTCGCCGGCAGCGGCGAAAGCACGCTCTCCGGCGATGGCGGCCCGGCCCTGGCGGCCACCTTCAACCGCCCGGCGGCCATGGTGCGCAACTCGGCCGGCGACATTTACGTAGCCGACTACAACAACGACCGCGTCAGGAAAATCGACACCCTGGGGATGGTCACGTCCTACGCGGGTGGCGGGATGGTGGTGGGCGACGGCGGCCCGGCCACCAAGGCCAACGTGGGCCGGCCCGCCGGCCTGGCGCTGGATGCGGGAGGCAACCTGTACATCAGCGACCAGAGCAATTGCCGCGTCCGCAAGGTCACGCCGCTGGGCATCATCACCACCTTTGCCGGAGCGGGCTGCTGGTTCTCCGGCGGCGACGGCGGGCCGGCCGCCGCCGCCAACCTGAATGATCCGGCCGGGCTGGCCTTCGACCGTTCCGGCAATCTGCTGATCGCTGAGGGTGGCTTCTTCGGCGGCGGCGTTCGCCAGGTGGCCACCAACGGAACTATTTCCACCATCGTTTCATTTGGGAGTTTCGGTTACCCGGCCGATGTCAAGGTGGATTCCAACAATACGGTCTATATTGCGGTCACCGGCACGCACACCGTCCAGAAGCTTGGCGCGGACGGGAAACCGGTCATTGTCGCCGGCCAGAGCAAGGCCGGCTACGGGGGAGATGGCGGACAGGCCACGGCCGCGCTCCTCAACACGCCCGCCGGCCTTTTCTTTACCTCGGCGGGCTACCTGTACATTGCCGACAGCAAGAACAACCGCGTCCGCAGGATCGACGCCAGCGGAGTGATCACCTCCGTTGCGGGCAGCGGGACCGCGGCGTTCACCGGCGACGGCATGTCGCCGCTGATCGCCTCGCTCAACGAACCGCACGCCGTGCTGGTTCAAGCCGATGGTTCCATCTATGTCGCCGACATGGGGAACAATCGCATCCGTGCCATTCCCGCGCGGCCGGCCACCTTCACGGTCAGGCCCGCGGGGCTGGACTTTTCGGCTGCCGCCGGTTCAGCCCCGACGGCCCTGCAACTGGGCCTGGTCGGCAGCGTTGCGGGGCTGGCCTGGCAAACCACCGGCGTGTTCACCAACGATGGCCGCGCCTGGCTGAGCGTCTCAGCCAATTCCGGCATGATGCCCGCCATTCTGACGGTCACGGCCAACCCCGCGGGGCTGACGGCCGGCAGCTACCAGGGGACCGTCGAGATCTCCGCGCCCGCCGCCGTGCCGTCAACGGTCACCATTCCGGTCACGCTGACCCTGACCGGCGGGCAGCCGCCGGGCTTGTCCGTGCAGCCCACAAGCATGCACTTCTCCATGCTGGTCGGCGGGACGGCGCCCGCGCCACAAGCCATCCAAATCGAGAACACGGGCAGCGGCACGTTGAGTTGGACGGCCGAGGCGCGCACCGCCAGCGGCAACTGGCTCTCTCTTTCGGCCACCGCGGGCAACGCGCCGGCCGGCGTGCGGGTCAGCGTGAACCCGGCGGGGCTGGCCACCGGCTCATATTCCGGGAAGGTTACCGTCAGCAGCGGCACCACAAATCAATCCGTGATGGTGCCGGTGAACCTGCTGATCTCCGCCAGCTCGGTCGGCTCGCTGCTGCTCAGCCAGACCAGCCTGGTGTTCCACGCGGCGGAGGGCGGCGGGGCCGAGCCGCCGCAGACCTTCGGGGTCCTGAATACGGGCGGCGGGACGCTGGATTGGAGCGCGCAGGCCAGCGATGGATGGATCAGCATCTCGCCCTCCTCGGGCCGCAGCGACGCCGCCACCCGCCAGATTCCGCTCATCACCGTCTCGGTGGATCCCACCGGCCTTTCCATCGGCTTCTACATCGGCCTGGTTCGCGTCACGGCGGGCGCTGCCAACAACTCGCCCCAGGTGGTGCGGGTGGGAATGCACGTCCTGCCGCGCGGCACCAAGCTTGGCGCTATGGTGCGGCCCACCGGGCTCATTTTCGTTTCCGTGGCCGGCAGCGGCGATCCCAGCACGCAGGAAGTGAGCGTGGGTACGCCGGAAACCAGCCCCATTCAATTCGTAAGCCAGCCCATCGGTGGAAGCTGGATGACTCGGACGCCCGATTCCGGCAGCGCCGCGCGCGACAATCCCGGGCGCATCCTGGTGCAACCCAAGCCGGGCGGCATGGCGGCGGGCGCCTACCGCGCCGGCCTGACGGTGCTGACCGCGAACGACGGCGAGTTGCATCCTGTCAACGTGTTGCTGCTGGTGCTGCCCGCCGGCACCACTATTTCCTCGGGGCAACTCCCAGGTCAGGTGGCGGACTTGGGATTCTCGGCCTCGGACCTTGGACTGCCGGTGTCGGCGGCGGTCTGCAATCCCAGCACGGTGTACGTGCAGTTCACCAGCGTGTTCGCCCGCTTCAACGCCGTGGCCGGCTGGCCCAGCACCATTCGCGTGGAAGCGCGCGACGACTGCGGCAACCCCGCCGTCGGCGGCACCACCGTGGTGGGCTTCTCGAACGGCGACCCGGCTCTGGCGCTCGTAGATCTGAAGAACGGGCAGTACCAGGGCGCCTGGAGCCCCGGCGGCAGCGGCGCCCAGGTGGTGCTGACGGCGCGCACCCTTTGGAACGGCTTGCAGGGCCAGGCCACCGCCACCGCCCTGGTGGCCACCAACCCCATCACCAACGCCATTTTGCTGAACCAGGGCGGGGTGCTGCTGGGCGCGGGCTTCGAGCGCGGCCCGGTGGCCCCCGGCAGCATCATCTCCCTGTTTGGGCAGAACCTGACCACCAGCGCGGCCATGGCCCAGACCTTGCCCCTGCCCCGAACCCTCAACGGGGTGCGCGTACTGGTGGGCGAGAAAGAAGCGCCGCTGTTCTACGTCGGTCCCAGCCAGGTCAACGCCCAGGTGCCGTTTGAGCTGGAGTCCGACCGGCAGCTTCAGGTACGGATCGAGGTTAACGGCGTCAGCAGCGCACCCGAGCCGCTGCAGACCTCGGCGGCGCGGCCCGGCATTTTCACTCTCGGGCCGCCCTACGGCAACCAGGGCGCCATCCTGATCGCCAACAGCAACAAGCTGGCCATGCCGGTGACGGCCGGCGTGCCGGCCGAGCCAACCACGGTTGGCGGCGTCATTTCGATCTTCTGCACGGGGTTGGGGGCCACCGATCCGGCCGTGGCGTCGGGCCAGCCGGGACCGTCAATCGAGCCGCTGGCGCAGGTGAAGGCGCTACCCACGGTCACCATCGGCGGCCTGCCGGCCACGGTATCCTTCGCCGGTTTGGCGCCGGGCTTCGCCGCCGTCTACCAGGTGAACGCGCAGGTGCCGGCGGGGGCGGCGGCGGGAGATGCCGTGCCGGTGGTGATCACCCAGAGCGGCGCCAGCAGCAACACCGCCACCATCGCCGTAAAGTAAATCCGCCAGCAGCTCTTGGGAACACACCGGGGCGCCTGGTAGCGCAGGCGCCTCGCCTGCGCTCCCGGGCCGCAGGAATTCCACTCGACTACTTTCGTGTGTTGAACCGGAGCAGGGATTGGATGTCATCGGCGCAGGCGAGCGCGGCTGATCGTTCACGCCCGGACCGCCGTTTGGAGGCCGGATCGTGGTAGATCCAAACAGTTTCGAGTTCTGCAGCTTCGCCTTGGGCGGCCTCGCGTTCGGCGATACGAATTTGCCTGAGCGTGAGGTTCCGGGTGATGCCGAACAGGTAGCATCGAAGCGATCGCCGGGCCGCATCACCACCAGCCATCTTTCCTCAGCTTCTGGCATTCACCGCGGAGGAAGCAACTGCTTGGTGTTGAACCCGTGGGGCCGTTTTATCGAGAATCTCGGCAAAGCACGGGAGCAGGCGAACGGCGGAGAGCTCCGGGTCGGTTTGCAACCAGTGGTTATCGCGCCAGCCCGTGGCGGCCGCCCGCCGGAGATGCTCGATCGTCGCATCCAGATCGCCGAGGCGCGCGTGCGCGAGCGCCAACGCATGATGGAGGTCGGCGGCGGCCAAGAAGCCCGACCACTGTTGCGGGGTGACAAGTACGCCGGGCAGCAGCCCCAGCGCGCGAGCCAGCGATTCGCGGGCCGCAGCCGGGCGGCCGGCGGCCGCCTGGGCCGCGGCCAGTCCAGCTTCGGCGCGCAAGCGCAGCCGCGGGCAGCCCGACATCATCGGGAATTGCCGTGTTAGGAGCAGCGCCCGGTGGCAATTGGCGAGGGCCGCCCGAGCGTTGCCCTGGCGCAACTCGGCGTCCGCAGTGCCACACAGAGAGATGCCGGCCATCAGGTCCTTGTACATGTGGTCGGATCGCTTCAGGAGCTCGAGCGCCGCGCCGAAACGCTCGATCGCTTGCCGCCAGAGGCACCGTCGCATGGCCACCATGCCCAATGCCGTGCGGGCCACTGGAAAATCCTCGATGGCCGCCGTTTCCATGCGGATGGCCTGGTTGAAAAAGGCCTCGGCCTCGTCCAGCCTGCCGCAGTTCAAGGCAACGAGCCCCTGGCAGACCCAGGCAGCCAGCATGCCCGGCTCGACCTCGCCTGCTTTGCGGAACAGTTCGGCGGCACGCTCGTATTGTTCGCACCCGGATTCAGCATTGACCAGCAGTGCGACGCCGAGGAAGTAGCAGCCCAGGCGCGACGGACCCGAGGCCACGGCGCGCTCGCCCATTTCGATGGCGCGGCCGATCTCGCCTCGTACAGACGTAGCACATCCAGGAGTAAGCCTCGCCCAGGGACGGTTCCAAGCGCACGGCGGTTTCCAGCGAGGTGGCAGCCTGCTCGAGATCGTCGGCGGCGCCATGGTGGGCGAAGCGGAAAGCGTAAGCGCCTCCAAGCGCGCAGTGTGCGAGCGCATAGCGGGGATCGGCCTCGATAGCAAGTTCAAAATGCCCAATTGCGGCGGCCAGCGAGGCTCTCCCCATCTGAAACAGGCCGTGCCGCCCGCGAGCGTAATGTTCGTAAGCATCGAGGCGCTGCGTGGGACGCTTCAGCGCCCGATCCAGATAGTCGGCCTCCGCCGGCTGCATGGCGCCAGCAGCTCCCGGCAAGGCGGCCGCCACACGGCTGATGATCGCGTCTTGCAGGTCGAGGACCTCGTCCGCTGCGCCGTCAACAACTCCACTGTCGATCACGTCACCGCTCGGACAGGTGAGCAGGCGATAGGTGATACGCAGACGGTTCCCACATTCCACATAACTGCCGGTCAGCAGGCGCTCGGCGTGCAGGCGGTCGGCCGCTTTCTGGAGAAGCTCCGGCTCCGCCGCGCTCGGCTGCAAGACCCGATAGACCGCTTCGCGGCTCAACACCGACACGCCGTCCAGCCGGCTCAATGCGGCCGCCATGCTTTCCGCCAGCCCCGTTCCGAGCCAGTCGAGGCCGTCGTTCCCCGACAAATTCCGAAAATCGAGCACAGCCATCGCGGAAGGCCGGGGCGCTGATACCGCGCCTCCTGCGCCTTCGGATGGAGGTGCGGGCGCTTCAGGCTTCGTGGCGCCGATGAACCGGTAGCCCTCGCGTGGCACCGCCTCGATGAAACGCGGGTTCTGGCCGGAATCGCCAAGCGCATGCCGCAGCCGCCTGATTGCGCTGTTCAGGCCGTGTTCGAAATCAACGTAGCAATCGCGCCACAGTGCCGCGCGAAGTTGCTCGCGCGTCACGATTCTGCCGCTGTTTTTCAGCAGGATTCGAAGGATCTGCAATGGCTGGTATTGAAGGCGGACTCTAACGCCCTTGCGGCGTAGCTCATTCGCTCGCGCGTCAAACTCAAACACTCCGAACCGCACGGAGGCGAACTCAGTTTGCGGCTGAGCCAAGTCCCACCTCCCGATTTCTGCCACCAGTATAGCACCCGGCGAGTTATCCGGCCCGGCAAGTTGTTGACTTTGCGAACTCTAAGATGTTACCCGCAGGTTATTTGCTGTTCGTTCTGAGTTCGGCTACCTTCCAGCAAGTATGCGGTCTGGTGCCCGCCGACCGCCGGGTGGCCGGATGAAGCCGGCTTTCCGCAATGAGGGAGGGAGAAGAAGTCGCTCCTGAGGAGCGCACACGGAGGAAAGAGATGAGATTTCTAAAACTGTTCCTGCTGGTGACAATCGTGGCGCTGTCATCGATCGCCTTTGCCGGCGATCAAGTGCCGTTCCAGGCGACGCTAGCCAGTGTGGGGCCAATAACAGCCAGCCCCGACCCCGTTTGCGGCGAGGGCAACTTCAAGGTAAGCCTCGAAGCAATCGGCCGCATGGATCACCTGGGGCTGATTGCCGACAAGCAATGGCATTGCATGGTCGGCTTGCCCGACAGTGAAGGAAAGTGGTGGTTCGACAAAGGGGACTGCACTTTCTGGGCCGCGAATGGCGATTCTGTTCACGGAACCTACAGCGGCTACCTTCTTGTGGCGGATTTCACCATTCACGGCGATTTCGTGATCGACGGCGGCACTGGCCGCTTCACGGGTGCTACGGGCAGCGCCAAAGCGCTCGGCGTGCAGCTTATGGGCCCGAACGGCCCGACCGGCTCGGTTCTCACCCTTACGGGAACCATCTCGACGGTGGGCAGCCTGAAGTAAAGGGCCGGCTGCGGGCGCCGAAAGCCAATCAGAGGCGCGGCCGTCAGAAACTGGGAAGAAATCGGAGGAACGCAACAGGTACGGCTTTGCACAGCCTGAAGGCCGATTTTTTCCCAGCTTCTCAGAGAGTGAGGATGGGCGTGCGGCCCGCCGAAGGTCATGAAAGTCGAGGGTGTTAAGGCGCGTCTTGCGCCGCCAATACGGTTCCGGTCCGCAACAGGCTTCCCCGCTTATCGCGGAGGCTTCACAGGTTTGGCAGATGGTTTCGCCAGCGGCCGGGTCGGCGCCCGCGAGAAACTGGCCTGGGAGCGTCCGCCGCGGCGGACCTCCCAGGCCGGCTCCGCCGCCGCCTTTGAGCGTCGCGCTTGCTTTGGGTGTAGAATACCGCGCAGGTCCCCCAAGGCAAGGAGGCACTTATGCAGCGTCGGCGCCAGGCCGCTACGCTTGGGACCCTGCTGTTGTTCTGTGCTCTTTCTTCGACCGCGCAGAATCCGACGGTCACTTCAATCTCGCCGACTAGCGTCGCGGCCGGAGGGCCGAGCTTCACGCTGACGGTCAACGGCACTGGATTTGTTTCCGGATCATCGGTCCTGAAGTCCGACTGGGATTACTGTCCGGGCGGTCCCTGGACCACGCTGCCCACGACGTTTGTGAGCGCCACGCAACTCGCGGCCCTGGTCGCTGCCAGTCAGATTGCGACCGGGTCCACGGGCATTCTCAAGGTAGTCAATCCCGGCGGCGCTTCCTCGGCCTGCTTCAACCTTCCGATCAACAATCCCGTGCCGGTTGCCACGTCCTTGACCCCCGCGACGGCCGTGGCCGGCGGACCCGCTTTCAACATGGCCGTGACCGGCAGCAACTTCGCCTCGACCTCGAAAGTACGCTGGAACGGTAATGACCGGACCACCAACGTGGTCAGCAGCACCGCGCTGATTGCTTCGATTAGTGCCAGCGACATCGCGGCGGCGGGCACGGCATTCGTTTCCGTATTCAATCCCTCGCCCGGCGGCGGCGGTTCAGGCATCTTGACATTCACCATCACCGGAAACCCGGTGCCGGCGATCACCTCCATTTCCCCGAACAACGCCAGCGCCGGCGGAGCGGCCTTCACCTTGACGATAGACGGCAGCGGCTTCGTGGACGGGTCGAGGGCGCGCTGGAGCGGCAGTGATCGCACGACTACGTTCGTCAGCAATGTGCAATTGCGAGCCTCCATTCCGGCCAGCGACCTGGTCGCGGTCGGTACCGCCCAGGTGACTGTGTTCAACCCGGCGCCTGGCGGTGGAACGTCGCCGTCCGTTTCTTTCTCGATCACCAATCCTGTACCGGTCGTTGCTTCCTTGTCGCCCGCCGGCGTAAATGCGGGCAGCGGGGCATTCACGCTGGCCGTCAGCGGAGCGGGTTTCGTATCGGGGGCAAGGGCCCGGTGGAACGGCAGCGACCGTGCGACAAACTTCGCCAGCGGCACTTTGCTGCTGGCCTCGATAACCGCCACTGATATTGCCAGTCCGGGAACGGCGTGGGTTAGCGTATGGAACCCAACTCCCGGCGGCGGCGGATCGAACGCCCTGACGTTCAACATCAGCGCGGCAGGCAGCACGCTGGACGTGAGCCCGGAGTTCTTGAACTTCGACGCGCTGGAAGGGGCCGCCAGCCCGCCCGGCCAGGTTCTTGTCATCAGCAACCAGGCCGGCAGCACGCTGCAGTGGACCGCGGAAGTGCGAACCAGCGGGGGAGGCGACTGGCTGAAGCTGTCTTCCGCGGCGGGCGCCACCCCCTCGTTCCTCACCGTGACGGCTGCCTCCGGCGGTTTGGCGCCCGGCGTCTACAGCGGCACGGTCGTGGTTCGGGCCTCAGGCGTGAGCAGGACGGTGGTGATGACTTTGCTGGTGACGCGCGCCGTGCCGATCTTGCAGCCGAGCCAGACCGGGTTCCTGTTTCAGGGAGTGGAAGGCGGTCTCAATGTAGGGGCGCAGACGTTCCACGTGCTGAACCTCGGCCAGGGAACAATGAATTGGCAGGTGCGGGCAACCACCGCCGACGGCCGAAACTGGCTTTCCGTAACCCCCTCCAGCGGAACCAGCCAGGCCGGCGCGAGTGCCGCCGCCCCGGCAATCGTTGCGGTGAACCCATCTCAATTGAAGGCGGGAGTTTATGTCGGCTTGCTGACGCTGGAAGCCCAGGGAGCGCCCAATTCGCCCCAGTCGGGCCTGGTGCTCGCCAACATCCTGCCCCCCGCTACCGATCCGCTGGGGGTGGTGCAACCTGCCGGGGTAATTTTTATCGGCACAGCGGGGGGAAGCGCGCCCGCTCCCCAGGAATTGAGCCTCACCAGCACCGGCGGCAGGCAAGTGCAGTTCACTACCTCGGTACAGACAGCGGGCGGAGGGAACTGGCTGTCCGTCAACCCGTCTACTGGTTCGCTGAGCGCCGCCACCTCCCTGTGGACGCAAGCGAACCCCGCCGGCCTGCCAGCCGGCATTTACACCGGCACCATCACGGTGTCACTGAACACGGGAAAAAGCCAGCAGGTAGCGGTGGCATTGGTGCTGACCTCCGGCCCCGCGGGCGCCAGCTCCTTTGTCCCTGGGTTGTTGAGCGCCGAGCAGGCTGTCTCGCTGGCCGCTTGCACGCCCAGCAAGATGGCGATCGTCGAGACGCTGCTGGCGGGCAGCTTCTCGCTTTCCGTGGGCTGGCCGGCTGCCATGCGGGCGCAGGTGATCGATGACTGCGGCCGGCCTGTCACCTCCGCGACGGTGACCGCCGCCTTCAGTAACGGGGATCCGGTCATCGTTTTGACCAACCTCAAAGATGGCCGTTACATGGGTACCTGGGCGCCGGCAAAGGAAGCACAGAAGGTCGGGGTGACGCTGCGCGCGCTGGCGCCGGATCTGGCCGAAGCCCGCCTGCAATTGGAGGGCACGATTTCAACGGCTGCCGGCTCGCTGCCGCAGGCCTTCCGCAACGGCCTGGTGCATGCCGCCAGCTACGCGAAGTTCGCGCCGCTGGCTCCCGGCAGCATTTTCTCGCTGTTCGGGCGCAACCTGGCTACCTCGCGTTCGACTGCCTCGAGCCTTCCCTTGCCCAAGCAGCTTGGCGACGCGCAGGTAACGCTGGGAGGCGTGCCGGTGCCGCTGTTTTATGCGGGCGAAGACCAGGTGAACGGACAGGTGCCGTTCGAGCTCTCGCCGGGCACCAAGCCCTCGCTACTGGTCACCGTCAAGGGTGTGGCCGCGCCGCCCGACGAAATCACTCTCAGCGATGCACAGCCCGGCATTTTCACCGTGGACCAGAGCGGAACCGGACAGGGCGCCATCCTGGACGCGTCCTACCGGCTCGTCGACTCGAAGAATCCCTCCAAGCCGGGGGACGTGGTGCAGGTGTTCTGCACCGGGCTGGGACTGACCAAGCCCGCCGTGGCCTCCGGCCTGGCGTCGCCCGCCGATCCGGCAATCGTGGTGAACCCCGTGACCGCCACGATCGGCGGCATCAATGCGGCGGTTCAATTCGCCGGGTTGACCCCGGGATATGTCGGTCTGTACCAGGTCAATCTGCAGGTTCCGGCCGGGGTGGCGACCGGCGGCTCCGTGCCGGTGGTGATCACCCAGGGCGGCGCCAGCAGCAACACCGCTACCATTGCCGTAAAGTAGGCTGGAGGCGGTTCCTCCGGCCTACAGCCTCCAGTCTCCAGCCTCTTGTCTGTGCTACCATCTGCGCAGCACAACGGAGGTGTTCGATGAAGTCGATCCTCCGGCCCACTCTGAGCGTTCTCTTCTTGGCGCTCGCGCCCTCCTTGGTGTGCGCCCAGAACATCATTACCACAATAGCGGGCACCGACTTCATCTTTCCGCGGTCGGTGCGCGCGCTCCAGGCGCCCCTTGGCGAGGTGAGCTGCGCCGCGGTCGACGCGCAGGGAAATGTGTATGTGTGCGACATGCAAAACCACATCGTCGCCAAGGTGTCCCGTGACGGCATGCTGACGGTGGTGGCCGGCAATGGAATCCGGCCCGGGGGATTCTCCGGCGATGGCGGCCCGGCAACCAGTGCTTCGTTGAACGTGCCGCAAAAGATCGCACTGGATTGGGTCGGCAACATCTACATCGCCGACACCAATAACCACCGCATCCGCAAGGTCACTCCTGATGGAAAAATCACGACGGTCGCGGGCATCGGCACAAACGGATTCTCCGGCGACGGCGGTCCGGCCAGCGGCGCCGAACTCAACTCTCCCTACGGCCTGTCCGCCGATCCGTCCGGCGTTCTCTACATTGCCGACACCGCCAATCACCGCATCCGCAGGGTGGGAACAGACGGAACGATCAGTACGGTGGTCGGCAAGGGCGAACCCGGGTTCGAGGGCGGGTTCAGCGGGGACGGAGGCCCGGCCACCGACGCCATGCTCAGTTCACCCTACGACGTGGCAGTGGATGCATCGGGAGGCCTTTACATTGCGGACCTCGGCAACGGCCGTGTCCGCAAGGTTACCTCGCAAGGCGTCATCAGCACCTTGGCCGCCTCGGTCGGGACTGCCAGAGGGCTCGCCGTGGACGCTGCCGGAAACGTCTACGTCGCCTTCGGATGGACCCAGATCTTAAAGGTAAATCCCGCCGGTAGCGTCAGCGTGGTAGGCGGAACCAACGATCTTGGTTTTGCTGGTGATGGAGGGCCGGCTACCGCTGCCGCATTAAATTGCCCGCCGGGCGTCGCCGTCGATGCCGCAGGAAATCTATATGTTGCCGATCGCCGTAATTATCGCCTGCGAAGAATCAATACGCTGGGGATCATAACCACGGTGGCGGGCAGCGGCCAACCCGCCTTGTCCGGCGACGGCGGCCCGGCGGGTGGCGCCACCTTGAGCCAGCCCGCAGGGATTGTCTTCGATGGAGCGGGCAACCTCTATGTGGCGGATGCGGGCAACAATCGCATCCGCAAGATCAGTCCCCAAGGAGTTATCACGACGGTGGCCGGGGGTGGAAACGCTCTCGGCGATGGTGGCCCGGCCACAAGCGCGATGCTCGCCGGCCCCCAAGGCCTGGCTCTGGACCGGACGGGCAACCTCTATGTCGCCGATACGGGCAATCACCGAATTCGCAAGATCGATCTAAAAGGCGCCATCAGCACGGTCGCCGGGAGTGGGAGTCAGCCTTGGGAAAGGGCAGCCAATGGAGACAATGGGCCCGCCACCGGAGCGAGCACGCTTTCGCCCACCGGTGTGGCGCTGGACGCAGCCGGCAACCTTTACATCGCCGAGAATGACTTATTCAGAAGTTCCGTCCGCAAGGTGAACCTACAGGGAATCATCACCACGGTGGCCGCCGCGGCCGGTCTGACTAGACCGTATGCCGTCATCGTGGACGGGGCGGGCAACCTCTACATTTCGGAATCCGGTGGCCATGCTTTCTGCGACTTCGGCCCTTGCACGCGCGTCCTCAAGGTCGACCCGCAGGGAGTCATGACGACGGTGGCGGGCGGCGGAAGCGTCTTGGGTGACGGCGGACCCGCCACCAGCGCGGTTTTGAAAAGCCTGGCCGGCATGTTCCTGGATGCTCTTGGCAACCTCTACATCGCCGAAATGGGGAACAACAGCATCCGCAAAGTGGATGCCAGCGGTGTGATCAGCAGGGTGGCGGGAAATGGTACAGCGGCTTTCACCGCTGATGGCGACGCGGCCACTGCTACCGGCCTGAACGCACCACGGGGCATCGCTGTGGACTCTGCGGGCAACCTGTACGTCGCTGACACCGGCAACGGCCGCATTCGAGTCGCTTGGGCACGGCCCGCTACTTACTCCATCTCTCCCACAAAACTCGCTCTTACCGCTGAGGCAGGTTCCGCTATCCCGGTCTCCCAGCAGTTGAGCTTGATCTCCAACATGAACGGGCTGGCGTGGGCCACCACTGATATCCTCACGACCAGTGGCGGCGGCTGGCTCAGCGTCTCCGCCAACCTGGGGCGGATGCCGGCACTGCTGTCGGTTTCTGCCACCGTGAAGAATCTGGCACCGGGCACGTATCAAGGCACCATCGAGATTACGGTGCCGGCCTCTTCACCCTCTCTGGTGAAGATTCCGGTCACCTTAACGGTGACGAGCGGGCGGGTGCCTGGGCTGTCGGTTGTGCCATCCAGCCTCGATTTCCGGATGCAGGCGGGCGGAACGGCGCCCCCGGCACAGTCGCTGCGCATCGAGAGCACCGCCGGGGGCGAACTGAACTGGACGGCCGGAGCCAGCACCGCCGTCGGAAGCTGGCTCAGCATCTCGCCGGCGGCCGGCAGCACGCCCGCCAGCTTGCAGGTCGGCGTGAACTCCAGCGGGCTGGGCGCCGGTTCCTATTCCGGCTCCGTTACGGTCCACGGCCCCGCTGCCAATCTGAGCGTGACCGTGCCCGTAACCCTCAACATCTCGGCCTCAACGGCCGGAGTGCTCCTGCTCAGCCAGACCAGCCTGCTGTTCAAAGCGGTGCAGGGCGGCGGGGCCGAGCCGCCGCAGACCTTCGGCGTGCTGAACGCCGGCAGAGGCGCGATCGACTGGACCGCGCAGGCGGCCGAAAGCTGGCTGCGCCTCTCGCCCGCCTCGGGCCGCAGCGAATACGGCAGCGCGCAGATTCCGCTGGTCACCGTCTCGGTGGACCCGGCGGGACTGGCCGCCGGTTCCTACGTGGGCCTAATCCGCGTCAGTTCGAGCAGCGCCAACAACTCGCCGCAGGTGGTGAAGGTGGAGATGCAGGTCTTGCCGGCGAGCACCAAGCTGGGCGCCTCGGTGCGGCCTACGGGGCTGATCTTCGTGGCCGCGGCCGGCGGCGCTTCCCCCGGCGCGCAGGAGTTGAGCGTGGCCACGCCGGAGACCAGCGCCATCCAGTTCCTCAGCCAGCCGATTGGTGGAAGCTGGGTAACGCGCTTCCCGGACGCCGGCGGCGCCAGCCGCGACAACGCCGGGCGCATTATGGTGCAGCCGGCGCTTAGCAGCCTGGCGGCCGGAGCTTACCGCGCGGGCCTGACGGTAATGACCACGAACGACGGAACACTGTATCCGGTCAACCTGCTGCTCCTGGTCCTGCCGGCGGGTACGCCCATCCAGACGTTTTCCGCGGCCTTGGAAGACTTCGGGGCGGACCTGGATGCCTTCAGCGCGGCAGCGGCAAACACGGGAGTGGCCGCGGCGGGCTCTACCTGCACGCCCTCGAAGCTGCACGTGCAATTCACCAGCGTGTTCGCGAGCTTCCAGGCGGTGGTGGGCTGGCCGACCACCGTGCGGGTGCTGGTGCGTGATGACTGCGGCAATCCCGGCGCCGGCGCCAACGTTATCCTTTCTTTCTCCAACGGCGATCCGCCCCTGGTGCTCACCGACCTGAAGAACGGCCAGCACCAGGGCGCCTGGAGTCCAAACGGGTATAGCTCCCAGGTGATCGTGACGGCGCAGGCGCTGTGGCAGAACCTCCAGGGGCAGGCCACCGCCGCCGCACAGTTGGGTCTGAACCCGAATCCCAAGTCCGTGATCCTCAACCAGGGCGGGGTGCTGCTGGGCGCGGGCTTCGAGCGCGGCCCGGTGGCCCCCGGCAGCATCATCTCCCTGTTTGGGCAGAACCTGACCACCAGCCCGGCCGTGGCCCAGACCTTGCCTCTGCCCCGCACGCTCAACGGGGTGCGCGTGCTGGTGGGCGAGAAGGAAGCGCCGCTGTTCTACGTCGGTCCCAGCCAGGTCAACGCCCAGGTGCCGTTTGAGTTGGAGTCCGACCGGCAGCTCCAGGTACGGATCGAGGTTAACGGCGTCAGCAGCGCACCCGAGCCGCTGCAGACCTCGGCGGCGCGGCCCGGCATTTTTACGCTCGACCCGCCCTTCGCACCCCAGGGCGCAGTACTGATCGCCAACACCGACACCTTGGCGATGGCGCCGGACCCGCGGTTGCAGAGGAGCATGCGGCCCGCCCAGGTGAGCGAAATCGTCTCGATCTTCTGCACCGGGCTAGGGCCGACCGATCCGGCTGTGGCGTCGGGGCAGCCGGGGCCATCAGCCGAGCCGCTGGCGCAGGTGAAGACGCTGCCCACGGTCACCATCGGCGGCCTGGCCGCTCCGGTATCTTTCGCCGGTTTAGCGCCGGGCTTCGCCGCCGTCTACCAAGTGAACGCGCAGGTGCCCGACGGGGTGACGCCGGGTGATGCCGTGCCGGTGGTCATCACCCAGAGCGGCGCCAGCAGCAACGCCGCCACCATCGCCGTACGGTAGACTGTAGGCTGGAGGCTGGAGGCTGTAGACCGCAGATTGGAGGCTGGAGAACATGAAAAGAACAATTACGATGGCGTTAGCGCTCGTTATGGCTGCCGGCTGGTTGGCCCGGGCCGAGGAAGCGGCGCCCGCCGTGCTCACCGTGCCCAGCGAAATCAAGCGCGTGGTGGTGATCCGGCTGAAAAACAACACCGACCTGCTCAAGGGTCTCGAGCAGGCCGTTCAGAAGGAAAAGATCAAGAACGGCGTATTCCTGAGCGGGGCCGGGTCTTTGACCAGCTTCCACGTCCACACCGTCAACAACACAACCTTGCCGGCCACCCAGGCCTTTACCAAACAGACAGGAGGTGTGGACCTGCTGGCCGTGACCGGCTATGTGCTGAACGGCCGCGTCCATGCTCACATCACGCTGGTCGATGACAAGAAGGCCTTCGGCGGCCACCTGCACGAAGGCACCACGGTGTTCACGTTCGCCATCATCACGCTGGGCATACTTGACGACAAGCCTGACCTGAGCCGGTTTGACGACTCCAGGTGGTAGTAAGAAGAGTGCTGAGTGCTAAGTGCTGAGTGCTGAGTAAGCCACGGCCACTCAGCACTCAGTACTCAGCACTTAGCACTCAGCACTTCACCGGGCCAGCACCAGGCAGACAATGCCGGCGAAGATCACGGCGGCGGCCAGCAGGCGGCGCAGCCCGAAGCCTTCCCGCAGCAGCACCCAGCCCAGAACGGCGGCGAACAGCACGCTGGACTCGCGCGCCGCGCCCACGTAGCTGACCGGAGCGATGCGCATGGCCGCCAGCACCAGGGCGTAGCCACCCAGGCAGAAAAACGCCACCAGCAG
>Ga0315282_10006044_pt1 | contig 20376 bp, 11 predicted proteins | sample YL17G07_20_MG_FD_203693 | JGI IMG/M metagenome (GOLD analysis project Ga0315282, IMG submission 203693) | Sediment microbial communities from Yellowstone Lake, YNP, Wyoming, USA - YL17G07_20 | ecosystem: Environmental > Aquatic > Freshwater > Lake > Sediment | place: USA: Wyoming | collected... | reverse complement strand
GGGATCGTCCCCGGACCGCAGCGCGAGGATCACAGGCGGCGGAACGGAATTCGCCGCTTCCACGGCGACGGAGTATTGTTTTTTCGCGGTCAGGGAGGTTGGGATGTCCACACTCGAATCCTGTCCCAACAAGTAAGCGGTCATACTCCGTAAGACCGCCCCTTTCAGGGGGTTTTGAAACTCCTGCACCGAGAATTCGCGACCGACCGCGCGAACCGTCACATCGTCCTGAGACCAGCCTTTCGGGAACTGCAACACGTGGGTTCCGCTGGTCAGCCGGATCGCGTCAACTCCCTGCAGAGGAGAATGGTCCAGGATCAACGGCGACGAAGAAGAGAGAGGCTTTCGGCTGGAGATCGAAACCAGATTCTGCTTGCCCACGGTGAATTCCACGAACCCTTGCGGCTTGGGTTCCGGGCTCGTGGCCGCGGATTTCAGTCTCAGCAGTCGCAAATCTCGCAGCTCGAACGTATAGGAGGTGGCTCCATCCAGAGGGTCAAAGCGCAGCTCATAGACAAACTTGGCGTTCGCGACCTTGGACCACAGGGGGATCGTATAGCTCTTCACCGTGCCGGAGGTTTCGACCGGAACATAGGTAGAGTCAAATTCCCCCCAATCCGAACCGTTCCGTCCCAGCCCGCTGTGGGTGTTGAGATAGACGAGCAACTGTCGGCCGAAGGTGGGCGCTTGGGTCACGATTTTCAGGTCGAACTGAAGGGCATAGGACCCATCACAAGGGAACGGCCTTCCATGTCCTCGCGGATAGATGTAGGCATGCCTGGAGACGTCGGCTTTCACCCAAGCGCTGTTTCTTACCGTGAGCTCACATCCCCGAATCTCGATCGGATCGCTCAACCAATCATATTGATGAGCGACCACACAGTCCACGGATTTGCCGAGCCACCAGAACTGGTTCCGCTCAGGGAACTGCCGTAGCAGGATGTCAGCAAGGCGTTGGGTCTCACTGGTAAACCCATTCTCCTCGTACAGCTCGACCAACGATGCCCCCAGATTGACCGCCTTGGAAGGATCCCCTTTCTTCGCCGCCTCGGCGAATGTCCGGGTCACCGTCTCGGCCAGTCGTTGGGCGGCGGCCGAGGAGCCAAGTTGCTTGCTCATCTCCATAATGAGTGCCGCCTGCTCGATTGCACGGAATGGATCGGGGTGCCTGAGCGCGTGGGGAAGCACCACGGATACAATTTGTGCAATGCGAGAGGCACTGGTCGGAAGAGCGTTCTGCTTGCAGATTTCCATCTGGAGTCGAGCTTCCATAACTGCGCTGAAGGGATTGTCCAGGGTGCCGGCCCGCGCGGCGAGAGCCTGGCGGGCAGTCGAATCTTCTCCCAGTTCGAGAGCCCAAGTCACGAATTCCGCGGCCTGAAGAGTCTCCTGCACGATGGCGAGCGACGGATGATCCCATTCCCGGCGACGCCCCTCTTCCAGGAATTGGCGGGCTTTGTCGTACTGGTCCTGGGGATAATAGATTCTGAGCGCCAGCTGAAAGCAGGGCTCGGCCAGGGTGGGGCACACTTCCGCGGCCTTGAGATAGAAGGCCTCGGCTTTGTCGGAGTCGCGCTGCCCCGCTGCCAGCGATCCCAAGGCCATGCAGAATTCCCAGAGATCTCCCTGAGGAAAGAAGAGACTGACCGCCCACCGGTTGGGTGGCTCCGTGGTCGCCAGCGCCTGCTGGAGAAGGGTCTCGCTCTCGCTTTCGGTAGTGCAGAGAGTGCTTTGGACAAATCGAGGTTCCCACCGATTCGGGTATCTCTGCACCAGAGATTCGGCCACTCGTCGTGCGGCATCCAACCGGCCGACCTGTTGGTAGAAACTCGCCAGGACACGGCCTTCTCCCAACAGCTGGTTCAAGTCCATTCGCCGCCTGCCCGGTTTTTCGGGGAAGACCCGGTTTTCCAAATACTGTGTAAACTGGGAACGTTTCGCCTCATCCTGGAGGACCATCGCGAACGCCGAGTTCAGCAGCAAGAAGGCGTGCAGGCTGGGGGGCGTGTCGGGCGCATCGAGAGCGCGCATGACCGCATCCGGAATTTTGCTCGTCAAGTTCTTGAGGCGTTCGGGTTGCCCGGCTTTTACGAGCCGGCTTCCCAGCTGGACCAGGAGGCTGGGGTCTTCGGCCAGCTCCGGGTCTTTCTCCATAAGCGCTTCAATCACCGCGATTTGCTCTTGGAGCGCAATGGGGGGATTGTCTTGACGGTAAAGTGTGGCGGTAGAGTAATCCTTCAGGGGGAACTCCCCTATCTTTTTATAATGAGCGGTGTAGAAACTCTCGGACAGCTCGAGCAAAATCCGTTGGAACACCGCCGTTCGTTTTAAGTCATCCATTCCCCATTGGCCGTTGCTCTTGACGATCAGGTATTGGGTATTAAAGAGAAAATCCAAGTCCGACTCCGGAGACCAGCAGGCAAGGGTAAGCGTCACGCCGCGGTCGAGGGCGTATTGCTCCACCGCCCGGACATGAAATCCGTCACTGATGTGATAGGGCATAAATCCGGTGGCTTCCTTCTTGTCCCCCAAATCCCGGACAATGGCATCGGTTATCTCTTTCATCTGCCACGGCCGGTCGGAGGCGGTTTGGGGCGAAAAAACCTCCCGCGGAAAGACATGGGTGGTGTAGGGGTAAGCCCAGTCGGGCAGCAAATCAAGTTCCCAGGAGCCGGAAAGATTCATCACAATCCATAATGAGGCCAAAGCGGTCAGAGACCATCTTGTCCGCTTCCACCGCAGCTGGGACAGACCATAGACCGCCGCTGCGGCCATGGCCGGAAACACAGGACTGAACCAACGGGTGTCCTGGCGAATGGAGGTCAGGCAGACCGTGGTGCCCAGTACCGCTGCCAGCACTACCAAGCCGCGCTTCGTCGGCCGTACGGCCAGGACAATCAAGCCAAGGCCAACGAAAAGGAGAAAGAGCGGTCCTCCGGACATTGGATCGGCCATCTGTGTGAGGAGATCCCACAGATTCAACGCCCAGGTCACCAGACCCGCGACCCTGGTCATCCCCGTCATCTGCTGGGATTCGATAGCGGAGACCATTACCCAGGGATGGGGGGTCAAGTAGTAAGGGAGCGCCAGGAGAACGCCGATCGTGATGGCGAGCAGGGAATTGGCCCTCGCTCGCCATACCAGCTGAGGAGCCTCTTTTCTCAATCCCCAGTTCCGCCCCGGCCACCAGATGCGCGCAAAACAGTAGCCCAGAGGAATCGTGACATAAATCGGATAAGCCCATTTGGTCAGCATGCCCAGGCCCATGACACACCCAACCAGAATGGCCCGTCTTCGGTTGGCCAGGTCCGGGTCCGTGACCAGGAGATAGTACATCAGAGCGACAACGGCCGTCAGTGGCGCTTCGTTTTGGAAAACACGGTAGGAGATCACCGTTCCCGGCGTGACGGCCAGAAAGAACGCGCCAAACAGGGCCAAGCCTGCGCCACAACCAAGCCGTCTCAAGATCGCGAACACGCACAGCAAGGGGATGGCGAGAAGAAACCCACTCCCCAGCCGGAGCGATTTGAGGTCCTGTCCAAACAGCCAGCAGGAAGCGGTTCCGAGCACATAGGTTACCGGGGGATAGGAACCGCCGGCAGACAACATCCTCCAAAGCCGCTGCCCAACGTTCAGCTCCGGCGAAGTGAGGGCGGCGTAAGCGTTGAAAGCCGCACGCCGATGGTAGTACTCGTCCGAAACGATGGTTCGTTGATCGAGGCAGTACCAGAGGATAGCATGAAGTACTACATAAAGGACAATCGCCCCTATGGCCATCCAGTGGGCGTAAGCATGCCGGTTGCCTGCCTGCGAGCCCTGGGCTGGTTGTTCAGACTGGTCGGGTAAATCTTCCATAAAGGTTTTCACCGATACATCCCGTGCATCTTTTGGTCTTGATGCAGTGCAGTTTACCTGTTCGGATCATCATAAGCGCTACCGTGGGCATGAAGTCATTTGGCCGATGGTCAGATCATCGGCGCCGCGAATGCACTCCGTCTGAGGTAGGCCACTGCGATGCTTTCCTGAGATCCTGCTTGGGAGCAACGGTCACTTCGGATCCCACCGAATTAGCCGCATCCAGTAATGTTTCAACAGGAACACACCACTCGGACCATCATGACCCCCTCCTGTTCCTGGGTTCCTCCTGGGCGGAACCGGCCTTACTACCCATCACACCCGCTTCATTCATGGCTTACGTCCCGAATCGAACGGCAAGAGCGGGCCATCATGGACCAGAGCAGGTTTTCCCGGCCACGTTGGGTGCTTGCGCGCGTGATGTGAAGCCGCAGTAGAAGTGCCCGATTTCCGGGGTTTGGCTTTCGCCAGCCGCAAATAAGCGACCCGACTCAATATGGCGAAGAGAATAACCGCACGAGGTCAGAAAGTCCACCACCTGCCGGGCGCCCGCCGTTTTCTTGTCCAAGTAAACATCATGAATTTCGATAAAGAGTTCCGGCGTGTGGTTCCTGATCGTTTCAACCATTCCGAGCAAAACATCCATTTCGAGTCCTTCCACGTCGATTTTGACGAAATCCGGCTTGGGCAAGTTGTGGCTGGCGATCTGATGATCCAGAGAATCCATGGTCACGTGGAAGGTCTTGGCTCCTTTTTCCTTGAGGATCTCCGTCTTGATTTTCTCGTGCAGACTTGCGGTTCCGAATTCCGAACGGCGTGAAACCAATACCGCCTCTCCGGCCGTGCGGCCGAGGGCAATCTGCCGCACATCCACGTTCCGGAAGTTGTTCAGTCTTACGTTTTCCCGGACTCGTGCGCAGTTCTCGGGGTGCGGCTCAAAGGTGACAACTTTTCCTTTCTCTCCGACGGCCCGGGCAAAGAACAGGGTAAACACCCCCTCAAAGGCGCCGATGTCATAAACCGTTCGACCCGCCAGACCCTGACTCCTGAGCCATTTCTCCTCGCGCGTCAGTGGCACGATTTGGGGAATGAAACCCAGGCCGCCGCGGCGTTTCAGACCTTTCGCCAGGCCGCTACGAACCGCATAGACATAGTCTCGTACCGCGTAACGCAGAACTGAAAAGACAGCCCTTTTTGTCGCAATCCAGTACCTATTGACGATCATCGCTCATGCCTCGCAAAGAGATCACATTCGCGTGTGGCCAAAGACGGCCGGGAACTCTACAAAAATGAGTTTCAAGTCCATGGACGCCCCCGACGACCAAACCGACCACGCCAACCCGCGCGCCGCCGGCCCGCCTTCGGTGGACCGACCGTTTGATGTTGCTTTTGCCAAACGCTCCTGGTGTTCGGTCATGTCAAGCTCTCACGAAAATGTTTTGTTCGTAGCCTAGCGCCTCCGTGCGCGTTCGAAAAGGTCGGCGGGCAGAATCATCGAACGCCCACAGAGGGGCTAGGCTACAACAGAAAACCATTTTCATTCCTTTCTGGCTGGCGCAAAGCCCCATGAGGGACTACCCTGATATGCCAAAAGAACCCGGAGATTCAAGTCTCTTTCAAGAGCCCACATCCAGGAAACGGCTCTTGATGTGGGGGGAGAATGGCGCGCACGCGCCAACGGGCCAGAAATGTGCCCAGTCGGTCACGCATCCCAGATCACCACCCGACGGTTTTGCGCTGCCTGTCTTTCTCCTTTGCCTACCCACTCGTTGGAGAGCGATGCGGGCGGCGTTACGAGGTCAGCAACTTCCAGCCGGCACGCAGCTGCCGCATGAACTCCGACCAGGAGCGAACCTTGAGTGTGCGCCGCAGCAAATAGCCGGGCCGCCTATAGAATGACTTATACGCTCGATCGAGCAGCACGAGCAGCTCGTCGCGGGAAAGGACTTCTTCCCAAAGCATCGGGCGAAACCCCGGCTGTGGATTGCGGGCGAACTCTCGCCAGTAGTCACGCGGCAAAACGCCTCGCTCCAGTCCCATGCGATACAGCTCGGTCCCCGGATAGGGCGTCGTGACCGCAAAATGGACAAAATCGGTGCGCAGACCCATGGCAAAAGCCAGCGTTTGCTCCATCTGGGAACGCGTTTCGGTGGGATTGCCGATCATGAAGTACGCCAATGTCGTAATACCGCGTTCGGCGGCCATTGCGAAAACCCGTTTGGCCTGATCAAGATCAATGCCTTTGCGAAGAACCCGGATTATCTCGGGTGTGCCGGCCTCCACACCCAGATGGACTCGCGCACAACCCGCTTCGGCCAGCCGGTCGAGCACCTCCTCGTCCAACGTGTTTACCCGGGCGCGGATATCCCACGCTACCTTGAGCCCGCGCTCGCGGATCTTCTCGCAAATCTCGATCACTCGCTTACGGTCGATCGAAAAGGTATCGTCGTAGAAGAAGATTTCGCGGATGCCCATCCCAGCACACAGCGCCATTTCCTCGACCACCGACTGGGCGGTTCGCGCTCGGAACGACTTCCCCAGGTGCGGCCGGTCGCAGAAAATGCAGTGATAGGGGCAGCCGCGGCTGCTCATCAGGGTGGTGATCGGCGTCTCGCGCGACAGAGCCGAGTAGTAACGTTCGTAGGGCACGAGGTGGCGCGCCGGATGTGGCAGGCGATCCAAATCACGCACCAATGGGGGCAGCGGATTTTTGACGATCTGTCCGTTTTGCCGCCACACCAGCCCCGGCACTTTGGCCAGGTCGCCGCCGCTTTCAAGAGTGTCCATCAGCTGGGCAAACGGCTCCTCGCCTTCGCCGAGAATCAGGTAGTCCACCTCGGCGATTTCCATTGTTTCCTCGGGATAGAGATAAACGTGCGGCCCGCCGAGAACGACCGGCGTTTTCGGTTGCACCCCCTTAATCGCTTTTGCGGCCAGGATGACGTCGATGAGTGTGAACGTCAGCGCTTGGATCCCCACGATATCCGGGCTTTGTCGGCGCACGGCTTCACCGATTTCCGCCGCGGACAGTTTCTCGAGATTTGCATCGAGCACGGCCACTGTGTGCGAGCCGGATTTCTCGGCAAACGCGGCCACGTAAAGCAGACCCAGCGGCGGGTACGCGCCCGTTTCGACGTCCACGATTTCGGGGACCGCGGATTGGAGCATGTGAGTGGACGGGGGCGCCAAAAGCAACACGCGCATCAGGGCCCTACTTTCTTTCGCGGACGATCATCGAAATTTGATCGGAAAGGATGCCCAAAAACAGGATCAGGACTCCCACCAGAATCGAAAGCACGGCACCGGCGGGGATATGGTGTTGGCGAATGATCCCCCAGAGTCCATAGAGCATCCCCGAAAAAAGAAGGAGAAGGCTCGGAGGGGCAAAAACCTTCAGCGGATTGAAGAGCATGACCACCCGCGTGATCAGAAGCGTCGTTTGCAGGCCGTCGCGCACCAGGCTTACCGTACTCTTGCGTCCGACACGAACCTGCGCCTCGATGGGGACGTAGCCGACGCTGTAGCCCGCCTTCATCAGAGCCAAGGTCAAGGTTGTGGTGAACGAAAACCCGTTGGGCAAAATGTGTATAAACTCCAGGACTTGGGCGCGCTGCAATGCCCGAAAACCTGAGTTCAGGTCCGGAATCTTCTGGTTGATAAGGAATTGCGCCACCCAGACCAGAATCCCCTTACCGGGACGGCGCAGCAAGGGCACGTTCGTTTGCCCCGTGCGCGCACCCACGACCATGTCGTACTGATTCATCGGTTCGAGCAACCGTCCGATGTCAGCGGGGGCGTGCTGCCCGTCAGAATCCATGATGACAACGGTCTCGCTGACCGCCTCCCGGATGCCGCGCTTGAGCGATGCTCCGTAGCCCTTGTTGTAGGGCTGGCGCAACACCCGGGCTCCCGCCTCCTTGGCCACCCGCGAGGTGCCGTCGGTTGACCCGTCGTCCACCACGATCACTTCCGCCACTTGGGGGTGCTGGAACAACCGCGGCAGGATTGTCTTTAACCCGGTCTCTTCGTTGAAGGCAGGAATGACGACCGAGACTGTTTTGGATCCATGCACCAGGAGTTCACCCAGTTTCCGCAATCGCGTAAGGCCGCAACCTCGCCCTTCCTCCGCTGAGCAAGGGCACGCCTCAACGATTCTTCTTTCTGCGCCTTCGGAGCGATTCCCGTCAAGGAAAACTTGCCGCGAGACCGCGAGACACGGACGAAATGGACGACACGGACGAAGTGGACGAAAGGGACGGGGTGGACGAACGGGAAGTCTTATTTCGGGCCGGTTGCCGCGCTTGCGCCTGGACCGGCCGCTCGCAAATACACGCGCGAGTTCATCGTCCCGACGCAGCACAATACTTCGTAGGAAATCGTCTCGGCCCATTCGGCGACTTTCCAAACCGGCAGCGACTCCTCGCCCCGGCGACCGAACAGCAGCACCGGATCGCCGACCTGCGCTTCGGGGATGGCGTTGAGGCTGACCATCATCTGGTCCATGCAGATGCGGCCGAGAATCGGCGCCTCTTTGCCCCCGACGAGCAGATGGCCGCGATGGGAGACCAGGCGCGGATAGCCGTTGCCATAGCCCGCCGCTACGACTCCCACGCGCGTGGGTTCACGGGTTTCGAACGTTGCGCCATAGCTGATCGTCCGGCCCGGCGGAAAGTCCTTGATGAACACAATCCGGCTCTGAAACGCCATAACCGGCTCGAAACCGCGCGCCGCCGCGTCGGCCCCGTAGGCGGCAATCCCCACCCTCAGCATGTCGAAATGCAAACGCGGTTGGGCCATCGCGCCGCTGGCGCCCAGGTGACGCATCTTGAGCCAGCCTTCCATCGCACCGGCGACCCGCCGAAACCGGTCGAGCTGTTCTTTGGTGAGCCGCGGGTTGCCGGTCACGTCGGCGAGATGACTGTAGAGACCGACCCATTCGAGGTCGGGCAGCACGGCCATGGCGTCCACCTGATCGAGCAGCTGTTCGGGAAAAAGTCCCAGCCGCCCCATGCCCGTATCAATCTTGAGATGCACGCGAGCCCTGCGGCCCAGCCGCCGCGCGACATCGGCGATCCGCTTGGCGTCGTCGAGTGTCGCGACGGTCAAATCAATTTCGTGGGCAATGGCGCTTTCGGTTTCCTCGGCGAAAGCCAGACCGAGATCGAGAATCGGCGTCGTGATCCCCGCCGAGCGAAGCGCCACCGCTTCTCCCACGCACGAAACGCCCAGATAATCCACGCCGGCCTCCTGCGCCGTCTGGGCCGCCGGCAACAAGCCGTGTCCATAGGCATCCTTCTTGACGATCAGGAGCAGGCGCGCGGGTTGAATCTGGTCGCCGATTGCGCGGACGTTGTTGGCCAACGCCTGCAAATCCACCTCGACCCAGCTGCGTGCGCGGATCAGCTGCTCGGCCGAGAGCGGGCGAACCGTACCCGCGGGCTTCGGTTCCGAGCCGGCGGTCTCGTGCGGCACATCAGAAACGGACGCGACTCTGGGATTCGGTGCGGGATCCATCGGCGTCATTCCTCCGGAACAGGATCGGATCAACGGGAGGCGTATTGCGCCGGCAAAGCCACGTTGGAACCGGCTCTGTCTTTGCGAAACCACTTCTATGAAAACTTGCCTGTGCCGCTCATCTTGTCAAGCCGCAACGAACGGAGCCGGGCGGAACGGGCAGGAACTCCCAAAAGTCGCACCGCGAGCCGAACCCGACGCCTGATTCGGAGAAGGACTTAATCCTGGCTGGCCGATTCTCGCTTGTCGGTGAAATAGGACGTTCTGCTCCTGGTGTGTGACTTCTGGGAGTTCCTGGGTGGAGCAATCTCAAGGAAGGGCGAGAGGCTTTTCGATTGACGCGAACGATCAGCAGGTCAAAATGAAGCCCCGAGTACCAGAAGATTGACGCGACCGCCGTGCGCCACAGGATTGGCGGCCCAACCGTGATCCTGGGAGAGCGGAGAGAATGAGGCGATCCCTCGGGTGTATCGTTCTCGCACTTCTTCTCCACCTTTTTTTTCCCGCGCCGTTGTTCTCGCAGATTCCGACATCATCCACAGCGCTTGATCAGAGACTGGTGGGCAATGTTTATGGTGTCGTCAGGGATGCGGCAACGTCCTCGCCCATTGCCGGTGCGAAAATCTTCCTCTTCGACCCGTCCCTCCTGAACACGGAAAAGAGCAGGATCGTGCAGAGCAACGGGGGTCTCTTCTTTCTGCCCGATGCCCGATCTGCGACTCGGAGAGGAATGACGGACGCGCGCGGCGAGTTTCTGATCAACTTCGTTCCGACACCGTATCCATTCAAGCTTTACACGATTGTCGTCGAGTCGCCGGGCTATAAGAGCTTCGTCATCGAGCGCGCGCGTGTGTTGCCCGGGGCGGTCATGGCGCTGCGGGTGGATGGCCGGCTGGAAAAGGGCAGAGAGAGCCAGGCGATCGTTTTCGACGGAGGCAGCCCCAACGCGCCCTTGCGATATCGCCACGAAACGCCTGACCGCGCCGTCCCGCCCCGACCGCGCGGAATCCCCTATCCAAAAATTGCCGCCGTCACCCATACTGTTTTTGCGACGCGCGAGGGCCTCATCGGCGGAACCACCGCCAACCGGCACGTCATCGTCGCGCGGGATCATTTCGTGGCCTTGCCTTCCGTCCGCGCGCTGAACGCAGACGACCACGCGGATCAGTTCCAGGTGGAATTGCGTTACGGCGACAAAACCGTGCGCGAACCGGTCTGGGACGTCGGGCCGTGGAATACCAGCGACGACTACTGGCATCCCTCCCCGATTCGGGAGAGCTGGCAGGATCTTCCCCAGGGAACGCCGGAAGCGCAAGCCGCCTACTCGAGCGGCTATAACGGCGGCCGCGACGAGTTCGGCCGGCCCGTGTTGAACCCCGCGGGAATTGATCTGGCCGACGGAACGTTCTGGGACGATCTCGCCCTGACGGACAATCAATGGGTATCGGTCGCGTTTCTTTGGAGACCCGGCGTGGCCGTGGGACAGCGTGTCCAAACCACGGCGACCTTGAATGTCCGATCGGCTCCCGCGGGCAGTCTCGTGGGCCAGGTGCCCGCCGGCGCGACGGGAACCATCACGGGCGGCCCGCTGGGAGCGATGTACAGCCAGTACTTTTGGGTATGGTGGAATATACAGTGGGACGACGGGGTAACGCGCGGCTGGTCGGTGGAAAACTGGCTCATCGCCATCAACAAACCGACCGCCGCCCACGTGCGATGGTCGCTCTACAGATGAGAAGTGCGAGGCAATAGGCCGGAAGAGAGGTCAGAGGCAAGAGGTCAGAAGTCAGGAAGAGCGAATCGCATCGTTTCCCCGTGTGCGCGGTGTCCCTGTGGTTGACAATGCTTTTCGAACCACGGAGAAGCAAGGGGTGCATGGGAACCGCAATGAAGTTCATGACGCCAGGCGCCAGGCGCGTTTCATTTCCTTGAAGCGGAAGAAGATCTCGCGCGGCGTGTCGTCCTCGCGCAGCCAGGCGCCCGACCGAATGAACGCCGGCTCGCTGAAGTCCCACCAGGTGATCGCGCCGACCTCGGGCCGCGCATAGGCCATCGTGTAGAACCACTCCATCCAGTCGGCCTGGACTTTTTCGCACCACGGTTCGTGCCATTCCGCCACGCCCCCGCCCGCGTTCGGCCGGCCGCTTTCGGTCCGAACCTCGAGCTCGGTCACGTGGACCGGCTTGCCGAACCGCGCGTATTCATCGAGCAACTTGCCGATCGCCATCATGTCGCGGTTCGGGAAATAAATCTGAACTCCCACCACGTCGAACTGCACGCCCGCGTCCATCAAACGGTCGAGATAAGCCAGCGGCGTGAGAACTCGCTCGTTCACCGGCCCCTTGTGAACCCGCCCCTGCGCCACATATTCGCCGAACGGACAACAGTTGTTGACCACGATCGTCGCGCGCGAGTTCTTCGACCGCGCCGTGTCGCAGCAGACCCGCGTGATCTCGACCTCCTGGTCCTGCGTCAGGTTCAGACCGTTTGCCCAATCGTGCGCTTCGTTGATGACGTCCCAGATGTTGATCCGGCCGCGATAGCGCTCGACGCTGCGCCCCACGACGCGCTCGCAGTGCTTTCGCGCGGTGGGCCAGTCGGCGCCCGCAAGCCATTTCGGAATGCCCGCCTCGTGTCCCCACCAAAGCGGATGGCCCTTGGGACGAATGCCGACCTTTTCGCACCAGTCGAGGATCGTATCCACGCGATTGTAGTCGGGCTTTCCCTCCTCGCGTTCGAGGCTGGCCAGATAGAAGGGGAGCGTCGCATAGTTGAGCACCTGGGGAAAATAGGACGCATAGGGCGAATCCGTCCTGTAGTGAAAGGCATTGCAGCCGAAGAGGAAATCGCGGCGGGGCTGGTTTCGCGAGGCCACGTTGCGGGCGTGTTCGACCACGGCGAGCTCGCCCGCCCAAAGTCCGTGCGAAAGCGCGGCCAGATGCCGCCGCGCCGCCGTGGCGCCCGAGGATTTCTTGGCCAGATTGAGCGCTTCCACGGCCGCGTCGCGATGACCCAGACATTCGGGCGAAAAGGCCGCCTTGCTCGACCGCAACAGCCGCTCGATGTCGGCCAACCGGCTGCGCGCGGCCTCCAGCACAAAGTCCAGCGTTGCGCCGGGGTCGGCGTAACCTTCGCCCTCGTTGTCGGCGATGACCCACATGTCGCCAAAACCGGGCACGGCAATTTTGGCGTGAAGCGAGGCGCCGGGAAATGTGGCGGCAACCTCGACCGTGCCATCCGACTGCAACGTCACCTTCTGGCGCTCAGGCTCGAAGTGAAGATCGGCGACGTAGAGCGACTTGCGGCGGCCCTCGTCCATGGGTTTGCCTTCGGCGTCGAGCAGTGTCACGCGCAAGTTGCGAGGCGTGGGTTTCGCGCTCGCCGGCCGAACCGCAGCCTTTGCTTTGCCTCCTTTGGCGGTCTGGCCACCGGCTTTCGTCGAAATCAGTCCACCCGCCAAGGCGGCGGCAAACGCCCCACTTCGGCGCCCGAATTCGCGACGGCTCATTCGTTGGGTCATTGTGCAGCCCTTTCTTCCCGACAAGCATTGGGCGAAGTATGATGGTTGAATTCCCGGCCGAGAGAGTCTCCACAAGAGACTCCGCCGATTCAACGCTAATCATCCTGAAGTCTTTTATGACGCTGCACCGCAGCGGGAGATCAAAGAGAATCGTCAGGGCTGTTGTGGTCTAGTGGTTCTTCAAGTCGAGAATGATGGATTCACGGAGCCAGCCGCTCCCCGCGTTTTCCGAACCCCGAAGGGGTAGCGGCAAGTAGCCGGGGGTGATGGCGGCGCCCCGCGTCGCCGAACCCCCGGAAACGTCTCCGCGCGCTCAAGCCCCGAACGGGGCGACCGAGCCGTGGTCTCCGCGCGCTCAAGCCCCGAACGGGGCGACCGAGCCGTGGTCGCGGTCTTGGCCGTGCCTCTGTCGCCCCGTTCGGGGCTTGCCGACGAGGGAGGTCGGTTTCCGGGGGTTCCGCCTCGCTGCGCGAGCCGATCACCCCCGGCTACTTGCTGCTACCCCTTCGGGGCTTTCCGGGCGCGACGAATGCAGGAATGCGACATTTCCATCAAATGCAACTTGAAGCGATACTAGGCCCTTGTGGCCGTTCGAGGGATTCCTGGCAAAAGATTGAACGCCCACGAGGGGCTAGGTTGCAAGAATTAAACCTGTAGTCTAGGCCCTTGTGGCCGTTCGAGGGATTCCTGGCAAAAGATTGAACGCCCACGAGGGGCTAGGTTGCAGCAAAGGGAGACCGGCAAAGCGGCGTCAAGCCACCATGCTCCAACTTTCTTTTTGACCCCGGCCCTTTGTTATGGGAAGCATTCCCGCGGAAATCGAGGTTACGGTTCTGCCGATTTGGTGCCTGCAGCCAAGTCTGCGCGGCAAAAGGAGAGGGACAATGAGCATGACTCGGAGAGAGTTCATTGGTACAACAGCCGTGGGGGCGCTCGCCATGGCCGCCACCCAGTATGGCGTCGCCGCCGAATCCGACTCGGCGGAACCGCCCACGCCCGAAACAAAAATCCGCGTGCGAAAAGTCTTTCTCGCCAAGCCCGTCCCCAGCTGGCCGACCCCCAAGCTGAATGTTCAGCAGGAGATCAACCGTCTCAATGGCATCCTGGCCGGTCTCGAGAAGGAAATGCCCGACGTCGAGTTCGTTGGCGGCGACCTTCTGCTCCGCCGGCCCGAAGATCTCACCGATCTCAAAGAGAAACTCGGCGACGCCGAGGCCGTGCTCGTTTTCAATCTCACCTCCGGCGTCGGCAGTCTGCTCCAGGCTGTTGCCAAAGCGGGCACGCCCACGATCCTCTTCTCTCAGCCTTATAGCGGTCACGACTGGTCGCAGGTGGCCGCGATGCAGAAGGACGGCCTCAAGATCGAGTGCCTGGCCACAAGCAACTTCCACGAAATCGTGGACGCCATGCGTCCCATCCGCGCCATCCATCGCATGAAGGAATCGCGGATCGTCTATCTGAACACCAGCAAGGCGGGCAAGTCGTACGCGGACAAACTCAAGGCTGCGTGGGGCACGGACGTCGTTTCGACTGATCCCAAGCGCCTGGATGCCGTTTATAAGACGGTGGATGAAAACGTCGCGCGCGCCGTCGCCCGCCGCTGGATGTCGGGAGCCAGGAAGATCGTCGAACCCACCCGGGAGGAGATCGTTCGCTCCGCCAAGTTCTATCTTGCGATGAAAGGCATTCTCGCCGAGGAAAAGGCGCAGGCCATCACCATCAACTGCCTGGGACTTTTCGCCCAGGGCCAGCTGCCCGCCTATCCCTGTCTCGGCTTCTGCCAGCTCAACAACGACCTGTTCGTGGGCGCGTGCGAGGGCGATCTCGATTCGACGGTCACGATGCTCCTCTTCCGCTGGCTGGTCAACAAACCCGGCTTCATCAGCGACCCGGTCATTGACACCTCGAAGAACATCGTCATTCACGCCCACTGCGTTTCGGCGACCAAGATGGACGGCCCCAAAGGCAAGACCGCGCCTTACATCATCCGCAGCCATCTCGAGGACGACAAGGGCGCGGTGCTCCAGGTCAGGATGCGCGTGGGCCAGCCGATCACCATGGCCAAGCTGGTCGCCGGCAGTGACCTGATGCTCATCTCGACGGCCAGGATCACCGACACGCCGGCCGTGGAGCGCGGCTGCCGTACCAAGATCACGACCCAGGTGGCCGATGCCCGCAAGATTCTGGAAGGTTATGGCTACGGCCTCCATCGCGTGATTTTCTACGGCGATCACACGCGCGACATCAGACGCCTGAGCCGCTTCACGCCGATCAAGGTCGTCGAGGAAGGCTGAGGAGTTGCGGGGACCACAGCGCGGCTTCTGGCCGCAGCCGAAGAAAAAAACATCCATCCACAGATTTCGCAGATTTCGCAGATGGAGAAACGGCAAAAACAAGAGATGCACCGCACGAAAGCAGGAAAGGCGAAAGTGTTCTCAGAAAAACAAAAGAAAATCGGGATATAGTACTACCGGTTTTTTCAGTCGTTTCCTGCCGACTTCACGAATTCTTCAAAAGCCGCGCCAACACGGCCCGTCTTCGCATCGCCGCGGTGGACCCAGACGCCATAGCGCAGAATGAGCGGCTTGCCCGGTTCGAGCGTGTAGGTGTCCAGGCCCGGCCAGGTGGGGCCGATGTAACCGTACTCGCGCAGGAGCCACGTGTTGGGGTAGCCCGGATTGCGCGGATCAATGAAGATCGCCATGCCGGCGGTTTCTTTCGCCTCGTTGAAGCGCGCCGAGTAATCCGCCCAGGGGCTTTTCGCGCCGATGACATCTTTCGAGCCGCTCCAGTCGAGCATCGTCATCCGCGCGGGTTTCTTGTGCGGCGCGTAACGCAGACCAAATCCGCCGTAGCCCTTCTTCAGCGGCAGCTCGCCGCCGATCCGAACCGTCTTGTCGTTGGCCTCGAACCGCAGTTCCACATCAATTGCACGTCCCACGGCGTCGGCGCGTCCCACGCGAAACTTCACCTTTTCGTCCACGACTTTTCGCTCACTCAGGTACCAGCCGTTCTCCACGCCGAATGAGGCGGCATCGGGGCCGGTTTCACGGCTCAGCCACTTCTCGAATTTCGTGGGCAAGCCGCCGACCGACCAGGGGTCATACGTCCTGCCGTCCACCTCGACTCTCACCCACGCCCAGAACAGTCCGCGGTGGTGATAGTGATCGCGTGGGAAATCGTCGGTCAGCCGCTGGCCGTCCAGACCATAGATCGGATGGACATAGCTCGAACGGCGGAACTTCTCGGGCACGCCTTCCTTCAACATCATGCCAAAGTTGTAGACGAGCACCGGCTTGTCGCCGTCGAACAACTTCAACAACTTGCCCTCGCTCTCAGCGAAACGGAATGGAGATTTCGCCCCTGCGCTCTCCGCGCCGTTCGTCGGTCGTGCCACGGCCATCAGGAACACAATGCCCGCAACGCCAAGAGCTGGGATCCGCCGACTCCATTTACTCCTCATGAGATCATCCTCCATTTTTGGGAACGCCGGCGTTCCAACCACTAACCCGCGCGAATCTTCCGCTTCTTGGTGTCGTAGATTTGCCGCCGTCCGGTCTCGGGCGCCTGAAAGGCGGCACTGCGAAGCGGACTCCAAACAACAGCATGAGGGGCGGTTGGCCTCACTGGACAACCGCCCCATCACGAAAACTCCGCTATATCTCTGACAACCGCTCATTCCTAGATATCGGTCGTCGTGCCGAGATCTTCCCACTTCACAATCTTCGACTCGAACTTGTTGCTTGTCACATCGCGGAACGCCTTTCGGCCCATGACGCACATGAGCGTGGCAATCCGAGCGGTCTCGATGTTCGATTTGGGCTTCTCCTTGCCGCCGTTGCGGATATTCTCGACAAACGCGTCGAGTTCTTCGTTGGTGCCTTTGCCCCAGTCCTGGCCGCTGTCTTCGCCGAGATTGACGACCTTGCCGTCGGGCGGCGGCGTGTAGAGCTGGCTCTTGACCAGATCAATGCCCCACCCCCGGCCGTAGACCAACATCTTCTCGGCCTCGAACGGCTGCGGACAGTAGAACAGGTGGGTGTAGGAGAAGATCGCGTTGCCGGGGAAGCGGAACACCACCGCGGAATGGTCTTCGCTGGTGGGCTTGCTGTCGGCGGGGAGATCGCGGCAGATGTTGGCCATCGCCACGCATTCGAGCGGGTGCTCGTAGTTCATCACCCAGGCCATGACGTCCATGTGGTGGCCGGCCTGCTCGACCAGCTCGCCCCCGCCCAGATCCATGTCGCAAACCCACCCGCCGCCGATCTGCCAGGTCCAATGCCACTGGCCCTGCAGGAAGGCCACCTTGCCCAGGTCGCCGGAGTGAATCTTCTCGACCGCCTTGACATAGCCGTCGTTGTAGTGGCGTTGGAAGCCGATCTGGCAGATGGCCTTGGACTTGCGCGCCGCTTTGACCAGGGCGTCCATCCGCTCGACGGTCGTCTCCAGGGGTTTTTCGCAGAAGCAGTTGATGTTGCGCTCCAGTACGGGGATGGCGGCTTTGGCGTGATTGCCCACCTCGGTGGCCACGATCACGCCGTCGAGTTTCTCCTTGTCCAGCATTTCGTTGAGATCGGTATAGCCTTTGGGTTGATAGCCTTTGGCTTTCTCAATCGTGGCCTGAGCCTTGGCAACACGGTCGGTCTTCAGGTCACAGACGGCGGCGATGCGCACACCGTCGGTCCGCGAATACTTTTGGACATGGGTGGACCCGCGCCCGCCAACCCCGATGAAACCGATGGCCACTTCGTCTTTTTTCTCGGCGGCATGCGCCCGGCTGCCCAGGCCCACGGCCAGCGCCGACGCACCGATCGCCGACTTCTGCAAAAACGCTCTTCGTGTGAGATCGGATCGTTTCATGATCCCCTCCTTTTGGTTTCCGGCCAGGTTTGCCGCCCGCCGGTGCTATCCACTTGTTTGAGACACGCCGACATCGCGACCCGCGGGGCTCGCGACGTCTGCATCCTCTTGGACGGCGCTGCCGAGGTCAAGCGTGATTCTGCTGCCCGGAAGGTGTAGTTTCGCGCCTCCGGCGGAGCGCAGCCTGATACTGCCCGTCGTCTAGCCGACGGTATTGGATGAGTACGCGCCTTGCGTCACTGCAAGCAGCGGCTTCTCGCAACGACGGGTGAGGTGGGGCAAAAACAAAACGGTGTCCGGCTCCCGTGGTCCAACGGGTCGCTGAAAAACGCTTGCCATTCGCGGCGACTGTCCTCATGGTGGCAATGGCCGTCGCGCAAGGGTGAGAGGGAGACTTTCCCTGGACAAAGGTCTGTCCGCTCGACGGCCAAGACTAATGGAGAGGTTTGAAACGATGGCGGAGAAAAAATCGGAATCGGAAAGCTCGTGCAAAGGCCGTCGGAGCGACCGACGCGATTTCCTTCGACAGGTCAGCGGAGGCGCGTTGGCCGCAGCGGCCGCCGCTTCGCTTGCCACTCAAGGGGCGCTTGGCGCGCCGGAAACCAAGCCCGCCCCTTCCGCAAAATCCGCGCTTCTGCCCACGATCAAAATCGGCGACAAGACCGTCACGCGTATGATCGCGGGCGGCAATCCTGTCCAGGGCTATTCCCATTCGGTCCAGAAGCTCAACCAGCACATGATGGAGTATTTCACCGTCGAGCGGACCACCGAGTTCCTGCTCAACTGCGAGAAGGCAGGCATCAACACCTTTCAATGCTCTTATTCCGACAAAGTGCGCGACGCCCTGAACAAGGCCTGGGAAGCCGGCTCGAAAATCCAGTGGATTTGCCTGACCGCCGACGACAAGACCCAGACGCCGCTCGACAAGGTTCTCCCGCTCAAGCCCATCGGCATCTCCCATCACGGCGTCGTGACCGACAGCCGCTTTCGCGAAGACAAACCGGAGCAGATCCACGACTACATCAAGAAGGTTCACGATCTGGGGCTGCTGGCGGGCATGTCGTCTCACAATCCCAACAACATCCGGGCCGCCGAAGAGAAGGGCTGGGAAAACGATTTCTTCATGACCTGTTTCTATAACGTTGTGCGCACGGACGACGATCTCAAAAAGGAGTTTGGCGCGATTCTGCTCGGGGAGACTTATCCGGCCGACGACCCGAAGAAGATGACCGCGGTGGTCCGCCAGAGCAAGAAGATCTGCCTGGGGTTCAAGATTCTCGCCGCCGGACGACTTTCGGGCGATCCGTTCAAACTTCAGCAAGCCTTCCGGTTCGCCTTCCAAAACATCAAACCGACCGACGCCGTCATCGTGGGCATGTATCCCCGGTTCCACGATGAGATCAGCGAGAACGTGGGGCTGGCGCGGAAGTTCGCAACCATCAAGGCATGACCGGCGGAGGTCGAACGGTGCGGCACACCACCCGAGTCGGACAGGTTGGCAACCTGTCCCACAAGAATCAAATCCGACAGGTTACCAACCGGTCCTACATCTTGGCTTGGATTCTACTCGGCCTGGCGGTCTCGCCCGCGCGAGGACAGGAGGAGGCGGGTCCAAGGTTTATCCGACCCGCGGATGGAACGACCGTCACGGCGGGGCTGCTGGAGATCGCTGTCCTGCTGCCCGATCCGCCCGGCTCGCTCACGCTGACGCTCGATGGACGGGCGGTGGCGCCCAAAGCGCTCGCGCTCGGCTCCAACAGCGGCAGCGAGCCATCGGGCGGCTCGACCACCGAAAGTCTCCTGCTTCGTCTCGACCCGGCGCAACTGGCCGCGGGACTGAAGATGGCGCCGGTATGGGTGGTTGTGCGGAACGTCGCACCGGGGGCGCACGAGCTGACGTTCGGTCCGGCGCGCGTTCGCTTTCAGGCCACGACCCTGCGCATGGCCGACATTGACACGACCGCGGCGTTCAACTCGACGAGCGGCACGCTCTATTCGGCCCACCCCATGACCGTCGCCGGGATGCTCAGCTGCACGGCGTGCCATCAACTCAACCGCGAAGCGCAACCGCCGCGATTTGACGACATGTCCACCATCACGCCGCCCGAGACGCCCGCGGTTTGTTTTCGCTGCCACCCGGAGGGGAAGTTCCTGCCCGACCACGCCCATCGGGTCGAGCACTTGCAGTTCTGCCAGATGTGCCACGATCCGCACGGGGCCAGTCGGCCGAAGCTGATGAAAGTCCCGCGCCATGCGGTCTGCAAGAAATGCCACGAGTAAGAAAATCGGTTCATCATAGATTTTTGTGCAAGACATCAAAGCAATCGGACCTTGAGTGGAGAAGGGTTCTGCTTTTTACCCCAAAGGGGTCGAGGGCTTGTAGCCGGGGGTGAAACGCCGCTCAGCGGCGTGGAACCCCCGGAAACGAACGCTCCCCTTTTCCGGCACACCCCGAAAGGGGTCGAGGGAATCGTCGTTCCTTTTTACCGCACTGTACCCGTATCCTTGCGCCGCTTGATTTCTTGGAAAGAGTTTTCGAACGCGTACGCGCTTGCCCAGACATGGCGAATGATTTCACGGCGTTTGTCTTCTCGGTTTTTCGTTGTCAGTCGTCAATTGTCCGTTTC
>Ga0315282_10006043_pt1 | contig 20376 bp, 16 predicted proteins | sample YL17G07_20_MG_FD_203693 | JGI IMG/M metagenome (GOLD analysis project Ga0315282, IMG submission 203693) | Sediment microbial communities from Yellowstone Lake, YNP, Wyoming, USA - YL17G07_20 | ecosystem: Environmental > Aquatic > Freshwater > Lake > Sediment | place: USA: Wyoming | collected... | reverse complement strand
GAACCCTCCACCGCCCCTCACGCCCCCGAAATCCCGGATTCCCGCCTGAAAAAAATCCAAATCGACCCCGAATCCGCGAAGTCGGGTTAATGCTGCCGACGGCGCGGGTACCGACCTTCGCCTATTCGAGTTCACTTGTGAGTTGGAGACACCGAGGGGTCAGGGTCGCCTCGACGGTTTGATGGCTTCGGACGGCTCCCGACACCGCATCGCCATCTACTGGGTCGAGCCTGGTCTTCTTCGCGAGAACACATCGCTTCTTAGATATGCTGACTTCGTCTTCGCGCCGGAGGCAGTACATTACTGGGTCTACGGCCTATCCGGGCCTCAGACCCTTCCTTTGTCGGGCCATCTTCCTCACCCTATGTTCGCGGGAGAGGGTTCGGTTGAATCGACCGTTCGATCTGCTCTGGGCGTCTTGACGCGCATGACCTCTCAGTCTGAGCGGGAGGAGGTTCCCCTTGAAATCGGCAGCTTCTTTCGCGAAAGCCGGACCCACGGCCTATACAAGTATAAGGCCTCCCCGGGGGACGCGAACAATAGTAATCTGTCCCGAAGGACTGCCTCAGACGTGCAGACCTCGAGTGCCCTCCCTTTTGGCAGGGAATACACCAAAGAGACGTGGAGCGATGGGAGTTTGGTCTGGAGCGAGCAAAGACTCCTCAATGGCCAGCCTCTGGTTCGCGTCACGGTCAAGCCTCCCTCGCGTCTTGAGAACAGCCATTGGCGCGACGCGTTCGACGCGGCGACACTTGGCCAATGGTCACTCGTGCCCGAAGCATATCGGACCTATTGGTCCTTCGACTCAGTCTGTTCGGAACTGAGCAACTCGCCGGACGCACGTGACGCAAGCCGCCGACTCTGTGATAAGATTGAGGCGTATCTCGAGCACAGCGCGGTGCCTGCTCATGTACGTCGAGCGATGGATCGGATGCGTCTGAAGGCGTCCTTGATGGCCGATGACATGGACCGCGTTTCGCGGTCCGCGAGCGCCTTTGCGATGGATCTTTGTACGGACGAATCGGTGGCCAGGGATAAAGCGTTGCTCGAATTGGCCAGAATCGCGCACCAAATCGAGAAACAGTACCCCAAAGGGGCGGAACAATTACTCCGCCCGCTCGTGGGCCGGATGGTGGCCCACGCCGGGGCGGAGGCCGTGGACGCTCTCGACGGTCTCACGCCGGCGATCGACGCGAACAATTGGTTCATGTATGGCAACATGGTCCTTGAGCAGATTCGTGCTCAAGGACTCGGCCAAGCGGACGTCATCGAACACGTGGCCGTCAGGCTTCGGACGTTGCGTTTAGCAAGAGAGCGGCGCGTGCCCGACCCTTGCGACGACACACCCGCGGTCAGACAGTACCTGGCGCAACTGGATGCCGATCCTCCCAGGGGCGAAACGGACATCAATGGCGTCCGCGAGATTCTCGAAGAAGGCTTGGCAAGGCGGTTCAGTGAGAACGACTCCGAGAGCAAGCATCGCCTTGTGGACAGCGTGATTCGGATGATTCGCCTGATTGCCGGAGATGGGCCCTTCCGCACCGACCGGGGCGGACTGGTCAAGTCCATCGACAGGTTCTCATGGCTCTATCTGGTCATGGACAAGACAGAAGAACCGATAGATACGGTTCTGGCCACGTTCTTAGCTCTATCCTTTTGGGATGTGTCTACGTCGGAAGACCACGACCTACTCGCTTCGCAGTTTCACAGTGTTTGCACCACCCTGGAATCCCAGGTCAACGCGATGCTCGCGGATCGACGACTCAGCACATTTGTGAGACCACAGGACGTGGAGGGCGTGTTCCGCTCGTATGAACGCGGGTTTCGGAGCTACATCGACGACCCATTGTGGCCGGTGTTCAAGTTCCCGTTGACAGAGAACGAGAAGCTCAGACTTGCCAATACGCTCAAGCTTCGATTTTCACAGTTGGAGGCGTTGATGGATGAAATGTCCCTCAAGGTTAGATACGGCGGCAGCAGCGCGGAATTGAAGCACACCACGGTCTTTGAGATCGCGCGTGCTGCGCAGCAGCTTCTCCCCCAGACAGCCTTCCTGCGCCAGCCACCGTACCCCGGAGTGTCCTGCCGATACCGAGGTGAATACGGGTTTACTGTTGTCATACGGGGTCCGCTCTATAGGGAAGGGGAGCGACCACGGGAGAAGTTCAGGGCCATGAAGTACTTTCACCTGGGGCATAGACTCGACGAGGTCACGAAGCTGGAACGGGACCTCACAAGGCTCGCCGCCAGACCTTCAGAAGGAGCCGAGACACCACCAAGAGAACAGGAGGGCGTAGACCATGAGGCAGGAAGTCCAACGCATATCGAGTGATTGTGATAAAACGGCGCGCGAGATGATCTCAAGACGTGCGGCTGTGGGGACGTCGGGGGTGGCGGTGCTTGGGCTGCTGTCGGGGGCTGGTTTCGGGCAGGAGGAGAACAAGAAGGCGGATCGCCAGGGGTCTGGCGCCGACAGGCGGAAAGAGATGCAGGACAGGATGGAGGAGTTCAAGGCCTTCAATGAGCGGATGCAAAACGCCAGCCCGGAAGAGCGGATGAAGCTCATGGAGGAACGAAGGCTTCGGGACCATCAGAGAGCCATCGAGGACCTGAAAGGGCAGTTGGAAATCTCGGACAAGGAGTGGGCGGTCGTCAAGCCGCGGGTCGAGAAGGTCTACAACCTGGTGCATCCGCTGCCGCAGATGGGGGCCGGGAGCGAGCAGCCCAGGACGGAGGTGGACAAGACGAGCAGCGAGCTTCGCGAGTTGCTGCGCAATGAGTCGGCGGCGGCGGACCAGATCAAGGCGAAGCTGGCCGCACTGCGGGCCGCAAAGCAGAAGGCGGCTCAGGACCTCGTCACGGCCAGGCAGAGCCTGCGCCAGTTGATGTCCCTGCGCCAGGAAGCGCAACTGGTCCTGAACGGCCTGCTGGACTGATGTCATCCCACACGACCTGTCTTGGAACCAGGCCGAGAATTCGCCGATCATTCCGTTTGAGGTACTATGAATTCTGTACCTGCACGTTTTGCTGGAGGACGTGGATTTTCTCGCGGATCTCGCTGGACATGCGGCTGTTCGGGAAGTCGCGGATGATCTGCTGGCCGACCTCCAGGGCATCCGACCACTGTTTGTCCGAGACGGCCATCGCGAACTGCACGCCGAGGTTGTGCAGCTTCGTGCGGAACACGTCCTTGGCCGCCTCCTGCAGGGCCAGGGCCTCGTTCGGCGTCAGGTACATGTCCAGCTCCCGCAGAATCTCCAGGCTGTGGTCCGTCTCCTGCCGCTTGATGGCGTCGTCCCAGGCGGTCAGCAGGGAGCGCTTATGCTGCTCCTTCCTGTCGACCAGTTGCTGGCGCATGTCCCGGGCCTTCTCGGAACTTGGATACGCTCGGATCAGCGATTCGATCTGGACGCTCGCCTTGGCCCACTGAGAGCTTTCGAACAGTCCTTCGATGTGCGAGATCGTTTGATCCAGTCGCTCATCCTCCGTGGCGTCGCGGTACTGGTCCACCTCGTGCCTCAACTCTTCGGCCAGACTGTGATACCCGGCGTGGCCGGCGATCTCGTCGACAATCTCGTACGCCCCGTCGAAGTCCATTTCCTTGAGCTTGTCGAACACCGCCTCGCGCAAGGACTCTCTCTCCTCATCGCGGAAGGCAATGGTCTTGACGACCTCGCTGACTCGCGTGCTGTGGTTGATCCGCTCGAGGCCCCGGTAGATGTTCTCCAGCGATTTGGCGGCCTCCTCCATCTTTGTGCTGTTGTCCCGCAGCGTGTTGACGATGCCGGAGACCTGGGAGAGCATGATCATCAGGGCGATGATAAAGATCAGCGAGCCGAACATGAACACGCCGTTGCGGACAGCCGCAGTATTCTCAAAAAGCTTGGTGAAGATGCCCAAGATGACGACCAATACCACTGCGACGACGATGATGAGGATGTGCCATTTGTAGCTGCGTACCTGGCTGTCTTTCCCGGAGTCCATGAGCGTTCTCTCCTAACGGGCGGAAACCCTTTTCACAGCCATATACTATTATAAGCCGCTGCGTGTTTCGTGTCAATCGAGGCAGTCGCGCGTGAGCCCCTATGCCCCCAGCCTCGACCCGGTCAGTCCCGGCCGGCCACGGCACTCTCATATACTATGACGCTCGAAACAGTGGGCTTATTCCCGGCAAACGCCGGGAATTGAGCATCCTCGTCGGGAACGGCTCGCGCATAAAAAGAGCCGAAGTCTGGCCACTTCGGCTCCTGTGAGACAGCTCTTTCGCTAGAGAATATAGAGCAAACTTATGATCTGTACCGCTGTCTCACCAAAACCAAGATAAAAAAGAAAAGAGCACGGAACTCACGTAGCTATATTCTATCCCCCCTCGGCCTGTCTGGCAAGCTCTTTCCGTCGGAAACCCGCCTTTTTCGTTTCGCCCTGCCGTGGCGGGCCTCTCGCTGTAACCTCTGCAAAACCAGCACGTTACAGACTCTGTCGCTCCCAGAGTGCTGGAGGCGCATCAATGATTGTGGCCAGCGTGCTCCTGGGGCTGTTTTCCAGGTTCGCCGGCGGGCGCGACACAGTAGATATAGGTCAGCGGACCTGAGCCCGTGTTGTGGACGTCGTGCAGCGTTTCCGGGGGTATGTATGCGGCTCGTCCCGCCCCGACGGCAAACCGGTCGCTTTCTCCGACCTGCAATTCGCCTTGGCCGCCCAGGAACACGAGCAGTTCCTCATGGTGCCTGGTGCTGTGCTGGCCGCACGACTCGCCTGCCTTCAGATACACCCGCCCGGACCGCATTCCATGCGTCTGAGGCTGGCCCTCCAGGATTCGCTGGTATTCGGGCTTGTCGTTTAGTGCCACAACGAGAACTTTTTGAGGTACGGCCATCGTTTCTCCTTGAAAAGTGCCTGGCGAGCCTTAATATCAGTGCCGTTAATACGGATTCGGAGCCTTTGTGTCAACCGGCTGTGTTGATTCGTCGTACGCTTTGCGTTAGACTCGTTGTGGATTCGCATAGCCGACCGGGCTGTTGTGGAGGATGCCTCCGCTATGACGCAAGAACTCAGGGCATTGATCGTCGCCGCTGCCACAATAGGGTTCCTTCATACCCTGCTGGGGCCCGATCACTATTTGCCGTTCATCGTGATGTCCTGGGCGCGGAAGTGGTCGGCCGTGAAAACCGCGATCATAACGCTTCTGTGCGCCGTCGGGCACATCGGCAGCTCGGTCGTGCTCGGCCTGGTCGGCGTCATGCTGGGCCTGGCGGTGGAGAGCCTGACGGGAGCCGAGTCCATTCGCGGCCGGGTCGCCGCATGGCTGTTCATCGGGTTCGGCCTGATCTACCTGATCTGGGGAATTCGGCACGTCTACCGCAGTAAGCCCCACGAGCACGCCCACACTCACGTGGCGGATGAATCGCACACCCACATGCACCCTCACAGCCACTTCGGCGAGCACGCCCACGTCCACGACATCGCATCGATGAAGAGCCTGACGCCGTGGATTCTCTTTACGATTTTCGTGTTCGGGCCGTGTGAGCCGCTGATCCCCTTCCTGATGTACCCCGCCGCGAAAGGCAGCCTCTTCGGCCTGCTCCTCGTGACAGGTGTCTTCGGCACTGCCACAGCCGGCACGATGCTCGCCACGGTGTTCCTCGGCCGGGCCGGCGTCGATTTCCTCCCCTTGCGGAGCGTCCAGCGTTACAGTCACGCCGTAGCCGGCGCCACAATCCTCCTGTGCGGCCTGGCCATTGAATTCCTGGGACTGTAGAGGACCCCATCCCCTGATCTGAAACGCGGTTGGCGAGAATCTGTCCTCTGCACGTTCGCTTCGCTGATCTATTCATCCTCGTCCGTTGGCCGGTCTATTCCTGTCGCCCTGACCTGAAGGATTCACCGCAAGATTCTTTGAAATCCTGCCTGATTCGTAGTAGATTGGCAGCACAGGGACAGAACGGGGCACGCAGCCACAAAGGGCCTGTCTTTTCGAAGGCGAAGGCTCTTTCACACGACGGTCTGGTCAGGCATACCTATCGACTTGGAGGTGAAGCATGAACGTGGCACGCAGATTCTGGGGGATTGTCGCAGTCGGTCTTCTCCTAACCTTCCTTTCCACGGCTCACGCCAAGTACAGCGGCGGCACGGGGGAGCCGAACGACCCGTACCAGATCGCCACGGCGGCCGACCTGGTCGCACTCGGCGAGACTCCCGAAGATTACGATAAGCACTTCATCTTAACCGCCGACATCGACCTGGACCCCAACCTCCCTGGCGGTACGCTCTTCGACCGGGCTATCATTGCCCCGGATGTGGACCCGTGCGAGTCGGGCTTCCAGGGCGCGTCTTTCACCGGCGTCTTCGACGGCAACGGCTACGTGCTCTCCCACGTGACGGTCCAGGGGAGAGATTATGTCGGCCTCTTCGGCCAGTTGGAGGCCGGGGCGGAGGTCAGAAATCTGCGACTGCGGGATGTGAGCATCACTGGGTCAGGCTATGTCGGTGGCCTGGCTGGCTTCAGCCGGGCGGACGTCACGTTGTGCCACACCACCGGCAGGGTCGCCGGGGACCAGCGCGTCGGTGGCCTGGTGGCTCGGAGCTGGGGCCACATCGCCGTGAGCGGCAGTGCGGCGTCGGTCACGGGCAATGAGGACGTTGGCGGTCTCGTGGCCAACAACTACGGGAACATCGCCGACAGTTACACTACCGGGACGGTCACGGGCAGCCGGGACGTCGGCGGCCTCGCAGGCGAGAACTATGGCAGTATCTCCACGAGCTATAGCGCCGGTGCGGTCGCTGGCGTCATCTCTGTCGGCGGGTTGGTGGGGTACAATTGGGACGAGGCCGGCGTCGTTGCCGGCTTTTGGGACACCAATAGCTCCGGACAGGCCGCCAGTGCCGGGGGGACGGGCAAGACCACGGCCGAGATGCAGACAGCCAGGACCTTCCTCGACGCGGGCTGGGACTTCACCGGCGAAACCGCCAACGGTATGGCGAATATTTGGGCGATCTGCGAGGGGCGAGGCTATCCGCGATTCACGTGGGAACAGGTCAACTGCGGTGATTCCAACCAGCCGGCCAGCACGGTGTTCTTCCCCGACTACGCGGTGATGTACGGAACCAGGACCTTTCAATGGACCTATGGGAAAGCCGGCGAGTGGACCAGTCTGATCGCGGGATCGCTCGGAGTGCCCTATGGCGAGGGGGTGGTGACCGGCATTGAAATCACCAATGCATACATCGTTCGCACACAACTCTGGAACGACGGAGGGTACAATGATGGTCTCACGGCCGGACCGCTCTCGCTCGGCAACTATTACTTTTCCTCGGATCCGGATCTGACTAGCTATCCTAGCCAGTGGTCTTGGGGATGGGTCACTGATGGGATGCTGGTCGATGTGCGCCCCTACTATCTTGTCAAGAGCGATAGGGCACAGGTGCTGCTCATAGACTACCAACTCCAGATCTGCACCGTTCAGGACGTCAGCGTTCTCGCGGGGCACTATACAGACGCGCTTGTCTTGTGGGTGGTCGACACGCGGTATCCCTACGTCGCTCTCAACTTCCTGGGCCACGATGCCCGCTTGGGCATTGTGCTGCCGACCGCGCTCGACACGGCCGGATATGCGGTCACCGGCTTGCGAATTCGCGGCCGGCACGTAGGCACTATTGCTCTGGGCAGTGTGGTCGCGCAAACCGGCCGACTGGAGTACCTCGGCGAACTGAAACGAATCGACATGCCATAGGGGCGGCGCTGCCCTGGCGGAGCGCCGGGGACATCAAGGACATGCACCGTGCACCGGCCCACACCAAATGCAACAGCGGACCGTGCCAGATTGCCACGGCCTCCGATCAAATCGCCCTCGGCGAGACGCCGTAGGGAGATCGACCTGCGGAAGGCTCAGGACATAGTACGCCAAGTGGAGGACGGGTCGAGTTCTTGCCGACAACCGGCAACCGACTACCGGCTTAACCTCTTGTCTTCGTGGCCAAAGCACCGTGAATTCCCTTGTGGGGAGGGACGGCGGACTATAGAATTCCCGCGTGGTCCTGTTTGGCTGTCGGAGATGAGAGTATGCTCGCGAGATTGCATAGTGTCACCCTTGAGGGCATCGAGGGTGTAGTCTGCGAAGTGGAAGTGGATGTCGCGCGGGGCGGGCTCGAGAAATCGATTATTGTGGGCCTGCCGGATACCGCGGTCAAAGAGAGCATCGAGCGGGTCCGAAGTGCGATCGTCAACTGCGGCTACCGCTACCCCAAGACCCAGTCGCTCATCAATCTGGCGCCGGCGGACGTGAAGAAGGCCGGGCCGGCATTCGATTTGCCTATCGCGCTGGGAATGCTCGTCGCCGAGGGCGTGCTGGGCGGACCTGCCATCAAGGACTACGTTGTCGTGGGCGAGTTGGCCCTGGATGGGCGCGTTCGGCCGGTCAACGGCGTGCTCAGTATGGCCATGACGGCGGCGGGTAACGGCTTTTCGCGGATGATCGTTCCGCTGGACAATGCGAAAGAGGCCGCCGTGGTGCAGAATATCGACGTCTTCGCCGTCGGCTCGCTGTCCCAGGCCGTAGGTTTCCTGTCCGGCCAACTCATGCTCGACACGACCGTCACCGACATCGACGAGTTGTTCGGCACCGCGTCGCACTATGACATCGATTTCGCCGACGTGAAGGGCCAGGAGAGCGTCAAGCGGGCGTTGACCGTCGCCGCGGCGGGGGCGCATAACATCATGATGATCGGCCCGCCGGGCGCCGGCAAGACGATGCTTGCGCAGCGGCTGGCGACCATTCTGCCTCCATTGAGTGTGGAGGAATCGCTCGAAACCACCCGCATCTATTCGGCGGTGGGGCTGCTGAAGAAGGATGAGGCGCTTCTGGCGACCCGGCCGGTCCGCGCGCCCCATCATTCGGCCAGCGGCCCGGCCCTGATCGGCGGCGGATCGTCGCCCCGGCCGGGCGAGCTGTCCCTCGCCCACTTCGGAATTCTGTTCCTCGATGAGTTCGTCGAGTTCCCCCGGCAGGTGCTGGAGATGATCCGCCAGCCGCTCGAAGACGGGTACGTTATCGTCTCCCGCGCGAAAAAGACGATCTGCTTCCCTGCGCAGTTCATGCTCGTAGCGGCGATGAACCCGTGTCCGTGCGGATACTTCGGCAGCAGTCTGCGAGCCTGTAAGTGCACCCCGGGCCAGATCGCCCGCTACTTAGCCAAGGTATCCGGGCCCCTCGTGGACCGGATCGACATTCACATCGATGTGCCTGCGGTCGCCTTCAGCAAATTGCGGTCGAAAACGCGGCAAATCGACTCGCAGACGTTGGGGGCAAGCGTCATGGCGGCCCGGCAAACGCAGAAGCGCCGCTTCGGGCAGGGCAAGGTCACCACCAACGCGCACATGACGCACCGGCAACTGGAGCAATTCTGCAAGCTGGATTCGGCGGGTGAGATGCTGCTGAGGGAGGCCGTCGTGGAACTGGGGCTCAGCGCCCGTGCCCACGACAAGATCTGCAAGGTTGCCCGAACGGTGGCGGACCTGGACGGCAGCGAAGATATCCGCGCCGAGCATATCGCCGAGGCCATCGGCTACCGCCGACTGGACAGGAAGCTCTGACCGGGTTATCGGTCCATTCTATCGATTCTTTTTTGGCAATTTCGTATTCCTGGGCGGCATCGTCAAAGCCGCAGGCCTTGGCGATGGTCTGGCCCGGTCCGGAGAAAGCCATCGCCAAGCTTCGCTTGACGATGCCACCCGGATTGTTGGCGTTTGCTGAGAGGAGCCCAACTGGAATCGGTATCAGGCTGGTCGGCAGAAATCACGGGGTTTTCCTCAATCCCCCCCGTTCTGACGCCGATAATACGGGGTGTAACCGGAACCCAGTACGAACCGTAAGGAGATCGAATATGGGAATCCAGAACTGGTCGGAGGATATCCTCCTCGTGGATCTGCCAGCCGAGCCCGATATGGGTGAGGAGCTCAAGACAGTCACGGAGATGGTGCGAGACAGGGGCGACTGTGAAGTGGTGGTCGATTTCTCCAAGGTCGATATCGTCACATCATCGAGCCTGTCAAAGCTGCTGCGGCTGAGAAAGCTGGTCGGCGACTGCGGCCACCGGCTGGTATTCTGCTGCGTGGCCCCGGCGACCAAGGGGATTTTTACGGTCACGGGTCTTGACGGCGTGTTCGAAATCGTGGACGATAAGTTCGTAGCTCTGGCCAGCCTGCAAATGGTTGGGTAGGGCCGGTTGTAGAAACTGAAAGATCAGACGCCGGAAACGTGGACTCGCGGCATATCGGTGCGCTGTAGGTCGCGGTTCTGCGGCGAGGACCACTTGCCAGCCTGATCTTTGCCTGATAATCTTGGTTCTTGCATTTTGATTTCTGATCCGTCCCAGCCGTGGAGCGGGTCACGAAGATCGCTCGCACGAGCGATATTCGTCATCTGCTCGCGGAATATGTGCCGTGTCAATTCAGATCCCGTATTCGGGTGTGGTACACAGTCAATATGGATATAGACGTTCTGCACCAGATCGAGCAGATTCTGGGCCATCAATTCGCTGACGAAGCACTCATTGCCAAGGCCTTCACTCATTCCTCCGCTGTGGACAACCGCCTGGACAGCAACGAGCGGCTGGAATTCCTCGGCGACGCGATCCTCGCGATCGTCATCTGCCAGACCCTGTTTGAGCAGTTTCGCGAGTACCCGGAAGGCGAGTTGACCAAGCTCAAGAGCATGCTGGTTTCCCGCGGCACTTGTGCGCGCGTGGCCCGCCAACTGGGTCTGCCGGCATATCTGATCGTGGGCAAGGGCATGATCTCCAGCAAGGCGCTGCCGACCTCGCTGGCGGCCGGCCTGCTGGAGGCGGTGATCGCTGCAATCTATATCGACAGCGGCTTTGAAACCGCGCAAGATTTCATCCTGCGGAACTTCAACGCATTGATCGAGCAGGTGAACGCGGAGGAGGCTCGCGGCAATTACAAATCGCTGTTGCAGCAGTATGCCCAGGAGCAGTTCAACGCGGCCCCCATGTACGTCCTGCTCGACGAGAAGGGGCCCGATCACAACAAGTGCTTTGAATCGGAGGTTGTGATCGACCAGAGGCACTATCCCAGCGCCTGGGGTCCGAACAAGAAGGAAGCAGAGCAGAAAGCCGCCTACAATGCCCTGCTGGAGCTGGGCGTGGTGCGCCAGAACGACATGCGGGGAGACGCATAAGACCCGGCGGGCAGGAGTGCCTGCTGTAGGCTGTGCGGCTGCTCAGAAGGCGGACCCGCTCAGGACGTTGGGAAGCAGGTCCGTAACGACCCAGCCGAGGCCGTAGAGAAACAGGGCAACCACGACAACGAACACCAGAATCGACCAGAACAGCACCGCGGATTCCCTGAGGAACGGGAAGGCCACGATCTTGTAGACCTTCGTGGCTTTGTAGACCACCGCAATCGACGCCACAAGGGGCAAAAGCCACAACATCGACACGGGGTTGGTGTCGATGTGCATCGGAGTGGTGAAGCTCGCCAGTAGAATCCCGCTGAAAGCCGCCATATCAATCGTCCGTTTTTTCCGTTTTTCGCAGGTGGGCCAAGTACACGGCGTTCACGATGCACAGGAGATTCAAGAGTCCTGCGGTGCTGGTGTAGATCTGGCCGATCTCGTTGGGTCGGCCGTAGACCGGATACTTTCCCGTTGCGCTGACGCGACCGAGGAAGTAGACCATCGGGGAATTCATAATCTGTGCGGCATACCAGGGCTTGGCGCCGACAGGGTCGATGATGCCGATCGACCCGACGTACAGGCCGACGAGAAATGTGAGGACAACGACCACGAAGATGACGGCCGCGCGTCTGCGCTCATTCAGCAGGAAGTGCCCGCCACCCGGCACCAGCCAGGCCAGCAGCCCTGTGGCGACGAGAAACAGATTGTGGTGATCCTTCCACGACTGAGCCATTAGAACAGGTCCTCTGGCAAAGGCAGCTCGGCCGGGCTCTGTTGTGCGGCCGGCGACCCAGGCTCCTTCACTGGCTGGTACTTCATTCGCTTGAGAATGTTGGCGGGAGTGAAGTGCACCACCGCCAGATTCTCCATCTGAACGTAGTCCTCCTGCTGAAGAATCATTCCCTTCATCGCGTCGTACTGCTGCTGGTTGACCCGCTGCACGGTGATGCTCTTGATGACATAGAAGCTCTGGTTTGGTTTGAACTCCATCAGGAGGGGCGTCTTCGCGGGCTCCGTATCCGCCGGGGCAAGCGAGTAGAGTTGATCGACGAACTGTTTCTCTGTCCGGGCATCGTTGGCGTAGGCCCTTCCCGCCGGATTGCCGGAGGCCTGGGTCGCGATCACCAGCAGTTGGGCGTCGGAGATCTTCTGGAGACCGCTCAGGGTCTCAAGCTTGAACGCGTTAGGATCGTTGGGCTCCTTCTTGGCCTGTGCGCCGTACAGCTCATTGAATTTCGCGACCGCCTGCTTCCAATCGCCCTTTGCTGTCATGGCCATGAGCTCCTCGCCCTTGGCCTTGGCGGTATCCCACGCCGCCAGCTTTCGAAGGTCCTCGGTCACCTTGTCCTTAACGGAAAACGTGTTGTCTTTTCCCTGCCCGGCGGGCTTGCCCAACTCCAGCGACCTGGTGCTGAAAGAGACATCGAGGTTTTCGGGCTCGGCCGCCTTGCTGACGCCGGCGATCCGGACGACCGCCATGATTTGTCCGGACAGGTCGCCCTTCGCCCCCGCCGGGTCGCCGACAGGTCCGATCGTCGTGTACATTCGGGCGCGTTGCCCGAACAGAAGGGTCGCCGCCTCGTCGCCAAGCGCGTCAACGGAGAACAGGATCTGGCTCAGGCGAGTCGGACTGGCGGCATAGTTCGATACGAACAGCCCGCCGAGGCGTTTGTCGCTCTGCAATTCCATTGCGTTGAGCCACCCGGTCTGGCCCGAGTACAGCGTGATGCCGTACTTGGAACTGAGCTCCTGGGCGATCTTGCCGTAGTCCCCGGCCTTGCTCTTCAACTCTTCCGCCGGAGGCTGCTTGCCTTCGACCGTAATGGCCTCCAGCTCGCTGTCCGCCGTCTTCTTGACTTCCTCGAGAATCTGCTCGGCCTTCGTGGTGATCTTCTGCTGCTTGAGCCGCTCCATGATTGTGTCTGCGACTTCGCCGTAGCCCGTCACTCGCTTGACCTTGGGCGAGTTTGGGTCCTTCGGATCGGACGGGACCTCCTGGGTAAAGGAACGGTCACGATTCTGCCGGTAGTACTGCTCGGCCTCTTCCTCCGTCGGCGGCTGGATAATCCCGGCGACATCCTTGAGCTGCAGGGCGAGGTAATCGAGCTGGAGGCGGGCCGGCAGCTTGTAGCCGAAACCAAAGGGGTTCTCCGGCGTCACGTGCCCGGCGAAAACGCCCTTGTACTTGTCGAACTGGGCCTGTATTGCTTCCGGGGCCGGGGTGCTCTGCTTGTCAGCGAACGACTGCGCCTGGAGCTGCACTACCTCGGCGTCGAGCGAATCGCCGCTGCGGCTGGCGATGTGCGTCAACTGGGGGATTGTGATGTCTTCCGTGGAGCAGATAGTCTGGGCATACTGGAGCACGGCCAGCAGCTTGCCGAACGTCTCCAGAATGCGCTTCTCCGGGACGCTAAAACGGGTGACCAGCGAATTCATCACGACCGGGTACGGCTGCCCGTTGAAGAGCTGCGGGATGATCCGGCCGAGCAACTGGCCCACGTCGGCCGTCGGTATACGAATGCCCGCCGACTGTGCCTCGTCGCATAGCAGAATCCAATATATGGCCGGAGACGCTCCCTCGCGATTGGCCATCTCGCTCAATTGCCTCTCGCTGACCAGATACTGGTTCTTGCGGATCATCGACAGGGCGTAACTCATCGCGCTGGCCGAGCCCCGGCTCCCCGAAAACAGCAGTTGGTTCAGCAGGATTCCCCGCAGGTCCTGTGCCTGCACCTGGGCCAGCAACACCTCATCCGCCCGCAATCCCTGTAGAATCTCCAGCTCGCGGGCGGCCGCACTATACATGTACCGCGTGATCTTCTTGTCCCCGTCGTAATGCGCGAAGGCCTTGCGGGCCCCGCCGCTGCCCTGAAGCAGATAGGTCAGCGACGAGCCCCCGATAAACGCGATCATTAGGAAGATGACGACCACCGCCATGAGCTTCGTGTTGTTTTTTCTCATCCACTTGATGATGTTCATGTCTTGGCTCCGGGTTGAAACGGATACTCCAGTAGTCCTTCAGAACATATAAAGGGCTTAAAACTACTGTAAGAGCCCAACCTTTGCAAGTAAAACCTCGAATTTGGTACATACAATCGGCCATTTGCGGCGGGCCTGACACGTCCGGGATGTGTGCCAAGGACGGACCGTCCCGCAGGACCCGGCGTCAAGCCGGTCGTCGTAAATGGCGAATCGCTTATCCATTGACGAGCCCCAACTTACCCATTACGATTCGACATCGTTGGCTGTTTGCCGGGAAGCTCAACAAGAAATCGCATATAATAGCGGACCGCACATGGTGAATCGCAAATCGATGGAGGCGTACGCCCAGGCCTGCCAATACATGCCGGGCGGCGTCAACTCGCCTGTCCGCGCCTTCGGCGGCGTGACCGGCCCGGAAGCGGACCCCCGCGTTTCGGCGCCCTTGTTCATTGCCTCCGCCAAGGGCTCGCGGGTCTTCGACATCGATGGCAACGAGTACATCGACTACGTCGGCTCCTGGGGCCCGATGATCCTGGGGCACGCCCACCCGGCAGTGGTGGCCGCGATTCGGAAGGCTGCCGAGAAGGGTGCATCTTTCGGCGCACCCACCTTGGCCGAGACGGAGCTGGCGGCTCGGATCGTCGGGGCTGTCGATTCCATCGACAGGCTGCGGCTGGTGAGCAGCGGCACGGAGGCGGTAATGACGGCGATCCGGCTGGCCCGCGCCTACACCGGCCGCGATCGGATCGTCAAAATGGCCGGCTGCTATCACGGCCACAGCGATTCCCTGCTCGTCATGGCCGGCTCGGGCGTCGCCGAGGTCGAGGCACAGAAGCCCACGGCCTCGACGTCTGCAGTGCCGTCCAGTCCGGGGGTGCCGGATGCCTTGGCCGCCCTGACGATTGTCGTGTCGTACAATGATCTTGACGCACTCAAGCGGGTCTTCAAGAACATGGGCGACCGGATTGCCGCCGTGCTCGTCGAGCCGGTGGCGGCTAACATGGGGGTCGTTCCGCCCGTGCCGGGCTACCTGCAGGCGATTCGTGACCTGTGCGACGACGCCGACAGTCTGCTGATCTTTGATGAGGTCATCACGGGCTTCCGCGTGGCGTTCGGTGGGGCTCAGGAGCGGTACGGCATTCGCCCCGATCTGACCTGCCTGGGCAAAATTGTCGGCGGGGGACTGCCCCTGGCTGTCTGCGGCGGCCGCGCGGATATCATGGATCAGCTTGCCCCAATCGGCCGCGTCTATCAGGCGGGCACCCTCAGCGGCAACCCGATCGCCACCGCTGCCGCGATTGCCACGCTCGATGTCCTGAAGGAAGATCACTGCTATCGCGAGCTGGAGACCACCGCGGCTAATCTGGAGGCCGGGCTGGCCCAAGCCGCATCCGAGGCCCGCGTCCCCATCACGATCAATCGCGTCGGCTCGCTCCTGAGCTGCTTCTTCACCGATAAGCCCGTGCGCAATTTCGACGATGTCCGCGCCACGAACATCGGCGCATTCAAGAAGTTCTTCGCTGAGATGCTTTCGCGGGGCATCTACCTGGCCCCGAGCGCCTTCGAGGCGATGTTCCTGTCGCTGTCCCACACGAAAGAGGACATCGAGCGGACTGTCGAAGCCGCCGGGGAGAGCTTCCGTGCAGTTGCGGCAAAGCGGTAGGATGGCTCTGGAGGATGGGACCTATGGAACTCATGGGACGGATGGGACCTGCGACTGCGATTCTGTCCATTGTCTTGCTGGGCGCTGGCCAGCGAGCCGAGGCAAAGGACTTGCCGGACGTGCTCGGCGTCACTCACGTGGCGGGGCGGTACTACCTGACGGACAAGGATTTCCTCAACGAGGGGGCCGACCAGATTCTGGCCCTGGGCTCGCGCGTCATCAAGATTTGGTTCTACGGCAAGCGCCACGAGCATCCGATGAGCGTCTATCCATACAACTCGCAGTGGCCCAGCGTGGATTCACTCGTCGAGGGGGCGCGGATCTCCTACTTCAGGGAGCTTTTCGCCAAGCCGTTCACTACGTACATCCTGGTCGTCACCTCGCTGGGCCGCGACGACGGCTACTGGCGAAACGGCATCACCGAGGAGCAGAAGAAGGACGAGCAGCGACAGTTCTACGAGCTGTCGAAGTGCCTGTTGACCGAATACAGGGGCACGGGCAAGACCTTTGTCCTCCAGCATTGGGAAGGCGACTGGATGGCTCGTGGCAACTTCGACGCCAATGTCGAGCCCTTGCCGTCAGCCCTTGCGAATATGGTCGAATGGCTCAACGCCCGCCAAGCGGGAGTCAATCAGGCCCGGCAGGAAGTAGAGCAGCAACTCGTGTCGCGGGCTTCCAGCCCGCGTGAAGACGCGGCCAAGATGGCCGCGACACGGGAGCAGGGCGTCCACGTATACCATGCCACCGAGGTCAACCTCGTGGTCCAGTCGATGCGAAACGGGTCGGCCGGCGTGGTCAACAAGGTCCTGCCGCATACGCAACTGGACCTGGTGTCCTATTCCGCATGGGACTCAGCGACCTCGCACTACGCCGATCCGAACGTCTTGCGGGACGCCCTGGATTTCATTGCAGCTAACGCCCCGGACAGTCCCGCCTTCGGCAATCGCAACGTCTATCTCGGCGAGTTCGGCATGCCGGAGAATCAGTACAAGCCCGAGCAAATCCAGGCCGCGACGAAGAATGCCGTGCAGACCGGCCTGAAGTGGGGCTGTCCCTACATCGTCTACTGGCAGCTCTACTGCAACGAGCTGAAGGACCCCAACGCCAAGCCGCCGGTCAAGAGCAACGACGCCGTACGCGGCTTCTGGCTCATCCGTCCCGACGGCACCAAGTCCTGGACCTGGGACTACTTCCACGCCCTCCTCACGCAGACCCGCCCGCCAGCCCCTTAGCGCAGGCCGCGCCCGCCATCCATCTGATGGACTTGCCGCAGGATTCTTTGAAATTCCGGTTGATTCACGGTATATTGTACAAATTGAGCCGTAGGTGCCGCAGGCAGCCACGAGACGCCTTCTCGCAGGCAACGACTCCCTCGCACCACGGCGATGCCGGTCCTTCCTGTCGAGTTGGAGGTGAGGTATGCACGTCGCACGCAGATCCTGGGGGATTGTCGCAGTCGGTCTATTTCTTCTGACCATCGTTTCCACCGCCACGGCCAAATACAGCGGCGGGACGGGCGAGCCGAACGACCCCTACCAGATCGCCACGGCCGCCGATCTGATCGCACTCGGCGAGACTCCCGCCGATTACGACAAGCACTTCCTCCTGACGGCCGATATCGACCTGGACCCCAACCTCCCCGGCCGAAAGGTCTTCGACAGGGCCGTCATCGCACCGGACACCGATGACGTGCACTCCTCGTTTCAAGGGAGTGCGTTCAGCGGCGTCTTTGACGGCGACGGCCACACCATCTCGCATCTGACGATCCTGGGTGCGTACGGCTTGGGTCTGTTCGGGCGATTGGGCTCTGGAGCGATGATCTCAAATCTGGGCCTGGAATTCGTGGATGTCAACGGGACAGACAGCGTCGTTGGCAGCCTTGCGGGAAGCAACGGAGGTACCATCATTAACTCCTATTCGACCGGCTCAGTCAGCAGCACAGGTGATTATGTCGGCGGACTGGTGGGAGGGAACTATCGCACGGTATATGAGTGTTTCAGCACCGCTGCGGTGGGTGGGCAGGACATGGTCGGTGGGCTGGCGGGGCTCAACCTTAGTGTTGTGGTCCGGTGCTACAGTACCGGCGCAGTCAACGGGCAATGCGATGTAGGGGGTCTGGTGGGACGCAGTGACAACGGCTATGGCTATGTAAGCCACTGCTGGGCAACCGGCGCAGTCGCGGGCACCAGCAGGGTCGGCGGGCTGGTAGGATCGAATGGCGATTTCGTCGAGTACTGCTATGCCACAGGTGATGTGACCGGAGACCAGCAGGCGGGTGGCCTGATCGGATCAAACGGAAACGCGGTCATCGATTCCTTCTCCACCGGCCCCGTTGCAGGAGGGGGCCTCGTGGGACAGAACAGCGGCGGCGTTTACAACTCGTTCTGGGACATTGAGAGCAGCGGAGCGACGACAAGCGCCGGCGGTGTCGGCAAGACCACGGCCGACATGAAGCGGGCCGCTACCTTTCTGGGATGGGGCTGTGAGCCAGCCTGGACGATTGAGGAAGGCGAGGGGTATCCGAGGTTGCTGTGGGAAGGCGGGGCGGGTGAGCCGATCAGAGGATGCTCGTTGTGGCAGGGTAGCGGAACAGAGGACGACCCCTTCCTCATTCAGACTGCACAGGATTTGAACACGGTCGCACAAATGCCCCATGTGTGGGACAAGTGCTTCCGGCTCGCGTCGGATGTCGATTTGAGCGAGTTTGCCGACGAGTTCAACGCCATCGGGATGTCCACCATGCCCTTCAGAGGGACCTTCGATGGAGGGGGCCATACGATTTCGAACCTCCATCTTAGCCGCACGAATACCAGCTACTTGGGCCTTTTCGGATACGTGGAAGGTCAGATCGAGCATCTGCGATTGGTCGATCCCAACGTGCAGGGAGCGAGCTATGTCGGTGCGTTGGCAGGCTGGCTTTCGGCCGGGACCATTACCGACTGCCATGTCGAGAACGGCTCGGTCTTCGGCAATGGGTGGGTAGGTGGGCTGGTGGGATGGAACTGCGATACGGTGAGCCGGTGCTACAGCGAGAGCACAGTAAGTGGAGGTGACCTTGTCGGTGGGCTGGTGGGGGCCAACAACTGCTGTAGCAGCGTGGTCCAGTGTTGCAGTGCCGGGGCGGTGAGTGGGGAAGAATGTGTTGGCGGGCTGGTGGGCCTTAACGACGGTACCGTGATCCAGTGCTTCAGCACCGGGTCGGTCAAAGCCGATTGGGCTGTCGGTGGGCTGGTGGGAAACATCAGTGCGGGCTATCTAAGCCACTGCTACAGCGCTGGCTGGGTCACTGGCGATACGAACGTAGGCGGGCTGGTGGGGTACGGGGATCTTTGCTGCACTGAGTCGAACTGCTTCTGGGACGTCGAGACCTCAGGCCAGAGCACGAGTGCAGGTGGAACGGGCAAGACCAACGCCGAGATGCAGACGGCCGATACGTTCCTCGACGCCGGCTGGGACTTCGTCGGAGAACTCGAAAACGGCCTACATGAGATTTGGCAAATGCCCGAGGGTGGCGCCTATCCGGTCCTGGCGCTATTCAATGGCTATACCCCGCCTCGACTCCGAGGCGAAGGGACAAGGGAGGCCCCTTACCTGATCTCCAACGCTCTGCAACTGGGGGCGATGTCTTACTACAGTCCCTCTGCTCACTATCGCCTGACCGCTTCGATAGACCTTTCAGGCATTTGTTGGGGCACACCGGTGGTGCCCCGGTTTGGAGGGATGTTCGATGGTGATGGTTTGACCATCTCGCATCTGACCATGGAAGGCGAGGGACAGTACATGGGGTTGTTTGGCCAATTGGTATACACTGCCGAAGTCAAGGATCTTGGGGTAGAGGATGTCAGTATCACCGCCGGCTCGCGTTCCTTCGTCGGAGGGCTGGTGGGAGACTGCGCAGGCACCGTGATTCGCTGTTACACGACTGGTCTTGTGACGGGTGGCTCGGTTGGTGTGGGTGGGCTGGTGGGGTACTGGGGGGGAGGCGATCTGATCGACTGCTACAGCACTGCCAGCGTGATCGGCCCTGACGGTGCCTGTGATGGCTGCTTGGTCGGCTATGTGCCAAGAGATGACGGGGCGTCAAGGTGATCGAGTTGCCAAGGAGCACCAGCTCTCTGGCCAAGCCACCATCGCTGGCTGGAGCGGAAGGCCCACGGCCGAGATGCAGACAGCCGGCACCTTCCTTGAGGCTGGCTGGGACTTCGTGGGCGAGACGACCAATGGGACGGAGGACATCTGGTGGATTCTCGAAGGGAAGGACTATCCGCGCCTGTGGTGGGAAGCCCACGATTGATTATTGATAATTGATGATGGATGATTGAAACGGAATGCGGAGGGGACCCGGTTTCTCGCAAAGACGCGAAGATCGCCAAGAAGGAAGGACGCATGACGTAAGCAAGCTCCTCTTGCGTGTAGCCTTAGCCCGACTTCGCGGATTCGGGGTCGATTTGGATTTTTTTCAGGCGGGAATCCGGGATTTCGGGGGCGTGAGGGGCGGTGGAGGGTTCGAAACCCGTTGTAGTGACGACCTGCCCTGTTGGC